>ERZ1370068.7371-contig-6291_pt1 | contig 79266 bp, 85 predicted proteins | sample MGYA00561227_ERZ1370068 | MGnify/ENA primary metagenome ERZ1370068 (study PRJEB38410, sample SAMEA6850437) | metagenome | study: Metagenomic assessment of the ecological functions of the soil: analysis of the soil microbiota associated with the...
ATGCTTCGTTCAGTTACGTATTGCTCCTGCGGCTGACGGCGAAAGGTCCGCTTCACGGTCGGCTGGTCGTCCGGATGGATGTCGAGCAGCGCCATCCACTCGTCGTGCGTGCGCACGACGACGTCCGAGTCGATGCCGGCGATGCGCATCGCGCGCTCGGAGGCGAACATGCGGTCGTTGGTGACGTCCCAGTCGAGGATGCCGTCGTTGGAGCCCTCGACCGCGCGCGCGAACCGCTCCTCGCTCTCGCGCAGCGCTCCTCGGCGCGCTTGCGCTCGGTGATGTCCACGGTCGAGCCTGCCACGCGGTCGGGCCGGCCGTCGGCGTCGCGGAAGCACTGGCCGCGGCTGGAGATCCAGCGCACCTCGCCGCTGACCGGATCGACGACGCGGTACTCGACGCGCAGGCGCGGCGTCAGCCCGGCCAGGTGAAGGTCGACCGCACGCTGCGTGCGTTCGCGGTCGTCGGGATGCATCGGCACGCGTGCCTCCATTCGCTGCGCGTCGCCGGTGGCTCGCCCTCGACGCCGGTCAGCCGGTGCAGTTGCGGCGACGAGAACAACTCGTCGGTCTTCACGTTCCAGACCCAGTGGGCCTCGTCCGGAGCCGGTCATCGCGATCGCGTAGCGCTCCTCCGACAGCCGCAGCGCCTCCTCGCGCGCGGCGCTGCGCGTCGATGTCGACCACCGAGCCGGCCATGCGGTACGGCTCGCCCCGCGCGTCGCGGGATGCACAGCGCGCGCACGCGCACCCAGCGGTACTGGCCGTCGTCGTGGCGCACGCGGTAGTCGACTTCGTAGGCCGGGAGTCTGCCCCGCCAGGTGCGCGCGGATGCGCTCGGCGCGCAGCGGCGCGTCGTCCGGATGCACGCGCAGCGACGCGACCAGATCGTCCAGCCGCTGCAGATTCCGGGTCCGGGCGGCAGGCCTGAATCTCGCGCGCGCGCGCGATTCGAACGCCATGCCGGCGCGCAGGTCCCAGTCCCAGACCCCGACGTCCGAGCCGGCGACGGCAAGCGCGAAGCGCTCTCGCTCACGCGCAGCGCCTCTTCGGTACGCCGGCGCGTGTCGATGTCGCTGACCGACCCGGCCATGCGCAGCGGCTCACCGCCGGCGTCGCGCACGCACAGACCGCGCGCGCGCACCCAGCGGTAGCGGCCGTCAGGGTGGCGCACGCCGATACTCGAACTCGTACAGCGGCGTCTCGCCCGCCATGTTCGCCTCGATGGCCGCGAGCCGGGGCGCGACGTCGTCGGGGTGCACTCGAACCTGGGCGTGCCACGCGTTCGCGTGGTGTCTTCTCAGGCCCGGGCGGCAGGCCGTACAGCTCGCGCGCGCGCGCCGACGCGAAGATCGCGTCGCTCGGTCGCGTTCCAGTCCCAGATGCCGTCGTCGGAGCCGGCCACCGCGAGCGCGAAACGCTCGCGCGAAGCGCCTCAGAGACTCGTGCGCGGCATCGAGCCGGCGCAACTGGCGCGCCACGATCCGCCAGCAGCAGCACCGCCAGCAGGCTCGAGCGCGAGCGTGCGCAGCGCGGTGCCGATCGCCTGAGCGCGCCATGTCGGCGAGCGCGGCTCGACGTCGCGCGAGACGACGACGGCCAGCGGGTAGTCGGGCACGGCCCGCACCGCCGCGAAGCGCTCGACGCCGTCGACGGGACTGCGCATGCGCAATGGTCCGGCATCGCCGGCGCCGCGCGCCGCGAGCGTCGCATCGACCGCCGGGTACTGCTTGCCGAGCGAGCCTTCCACCGGCGGGTAGCGCGCGAGCAACGGCCCGTTGCGGTGCAGCAAGCGTCACCTTCGTTCCTGGGTCGACGCGAATGTCGCGGTAGAAGTCCTGGAAGTAGGACACCAGCCCGCGCGCGCCGACCAATCCGGCGAATTCGCCCGAGGGCTTCTCAGGCGGCGGCCGAGCGGCAGCGCCCACACGCCGTCGTCGGCGCGCAAGACGTTGGCGATGCCTAGCTCGGCCTTCGGGTCGGCGCGCAGCGCGTGAAAGCCCGGCAGGTCGGCGATGCTGCGCATCGTCGTGTCCGACGGCATCCACGACAGCGCAACCGCGTTGCCGTTCGCGCCATACAGGCCGAAGCCGTCGATCTGCTTCAGACCGACCGACAGCTCGCGCAGGTAGTGGTGCAGCTCGTCGGGGCTCAGTCGGGCCAGGCGGCCGCGCTTGTACTCGGCGGCGACGTGGCGCAGCACCACGTCGACGGCCTGCACGCTGCGCGCGGTCTGCTCGGCGATCACGCGCGCCTGCGTCTCCAGCTCACGATCGGTGTCGTCGGCCGCGGTGCGGTAGCCGCGCACGACATCCCACACCGCCAGTCGCCACGATCGCCGGCGATGAACAGGCCGCCGAACCAGGGAATGCGGTGCCACGACCGGCCGCGCGGCCTCAGGGTCTCGGACGACTCGGCAGGGCTTCAACTCGCTCGATGCCGGTAGCTTGGGCGCGCATTCTCATCCTCGCGACGGTGTCCGCGCAACCACGTCAGCGACGCTCGGTGCCTGGATTACAGCTGTAATCCGATGCGCGACCCCGTCGACACGAGAGGTGCGATCGAAACTCGACGACAGTCACCGGGACGGCGTGGCGTCACGGTACTCGTCGTGCCAGATCCACCACTCGTACGGCGGGGTCTGGGGATAGCCCTCCGGCGAGTCCTCCCACTCCTCCTGGCGCCCGAGCGCAGTGATGTCGAGGTAGCTCCAGGTGCTCCCCATCGCCTCGTCGCCGCGGTTGTTGATGAAGTAGGTGCGGAACACGCTGTCGCCGTCGCGGATGAACGCGTTCGTGCCGTGCCACTCGTCCACGCCGAAGTCGGTGTCGAAGCTCGTCCGTCATGGTGTACCAGGGCATCTCCCAGCCCATCCGCGCCTTCACGCGCTCGATGTCCGTCTGCGGCGCGCGCGAGGCGAACGCGAGAGTGGTGTCGCGCGCGTTCAGATGGGCGAGGTGGGCGACCTGGTCGGCCACCATGGAGCAGCCGATGCAGGCATGCTCGGGCCAGCCGTGCACGCCGGGCTCGAAGAAGGCGCGGTAGACGATCAGCTGACGGCGGCCGTCGAACAGGTCGAGCAGGCTCGCCTTGCCCTTGGGCCCGTCGAACTCGTACTCCTTCTCCACGGCCAGCCACGGCATCCGCCGACGCTCGGCGGCCAGCGCGTCACGGGCGCGGGTCAAGTCCTTCTCCTTCACGAGCAGTTGCTGGCGCGCAGCCTCCCACTCCTGTGGTGGCGACGATCAGAGGTGTCTTCATCGCTCCTCCGTGGCGCGCTTCGGAATCGCGCCGTGAGCAATCTACCGAAGCGGTAGCGCAGCAGGGAGTAACAACTGTCGTCGTGAAACCGGCCAGCCAGGTTTCGCTCCGCGAGCGGCAGCCACTCGTCAGGATCAGCCAGCCCATCGACGCGACGATCGCCAAGCCGGCGATCAGGGCTTTGTCGTCAGTCTTCGGTCGTTCATTCGATCTCCACGTCAAGAGAACGTGGTCGAACGATCGAGCAAGGCGGTTGCGGCGCGGTTTTCATCACCGGTGCCACGATTGCAGCTTACGCAGGCCGTCGGGCTGATGCACCGGACTGGCGAGCGCATCCCAGTTCAGCAGTCGAAACGGGGCGGCAGCGCGGCGAAACCATCGTGCAATGGCGCCCCCGTGCAATGACTTCGTTCCTAATGCCTGGGGGTATTGCGTGATGGACGATCTCTTTCGTGGCGGCAGCGCCGTCCTGCTCTACTTCGTGGCGCTACGCGGCGAGCCGGCAGGCGCGCCGCGAAGCGGCAGCGGGGCCGATCGACCGCATCGTGGCGACGCTCAGGCAATGGCGCCGGCGTGCCCCGCGCGTCGCGAGCTGGCCAGTCTCGACGACTACCTTCTGCACGACATCGGACTTGTCGCGGTCGCAAGCCCAGTTCGAGCGGCAAGCCCTTCTGGCGGGCTAGAGGTTGAATTCGCCTTCCTGGACTGCAGGCGCATGTTCGTGTACGAAGACAGTGTCCTTGGCGGCGGGCCCCAGCAGTCCTGCCTTTCGGGGACGCTGGGAGGGGGCGCAGACACGTTGGAGACAGAGCCGTCCTGAAATTTCGGTCATGGAAAGCGCAACCTTGGCCAAGCAATCCGTTCCTGCGGAGACGTCAGAGTTCTTTCGCGCGAAGCTCGCGGCGTTCGTGACGTGAGGCGGCGCCTGCGCCCCAGGGCCTGGGCCCGCGTCGAGGGGTTGAAACGCACGCCTGTTGGCGTGAATCGCCCCGTGACAGTGGAGGCTTCGCCGCGGTCCGAGCGGGTCTCGATCGCGCTGAAGCCGTCGGACTGACCGCGCTGCCCAGCGATCAGGGCGCCGTGCCCGACGCCTTTGTGGCAGTCGATGCAGGTCGCCTTGCCCTCGAGCACCGGCGCGTGGATCGGCCGCACCATTTCCTGCTGCTTCGCGAGCACTTCCTTGGAGAACTGCGTGGCAGCCGCGGCACGCGCGCGAATCGTTGGCCTTGTATTCCGCCCACACCTGCGCCGGCCATGCGCATCCGCTCCTTCCTGAACTTCTCCTCCGTGGAGATGATGCCGCGGATCTCGCCGATGACGTCCTTGGTGCCCGCCACCGCCTTGTACCAGAGGAGCTCGGGGTACTCCCTGGGGATGTGGCAGTCGTGGCACGTCGCGCGCACGCCGGTGCGGTTCGCGCCATGGATGCTCTCCCGGTGTTCCTTCGCGACCCATTGCATCGAGTGGCACGCCGCTCCGCAGAATTCATCGGTGCCCGTGACATGGACCATCACCTGGGTGCCGATGATCGCGATGGCGCCGACCACGAAGCCCAGGGCGACGAGCGCCAGCACCGACCAGCGAGCACTCGGGCTGCGCAGCCGCCGCCATGCGCGCGTCAGCGAGCCCCGGCCGGCCGCGCGTTCCATTCGTTTGCGGATTTCCGGCCATCGCGCCTCAGGGCTTCGCCGGCGGCGGGTGGCGGAATGTTGACCACGGGCACGGTCGGCTTGAAGGCCGGGTCGCGCAGCGCGATCTGGCCCTGGCGCGCGAAGTCGATCGACTCGCCCAGGATGCGCGCAGCCTCCTGCGGCGCATGGAAGCCCGTGGAGTTTTCCGCCTCGACGAAGTCCAGGTAGAACTGCGAGCGCCGCTGCAGGTAGCGGGCGGCGAGCAGGTCCGCATCCTTGCGTCCCGCGGCCTTCGCCGCCTTCAGGTCGTCGATCAGCGCCGACCACGGCCGCCATCGCCTTCTCGCGAAGCGCCCAGTGCCGGTCCTGGATCTCGTAGACGCGAGCCTGGAGGTCCTCCGCGGTGACCTTCTCGTCGTGCTTCTTGTGGCAGCCGACGCATGCAGCCTGGACGTTCAGCATGGGGCTGCGCACCCAGTGATCGGTGAACGACGTGGAAATCGACGGCATGTGGCAATCGGCGCAGGTGACGCCGGCGCGCGCATGCGGGCCCTGGCTCCACGTCTCGAACTCGGGATGCTGTGCCTTGAGCGCGGGAGCGCCGGTGTCCTTGTGGGTCCAGTCACGGAAGCCGATCTCGTCGTAGTAGGCGGTGATCTCCTCGACCTTGAGGCCCTTCGCCCAGGGATAGACGAGGCGCTTCTCGGGGCCCTTGAAGTAGTACTCGACGTGGCACTGGCCGCACACGTAGGCGCGCATTTCGGCGGTCGAGGCCTGCTTGTTCACGTCGTAGTCCTTCACGCCCTGCGAAGCCTTGTAGGCGCGCATGCCTTCGATGAACGCAGGGCGGGTGACTCGCAGTGCGAGCGTCGTGCCATCGTGGCAGTCGATGCAGGCGACCGGATGGCTCACGAGCTTTGTCGCCTCCGCGTAGGGCATCGCGTTGATCTTCTCGAAGCCCTTGGTGATGTCGCCGTTGCCCGCCTTCTTGTACGCGAGGTACATCGACGCGTGGCAGTTCACGCACGCGCCCGGCTGCTTCACGACCACCTGGCGCTTCGTGAGCCGCTGGTCCTCGAGCATGTAGGCGTGGCCGCGCTCCTCGCGGAAATCTTCGGAGAACGCGTAGCCCTGCCAGATGGCCTTGAGGCCCTTGTCCTCCTCGACCTTCGAGCGCGCGACGACCGAGCGCGGGTCGGCCTGGGTCGGCGTGTGCGGCACGGCCTCGCTGCCGCCGTGCTTGGTGCGCTGCATGTCGACCGACTTCTTGTAGAGCTCGTAGTGCTTCGGGAACGCCTTGCCCCATTCGGCCGGGTCGTCGATGTTGTCGTTGAACGGCGGGCCCGCGTCCTTGTTCGCGTCGGATTGCGGGATGCCGGTTGCGGGAACGAGCAGAAGGATGGCCGCGAACGCGGTCAGGATCGCGCCGGTGAGAACTCGCAGCGGGTAGTGCTGCTTGCGCATCATGTCGTGCTCCCCGAGTCGCCGAATCTGCAACGTGACGCGCTGCATGCACTCCGGTTTCGGGCAGATTCTCCGAGCGTGGATCAAAGGAGCAATTGCCCGAAAGGGCTGCCGGATTCAGCAGCGCCGCCAGCGGTTCCGGGTCGCCGCCCCTTCAGGGCCGAGAGAAGGTCCCCTAGGGCGCAATCTGCCAGAGCCCTCGAGATCGCTTCGAACCAATCCCAGTTCGCGCAGGCGAATCAGCCTTCTACGGCCATCGTGGCGCGCGCGAGCGTGTCAAGCAGGCGTGCCAGGTCGCGTGCGGCAAGACCCTGGCGTCGCAGCATCGGCCATCGCTGTCGTGTCGGTCGCGTCGACGCGTCCGGTCGGAGGCGAGCAACTCAGGGCACCTGGGGAGGATCCCTCTCGGCGGCGCCTCGGTCCCGTGCGGAAATGCCTGCACCGGTCCGCCGGCCAATCGACGGTCGCAACCGTGGGCTGATCGAGCATCGCCAGCGATCGAGACCAGCGTCGCTCATCGCCGATGATGCTACGGATCTGAAATGACTGCGCGGTGACGGCTGCGACCCCGGCACGCCGGTGGCATGGCGAGCCGACTGCCTATTCCGGGGCGGCCGGGGAGAAGGGGACACGCTCAGACACAGAGCCGTCCCAAGATTTCAGTCATGCAACGCCCAGAAGCTTGCCAAGCTGAAGTCCCGTCTCCGCCGAGACGTCAGGGGCTCGGCATCGGAACGTCCCTGAAGGAGTTCGCCGGCAACAACGGAGGGCTTGCGAGGCGCGAAACTGTCCTTGCCAGATCGGTCCGGATTCCACGATCGTTCGCACACACCTCGCGGGGAGATGGCAAGTGACGAACGTTCGGATCGAGATCGCCGGCGGCTGCTGTCCGCCAGCCTCGGCGGCCGGCGGGCTGCTCGCCGGCAGCAGCCTGTTGGCGATCGGCGCCCGCGCGGCCAGGTGAACGCAAGCTCGGTCATGCCAGCTCGGCTGGCTGTCGGCAACAACCAGATCGGCGAGGTCGTCGCCAAGCAGCTCGGCTATTACGCGGCAGGAGGGCCTCGATGTCGCAGATCCAGCCCGGCGGGCCCAACATCGACGGCGTCGCGATCGTCGCGTCCGGGCGGTACGAATGCGGCCAGGTCGTCGTCGAGCCCGTCGCTGATGCTCGCGGTGTCGCAGGACCTTCCGATCAAGTGCTTTGCGCCGGGTCTGCAGCAGCACCCGTACACGTTCTTCTCGCTCAAGAAGAAGCCGGTGGCCACAGCGCAAAGGACATGGTCGGCAAGAAGGTCGGCATCCAGCCGACCGGCGTCGATGCTGCTGAAGCGCGCTGCTCGCCAAGAACAACATTCCGGAGAGCAGCGTCAGAGATCGTGCCGATCGGCGCCGACATGTCGCCGCTGCTCGACCGGGCAGGTCGACGTCGTCACCGGCTGGCAGACCAACGTCACCGCGCTGAAGCCGCTTGGGTCCCGATCGCGTCGACCTGCGCCTGTGGGACGCCGGCGTGCGCCTCTACGCGCTGCCGTACTACGCGACGGTCAAGACGATCCAGACGCAGCCGGACGTGCTGCAGAAATTCCTGCGCGCGACGCGCGCAGGGCTACGCCGTACGCGAACGCCAATCGCGACGCGGCGGCCGACCTGCTGGTCAAGGAATATCCGAATCTCGACCGCAACGACGAGAAGGTCGGCATCGACGCGATGATGGGCTACGCGTTCAACGACCTCACGCAAGGCCGAACGGCTGGGGCACGATGGACCCGGCGGTCTGGCAGGACCAGATCTCGCTCTACTCGCAGCTCGGCCAGTTCTCGAAGCGCACGCCCAAGCTCGACGAAGTGCATGACGATGGAGATCCTGAACGCGACGCCGCGACGCGCGCCTGAAGGTCTGACGCCATGGCGATCGCCGGCCGTGGCGCAAGCGTCCGCGACGCTGCGCGCGAAGTCCGCCGGTCGCGCGCCCGACGGCGACGCACGAGGCCGGCGGTCGCCTGCCGCGACGTCGGCGTGCGGTTCTTCACCGACCGCCGCAGCGTGACGGCGCTTGTCGGGCATCGACCTCGACGTCGACGCGCGGCGAGATTCCTGACGCTGCTCGGCCCGTCCGGGTGCGGCAAGTCGACGCTTGCTGCGCGCGGTCGCCGACCTGGTGTCGCCGAGCGGCGGGCGAGATCCGCGTCCTCGGCGGCACGCGCCGAAGCGGCGCGCCGCCGGCGCGACATCGGCTTCGTGTTCCAGGATCCGGCGCTGCTTGCCCTGGCGCACCGCGCTGCAGAACGTCGCGCTGCCGCTGGAAGTGGCGGACGGCGCGAAGCACAAGGGCAAGGCGCACGCCGTCGCGAGCTGCTCGAGCTGGTCGGCCTGAAGGGCTGGGAGCAGTCGTATCCCGCACGAGCTGTCCGGCGGCATGCGGCAGCGCGTGTCGATCGCGCGCGCGCTGCGTCAGCGATCCGAAGATCCTGCTGATGGACGAGCCGTTCGGCGCGCTCGACGAAATCACCCGCGACCGCTTGAACGAGGAGCTGCGCCGCGTCTGGCGCGAGATCGGCACGACGATCCTGTTCGTCACGCACAGCATCTACGAGGCGGCGTATCTCGGCCAGCGCGTGCTGATGCTGGCGGCCAATCCAGGCCGGGTGCGCGGAGATCGTGCCGGTGCGAGCTGCCGGACGACCGCACGCTCGACATTCGCGAGACCGCGCCGAATTCGTCGCACTCGCGGCGTACCTGCGCCGCGTGCTGGAGACCTGCTGATGAGCACGCCCAACGATGCTGGTCGCCCGGTCCGGCCGTCGCGTCGCGGCTGGATCGCCGAAGAGCTCGCGTACTTACTCGCGCGCAGCAGCGCGAGCAGTGGCGGCGGCGCAGCTGCTGCCGGCGCTCGGCATCGTCGGCCTGATCTGCCTCTGGTGGGCGCTGGTCGCGGGCTTCGACGTCAAGCCGTTCATCGCGCCGTCGCCGCTGCTGGTCGTCGCAGACGATGATCGCCAAGTGGCCGATCCTGCTGGTCGAACCTGATGCCCGACCGCGATCGAGGCGGTCGGCGGCTTCCTGCTCGGCAACTTCGCGGCGATCCTGCTCGCGACGGTGTTCGTGCACAACAAGGCGATCCAGGAGGCGTTCTTTCCCGATCGCGCGTGATGATCAACACGATTCCGGTCGTCGCCAAGGCGCCGATCCTCGTGCTGCTGATGGGCAACGGCATGGAGCCCGAAGATCGCGATCGCGGCGCTGATCTGCTTCTTCCCGACGCTGGTCAACATGGTGCGCGGGCTCGAGGCGGTGAACCCGCAGTCGATGGAGCTGATGCGCGTGCTGTCGGCGACGCAAGCGCGAGGTGTTCTTCAAGCTGCGCGCTGTACAACTCGCTGCCGTATCTGTTCTCGGCGCTGAAGATCGCGGCGTCGACGTCGGTGATCGGCGCGGTCGTCGGCGAATGGATCGGCTCGACCCACGGCATCGGCGCGCTGATCATCCAGGCGACGTACAACTTCGACTCGGCGCTGCTCTACGCGGCGGTGATCATCGAGCTCGGTGCTTCTCGGTCGCGTTCTTCCTGCTGATCATCGCTGCTCGAGCGGATGGTCGTGAGCTGGCAGCCGGCCGATCGCGCACTGAACGGAACACGCGATGGACTAAGCGATGACACGCATCGAGCGAACGAATCGCCGAGCCCGCGCGCGAGGCGCGCGTGGCCGCGCAAGCGGACGTGGTCGGTGGTCGGCGGCGGCCCGGCGGGCATGTCGCGCGGCGATCGCGGCGAGCGCGCAGCGGCGCTCAGGTCGACGCTGCTCGAGCGCTACAACCATCTCGGCGGGCTCGCGTCGGGCGGCATGGTGCTGGTGCTCGACGACATGTGGGACAGCCACCACGAGAGATCTCGGTGCGCGGCATCTGCATGACGATGATCGAGCGGCTGGCGAAGCTCGAAGCTGGCGACGTTTCCGCGCGAGCACGAATGGGGCGAGCTGCCCGAAAGCTACCGCACGCTGGGCGCGCTGGGGCACGTTCGATTTCCACAGCCACAAGACGCCGCATCCGATCTGCTTCGCCGCGTCGTTCGATCCCGACGGCTGGAAGCGCGTCGCGCTCGAGATGGGTCGAGGAGCTGGGCGTCGAGCTGCGGCTGCATTCGTGGTTCTCGCGGCGCGCTGGTCGAGGACGGCCGCGATCAAGGGCGTGGTCTGCGAGACGAAGGCGGGACGCGAGGCGATCCTGGGCGACGTCGTCATCGACGCGACCGGCGATCTCGACGTCGCGGCGTCGGCCGGCGCGCCGTTCATCAACGGCAGCTACATCATGACCACGGTGTTCCGCCTGGGCGGCGTCGACACCGATGCCGCCGAGCGCTTCGAGCTCGAGGAGCCGGACGCCTTCGCCGATCGCGACAAGCAGGCCAAGCAGCCGATCGGCGGCTCGTGGGCGCACTGGTGGCTGAAGACGCCGCTGCCCGGCGTCGTCTGGTGCAACTGCCCGCACATGGCCGGGCTCGACGGGCTCAAGGTCGAGGACCTGACGCGCGCCGAGATGCAGGGACGCAAGCACATCGCCGCGCTGGTCGACTACGTGCGCGCGCCACATGCCCGGCTTCGAGCGCTGCTATCGTCGTCGACGTCGCGCCGCAGACCGGCGTGCGCCAGACGCGGCTGCTCGACGGCGAATACGTCGTCAACAAGGACGACCTCGCGCAGCGCACGCGCTTTCCCGACACGGTGGCGCGCGGCCGCGACTACACGACGCCGTATCGCGCGATGCTGCCGAAGAACGTCGAGAACCTGCTGGTCGCCGGACGCCACTATTCGGCCACGCCCGGCGGCGCAGAAGATGTCGCGCGAGATTCCGCCGTGCATGGCGATGGGCGAGGCGGCCGGCGTCGCCGCGGCGCTCGCGCTCGACAGCGGCGTGCCGCGTGCGCGACGTCGACGTGCCGCGCTGCAGAGATGCTGCGCGCGCAGGGCGCCGACCCGGGCGACCATCCGGGCCGAACCGCCGACGTGCCAGCCGATCGCGCGCCAGACCATCCGCTGGAGCGATCGCGTGAACGCGCTGCACCTGCCGCAACGGCGAGCCTGCCGCTTGCCGGCATCCGCGTCATCGACTTCACGCAGGTGATGATGGGCCCGGTCTGCACGCAGATGCTCGGCGACTACGGCGCCGACGTGATCAAGATCGAGCGCAAGGGCGCCGGCGACCTGTCGCGCGCGACGTTCGAGCCGATCGCCGGGCACGACAACCCGGTGTTCTGCAGCCTGAACCGCAACAAGCGCAGCGTCGCGCTCGACCTCAAGACTCCGAGCACCTGGCGGCGGTGCGCGCGCTGATCGCGAGCGCCGATGTCGTCGTCAACAACTTCCGCGCCGGCGTGATGGAGCGGCATGGGCCTCGGCTACGACGAGTGCCGGCAGCTCAATCCGCGCATCATCTACGCGGTCGGCACCGGCTTCGGCGAGACCGGGCCCTATCGCGCACAAGGGCGGCCAGGACGTGCTGGCGCAGGCGATGAGCGGCGTCATGGCGCGCAGCGCCGACGAGCGCATGCCGCTGTCGATCTATCCGACCACGTTCGCCGACTATTCGGCGGGCATGCATCTGGTGCAGGGCATCCTGCTCGCGCTGCATGCAGCGCGAGCGCACCGGCGAAGGCCAGAAGGTCAGCGTCGCGCTCTACAACTCGATGCTCGCCGCGCAGATGCAGGAAGCGGCGATGATCATGATGCGCCGACTCGGAGATCAACTGGGCGGCGATGCCGCTGACCGGCGTGTTCGAGACGCGCGGACGGCGCGGTCGTCGTCGTCGGCGCGTTCAAGGCGAACCCGCTGCGCGACATCTGCGCTGCGCTGGAAATGTCCGGACCTTGTCGCTCGGAACCGCGGTTCGCGACGCTGCCGAGCGGCAGATCATAACAAGCGCGAGCTGCATAGCGAATGTTTCGCGAGCGGTACAAGACGAACACGACCGCGAGCACTGGCTGGCGCGGCTGGACGGCGCAGGACCTGCTGTGCGCGCCGGTGCGCGACATGCGCGAAGCGCTGGCCGATCCGCAGACGCGTACACAACGCGATGGTGCTGGATGGCCACGATCGGCGAGCAGGCGCTGCGCGCTTCGTCGGCAGCCCGATCCGGGTATGTCGAGCGCGCCGGTCGGCATGCTGGAACCGGCACGCCGCCGCGGCTGGGCGAGCACACGACGAAGTGCTGGCCGAGGCGTGCTCGCTGCGGCAATGGCGACACAGGCCGCCATGAGCAGTGGTGCTATCGAGGTCCGCGACCACGTCGCGACGCTGACGATCGACCGGCCGACGGCGCTGAACGCCGATCGACCTCGACGACCGAACAGGAGCTGCAGCGCATCTGGGCCGATCGATCGAAGCAGCGACCGCGACGTCCGCGCGGTGGTCCGACGGGCGCCGGCGATCGCGCCTTCGCGCGGGCGCCGATCATGAAGAATTCCGGCGACGAGACCTGGGCTCGAGTATTGGGCCGCGGGCGCGGCCGGGCGGCTTCGGCGGCATCGCTGCTGCGCGAGACGCTCGACGCTGCCGGTCATCGCCCGCGTCGAAAGCGGCGTCGCGCTGGGCGGCGGCTTTGAGATGGTGCTGGGCTGCGACATCGTCGTCGCCTGCGAAAGCGAGGGCGAGCCTCGGCCTGCCCGGATAACGCACGCTGGTCCGGGCGGCTGCCGCTCGACGGCGGCATGGCGCTGCTGCGGCGGCAGATTCGCGCTCCGGCCGGCGATGGGCATGCTGCTCTGGCCAGCGCATCGACGCCGCCGGTGCGCTCGACTGGGGCCTGATCAGCGAAGTCGTGCCGCGTGTGCCGAACGCCGACGCCGCGGTCGCGCGCTGGGTCGACAAGATCTCGCCTGTGCGCCGCTGTCGGTGCAGGCGATCAAAGCGTCGTGCGCGCCACCGGCTCGATGACGCCGGCCGAGGCGCAGGCACTGCCTGCCTTGCGCTCATCGCCGCGCGCCTGATCGGAGGATTCGGAGGAGGGCGTGCGCGCCTTCCGGGAAGCAAAACCCAGTGTGGCAGGGGCGCTGAGGGCCGCCTTGGATATCCAGGCTCATTTCGAGGCTGGCGATCCTCGCCGCGCGCGAGCCAAGCCGGCGCGCAGGTCGGTGCGGTGCTGGTGCTGGCCGATGGCGCGACCACCGTCGCGGCCTGCAACGGCTTTCCCCGCCGGCGTGCGCGATCTCAGCGCGCCACGCATCCCCGGCATTTCTGTGGATCGACATGCCGAGCGCAACGCGTTGAACGACGTCTTCGCGGCGGCGCCAGCGCCCGGCTAACAACGGCCAGGCCCAACAGCGATCTTACGTTTCATCCGTGTCTGATAACGACTTTGCGCCCGCGCGATCGTCAGGCGGGCATCGCCACCTTACACGCTGGCACCGGACTGCCCGATCCGCTCTGGGGTCGGCCGCTCGCTGCTCGCGTCGCATCATCGAAGAGGGCGGGGTGCGCGTGGTTTACCTCGAGCGCGCGACCCCGGGCTGATGCATGCCTTGACGCTCGGGGCTTGAGATTCGCTGTGGTCGTTGGTTCAATCCCACGGCACCACGACCTGCCGCGCGACGAACATCCCGCACAACGTCTTTGGTGGCAAGCTCCAGGCCATGGTACGCATCAGGCTTGAAACTGGTGAACTCCTCGCGTCCCTTTGCATCGGCGCACAGCGCTTCTCACCGCCTGTGCGGCGCCCTCGGGAGAAGTGAGGCGCGGTCCGTCGGGGAAGAACTGTGACTGAAGCGGGGACACCCGACGCGCGGCACGCCTGCAGCCGCTAGCGGGGCGAGCGCGTCGAAGGCCGTTTCGGCACCAGCACCTTGGGGCTGTTACGCCGTTCAGTAGAGCACGGAGAGTCACCGCGCGCGGAAAACCGCGGAGGAGTCACATCGTGTCGTGTGCCCGTTAGTTCGTCCTCGTTTCTGCCGCGCGATCGCTGGCAATCTCGTGCCTGGTGCTGGCGGGCGCCGCGGCGCAAGGTGTCGCGCATACCGGCTGCAGGCGGCGAGAAGCCCGCTGCGGCGGCTTCGAGCCGGTGCTGCATCTGCGCACACACTACTTCGACCAGAAACTACTCACCGGCGTGCCCGCTGCGGCGTGGGCGCTCAGCGGATGGGCGGGCGTGCGCAGCCGTGGTGGGCGTGTTCCAGCTCGGCGTCGTCGGCTACACGTCGCTGAGCTGGGCCGGCGACAGGACGGGACCCGACTCCTCGCCCGGCGAAGCAGTCGCGATCATCGGCAGGCGTTCGGCGCGGTGCGGATACTCGGCCAGACCTTCACCGGCTACCGCCAGCCCGGATCCGGCTTGCCCGTTCATCAGCCTCCGGGACGAAGCCGGTTGGTGCCGAACCTTCGAGGCATTACGCTGACGGCGCCGCGGCGACGTGTCGTATACCGGCGGCTATCGCAGATCAAGCGATTCAGGTACCTGTGTGGATGTCCCGACGCCGCGGGCGGCAGCTGGCAAGCGCAACCACAAGGGCACCGCGTTCGCCGGTGCTGCAGGTTCCGTCAGAACTTGGTACGTCCGCGCGCCGACTTTCGAAACGGCCGACGTCTTCCAGAACATTATGCCGACGGCAAGTAATCCGTCGCCCTCGACGAGCAGACCGTGCTGGCGGCTGGCGCGCAATACATTCGCAGAAGTCGGCGGCGCTGCCGATCGGCAACGCGCCTCGACCTGGGGCGCGGGGCTGCAGGCGACGCGTCACGCAGGCGTTCGGGGGTCAACTGTACTACACCAGACGGGCAAAGAAGTTCCGACGCCAGAACCCGTACAGCAACACCGTCGTATCTCGACATGATGCGGGTCGCGTTCAACACCGCCAGCGAACAGGCCTGGGGATCGGCGGCACCCTCACAGCTAGAGCATCGGCGCTCCCCAGGCTCTGACCAGGATCTCCTGCGCCAACGGGCGCAGCCGCGTCTTGAAAGCGCGATACCCCGGGTGCGGCGATTTCGACCGCGAAGAAGACCAATATCCGCCGACTACTTGCCGTTCGCAGGGAACGCATGCTGGAAGGCTGGTCGCGACGCTGCTATTCATTGGCTGCATCAGGATGGCTCGCGCAGACGGCGCCGCAGCTGCGCGCGTACGTCAACTACGACGTCCGCTTCTGACCTGATCCGCTCGGCTGCCTGCCGGCGTCTGCCAGCGCGCGATTGCGTGCCTGGCGTTCGCCGAGACATCGCGCCATTCGCATCGGCCCCGATCGACCTCGTCATCACCTGCGAGCACGCCGGCAAGCGTCGTGCCGGAGCGATACGCGCACGCTCTTCGTCGGGCCACGAGCACTGCTGCCGACGCACCGCGGCTGGGATCCGGGCGCGCTGCTGCTGGCGCGCGAGATGGCGCGAGCGCTTCGGCGCGCCGCTCTACTACGACGAGACGACGCGCCTGCTCGCCGACCTGAACCGCTCGGTCGGCAACCCCGACCTGCATTCGGAGGCGACGCGCCATCTGACGCGGCGCGAGCGGCGCGAGATCTGCTCGAGCGCCTACTACCACCCGCATCGGCGCCGCGTCGACGCCGCGATGCGCCGCGGCGGTCGGCGACGCCGGCGACCGCGTCGTCCACGTCGCGTCGCACAGCTTCACGCCCGAGCTGAACGGCCACGTGCGCACCGCCGACATCGGCATGCTCTACGACCCGCGTCGGCCGGGCGAGGTGGCATTCGCGAGCCGCCTGGCTCGAGTGCGCTGCGGGCGCGCCGACCCGACGCTGCGGCTGCGCCGCAACTATCCCTACCTCGGCACAGAGCGACGGCGTGACGCCAGGTCGATGCGGCGCAGGTACCCGCCTGAGCGCTACGTCGGCGTCGAGCTCGAGGTCAACCAGCGCTACGTCGAGGCCGGCGGGCCGGCGTGGCCGAAGGATCCGCCGAGCGCTGCGTCGAGACGCCGGCGAGGCGCTGCAGCTGCGCGGCGCGCCGGGCCGACGCGAGATAGACCGGCTGCACCGGTCGCGTTCGGATAGTCGGCCGGCACCGGGTAGCGTCGGCGCCGGATAGCTTGCCGGCGCCGGATAGAGCTCGGCACCGGCTGCGGCGACCTGCGGCGCCCGCGTCGACGCGCGTGCTGCCGCTGCGGTGACGATCACGATCCGGATCGCCGGCGCCCAGCCGTCGTTGCCGTTGGCACTTGACGATCGAGCGTCGCTCGCCGTTGCGCATCTGGACGATGAGCTCGACGCCGTTCTGCTGGGTCGCGCTGCGCTCGATCGGCGTTGCCGACGACGCCGCCGACGACCGCGCCGAGCAGGCCGCGCCCGATGACCGCGCCGCTGGTAGCTGCCGGCGTTGGCCGCGGCGACGCCGCCGGCGATCGCGCCGGCGCCCGCGCCGAGCGCCGCTCTGGCATGCCGTCGATCGTCGACCGGCCGCACCGACAGCGACGGTCGCGTCGTGAGACGTGCGACATGCGCTGCGCCTCGTAGGGATGGACGACGTCGGGTTCGTAGGTCGCGCAGGCGGTGAGCACGAGCGACGAGCAGCGGCGCCGAGCACGAGCTTCTCATGACTTCTCCTTGCCAGTCGAGTCCGGCAGCCAACGCGACGTCTCGCTGCGCAGTTGACCACAGGCGTCGGCGCGTACCGCGCGGCGCGGACAGGCCGCGCAAAGAACTGTGAAGGGCGCCCCGCCGTGACGGATGCGCAGCTCAGCCGTGCAGGCCGGCTGCTGCGCGGCACGCTGGCGAGCAGGAACTCCATCTGGTCGGCCAGGATGCGCCGGCCGCGCAGGATCATGTCCTCGTGCAGGCTGGGCACGTAGGGCAGGTAGTGCAGCGACATGCGCGCCTCTTCCGGGCAGGCGGTTGCCCTTGTGGCCGTTGCAGGCGCGGCAGGCGGTGATGCAGTTCATCCAGGTGTCGCCGCCGCCGCGCGAGGTCGGCACGATGTGCTCGCGCGTCAGGTCGTCGAGTGGAAACTGGCCGGCCGCAGTAGGCGCAGACCTGCCGGTCGCGCGCGAACAGCTTCGGGTTGCTGAGCGCCGGCGCGCGCCGCCAGGCCCGGCTCGGCACCGCGCCGCGCACCGCGATGATCGGATGCACCTCGATCCGCGACTGCAGGCCGGTGCGCCGCTGCATGCCGCCGCGCAGCACGTGGAACGCGTTGCCGAGCGTCCAGGCGACGCCGTCGCTGGCGTAGATGACGGCCGCTTCCTTGGCCGAGATCCAGGCCTGCGGGCGGCCGGACATGTCGAGCTGCAGGACTTCCATCGACCCTCGAGCGTAATGCATGACCGGTGCTCGCGCTCAAGGCAACGGCGCGCCGCGCGACGCGCGCGCGACGCCGCGTACGCGCGGCGGCGACGCTCGAACAGCGCTGGATAGAGGCCGCGCTGCTGCGCCATCAGGCGGGTCAGGCCGAGCAGGGCGCCGATGTTCGGCGTCGCGACGCCGACCCGGCGCGCCGATCTCGTGCACCGCGGTGACCAGCGCGTCGAGCTCGATCGGCGCGGCCGGCGTCGGCGTCCTGCAGCATCGAGGTGCTTGAAGCCGCCGAGCTCGCGCGTCAGCGCCCATGCGCTCGTCGCCCGATCTGCGCGATCGGGCAGCCGATGCGCGCGCCGATCGCCGCCGCCTCGGCCATCGCGCGCAGCATGAAGGCGCGCACCAGCGCGTCGTCGAGGATCGCGGTCGCGTCGGCGCGCCGGTCAGCGCCGAGACCGGGTTCATCGTCATGTTGCCCCAGAGCTTGTACCAGACGTCGCGGCGGACGTCGGCGCTGGCTTCGGCCTCGAAGCCGGCGCTCGGCGAGCGCCGCGCAGACCGCGCCGACCGCGCGCCGATCGCCGCCGGCGCGGCTCGCCGACGATCAGCCGCTCGCCGAAGCCGTGCCGCACGAGGCCCGGCTCGGGGCTCGAGCGCGCGAGATGGACGACGCAGCCGAGCACGCGGCGCGAGCGGCAGCGCGGCGAGCGAGCCGGCCGCCGGGATCGACGCTCGCGAGCGGCGGCTCGCGTCGGCGCCGGCCGGCGGGCAGGAACCACCACGGCACGCCGTTCATCGCCGGCAGCACGACGCGTCGTCGGGCCGAGCAGCGGCGCGATCGCGGCGCCAGCGGCGGCGAGCGCCGGCGCCTTGAGGGCGATCACGACCAGCTCCTGCGTGCCGAGCGCGCGCGGCGTCGTCGCTGACGCGATCAGCGCGCGCCGAGCGATTGCCGGCGCGCATCGACCGCGCAGGCCGCGCTCGCGCACCGCGGGCCAGCGTCTCGCCGCGCGCGAGCGCCGACGACGGCGTGCCCGGCGCGCGGCCAGGCGGGCCGCGATCAGCCCGCCGACCGCGCCGAGCCCGACCACGGCGACCTTCATCGGCCGCCGCGCCACGCGTCGAAATCTAGCGATCGGCACGCAATCTCGCATGCACGAAGGGCCTACGGCACGGCGCGCCGTTCTTCCGCAAAATAGCACGATCGTTCGTTTTGCCTGACCTCTGCCGATCGGCCCGTGCGCTCTGATTCTCTCACGCCGCCGACACCGACCGACGCGCCGCCGAGCCGACGCCGCCGCGCGCCCGCTGATGAAGGGCCGCCAGACCCGCGCCGCGATTCTCGACGCGGCGCTGGCGCTGGCGTCGCAGCATCGGCCTCGAGGGGCTTGTCGATCGGCGCGCTCGCCGAGGTGACGCGGATGAGCAAGTCGGGCGTCTTCGCCCACTTCGGCTCGCGCGAGGAGCTGCAGATCTCGGTCGTCCGCGAGTACCACGCCAAGTTCGAGGAAGAGGTGTTCCGTCCCGTCGATGCGCGAGCCGCGCGGCCTGCCGCGCCTGCGCGCGCTGTTCGACCGCTGGGTGCGGCGCGTCTCGGTCGAGATCGACTCGGGCTGCATCTACATCAGCGGCGCGGTCGAGTTCGACGACCGGCCCGGGCCCGGTGCGCGACGCGCTGGTCGACGATGGTGCAGCACCTGGCAGCAGGCGCTCGAGCGCGCGATCCGCGATCGCCATCGACGAGGGCCATCTGCGCGCCGACACCGACGCCGAGCAGCTGCTGTTCGAGATCCACGGCCTGATCCTCGCGCTGCACCACGACGCCCGCTTCCTGCGCACGCCGGCGCGCTCGACGCGCGCGCGCCGCGCTTCGAGCGCCTGTCGCGCACACTGCGGCGCCGCCGCGCCGCCAGCGCTGCGCGCGCCGGCCGCGCGCGAGCGCCGATCCTCCCGCATCCCGCTTCGATTCCTCAGGAGACTCATCCATGCCCTCAGTACACCCCGCCGCTGCGCGACATGCAGTTCGTGCTGCACGAGGTGCTCGACGTCGTCGACGAGCTGAAGGCGCTGCCGCGCGCATGCCGAGATCGACGCCGACACGATCAACGCGGTGCTCGAGGAGGGCGGCAAGTTCGCCGAGCGAGGTGCTCGCGCCGCTCAACGCAGATCGGCGACGCCGAGGGCTGCACGCTCGACAAGGCGACGCACGAGGTCAAGACGCCCGACGGGCTTCAAGGAGGCCTACGCGCAGTACGTCGAAGGCGGCTGGCCGGCGCTGCAGCTGCGATCCGGCGTTCGGCGGCCAGGGCCTGCCGCACGTCGTGAACCAGTGCCTGTTCGAGATGCTGAACTCGGCCAACCAGGCCTGGACGATGTACCCGGGCCTGTCGCACGGCGCCTACGAGTGCGCTGCACGCGCACGGCACCGACGAGCAGAAGAAGCTCTACCTGCCCAAGCTCACCGAGCGGCCACTGGACCGGCACGATGTGCCTGACCGAGCCGCAGTGCGGCACCGACCTCGGCCTGCTGCGCACCAAGGCCGAGCCGCAGGCCGACGGCACGCTACCAGATCACCGGCAACAAGATCTTCATCTCCGCCGGCGAGCACGACCTGCGCCGAGAACATCGTCCACCTGGTGCTGGCGCGCCTGCCGGACGCGCCGGCCGGCTCGAAGGGCATCTCGCTGTTCGTCGTGCCGAAGTTCATGGTCAAGGCCGACGGCTCGCTCGGCGAGCGCAACGGCATCTGCTGCGGCGGCCTCGAGCACAAGATGGGCATCCACGGCAACGCCACCTGCGCAGATCGTCCTCGACGGCGCCGATCGGCACGCTGGTCGGCGAGCCGAACAAGGGCCTGCCGGCGATGTTCGTGATGATGAACGCGCGCGCGCCTCGGCGTCGGCATGCAGGGCGCTCGGCCTGACCGAAGTCGCCTACCAGAACGCCGCCGCCTACGCGCAAGGATCGGCTGCAGATGCGCTCGCTCTCCGGCGCCGAAGGCGCCGGACAAGCCGGCCGATCCGATCATCGTCCACCCCGACGTGCGCAAGATGCTGCTGACCGCGCGCGCCTACGCCGAAGGCGGCCGCGCGCTGGCGATGTGCACGACGCTGCTGCTCGACAAGGAGCTCGCCAGCCGACGACGAGACGGTGCGCAAGCGACTGCGCCGACCTGGTCGCGCTGCTGACGCCGATCGTCAAGGCCTTCTTCACCGACAACGCCTGGATCGCGACCTCGCACTGCATGCAGGTCTTCGGCGGCCACGGCTACATCCGCGAATCGGGCATGGAGCAGTTCGTGCGCGACGCGCGCATCAACATGATCTACGAGGGCACCAACACGATCCAGTCGCTCGACCTGCTGGGCCGCAAGGTGCTCGCCGACAACGGCGCCAAGCTGAAGAAGTTCGGCAAGCTGGTCGCCGAGTTCGTCGAGGAGGAAGGCGTCGAACGAGGACGATGCAGGAGTTCGTCAACCCGCTCGCCGACCTCGGCGACAAGGTCACCAAGCTCACCACCGAGATCGGCATGAAGGCGTTCCAGAACGCCGACGAGGTCGGCGCCGCGGCGGTCGACTACCTGCGCGTCTGCGGCCACCTCGTGTTCGCGCTACTTGTGGGCGCGCATGGCCAAGGTCGCGCTCGCCAAGGCAGGCGTCAGGCGACCCGTTCTACACCGCCAAGCTGGCGACCGCGCGCTTCTACTTCGCCAAGCTGCTGCCCGAGACGGCGGCGCTGATCCGCACCGCGCGCGCCGGCGCGCGCGCCGATGATGGACATGGACGCCGCGCTGTTCTGAGCGCGCGCTGACCGCCCGACCCGCACGATCACGGAGAGCTCGACATGACGCTGCTTCGCATGCCGCCTCGGCCTCGCGCTCGCGCTCGCTGCCGGCATCGCCGCTGCGCGCAGCGACCTCGCCGGTCGGCGCTGTGGAAGACGATCGACGACGACGACCAAGAAGGAGAAGTCGCTGGTGCGCATCGTCGAGAGCGGCGGCGTGCTACACCGGCAAGGTCGAGAAGCTGCTCGATCCGCGACGCCGAAGGACGCGGTCGTGCAAGGAGTGCACCGACGACCGCAAGGACAAGCCGGTCGTCGGCATGACGATCATCCGCAACATGAAGCAGAGCGCCGACGACAAGGACGTGTCTGGGAGGGCGGCGACATCCTCGATCCGAACAACGGCAAGGTCTACAGCGCGCAAGCCTGACGCCGATCGACGGCGGCAAGAAGCTCGAGGTGCGCGGCTACATCGGCATGCCGATGCTCGGCCGCACGCAGACCTGGCATCCGCGTCGAATGAACGGCGCATCGACTATCTGGAGACACGATGAATCGATTCAATGTCCGCAAGGTCGCCGTCCTCGGCGCCGGCGTCATGGGCGCGCAGATCGCCGCCCATCTCGTCAACGTGCAAGCGTGCCGGTCGATCCTGTTCGACCTGCCGGCCAAGGAAGGCCCGAAGAACGGCATCGTCACGAAGGCGGTCGAGGGCCTGAAGAAGCTCAAGCCCGCGCCGCTCGGCGTGCCCGAGGACGCCGCGCTGATCGAGCAGGCGAACTACGAAGAGCACCTCGACCAGCTCGAGCGAATGCGACCTCGTGATCGAGGCGATCGCCGAGCGCATGGACTGGAAGCTCGACCTCTACACGCAAGATCGCGCCGGCGCATCGCGCCGCACGCGATCGTCGCGCAGCAACACCTCGGGCCTGTCGCATCACCAAGCTCTCCGAGGTGCTGCCCGACGAGATCAAGCCGCGCTTCTGCGGCATCCACTTCTTCAACCCGCCGCGCTACATGGCGCTGGTCGAGCTGATCGCCGACGCCGACGACCGAGCCCGAAGTCCTCGACCAGCTCGAGGCCTTCGTCACCACGCGCGCTCGGCAAGGGCGTGGTGCGCGCCAAGGACACGCCCAACTTCATCGCCAACCGCGTCGGCATCGCCGGCATGCTGGCGACGATGAAGGAGGCCGAGAACTTCGGCCTGAGCTACGACGTGGTCGACGACCTCACCGGCAAGAAGCTCGGCCGCGCGCAGCTCGGGCACCTTCCGCACCGCCGACGTCGTCGGCCTCGACACGATGGCGCACGTCATCAAGACGCTGCAGGACAACCTGCGCGGACGATCCGTTCTACGCGAGCTACGCGACGCCGCCGGTGCTCGCAGAGCTGCTCGACGCCGGGCGCGCTCGGCCAGAAGACCGGCGCCGGCTTCTACAAGAAGGTCGGCAAGGACATCCTGCGCCTCGACCCGGCGAAGGGCGACTACGTGCCCGGCGGCGGCAAGGCCGACGAGATCGTCGCGCCGCATCCTGAAGAAGCGCGCCGGCCGAGCGCCTGAAGCTGCTGCGCGACTCGAAGAACCCGCAGGCGCAGTTCCTGTGGGCGATCCTGCGCGACAGCTTCCACTACGCCGCGGTGCACCTGGCCGACATCGCCGAGAGCGCGCGCGACGTCGACTTCGCGATGCGCTGGGGCTTCGGCATGCAGCGCAGGGCCCGTTCGAGCTCTGGCAGGCAGGCCGGCTGGACGCAGGTCGCGCAGTGGGTCAAGGAAGACATCGACGCCGGCAAGGCGCTGTCAGCAACGCGCCGCTGCCGGCCTGGGTGTTCGACGGCCCGGCGGCGGCGACGCCGGCGTGCACACGCCGAAGGCTCGTGGAGCGCCGCGCAAGCACGCTTCGTCGCCGCCGAGCACGCTGCCGGTCTACGAGCGCCAGCCGTTCCGCGAGAGCGTGCTCGGCGCCGACGCGCCGGACGCCGCTCAAGGCCGGCACCGAGGTCTTCAAGAACGACGAGGTGCGCGTCTGGACGCTCGACGGCGAGGTGCTGATCGCCAGCATCACCGCCAAGCTGCACCTCATCAGCCCGCGCGTGATCGAGGGCCTGCTGAAGGCCGTCGAGCTCGCCGAGCAGTCGTACCAGGGCCTCGTGATCTGGTCGCCCGACGACGTGTTCTCGGCCGGCGCCAACCTCGAGGCGCTGATGCCGGTGTTCATGAAGAGCGGCGGCAAGGGCATCGCTGCCCGAGGTCAAGAAGCTGCAGGACGCGATGCTGCGGCTGCGCTACGCGCAGCGTGCCGGTGGTCGCGGCGATGCGCGGCATCGCGCTCGGCGGCGGCTGCGAGATGGCGGTGCTACTCGCGCGAGCGCGTCGCGGCGATGGAGAGCTACATCGGCCTGGTCGAGGTCGGCGTCGGCCTGATCCCCGGCGGCGGCGGCCTGACCTACATCGCGCGCCGCGCCGCCGAGATGGCGGCGGCCGGCAGCGCCAACGCCGACCTCCTGCAGTTCCTCGACCGACGGCTTCACCAGCGCCGCGACGGCCAAGGTCGGCACCAGCGCGATCGAGTCGCGCAAGCTCGGCTACCTGCTGCGAGAGCGACGTCGATCGTGCCGCAACAAGGACGAGCTGCTGCTACGTCGCGACGCAGCAGGTCAAGGCGATGGCCGAGAGCGGCTGGCGCGCGCCGCTGAAGCGCGCTGTTCCCGGTGGCCGGGCCGCAACGCGCATCGCCACCATCAAGGCCCAGCTCGTCAACATGCGCGACGGCGGCTTCATCAGCGCGCACGACTTCCACATCGCGACGCTGATCGCCGACGTGGTGTGCGGCGGCGACGTCGATGCCGGCTCGCTGGTCGACCGAGGAGTACCTGATGGCGCTGGAGCGCAAGCGCTTCTGCGCGCCTGCTCGACGCACCCGAAGACGCAGGAACGGATCATGGGCATGCTGCAGACCGGCAAGCCGGTTCGCAACTGAAGGACCGACGACATGAGCAAGCAAGTGCAAGACGCCTACATCGTCGCCGCCACGCGCACGCCGATCGGCAAGCTCGGGCCGCGGCTACTTCCGCAACACCCGGCCCGACGACCTGCTGGTCGCCGCGATCAAGAGCGCGATGAAGCAGGTGCCGGCGCTCGACCCGACGGCGATCGAGGACGCGATCGTCGGCTGCTCGTTCCCCGAGGCCGAGCAGGGCATGAACATGGCGCGCATCGCGGTGCGCTGTGCGGCTTCCCAAGCCGGTCGGCGGCGTCACCGTCAACCGCTTCTGCGCCTCGGGCCTGACCGCGGTGCAGATGGCCGCCGACCGCATCCGCGTCGGCGAGGCCGACGTGCATGATCGCCGGCGGCGCCGAGTCGATGAGCCTGGTGCCGATGGGCGGCAACAAGCCGTCGTTCAACCCCGAGATCTTCGCCCGCGACGAGAACGTCGGCATCGCCTACGGCATGGGCCTGACGGCCGAGAAGGTCGCGCGCGCAGTGGAAGGTCAGCCGCGAGGCGCAGGACGCGTTCGCGCTCGAGTCGCACCTGCGTGCGCTGAAGGCGCAGGCGGCCGGCGAGTTCAGCGACGAGATGACGCCGATCGACGTCGTCGACCGCTTCCCGAACCTCGCCACCGGCGAGCACGGCACGAAGACGCGCACCGTCAACGCTCGACGAAGGCCCGCGCCCCGACACCTCGCTCGAAGGCCTGGCCAAGCTGCAGCCGGTGTTCGCCGCCAAGGGCAGCGTCACCGCCGGCAACAGCTCGCAGACCAGCGACGGCGCCGGCGCGCTGATCCTCGCCAGCGAGAAGGCGCGTCAAGCAGTTCGACCTGCAAGCCGCTGGCGCGCTTCGTCAGCTTCGCGGCGCGCGGCGTGCCGCCCGAGATCATGGGCATCGGCCCGATCGAGGCGATCCCGGCGGCGCTGCAGCTACGCCGGCCTGAAGCTCGACGACATCGGCTGGATCGAGCTCAACGAGGCGTTCGCGGCGCAGTCGCTGGCGGTGATCAACAGCGTCGGCCTCGACCCGGCGAAGGTCAACCCGATGGGCGGCGCGATCGCGCTCGGCCACCCGCTCGGCGCGACCGGCGCGATCCGCTCGGCGACCGTCGTCCACGCGCTGCGCCGCCACAACCTGAAGTACGGCATGGTGACGATGTGCGTCGGCACCGGCCAGGGCGCGGCCGGCATCTTCGAGCGCGTCTGACGTCGCCTGACCGAAGCACGACACGACACGAGACGACGACATGACGCATCAAGACAGCGACCCTCAACGGCGTGGCGACGATCGAGATCGCGCGGCCGGAGAAGAAGAACGCGATCACCGGCGCGATGTACCAGGCGATGGCCGACGGCGCTCGACGCCGCGCGCGAGGACGACGCGCGCGTGCGCGCGGTGCTGATCACCGGCCAGCCGGGCATCTTCACCTCCGGCAACGACATCGAGGACTTCATGCAGCGCCCGCCCGGCCTCGCGAGGATTCGCCGGCGTTCGTGCTTCATGAAGGCGCTGATGGGCTGCGACAAGCCGGTCGATCGCCGCGGTCACCGGCGCGGCGATCGGCATCGGCACGACCATGCTGCTGCACTGCGACTTCGTCTACGTCAGCGACGAGGCGCGCCTGGCGATGCCGTTCGTGAGCCTCGGCCTGGTGCCCGAGTTCGCGCTCGAGCCTGATCGTGCCGCAGCTGATGGGCAACGCACGCGCCGCCGAGAAGCTGCTGCTCGGCGACCCGTTCACCGGCGCCGACGCGGTCGAGTGCGGCATCGCCAACGCCGTGCTGCCGGCGGCCGAGGTCGTGCACGCACGCGCGCCGCATCGCCGAGCGCTTCAACGCCCTGCCGCCGGGCGCCGTGCGCGAGACCAAGCGGCTGATGCGCCGCGATCGCGCGGCGCGCGCTGCTCGAGGAGACGATCGTCGTCGAGAGCGCGGCCTTCGCGGCGCGCCTGCACAGCCCCGAGGCCAAGGAAGCGTTCAGTGCCTTCTTCCGAGAAGCGCAAGCCCGACTTCTCGAAGTTCTGAGATCGGTCGGGAGCAAGTCGCTCGCATCCGCGCTGCGCACTGCGCGGTCAAGCTCGCGCTGGCGCCGCTGCTCGTCGCCCAGGCGATCGCGACGCGGCGCCGCGCGCCGGTGCTGCCCGAGGCGGCCGGTCCGCGCGAGGGCATCGTCGGCCGGCGAGCGGCTCGGCGCCGCTGCGCGCTGCTCGTCGCCGGCGACTCGTCGGCGGCGGGCGTCGGCGTCGCCGCATCAGGAGCAAGCGGTCGTCGGCCACCTGGTGCGCGCGCTGGCGGCGCACCGGACCGGCGCCGATCGCGTGGCGCCTTGCGCGCGCGCACCGGCCTCACGACGCGCGCAGGTCCACGCGATGCTGCTGCGCGACGCGCCGCCGCTCGCCGGCCGACGTCGCGGTCGTCATCACCGGCGTCAACGACGTGATCGACCAGGTCCCGGCGCGCGGCGCGCTGCGCGCACCGCGCCGCGCTCGCCGACTGGCTGCTCGGCCACGGGCTGCGCGCCACGTCGTCTTCGCGCCGCTGCCGCCGATGCACCGGTTTCCGCTCCTGCCCGAGCCGCTGCGTCGGCGTCATGGGCGGCGACGCGCGCCGCCACGACGCAGGCGCTGGCGCGCTGGGCGGCGACGCGCAGCGACGTCTCGCATCGCGGCGATCGCGGTCGAGCTCGACGCCGGCGGCGATGGCGAGCGACGGCTTTCATCCCGGCGAGCCGGTTCACCGCGCCTGCGGTGAAGCGCCTGCGGCGTACGCCGCCGCGCTGGAACTGCGGTGATATCGCCGCTTCGCTGGCGGGTCGGCGCACTGTCACGGTCACGAAGATCGCCGAGTCGGCGGCGCGTCGTCGCCGCTCTTCGCCAGCGTTCCGGCGACGTTCCTGTTCTCCGACCTCAGCGCGGAAACGCGTGCAGTCGCAAGCGTGGCTCAGGGGCCGCACTTCGCGCACCGCCGACGGTCGCCTGATCGCGTCGATCCATGCCTTCGTCGTCGAGTCGCGCGGGCAACGACCATCGTCGTCGACACCTGCGTCGGCAACGACAAGGTGCGGGCCTCGCCCGCCGTGGACGCGGCTGCAGCGGCCCCTTCCTCGCCGACTTCGCGCGCCGCCGGCTTCGCGCTCGACGGCGTCGACGCCGTGCTGTGCACCCATCATGCACTCCGACCACGTCGGCTGGAACACGCGCGCTCGGGCCGACGGCCGCTGGGTGCCGACGTTCCCGCGCGCGCGTTACCTCCTGAGTCGCCTCGACTACGACGGCCTCGCCGATGCCGACGACGACAACTCGCGCGAGGTGCTGGCCGATTCCATCGCCCCGTGCTCGATGCCGGCCTCGGTCGACTGGGTCGACGAGCTCGCACGCGATCACCGACGAGGTCCGCCTCGAGCCGACTCCCGGGCCACACGCTCGGGCACACGTCAGCGTTCGCATCCGCTCGAGCGGGCGCCGAGGCGGTCATCACCGGCGACCTGATGCATCACCCGATCCAGTGCTGCGGATCCGCGTGTCGAGTCGCGCTTCAACATCGATTCCGAGCAGGCGTTCGCGACGCGCGATGCGCTTCCTGCGCGAGCAGGCCGATCGCGACGGTGCTGGTGCTGGGCACTCATTTCGCCGCGCCGACCGCGGGCTGGATCGTCCCCGACGGGCGACGCCTGGCAGCTTCGCCGTCGAGCCGCGGGACGCCTGACGCGCGACTCAGGCTTCGGGATCGGCCGGGACGGCCCTGGCTGTCGATCGCCACGTAGGTGAGCGTTGGCCTCGGTCACCTTGACGACGTGCAGGTCGGCCGGGTTGCGCTCGGCGTAGACCTCGACGTTGACCGTGACCGAGGTCCTGCCGATGCGCTCGACGCGTGGCGTAGAAGCTCAGCAGGTCGCCGATCGAGACCGGCTGCTTGAAGACGAACTGGTTGACCGCGCACGGTGGCGATCCGGCCCTTGGCGATCCTGGCCGGAAGCGACGGCGCCGGCGACGTCGACCTGGGCCATGATCCAGCCGCCGAAGATGTCGCCGTTGCCGTTGGCGTCGGCCGGCATCGGCATCACCCGCATGCACGAGCTGGCGGTCGCTCGGGCAGCGTGAGCGGCGCGATGCCCGACACGGCGGCGGGCGTCGCTCGCTCGAATCTCGGGCATATTGCTTCACCTCGCGGTCACTGCGACCGCCGATTCTTCCATCAATCACGCCGCCGCCCCGACCTCCGATGCGTCCGCCGCACTGCTCCGCCGCCGCCGGCACGCCGGCGCCGTCGCCGAGAAGCGCGCGAAGTCCGACTGGCGGCACGCTGCGCAAGCTGCTGCCGTACGTCTGGCAGTGGCGCTGGCGCGTGCCGGTCGCGCTGGCCTGCCTGGTCGCCGCCAAGCTCGCCAACATCGGCGTGCCGCTGGTCCTGAAGAGGCCTGGTCGACGCGCTCGCGCTCAAGCCCGGCGATCCGCGCGCGTCGCTGGTCGTGCCGGTCGCGATCTGCTGCTCGGCCTACGGCGCGCTGCGCGCTGTCGATCACGCTCTTCACCGAGCTGCGCGAGTTCCTGTTCTATCCGGTCGCGGCGCGGATCGCGCGGCGCGTCTCGCTCGAGGCGTTCGAGCACCTGCATGCGCTGAGCCTGCGCTTTCACCTCGAGCGCCAGACCGGCGGCGTCTCGCGCGACATCGAGCGCGGCTCGCGCTCGATCCAGTCGCTGCTCAACTACACGATCTACAACATCCTGCCGACGCTGGTCGAGATCGCGACTGGTGATCGTCCTGCTCTCGGCCAAGTTCGACGGCTGGTTCGCGGCGATCACGTTCGGCGCGCTCGTGCTCTACATCGCCTTCACCGTCACGCGTGACCGAATGGCGCACCGCGCTTCCGCCGCGCCGATGAACGAGCAGGACTCGAAGGCCAACACCAAGGCGCTCGACGCGCTGCTCAACTACGAGACGGTCAAGTACTTCTCGCAACGAGGCGTTCGAGCAGGCGCGCTACGACGAGAACCTGCAGCGCCTCGAGAAGGCGTCGATCAAGTCGCAGACCTCGCTGTCGCTGCTCAACCTCGGCCAGAGCCTGATCATCGCCAGCGCGGTGACGCTGCTGGTGTGGCGCGCGACCGTCGGCGTCGTCGCCGGGACGATGACGCTCGGCGACCTGGTGCTGGTCAACGCGCTGATGATCCAGCTCTACATCCCGCTCAACTTCCTCGGCGTGATCTACCGCGAGATCAAGCAGTCGCTGATCGACATGGAGAAGATGTTCGCGCTGCTCGGCCAGAACCGCGAGATCGCCGACGCGCCCGGGCGCGCTGCCGCTCGCGGTCGCGCGGCGGCGCGGTGCGCTTCGAGCGACGTGCGCTTCGGCTACGACGCCGACCGCGAGATCCTGCACGGCGTCGAGCTTCGAGATCCCGGCCGGCAAGACGGTCGCCGTGGTCGGCCCGTCGGGCGTCGGGCAAGTCGCACGCTGGCGCGGCTGCTGTTCCGCTTCTACGACGTCGACGCGCGGCCGCGATCGCGATCGACGGCCAGGACATCCGCGAGCGTGACGCAGACGAGCCTGCGCGCGGCGATCGGCATCGTCCCGCAGGACACGGTGCTGTTCAACGACACGGTCGAATACAACATCGCCTACGGCCGCACCGGCGCCGACCGCGCCGAGGTCGAGGCGGCGGCGCGCGTCGGCGCACATCCACGACTTCATCGCCTCGACGCCGAAGGGCTACGACACGATGGTCGGCGAGCGCGGCCTGAAGCTGTCGGGCGGCGAGAAGCAGCGCGTCGCGATCGCCCGCACGCTGCTCAAGAACCCGCCGATCCTGATCTTCGACGAGGCGACCTCGGCGCTCGACTCGGCCAACGAGCGGGCGATCCAGGCCGAGCTGCAGAGCGCGGCGCGGAACCGCACCGCGCTGGTCATCGCGCACCGCCTCTCGACCGTCGTCGACGCGCACCAGATCCTGGTGATGGAGGCAGGGCCGGATCGTCGAGCGCGGCACGCCACGCCGAGCTGCTCGCGCGCGGCGGCCGCTACGCCGAGATGTGGCAGCTGCAGCAGAGCAGCGAGCGAGGAACGCTCGAGGCCTGATCAGGACCTGCGTGGCATGGAGGTTGCGACAGGCCGTCTCCGGCAAAACCCTCGATTCCGGCGCAAACACCCCGAGCGCGGTCGGCGGCCATGCCTAGAATTTCGTTGCTATCCGACGAGGCTCAGCCGCTCGACCGTTCAACCCCCAGGAGCATCCATGAGAAGGTCCGTATTCGCCGCCGATCGCCTTGGTGTCGGCGCTCGCCGCTCGCACGGCGTCGCCCACGCCGAGGACACGCTGAAGAAGATCAAGGACACGCGGCACCATCACCGATAGGCGTGCGCGAGTCGTCGGGCGCGCTGTCGCTTCACGCTCGGCGACGGCAAGTACACGGGCTTCCACTACGACGTCTGCGCAGCACATCATCGCCGACATCCAGAAGCAGCTCGGCATGGCCAAGCTCGACATCAAGTACCAGCCGGTGACCTCGCAGAACCGGATCCCGCTGGTGCAGAACGGCACCGTCGACCTCGAGTGCGGCTCGACCACCAACAACGCGACGCGCCAGAAGGACGTGGCCTTCGCGCCGACGCTCTACGTCGAGGAAGTGCGCATCGCGGTCAAGGCAAGCTCGGGCATCAACGGGCATCGCCGACCTGAACGGCAAGACCGTCGCGACGACCACCGGCACGACCTCGGTGCAGCTGCTGCGCAAGAACAAGCGCGCCGCCGGCATGGACTTCAAGGAGCTCAACGGCAAGGACCACTCCGACAGCTTCCTGCTGCTCGAGTCGGGCCGCGCCGACGCGTTCGTGATGGACGGCCAGATCCTCGCCGGCCTGATCTCGAAGTCGAAGAACCCGGCCGACTACGCGATCGTCGGCGAGGTGCTCTCGGTCGAGCCGATCGCGATCATGATGCGCAAGGACGACCCGGCCTTCAAGAAGGCGGTCGACGACAGCGTCAAGTCGATGATCAAGAGCGGCGAGGTCGCCAAGCTCTACGACAAGTGGTTCATGCAGCCGATCCCGCCGAGCAACACCAAGGTCGGCCTGCCGGCGTCCGACGCGACCAAGGCGGCCTGGGCGAACCCGAACGACAAGCCGGTCGAGGACTACGCCGAGAAGTGATGCGGTCGGCGCATGCCTGAGGTAAGCCCTAGCGCCAGTCGGCGCGGAGTTTGCTTACATTGCGATCAGCGCGGCGCGGAGCCATTCGCGTCGCGCTGTTTCGTTTTCGGCCTCGACGCGAACAATCGGCCGCATGCATCGGCCAGCGAGGCGAGGGAGTTGGCGCGTGGGCAAGTGGGATTGGCAGGTCTTCCTGCACGACACCGGGCGGCGGCGAGACCTACCTGCACTGGATGATGTCGGCCTGGGGCTGGACGCTGTCGGTCGCGGTGCTGGCGCTGATCGTCGCGCTCGTCGTCGGCTCGCTGATGGGGATCCTGCGCACCACGCCGAGCAAGCCGCTGGTGCTGATCGGCAACGCCTGGACCGAGCTGTTCCGCAACATCCCGCTGCTGGTCCAGATCTTCCTCTGGTACCACGTCATCCCGTCGATCTTCCTGTCGCTGCGGGCGGTGCCCGAGCTTCGTGCTGGTCGTCTTCGCGCTCGGCTTCTTCACCTCGGCGCGGATCTCCGAGCAGGTGCGCGCCGGCATCCAGTCGCTGCCCAAGGGCCAGACGCTACGCCGGCCTGGCGATCGGCCTGACGCTGCTCGCAGACCTACCGCTACGTGCTCCTGCCGATGGCGTTTCGCATCATCATCCCGCCGCTCACCAGCGAGTCGATGAACATCATCAAGAACACGTCGGTGGCGTTCGCGGTGTCGATCGCCGAGCTGACGATGTTCGCGATGCAGGCGCAGGAGGAAACCTCGCGCGGCATCGAGATCTACCTCGCCGTGACCGGCGCTCTACTTCGTCTCGGCGTTCGCGGTCAACCGCGCTCGCGGCGTTCATCGAGCAGCAGCGTCCAGGTGCCCGGCCTGCTCGGGCGCGAAATGACGAGGCCGCGGTCATGAACCTCGACTTCGGCTTCTTCAACTGGAACGCTCGATCCAGAGCTTCATCCTCAAGGGCTTGTGCTTCTCGGTCGCAGCTGACGCTGGTCGCGATGATCGGCGGCATCGCGCTCGGCACCGATCCTCGCGCTGATGCGCCTGTCGGGCAAGCCGCTGGCTGGTGATCCCGGCGGCGGCCTACGTCAACGTGCTGCGCTCGATCCCGCTGGTGATGGTGATCCTGTGGTTCTTCCTGCTGATCCCGCTGCTGCTCGGCCGGCCGCTCGGCGCCGAGATCTCGGCGATCATCACCTTCACCGTGTTCGAGGCGGCGTACTACTCGGAGATCATGCGCGCCGGCATCCAGTCGGTGCCGCAAGGGCAGGTCTACGCCGGCTACGCGGTCGGCATGACCTACGCGCAGTGCATGAAGCTGATCGTCCTGCCGCAGGCGTTCCGCAACATGCTGCCGGTGCTGCTGACGCAGACCATCATCCTGTTCCAGGACACCTCGCTGGTCTACGCGATCGGCGCCTACGACCTGCTGAAGGGCTTCGAGGTCGCCGGCAAGAACTTCAACCGGCCGGTCGAGACCTACCTGGTCGCGGCCGATCGTCTACTTCATCATCTGCTTCAGCCTGTCGATGCTGGTGCGCCAGCTGCAGAAGAAGATCGCCATCATCCGCTGAATCGGCAGAGAGACCTGCCGATGATCGACATCAAGAACGTCTCCAAGTGGTACGGCAGCTTCCAGGTGCTGACCGACTGCACGACCGCGATCAAGAAGGGCGAGGTCGTCGTCGTCTGCGGCCCGTCGGGCTCGGGCAAGTCGACGCTGATCAAGACCGTCAACGCGCTCGAGCCGTTCCAGAAGGGCGACATCGTCGTCGACGGCATCTCGATCGCCGACCCGAAGACCGACCTGCCCAAGCTGCGCTCGCGCGTCGGCATGGTGTTCCAGCACTTCGAGCTGTTCCCGCACCTGACCGTGACCGAGAACCTGACGCTCGCGCAGATCAAGGTGCTCGGCCGCATCGCAGGACGACGCGCAAGACGCGCGGCCTGAAGATGCTCGACCGCGTCGGCCTGATGGCGCACAAGGACAAGTTCCCGGGCCAGCTCTCCGGCGGCCAGCAGCAGCGGGTCGCGATCGCGCGCGCGCTCAGCATGGACCCGATCGTGATGCTGTTCGACGAGCCGACCTCGGCGCTCGACCCGGAGATGGTCGGCGAGGTGCTCGACGTGATGGTGCAGCTCGCCAAGGAAGGCATGACGATGATGGTCGTCACGCACGAGATGGGCTTCGCGCGCAAGGTCAGCCACCGCGTCATCTTCATGGACGCCGGCAAGATCGTCGAGGACTGCTCGCGCGACGACTTCTTCGGCAACCCCGACGCGCGCTCGCCGCGCGCCAAGGATTTCCTCTCGAAGATCCTGCAGCACTGAGGCGCTCGGCTCGACCGGACCCGCCCTGAGCGATCGCTCCGAGCGCGGTCGGCGGCGATGCGACAATCGCCGCATGCCGCCGAGCTGACCCTCATTCGCCCCGACGACTGGCACCTGCACGTGCGCGACGGCGCCGCGCTGCGCGGCCGTGGTGCCCGCACAGCGCGCGCCAGTTCGCGCGCGCGATCGTCATGCCGAACCTGCGGCCGCCGGTGATCGACCGCCGCGCAGGCGCTCGCCTACCGCGAGCGCATCGCTCGCGGCGGTGCCCGCGGGCAGCGCGCTTCGAGCCGCTGATGACGCTGTACCTCACCGACACGACGCCGCCCGACGAGATGCGCGCGCGCGCGCGACGCCGGCGTCGTCGCGATCAAGCTCTACCCGGCCGGCGCGACGACCAACAGCGACGCCGGCGTCACCGACATCTGCGCAAGACGCTACGCGACGCTCGAGGCGATGCAGCGCGAGGGCATGTCGCTGCTGGTGCACGGCGAGGTCACCGATCCCGACGTCGACGTGTTCGATCGCGAGGCGGTGTTCATCGAGCGCAGCTGATGCGCCGCTGCGGCGCGACTTCCCGGCGCTGAAGATCGTGTTCGAGCACATCACGACGCAGCGAAGGCGCGCAGTACGTCGCCGAGGCCGGCGACGCACACCGCGGCGACCATCACCGCGCACCACCTGCTCTACAACCGCAACGCGATCTTCACCGGCGGCCTGCGGCCGCACTACTACTGCCTGCCGGTGCTCAAGCGCGAGGCGCACCGCCTGCGCGCTGGTCGCAGCGGCGACGTCGGGCAGCGCGACGCTTCTTCCTCGGCACCGACAGCGCGCCGCATCGCGCGCGCGCTGAAGGAGCACGCGTGCGGCTGCGCCGGCTGCTACACCGCGCTCAGCGCGCTCGAGCTGTACGCCGAGGCGTTCGACGCGGCCGGCGCGCTCGACCGGCTCGAGGCGCTTCGCGAGCCACCACGGCGCCGACTTCTACGGCCTGCCGCGCAACGACGGCACGTGTCACGCTGCGACGCGCGCCTGGACCCTGCCCGAGGCGCTGCCGTTCGGCGAGGCCGCAGCTCAAGCCGCTGCGTGGCGGCGAGACACTGGCCTGGCGGCTGGCCGACTGACGAGCCTGCGCGATGGACATGATCGACAAGCCGCCCGCATCGCCCTGCTGATCGACGCCGACAACTCGCCGGCGGCCAAGATCGGCCTCATCCTCAACGAGCTCTCGACCTTCGGCGAGACCAGCATCCGCCGCGCCTACGGCAACTGGAAGAAGCAGGAGCTGCAAGGGCTGGGAGGATCAGCTGCACGAGCATGCGATCCGGCCGATGCAGCAGTTCGACTACAGCAAGGGCAAGAACGCGAGCGACATGGCGATGGTCATCGACGCGCTCGACCTGCTCTACACCGACCGGCCCGAGGCGTTCGGCATCGTCTCGTCCGACGCCGACTTCACGCCGCTGGTGATGCACCTGCGCGCCAAGGGCGCCGCGGTCTACGGCTTCGGCGCGCCAGAAGACGCCCGAGCCGTTCGTCAACGCGTGCTCGCGCTTCCTCTACCTCGACAAGCTGGCGGCGCGGCCGGAGCACGTCGGTCGACATCGACACCGGCAGCACCGGCGCGCGACGACGATGCGCGCGGCAATGCGCCGCTGCGCGTGCCGACCGCAAGCTGCAAGCGCGACGCCAAGCTCGTCGACGCTGCTGCGCAACGCGGTCGAGCTGCGGCGGCGAGACGACGACGGCTGGGCGCGCGTCGGCGCGGTCGGCCAGCAGATCGGCAACCAGGCGTCGTTCGACCCGCGCAACTACGGCTACGCGACGCTCACCAAGCTGCTCAAGGCAACCGATCTGTTCCAGCTCGACAAGGAGGGAACCTCGGAGGTCGCGGTGCGCGACATCCGCCAGGCGCGTCCGGCCGAAGGCCTGAGCGGCCGCGGCCAGAAAAAGGCGACTCCGGAGAGTCGCCTTTTTCTGGTCGGCGCTGCGAGCAGCGCCGTCGCGACCCGCCCAGAGGCGGGCCGGAGACGATTACGGCTTCTGCTTGCCGCCTTCCTTGGTCTGAGGCGTCGCCCTTCGGCGTGGTGTCGCCGGCCTTGATCGCGGTACTGGTTTCAGCCTTGCGCGCTTCCTGGTCGTGGTCGACGAGGTCGAAGGAGCGGCGTTTTCCTTCTTGCTCATGGCATCGCCGGCGCCGGTCGGCACGTCGCCGGCCTTGATCGCGGTCTTGGTGGTGGACTTGCGCGCATCGCGCGTGGTGTCCGAGCCCTTGCTCGGCGTTCCGCCCGGTCGAAGCGTCGCCGCTTGGGAGCCTTGTTGGCGGCCTTTGCGTCGGCCGTTCACTTCGGCGCGGGTCGGCGACGAAGCTTGCGCGAAAGCGCCTTGCGAGAACACGGCGATGGCCGCGTGCGACTGCGGTCAGAGCGAGTTTGGTCTTCATCGGGTAACTCCTGATCTATTGCGTTGAAAGGAAGGGGCCTTCATGGAGTCGCCGCTCTGCGGAACAAGCAGTCAAGAGCGAGACCAGACATGAAAACGCGACAACACGCAGATCGGTTGACGCGAGCGAGCGGCGCTCATGGCCCCGCAGGCGGGCATTTTACGCATACCCGCGCGTCCGGATGCCCGGCGCGAGGCCGCTCCGGTCACGGTGCTGCTGCGCGCACGCCGATAATCGCGGTGTGAAGCGAGCCAGACCGCCGCGGGTGCGCGTCTCGAAACGACGCACTGGAGGAAGGTCCGGACTGCACAGGGCGGCGTAGCAGCTAACGGCTGTCCACCGCGAGGTGAGGATCAGAGCAACAGAGACGAGTCGCCGTCGTCGTCGCAAGACGAGCGGCGGCGGGTGAAACGGGCAATCTCTACGCGCAGCAATACCAAATAGGCCGGCGTGGGCGGGCGCTTCGGCGCCTGCCTGGAAGTGTGGCTCCGCACGAGCCGGCGGGTAGGTAGCACCGAGCCGGGCAGCGATGCCCGGCCCAGAGGAATGGCGGTCACGGGCGGCGCGTCGCAAGACGGTCGGCCTGCACAGAATCCGGCCTATCGGCTCGCTTCACACTTTTCCCGCGCGCGGCCGGACGCGGCTCGCTCACTACACTGAACCGGCCGCATGAATCCCGACGCACGCACCACTCTGGCGCGGCACCGCAGCTGGGCCCTGGCCGTCCTGCTCGCCTGCCTCGGCATGCTCGGGCCGTTCTCGATCGACACCTACCTGCCGGCCTTCACCGGCATCGCGCAGGCGATCGGCGCGACGCCGGTCGAGATGCAGCAGACGCTGTCGGCGTACCTGTTCGGCTTCGCGGTCATGAACCTGTTCCACGGCGCGCTGTCCGACAGCTTCGGCCGCCGTCCGGTCGTGCTCGTCGGGCCTGGTCGTGTTCACGCTCGCCTCGGTCGGCTGCGCGCTGTCGCAGCACATCGGCGCGCTGGTGTTCTTCCGCGCCTTGCAGGGCATGTCGGCGGGCGCCGGCATCGTCGTCTCGCGCGCCGTCATCCGCGACATGTTCCCGCCCGCCGACGCGCAGCGCGTGATGTCGCAGGTGACGATCTACTTCGGCGTCGCGCCGGCGGTCGCGCCGATGGTCGGCGGCTTCCTGTTCGTGCACGCCGGCTGGCACGCGATCTTCTGGTTCCTGACCGCCGTCGGCGTCGTGCTGTTCGTCGCCAACTGGCAAGCTGCTGCCCGAGACGCTGCACGCGAGCCACAGGCAGCCGTTCAACGTGCGGCAACCTGCTGCGCGGCTACTGGCAGCTCGGCCAGCAACCCGCGCTTCCTGATGCTGGCGCTGGCGAGCGGCATCCCGTTCAACGGCATGTTCCTGTACGTGCTGTCGGCGCCGGTCTTCCTCGGCGACACCTGCGGTCTCGAGCCGGGCGCAGTTCTTCTGGTTCTTCGCTGCTCACCATCGCCGGCATCATGGCCGGCGCCTGGCTCTCGGGGCGGCTGGCCGGGCGCGATCAAGCCGACGCACCAGATCCGCCACGGCTTCGTCGATCATGCTGGCGGTGTCGCGTCGTCAACCTGGTGCTCAACCTGCTGTTCGTCGCCGCAGGCCTGGTGGGCGCTGCGTGCCGATCGCCATCTACGCCTTCGGCTGGGCGCTGATGGTGCCGGTCGTGACGCTGATGGTGCTCGACCTCGTGCCCGAGCGGCGCGGCATGGCGTCGTCGCTGCAGGCCTTCGTCGGCAGCAGCGGCCAACGGCCTGGTCGCCGGCGTGATCGCGCCGCTGGTGATGCACTCGGCGCTGGCGCTCGCCGCGACCGTCGCTCGCCATGCTGAGCATCGGCGTGACCTCGTGGCTGTGGGTCAAGCCGCATCTGCGAGTGGGCGCGCCGGCCGCCGCCGAATCCTGACCCGCCGGAGCCGGCGGGCGCTTGCCGACCCGGCCTGCCACGCCACAATCGGCCATGCTCGTTCTGGTCCTCGGCCTGGTCGTCTTTCTCGGCGTCCACAGCGTCTCGATCGTCGCTCCGCGCTGGCGCGTCGCGACCAATCGCGCGGCTCGGCGAAAAGCCCTGGAAAGGGCTCTATTCGATCGCCGCGGGCGTCGGCCTGGCGCTGGTCATCGTCGGCTACGGCCTGGCGCGGAAGGAGCCGATCGTCCTCTACACGCCGCCGGCGGGGCTGCGCCACCTGGCGCTGCTGCTGATGCTGCCGGTCTTCCCGCTGTTCCTGGCCACCTACTTCCCGGCCGCATCAGCAGCGCCGCCAAGCATCCGACGCTCGTCGCGGTCAAGCTGCTGGGCGGTCGCCCACCTGCTCGCCAATGGCACGTTCGCCGACGTGCTGCTGTTCGGTGGCTTTCTCGCCTGGGCGGTCGCCGATCGCATCGCCGTCAAGCGGCGTCCCGTGGTCGAGGCGCACGAGGTGCCGGCAGCGCTGCCGCGCCCCGCCAACGACGCGATCGCGGTCATCGGCGGTCTGGTCGTCTATGCAGTCCTCATCCTCTGGGCACACCGCTGGCTGACCGGCGTATCGCCGCTTGCCTGATCGCAGTCGGCAGCACGGTGCCGCCTTCGTTGCTCGTCTGCGCCGATTGCGTTCGAGCGACGTGTAGGCGGCGAAAGCGTGATCTAGTGCGCGGGGCGCGCCAAGACAGCGCCTCGGTGTCGCACCTGCCTTCGAAACGAGGCGGACTCCTCAGCGCTGTCTTTCACAGTGCGCTGCAAGTCCTTATTTTTGAACGCGTTTTTTACGTCTAATGACGCGTAGAGGAGTCGCGACTAAGTCCTTGATTCCATTGATTTTTGTTTCGTCGATGAATTGACCCTCTCGAGTCGCTCCGTTACAGTGGCGCAAAGTGCACTTTGGTGGGGTTTTGTGGCGAACGTCGTGTTTCAAGGCCCTGCGGCGCTGACGCTGGACGGCAAGGGCCGGATCGCGATGCCGGCGCGCCACCGCGAACTGCTGGCCGCGATGGGCGTGAACCAGCTCACCGTCACCAAGCATCCCGAAGGCTCGCTGCTGATCTTCCCGCGTCCGGCATGGGAGCAGTTCCGCGACCAGGTCGCGGCGCCTGCCGATGGATTCGAGCGGCTGGAAGCGCGTCTTCCTCGGCAACGCGATGGACGTCGACATCGACGCCTCGTCGCGCGTGCTGATCGCGCCCGAGCTGCGCGCCGCCGCCGGCCTGGTGCGCGACGTGATGCTGCTCGGCATGGGCAGCCACTTCGAGCTCTGGGACGCGCAGCGCCACGCCGCGCACGAGGCCGCGGTGATGCAGTCGCCGATGCCCGATTCGCTCAAGAACTTCAGCTTCTGAATGCGCGTCCGCGCCTCGCCTTGCAGCACAGCGCCGTCCTGCTGCCCGAAGCGGTCGACGCGCTCGTCACCGACGCCGACGGCATCTACGTCGACGGCACCTTCGGCCGCGGCGGCCACGCGCGCGCGATGCTCGAGCGGCTGTCGGCGCGCGGCCGCCTGATCGCGCTTCGACCGCGATCCCGAGCGCGGTCGCGAGCGCCGCCGCCGACGCCGGCGCTCGCCGCCGACCCGCGCTTCACGATCGAGCACACCGCGTTCTCGGCCGATGACGGCGACGCTCGCCGCGCGTCGGCATCGCGCAGGTCGAGCGGCGTCCTGCTCGACCTCGGCGTCTCGTCGCCGCAGATCGACGACCCGAGCGCGGCTTCTCGCTTCCGCTTCGACGGCCCGCTCGACATGCGGATGGATCACGACGCGCGGCGAGAGCGCGGCCGAATTCCTGGCCCGCGCCGACGAGCGCCACATTGCGGAGGTGATACGCGACTATGGGGAAGAACGGTTTGCTCTACAGGTTGCAAAGGCGCTTGTTGCTCGGCGCGAAAGCGGGCGCCCTGTTCGAACCACACGGCGAGCTTGCCGACGTCGTGGCTCGGTGCGGTCAAGACCCGCGAGCCGGGCCAGAACCCTGCAACGCGCACGTTTCAGGCTCTTCGGATTTTCGTCAACGCCGAGCTTGAGGAGCTCGAGCAGGGCCTGAGCGCGCGCGCTCGAGCTGCTCGCGCCGGGCGGCCGGCTGGTCGTGATCAGCTTCCATTCGCTCGAGGACCGGATCGTCAAGACCTTCATCGCCCGCGAGAGCAGGAGCGTAGTCGACCGCCGCGCGCCGTTCGCGCCGCCGAGCAGCCGCATCGGCTGCGCGCGCTCGGCGCGCGTCAAGCCCGGGCCGACCGAGGTGCGCGACCAATCCGCGCGCGCGCTCGGCGGTGATGCGCGTCGCCGAGCGCACCGACGTGCGGCTCGCGCGGAGCCGGCCGATGACCCGCCTCAACGTGCTGCTGCTCGATCGCCTGCTCGGCGAGCAGCCTCTACCTCGTGCGCGTCTCGTACGAGTCGCGGCGCCTGTTCGCCGAGCTCGACAAGGCGCAGAGCGAGGAGCGCGCGCTCGACAACGACAGCGAGCGGCTGAAGACCGAGCTGCGCTCGCAGGCGACGCCGCTGCGGGTCGAGCGGACGGCGCGCGAGCAGCCTCGCGATGCGCGCGGCGACGCCGGCGGTGACGCAGTACGTCGAGCTGCCCGCGGCGGCCGGCGCTACCGCCGCCGCCGGCACGACGGGGCGACGCAATGAACCGCGAACGCAAGAAGCGCGCACGCCGAAGACGCGCGCCGCGCGCGAGCGTGCAAGCAGCGTCAGCTACTCGACCAGCCCGCTGCTCGCGTCGCCGACGCCGCCGTGGCGCTCGAAGCTGCTGGTCGCGCTGGTCGGCCTCGGCTTCGCGCGTCCTGCTCGGCCGCGCCGTCTACGTGCAGATCGTCGACGCGCCGTTCTTCCTGCAAGCAGGGCGAGATCCGCTACGGCCACACGCTCGAGCTGCCGGCGAGCCGCGGCCGCGATCGTCGACCGCAACGGCCTGATCCTCGCCGCCGAGCGTGCCGGCGCCGTCGATCTGGGCGATCCCGAAGGACCTCGAGGGCGACGCCGCGCAGCGCGCGCCAGCTCGCGACGCTGCTCGGCATGACGAGCGCCGACGCTCGAGGCGCGCCTCGCCGACAACCCGAACTTCGTCTGGCTGCGCCGCCAGGTCGACGAGCACGGTCGCCAAGGCAGGTGCAGGACGCTCGGCATCAAGGGCATCCACGAGGTGCGCGAGTACAAGCGCAAGTACCCCGAGGGCGAGGCGGCGGCGCACGTCGTCGGCTTCACCAACGTCGAGGACCGCGGCCAGGAAGGCATCGAGCTCGCGTTCCAGAAGCGAGCTCGCCGGCCGCGACGGCACGCGCCGCGTCATCAAGGACCGGCTCGGCCGCGTCGTCGAGGACATCGGCGACAGCGTCGCGCCGGTCGACGGCCAGCGACATCGGCCTGGCGGTCGACTCGAAGGTGCAGTTCTTCGCCTACCAGCGCGATCCGCGACGCGGTCGCCGCGAACAAGGCCAAGGCCGGCAGCGTCGTCGTGCTCGACGCGCAGACCGGCGAGGTGCTCGCGCTGGCGAACTATCCGAGCTACGCGCCGGCCGACCGGCAAGAACCTGACCGGCGCGCAGCTGCGCAACCGCGCGCTGACCGACACCTTCGAGCCCGGCTCGACGATGAAGCCGTTCATCGCCGCCTGGGCGCTCGAGACCGGCCGCGTCACGCCGACGACCGTGATCCAGACCGCGCCCGGCAAGATGACGCTCACCGGCTCGACGATCACCGACTCGCACCCGCACGGCAACCTGACCGTCACCGAGGTGATCCAGAAGTCGAGCAACGTCGGCGCGGTGCGGATGGCGATGACGCTCCACGCCGCGCGAGATGTGGGAGCTGTACAGCGCGGTCGGCTTCGGCCAGAAGCCGCAGCTCGGCTTTCCCGGCGTCGTCACCGGGCGGCTGCGCCCGTACAAGACCTGGCGGCCGATCGAGCAGGCGACGATGAGCTACGGCTACGGCCTGTCGGCGTCGCTGTTCCAGATCGCCCACGCCTACACCGTGTTCGCGCACGACGGCGAGCTGATCCCGGTGACGATGACGCGGCCGCTCGGCGCGGCCCGAGCCAGCCGGTCTCGGGCGTGCGCGTCATCTCGCCGAAGACCGCGGCAGACGGTGCGCGACATGCTGCATCTCGTGACGCTGCCCGGCGGCACCGCGCCGAAGGCGCAGGTGCATGGGCTACTCGGTCGGCGGCAAGAGCGGCACCGCGTACAAGCAGGAAGGCGCGGGCTACGCGACCAAGAAGTACCGCGCCTGGTTCGTCGGCATGGCGCCGATCGCGCACCCGCGCATCATCGTCGCGGTGATGGTCGACGAGCCGACGGCGGGCAAGTACTTCGGCGGCGACGTCGCCGCGCCGGTGTTCAGCGAGGTCGTGCAGCAGACGCTGCGCATGATGGGCGTGCAGCCCGACCTCGACGTCAAGCCGCAGATCGTCTCGCGCGACGTGCCGGCCGAAGAGGAGAGCTTCTGATGGCCGACGTCGGCGACGCCTGGCACGCCTCGGCTCGCGCGACGCGGCGCACGCCTGGCTGGCGCTGCGCCAGCGCGCGCGCGCTGGTCGCCGACAGCCGCCGCGTCGCGCCGCGGCGACGCCTTCGTCGCCTGGCCCGGCTACGCCAGCGACGGCCGCCGCTACGTCGCCGCGGCGCTCGCCGCCGGCGCGAGCGCGTGCCTGGTCGAGGCCGACGGCGTCGAGGCGTTCGGCTTCGACGGCGACGCGCGCATCGCCGCGCTGCGCGGCCTGAAGGCGCGCGGCCGGCGACATCGCCAGCCGCTTCCTCGGCGACGCCGAGCGCGCGAGCTCGACGTCGTCGCCGTCACCGGCACCAACGGCAAGACCTCGACGGCGTGGTGGATCGCGCAGGCGCTCGCGCGCGCTCGGCCGGCGCTGCGGCGTGATCGGCACGCTCGGCATCGGCGAGCCGCCGATGCGGCGGCGACGCCGCGCCGCCGCGGGCGACGCCGCGCTGGCGTCGACCGGCCTGACGACGCCCGATCCGATCACGCTGCAGACCGCGCTCGCGCGACTTCGCCGACGCGCGGCTTCGCGGCCTGCGCGATCGAGGCGTCGTCGATCGGCATCGCCGAGCATCGCCTCGCCGGCACGCGAGGTCGCGGTCGCGGTGTTCACCAACTTCACCCAGGACCACCTCGACTACCACGGCGACATGGACGCCTACTGGCAGGCGAAGGCGCAGCTGTTCGCCTGGCCCGGGCTGCGCGCGGCGGTCGTCAACGTCGACGACGCGCAGGGCGTCGAGCTCGCCGACGCGCTCGGCACCGGCGCGCGTCGACTGCTGGACCGTGCTCGACGCGCGCCGAGCCGCGCGCCTGCGCGCGCGCGAGCATCCGCCACGGCCGCGACGGCCTCGCCTTCGACGTCGTCGAGGGCGAGCGAGCGGGTCGCCGTCGCGACGCCGCTGATCGGCGACTACAACGTCGCCAACCTGCTCGGCGTCGATCGGCGTGCTGCGCGCGCTCGGCGTCGCCGCTGGCCGACGCCGGCGCCGCGTGCGCGGCGCTGACGCCGGTGCCGGGCCGGATGCAGCGCGGATCGAGCGCCGGCGGCGACGCGCTGCCCGAGGTCGTCGTCGACTACGCGCACACGCCCGACGCGCTCGAGAAGGCGCTGCGCCGCGCTGCGCCGCTCGCCAGCGCGCGCGGCGGCGAGCTCTGGTGCGTGTTCGGCTGCGGCGGCAACCGCGATCGCGACCAAGCGGCCGCTGATGGGCGCGATCGCCTGCCGGCTCGCCGACCGCGTCGTCGTCACCAGCGACAACCCGCGCCTCGAGTCGCCGCGATCTGATCCTGGCGCAGATCCTCGCCGGCGCGATCGGCCACGACGAGGTCGACGTGATCGAGAACCGCGCCGAGGCGATCGCGCCACGCGGTCGGCTCGGCGCGCGCCGGCCGACGTCGTCCTGCATCGCCGGCAAGGGCCACGAGGACTACCAGGACATCGCCGGCGCGCGCTTCCGTTCTCCGATGCCGCGCAGGCCGAGGCGGCGCTGAAGGCGCGCGCCGCGCCGATTGCGCCGGTGCCGAGCGGCGCGTGCGCCGACGATGATGACGCTCGGCGACGCGCGCGCGATGCTGCCCGGCGCGCGCGCTCGTCGGCGATCGCGGCGACGCCGATCGCGCGCGTCCACAGCGACACGCGCAGCGCTGCGCGCGGGCGACCTGTTCGTCGCCCTGCGCGGCGAGCGCTTCGACGCGCACGACTTCCTCGGCCGAGGCCCAGGCCGCGCGGCGCGGTCGCCGCGCTCGCCGAGCGCGGCCTCGACGAGCGCCGGCCTGCCGGGGCTGGTCGTCGCCGACACGCCGGCGCGCCCTCGGCGAGCTCGCCGCGGCGCTGGCGGCGCCGCTTCGCGCTGCCGCTCGATCGCGCGTCGCCGGCAGCAACGGCAAGACCACGGTGACGCAGATGATCGCGTCGATCCTGCGCGCCTGGCTCGGCGACGCGGCGTTCGCGACCGAAGGCAACTTCAACAACGACATCGGCGTGCCGCTGACGCTGCTGCGCCTGCGCGACGCGCGCACCGCGCCGGCGGTCGTCGAGCTCGGCATGAACCATCCCGGCGAGATCGCGCGCCTGGCGCGCGATCGCCGCGCCGACGATCGCGCTGGTCAACAACGCGCAGCGCGAGCACCTCGAGTTCATGGCCAGCGTCGACGCGGTCGCGCGCGAGAACGGCGCGGCGATCGCGGCGCTCGGCGCCGACGGCATCGCGGTCTTCCCGGCCGACGACGCGCACGCGCCGACCTGGCGCGAGCTCGCCGGCGCGCGGCGCGCGCTCGACCTTCGCGCTCGACGCGCGCTGCCGACGTCACCGGCAGCGGCGGTCTGGCAGCGACGACCACTGGGCCGTGACGCTGCAGCACGCCGGCCGGCGCGGCGACGCTTCGCCCTGCGCGTCGCCGGCCGCGCACAACGTCCGCAACGCGCTCGCCGCCAGCGGCCTGCGGCGCTCGCCGCCGGCTGCCCGCTCGACGCGATCGTGCGCGGCCTGGAGGCTTCGCGCGCGGTGCGCGGCCGCTCGCAGGCCGAAGCGCGTCGCGCGCGCGGCAGTCGAGCGTCGACGCTGGTCGACGACACCTACAACGCCAATCCCGATTCGGTGCGCGCCGCGATCGACGTGCTCGCCGCGCTGCCGGCGCCGCGCTGGCTGGTCCTCGGCGACATGGGCGAGGTCGGCGACCAGGGGCCGGCGTTCCACCGCGAGGTCGGCGCCTATGCGCAGCGAGCGCGGCATCGAGACGCTCTGGGCGGCGGGCGCGGCGAGCGCGAACACGGCGCGGCGTTCGCCGGCGCGCGCGCACTTCGCCGACGTCGACGGCGCTGATCGCCGCGCTCGGCGACGCGCCGGCGGCGGCGTCGGTGCTCGTCAAGGGCTCGCGCTTCATGCGCATGGAGCGCGTCGTCGCCGCGCTCGCGGCATCGAACCGGGAGGCGCGCATGCGCATAGCCCGAGCGCGATCGGGGCGCCATGCTGCTTAGCCTGGCGCAGTGGCTGCAGGCGCTACTCGCCCGAGTTCGGCTTCATGCGCGTGTTCCAGTACATCACCTTCCGCGCCGTGATGGCGGCGATGACCTCGCTGCTGATCGGCCTGGTCTTCGGCCCGTGGGTGATCCGCCGCCTGACCGCGCTGAAGATCGGCCAGCCGATCCGCGCGTACGGCGTCGAGGCGCACCATCGCCAAGAGCGGCACGCCGACGATGGGCGGCGTGCTGATCCTGCTCGGCATCGGCGTCTCGACGCTGCTCTGGTTCGACTGGATCGAACCGCTTCGTCTGGATCGTGATGGTCGTGACGATCGGCTTCGGCGCGATCGGCTGGGTCGACGACTGGCGCAAGGTCGTGCAGCAAGAACCCCGAGGGCATGCCGCTCGGGCGAGAAGTACTTCTGGCAGTCGGTGATCGGCATCGTCGCCGCGCTCTACCTCGCGTTCAGCGTCACGCGAGACCTCGAACCTGCGCGTCCTCGAGCTGTTCCTGCGCTGGGTGCAGAGCGGCTTCTCGAACGACCTGCCGCCGAAGGCCGACCTGATCGTGCCGTTCTTCAAGACGCGTGAGCTACCCGCTCGGCGTGTTCGGCTTCATCGCGCTGACCTACTTCGTGATCGTCGGCGCGAGCAACGCGGTCAACCTCACCGACGGCCTCGACGGCCTGGCGATCATGCCGGTCGTGATGGTCGGCTCGGCGCTCGGCGTGTTCGCCTACATCACCGGCAGCTCGGTCTACTCGCGCTACCTGCTGTTCCCGTACATCCCGGGCGCCGGCGAGCTGCTCGATCTTCTGCGCCGCGATGGCCGGCGCGGGCCTCGCGCTTCCTCTGGTTCAACACCCACCCGGCGCAGGTCTTCATGGGCGACGTCGGCGCGCTCGCGCTCGGCGGCGCGCTCGGCACGATCGCCGTCATCACGCGCCAGGAGATCGTCCTCGGCATCATGGGCGGCGTCTTCGTCGCCGAGGCGCTGTCGGTGATGGCGCAGGTCGCGCTGGTTCAAGTACACGAAGCAAGCAGTACGGCGAGGGCCGGCGCATCTTCAAGATGGCGCCGCTGCACCACCACTTCGAGAAGTCCGGCTGGAAGGAGACGCAGGTCGTCGTGCGCTTCTGGATCATCACGATGCTGCTCTGCCTGATCGGCCTGGCGAGCCTGAAGCTGCGCTGATGAACGAGCGACATCGCCGTCTCGTCCTCGGCCTCGGCGAATCCGGGCCTGGCGATGGCGCTGGCTGGCGCGCGCCGGCGCCGGCCGGTGCGCGTCTGGGACTCGCGCGCCGAGCCGCCGCAAGCGGCGGCGCTGCGCGCAGCACGTGCCCGGCGGCCGAGCTGCCTCGGCGGCGCGCTCGACGCCGGCGCGCTCGCCGGCGTCGACCGCGTGCTGAAGAGCCCGGGCCTCGCGCCCGACGATGCGCGCATCGCCGGCGCTGCTCGCCGCGGCGCGCGCCGCGCGGCGTCGCCGGTGCAGGGCGAGCTCGACCTGTTCGCGCGCGCGCTCGGCGACGCTGCGCGCGAGCGCGACTACGCGCCGAAGGTCGATCGCCGATCACCGGCACCAACGGCAAGACGACGACGACGGCGCTGACCGCGCTCCTGGTCGAGCGCAGCCGGCCAGCGCGTCGCCGCCGCCGGCAACATCGGGCCGACGATGCTGCAGACGCTCGCCGACGCGATCGACGCCGGTCCGGCGCGAGCGCTGCGCGAGCGCCTGCCCGAGGTCTGGGTGCTCGAGCTGTCGAGCTTCCAGCTCGACGGCGTCGCGACGCGCTTCGAGGCCGACGCGGCGGCGGTGCTCAACCTCACGCGAGGACCACCTCGACTGGCACGGCTCGATGGCCGCCTACGCGCGCCGCCAAGGCGCGCGTCTTCGGCGACGCGGGCGACGATCGTCGTCAACCGCGACGACGCCGGCGGTCGATGCGCTGCGTGCCGCGCGCCGACGACGCTGCGCGACGAAGAAGGCCGCGCGCCAAGGTCGTCGCGCGCGCGTCGTCACGCTTCGGCGCCGGCGCGCCGCGCAGCCCGGCGACTGCGGCCTGGCGGTCGAGAACGACATGGCCTGGCTGGTGCGCGCGCTGGCGACGACGAAGCCGGCGCGCAGGCGCGGCGACCGGTCGAGCTCCATCCAGCGCCTGATGCCGGCCGACGCGCTGCGCATCCGCGGCCGCCACAACGCCGCTCAACGCGCTCGCCGCGCTGGCGCTCGCGACGCGATCGGCTGCCCGCTGCGCGCCGATGCTGCACGGCCTGCGCGAGTACCGCGGCGAGCCGCACCGCGTCGAGTACGTCGCCACGCGTCGACGGCGTCGACGCCTTCGACGACAGCAAGGGCACCAACGTCGGCGCGACCGTCGCCGCGCTCGATCGGCCTCGGCGCCGACACGCGCGCCGGCCAAGCTGGTCGTCATCCTCGGCGGCGACGGCAAGGGCCAGGACTTCGCGCCGCTCGCCGCGCCGGCTGCGCGCCACGCGCGCGCGGTCGCTGACGATCGGCCGCGACGCGGCGCGCGATCGAGGCCGCGCTCGCCGGCACCGGCGTCGCCGCTGCGAGCGCCGCGCGACGCTCGAAGCCGCGGTCGACGCCGGCGTTCGCGCAGCGCGCAGCCCGGCGACGCGGTGCTGCTCAGCCCGGCCTGCGCGAGCCTCGACATGTTCCGCAACTACGCGCACCGCGCCGAGGTCTTCGTCGCCGCGGTGCGCGCGCGATCGCGGCCGATCGCAGGGAGCGGCCGCATGAGCGCCGCGCTGCGCCGAGCGTCGCTCCAGGCGCTGGCGCGGCGCGCGCTCGCGCCGGCGTCGTGCGCGGCGCCGGCGCGCGCAGCGCGGCGCGCCGGCGCCGCGGCCGCGCCGTCGCCGAGCCGATCCCGGTGCGCGAATGGATCAGCGTCGACCGCGGCCAGCCGGCGCGCCTGCTCGGCTTCGACCGCACGCTCGTCTGCGTCGTCGTCGCGCTGCTCGCGCTCGGCCTGGTGATGGTCTACAGCGCCTCGGTCGCGCTGCCCGACAACCCGAAGTTCGCGCGCTACACGCCGACCTACTTCCTGACGCGCCACGTGCTGTTCGTCGCGCATCGCCGTCGTCGCCGCGCTGGTCGCGGTGCAGGTGCCGGTCGCGTTCTGGGAGAAGCTCTCGCCGCTGGATCTTCGTCGCCGCGCTGCTGCTGCTGGTGCGTCGTGCTGCGTGCCCTTCATCGGCAAGGGCGTCAACGGCGCGCGCCGCTGGATCCCGCTCGGCATCATGAGCTTCCAGCCGTCCGAGCTGGCCAAGCTGGCGATCGCGATGTACGCCGCCGGCTACATGGTGCGGCAAGCATGGACGTGAAGGAGAACTTCGTCCGCGCGGTCGTGCCGATGGCGATCGCGATCGCGCGTCGTCGGCCTGCTGCTGCTCGCCGAGCCCGACATGGGCGCCTTCCTGGTGATCGCGACGATCGCGATGGGCATCCTCGTTCCTCGGCGGCGTCAACGGCCGGATGTTCCTGCTCATCACCGCGGTGCTGGTCGGCGCGTTCGTGCTGATGATCACGCTTCAGCGAGTGGCGGCGCGAGCGCATCTTCGCCTACCTCAACCCGTGGGACGAGAAGTACACGCTCGGCAAGGCCTACCAGCTCTCGCACTCGCTGATCGCCTTCGGCCGCGGCGAGATCTTCGGCCAGGGCTGGGCTCGAGCGTCGAGAAGCTGCACTACCTGCCCGAGGCGCACACCGACTTCCTGCTCGCGGTGATCGGCGAGGAGCTCGGCTTCGTCGGCGTCGCCTGCGTCATCGTCGCCGTTCTTCTGGCTGGCGCGGCGCCTGTTCCACATCGGCCGCCAGGCGATCGCGCTCGACCGCGTGTTCGCCGGCCTGTTCGCGCAGGGCATCGGCATCTGGATGGGCGGCCAGGCGTTCATCAACATGGGCGTCAACCTCGGCGTGCTGCCGACCAAGGGGCTGACGCTGCCGCTGATGAGCTACGGCGGCTCGGCGATCGTGATGAACCTGGTCGCGCTGGCGATCGTCGTTGCGCGTCGACATCGAGAACCGGCAGCTGATGCGCGGAGGCCGCGCATGAAGCACCTCGCTCGTCATGGCGGCGGGCACCGGCGGGCACGTGATCCCGGGCCTCGCGGTCGCGCACGAGATGCAGCGCCGCGGCTGGAGCGTGAGCTGGCTCGGCACGCACGACCGGCATGGAGAACCGGCTCGTGCCGCCGACCGGCATCGCCGCTCGACACGCATCGCGCTTCAGCGGCCTGCGCGGCAAGGGCCTGGTCGGCACACGCTGACCGGCGCGCTGCGCCTGCTCGGCGCGTTCTGGCAGCTGCTCGCGCATCTGCGCCGCGCGCAGCGCCGACGCCGTGCTCGGCATGGGCGGCTACGTCTGCTTCCCGGGCGGCTGGATGGCGTGGCTGCACGGCAAGCCGCTCGCTGCTCGTCAACGCCGACGCCGCGCTGCTGCTCAGCAACCAGCGCGCTGCTGCCGGTCGCGCGACCGCGTCGCCTTCGGCTTCGACGGCGACGCGGCGCGCGAGCACGGCACGAACGCGGTCGTCACCGGCAACCCGGTGCGCGCCGAGATCGAGGCGCTGGCCGACGCCGGCCGAGCGCTTCGCCGGCCGCGGCGGCGCGCTGCGCCTGCTCGTCGTCGGCGGCAGCCTCGGCGCGCAGGTGCTCAACGAGATGCGTGCCGCAGGCGCTCGCGCTGCATCGACCGCGCAGCAGCGCCCGCAGGTCACGCACCAGACCGGCGAAGCCGGCACGCGACGCGGTGCGCGCCGCCTACGCCGCCGCGCAGGCGCCGAGCGCCGAGGTGCTGCCCTTCATCGACGACATGGCCGCGCGCCTCGCCGACTGCGACCTGATCGTCTGCCGCGCCGGCGCGATCACGGTCAGCGAGCTGTGCGCCGCCGGCGTCGCCGCGCGTGCTGGTGCCGCTCGATCGTCAGCACGACCTCGCACCAGCGCGACAACGCCGCCTGGATGGCGGCGCGCGGCGCGGCGATCCACCTGCCGCAGGCCGAGCTCTCGCCGCGGACGGCTCGCCGACCTGCTCGCGCGGCCTGACGCGCGACGCGCTGCTGGCGATGGCGACGAAGGCGCGCGCTCGCGCAGGCCGCACGCGGCGGCGCGCGTCGCCGACGAGATCGAAGCGATGGTGGCGCCGCATGAAGCACGCCGTCAAGCAGCATCCACTTCGTCGGCATCGGCGGCGCCGGCATGAGCGGCATCGCCGAGATCCTGCACAACCTCGGCTACCGCGATCTCCGGCTCCGGACCAGAGCGAGAGCGCGACGACGCGAGCGCCTCGCCGAGCTGCGGCATCCGCGTCACGATCGGCCACGACGCGCGCGAACATCGCCGGCGCCGACGCGGTCGTCACGTCGACGCGCGGTGCAGCGCCGACAACCCCGAGGTGATCGCCGCGCGCGCGCAGCGCGCATCCCGGTCGTGCCGCGCGCGGTGATGCTGGCCGAGCTGATGCGCCTGAAGCAGGGCATCGCGATCGCCGGCACGCACGGCAAGACGACGACGACCTCGCTCGTCGCCAGCGTGCTCGCCGAAGGCGGGCTCGACCCGACCTTCGTCATCGGCGGCCGGCTCAACGCCGCCGGCGCCGAACTCGCGCCTCGGCGCGGGCGACTACATCGTCGTCGAGGCCGACGAGTCCGACGCGTCGTTCCTCAACCTGATGCCGGTGATGGCGGTCGTCACCAACATCGACGCCGACCACATGGACACCTACGGCCACGACTTCGCGCAGGCTGAAGCAGGCGTTCGTCGAGTTCATCCACCGCATGCCGTTCTACGGCGCGGCGATCCTGTGCGCCGACGACCCGGCGTGCGCTCGATCATGCCGATGATCTCGCGGCCGGTCGTCACCTACGGCTTCGGCGCCGACGCGCATGGTGCGCGCGGTCGACGTCGAGGCGACGCCGGCGACGATGCGCTTCACCGTGCAGCGCCGCAACGGCGTGCGCATGCCCGACCTGCAGGTGACGCTCAACCTGCCCGGCGAGCCACAACGTGCTCAACGCGCTCGCGGCGATCGCGGTCGCCGCCGAGCTCGAGCTGCCCGACGCGCCGGTCGTCAAGGGCGCTGGCCGAGTTCAACGGCGTCGGCCGGCGCTTCCAGCGCTACGGCGAGCATGCCGACCGCGGCCGGCGGCGGCAGCTTCACGCTGATCGACGACTACGGCCACCACCCGGTCGAGATGGCGGCGACGCTCGCCGCGGCGCGCGGCGCCTTCCCGGGCCGGCGCCTCGTGCTCGCGTTCCAGCCGCACCGCTACACGCGCACGCGCGACTGCTTCGAGGACTTCGTCAAGGTGATCGGCAGCGCCGACGCGGTGCTGCTCGCCGAGGTCTATGCCGCCGGCGAGGCGCCGATCGTCGCCGCCGACGGCCGCTCGCTGGCGCGCGCGCTGCGCGTCGCCGGCGAGGTCGACCCGGTGTTCGTCGACGAGATCGGCGCGATGCGCAGCGCGATCGTCGACCAGCGCGCAGACGGCGACGTCGTCATCTGCGATGGGCGCCGGCTCGATCGGCAACGTGCCGGCGCAGGTCGTCGAGCTGCTGGCGCGAGAGTCGGCATGGAGGCAGCGCCATGACGCCAGTCGACGTCAAGGCCTTCGGCAAGGTCGCGGTGCTGATGGGCGGCACCTCGGCCGAGCGCGCAGATCTCGATCATGTCGGGCACCGGCGTGCTCGCCGCGCTGCGCGTCGCAAGGCGTCGACGCGCACGCCTTCGACCCGGCCGAGCGCGAGCTCGGCGAGCTCAAGCGCGACGGCTTCGCGCGCTGCTTCATCGCGCTGCACGGCCGCCACGGCGAGGACGGCACGCGTGCAGGGCGCGCTCGAGCTGCTCGGCATTCCGTACACCGGCTCGGGCGTGATGGCCTCGGCGATCGCGATGGACAAGGTGATGACCAAGCGCGTCTGGCTCGCCGAAGGCCTGCCGACGCCGCGCTACGTGCGCCTCGCCGCGCGACCAGCAGGCGCGCGAGCAGCTGCGCGCGGTGCCCGACGTGCTCGGCCTGCCGCTGATCGTCAAGCCGCCGCGCGAAGGCTCGTCGATCGGCATCACCAAGGTCGCGGGCTACTCGCAGATGCAGGACGCGGTCGCGCTCGCGGCGCAGCTACGACGCCGACGTGCTGTGCGAGGAGTTCATCGACGGCGACGAGGTGACCTGCCCGGTGCTCGGCGACGGCGCGGCGCGCGCGGCGCTGCCGGTCGTGCGCATCGTCGCGCCCGACGGCGACGTACGACTACCAGAACAAGTACTTCACCGACGACGTCCGCTACGACTGCCCGAGCGGCCTGCCGGCCGAGCGAGGAGCGCGAGATCCAGCGCATCGTCCTCGCCGGCCTACCGCATCGCTCGGCTGCCGCGGCTGGGGCCGCGCCGACCTGATGATCCGCGCGCAGCGACCGCAAGCCCTTCCTGCTCGAGATGAACACCTCGCCCGGCATGACCGGCGCACTCGCTGGTGCCGATGTCGGCGCGCGCCGCCGGCATCAGCTACGAGGCGCTGTGCCTGCGCATGCTGCGCCGGCGACGCTCGACTCGGCCGCCTGCGCGCCGGCCGGACGCACTGACGCATGGCCGCCGCGCACGCTGCACGCCCGACGCGTCGCCGCTGCCGCTCGACGTGCGGCTGATGAACGCGACCGCCGCCGTGCTCGCGCGTCGTCGCGCGGCGCTGCTGCGTCGGCGGCGGCGGTGCTGTGGCTGGCGCGCCAGCCGCTGTTCGCGATCCGCGTCGATCAGCGTCGACGGCGACGTCGGCCGCAACAGCGTGCTCGACGATCCGCGCCAACGCCGCGCCGCAAGCTCGCCGGCAACTTCTTGACGATCGACCTGGCGCGGTGCGCGCGCGCCTTCGAGTCGGTGCCGTGGGTGCGCCAGGCGGTGGTGCGCCGCGTCTGGCCGAACCGCCTGCGCGTGCAGCTCGAGGAGCACCGCGCCGGTCGCGCTGTGGGGCGGCGAGCGAGCGGCGAGCGACAAGCTCGTCAACAGCTTCGGCGAGGTGTTCGAGGCCAACGTCGGCGACGTCGAGGACGACGCCCTGCCGACGCTCGCGCGGCCCCGACGGCAGCTCGGCGCACGTGCTGGCGATGCATCGGCCGCGCTGCAGCCGGCGTTCGCGCCGCTCGGACGCGCGCGTCGAGACGCTCGCGCTGTCGGGCCGCGGCTCGTGGCAGGCGACGCTCGACAGCGGCGCCGTGGTCGAGCTCGGCCGCGGCAGCGACGACGAGGTGCTGGCGCGCGCGCGCGCGCTTCGTCGCCACGCTGCCGCAGGTGACCGTCGCGCTACCAGCGCGCCGCTCGAGTACGCCGACCTGCGCCACACCGACGGCTACGCGGTGCGGCTGAAGGGCGTCTCGACCGACGCGTCGCCGACGAAGCCGGACAAGAACGAAGAAGCGCAGGGAGCCAGATGGCCAAGGAATACAAGGACCTCGTCGTCGGCCTCGACATCGGCACCGCCAAGGTGATGGCGGTCGTCGCCGAGGTGCATGCCCGACGGCGAGCTGCGCATCGCCGGGCTCGGCAGCGCGCCGGCGCACGGCCTGAAGCGCGGCGTCGTCGTCAACATCGACGCGACGGTGCAGTCGATCCAGCAGGCGCTGAAAGAGGCCGAGATGATGGCCGACTGCAAGATCACGCGCGTCTACACCGGCATCACCGGCAGCCACATCCGCGGCCAGAACTCGACCGGCATGGTGATCGTGCGCGACAAGGAGGTGACGCCGGTCGACGTGACGCGCGTGGTCGAGACCGCCAAGGCGATCAACATCCCGAACGACCAGCGGCTGCTGCTGGTCGAGCCGCAGGAGTTCGTGATCGACGGCCACGAGGTCAAGGAGCCGATCGGCATGAGCGGCGGCCGGCTCGAGGTCAAGGTGCACATCGTCACCGGCGCGCAGAGCGCGGCCGAGAACATCGTCAAGTGCGTGCGCCGCTGCGGGCTCGAGGTCGACCAGCTGGTGCTGAACCCGAGCGCCTCGAGCCACGCGGTGCTGACCGACGACGAGAAGGACCTCGGCGTGGCGCTGGTCGACATCGGCGCCGGCACGACCGACGTCGCGATCTTCACCGACGGCGCGATCCGCCACACCGCGGTGATCCCGATCGCCGGCGACCTGATCACGAGCGACATCGCGATGGCGCTGCGCACGCCGACCAAGGACGCCGAGGAGATCAAGGTCGAGTACGGCGTCGCCAAGCAGCTGCTCGCCGACCCGAACGAGCAGCTCGAGGTGCCGGGCCTCGGCGACCGCGCCGCCGCGCATGCTGAGCCGCCAGGCGCTGGCCGGCGTGATCGAGCCGCGCATCGAGGAGATCTATCTCGCTCGTGCACCAGGTGATCCGCGAGAGCGGCTACGAGGAGCTGCTGTCGAGCGGCATCGTGCATCACCGGCGGCGCGGCGGTGATGCCGGGCATGGTCGAGCTCGGCGAGGACATCTTCCTCAAGCCGGTGCGCAAGGGCATGCCGACCTACCGCGGCGCGCTCGCACGACATGGTCGCCAACCCGCGCTCGGCGACGGTGATGGGCCTGCTCGAGGAGGCGCGCATGGCGCGCACGCGCGGCCAGCGCGCGGCGCAGCAGGCGGGCTCGGTGAAGACGCTGCTCGGCCGCGCCAAGGACTGGTTCCTGGGCAACTTCTGATGAGGAATCGACATGAACGACAGCGACGCGACCGGCTCGCCGCAGCTTCCTGCCGCACGCCGCACGACCCGCCGCCGACCGGCTGACGCGCGCAGGAGGCGACAGCACACATCAAGAACGTATTCAGGATTCGACAGACTCAAGGCAACTGCAAGGATTGGAGCAACAGATGGCAATCGAAATGATCGAAGAGTTCAGCCATGGGCACGCAGATCAAGGTGATCGGCGTCGGCGGCGGCGGCGGCAACGCGGTCGAGCACATGATCGACGCAGGCGTGCAGGGCGTGGAGTTCATCTGCGCCAACACCGACGCGCAGGCGCTCAACCGCTCGGCGGCGCACCACGCTGATCCAGCTCGGCACGCACCGGCCTCGGCGCCGGCGCCAAGCCCGAAGCCGGCCGCAGGCCGCGGCCGAGGAGGCGGTCGACCGCATCCGCGAGGCGATCGACGGCGCGCACATGCTGTTCATCACCGCCGGCATGGGCGGCGGCACCGGCACCGGCGCGGCGCCGGTGATCGCGCGCGTCGCCAAGCGAGATGGGCATCCTGACCGTCGGCGTCGTCACCAAGCCGTTCGAGTTCGAGGGCAGCGCGCCGCATGAAGCGGCCGACGCCGGCGTCGCCGAGCTCGAGGCCAACGTCGACTCGCTGATCGTCGATCCTCAACGAGAAGCTGCTCGACGTGCTGGGCGACGACGTCACGCAGGACCAGGCCTTCGCGCACGCCAACGACGTGCTGAAGAACGCGCGTCGGCGGCATCAGCGACATCATCCACATGCCCGGGCCTCGTCAACGTCGACTTCGAGGACGTGAAGACGGTGATGAGCGAGCCCGGCAAGGCGATGATGGGCACGGCGATCGCCTGCGGGCCCGGACCGCGCCGACAAGGCGGCCGGAGCGGCCGTGGCCTGCCCGCTGCTCGAAGGCATCGACCTGTCGGGCGCGCGCGGCGTGCTGGTGCTGATCGCGGCGAACCGCAGCACCTTCAAGCTGGCCGAGAGCCGCAACGCGATGAACACGCATCCGCCGCTACGCCGCCGACGACGCGCACGTGATCTACGGCACCGCCTACGACGAAGCGCTCGGCGACCAGCTGCGCGTGACGGTGATCGCCACCGGCCTGACGCCCGGCGCGCGCGCCAGCAGCCGCCGATGCAGCGTCGTGCGCACAGCGCAGCCGATGCAGCGCACCGGCACCGACAACCTGCCGGTCCTGAACCAGCACGGTGCAGATGCGCGCGGCGCCGACGCACGACTACAGCGGCCTGACGACGCCGAGCGTCTGGCGCAACGGCCGCACCGCGGCGGCCAAGGTCGATGCGCTGGCGAGCAACGGCATGGACGAGATCGAGATCCCGGCGCTTCCTGCGCAAGCAGGCGGACTGACGTCGCCAAGCTACCGTCGCCGGCGCAGCCGTAGTGCCGCACTCGCCGGGCTGCACCGGCGTACGGCGCGCACGCTACGCTCACGCCGGCCTGACAAATCACGCGATGCTGGCCGCAACGCACGCTCAAGTCGCATGACCCGCGCGGTCGGCGTCGGCGTGCACGGCGGGCAGCGGGTCGAGCTGACGCTGCGGCCGGCGCCAGCCGACACCGGCATCGTGTTCCGCCGCGTCGACCTGCCGCGCGCCGGTCGACATCCAGGTCGACGCCGTTCGCGGTCACCGACACGCGCATGGCGACGACGCTGTCGGCCGACGGCGACCCGGCGCGCCGAAGGTGCAGCACGGTCGAGCACCTGCTGTCGGCCTGCGCCGGCCTCGGCCTCGACAACCTGCGTCGTCGACATCACCGCCGAGGAAGTGCCGATCCTCGACGGCTCGGCCGCCTCGCTTCGTGTTCCTGCTGCAGAGCGCCGGCATCGAGCTGCAGGACGCGCCGCAAGCGCTTCCTGCGCGTCAAGCAAGCCGGTCGAGGTGCAGCGAAGGCGAGGGCGCAGCGCTCAAGTGGGCGCGCCTCGAGCCGTACGACGGCTACAAGCTCGCCTTCGAGATCGACTTCGACCACCCGGCGGTCAGCCAGACCGGCCAGCGCGTCGAGTTCGACATGGGCTCGGGCCACTACAAGCGCGAGATCGCGCGCGCCCGCACCTTCGGCTTCACCAAGGACGTCGAGATGATGCGCTCGCGCGGCCTGGCGCTCGGCGGCAGCCTGGACAACGCCGTCGTCGGTCGACGACTACAAGGTGCTCAACGGCGACGGCCTGCGCTACGACGACGAGTTCGTCAAGCACAAGATCCTCGACGCGATCGGCGACATGTATGCTGGCCGGCCATCCGCTGCTCGGCGGCCTACACGCGCCTTCAAGTCGGGCCACGCGCTCAACAACACGCTGCTGCGCGAGCTGCTCGCCGATCGCGATCGGCCTACGAGATCGTCACCTTCGACGACGAGGCCAGCGCGCCCGCCGGCCTGGCCGAGCTGGCGCCCGCATGGTGAGCATCGGGATGAAACTGCCGATGAACGACGCATGACGGTCTTTCGCTGGATCGTCGGCGTCATCGCGCGCGTTCCTCGCGCTCGGCGCGATCGCTTCGGCTTCGGTCTCTTCATCGCCTTCGAGATCCCAGCTCTGGCTCGAGCGGGCGCGACGCTTTCGCCACCTGGATCTGGCTGCTCCTGCTGTTCTGGTTCAACGTCGAGGTCTGGGGCCGCGTGGTCTATACGACTGGCCCCTGGAAGTCGTGACGGCGCGCGGCGCGGCGTCACAGGCCCAGGAAGCCGGCGACGTCGGGCAGCCAGGTGTCGAAGTCGCTGAGCGCGTGGTCGCTGCCTTCGATCAGCCAGCATGGCGGCAGCCGGCGTAGCGCGCCGCTCATCTCGCGCCACGACAGCACCTCGTCGCCCTTGGCGATGACCGCGAAGTAGCGCTCGGGTCGGTCGAGTCGGCCGGCGGCGCCAGCGCGCGCAGCTCGTCGATGAACTCGGCGCGGAAGAAGAAGCGCTCGTCGCTGTGCCACGCCGTCTGCTCGCCGATGTAGCCGGCGAGGTCGCGCGCCGGGTCGACCGCCGGGTTGAGGAGCACGGCGCGGCAGCCGGTGCGCTTCGGCCACGACGGTCGCATAGAAGCCGCCGAGCGAGCTGCCGACGCACGGCCATGCGCTCGCGCGGCCAGTCGGCGATCGCCGCGAGCATCGCCGTCGATCGCCGCGCCGGCGACGGCGGCAGCTGCGGGCACCACCAGTCGAGGTCGGGGCGGTGCGCCTGCGACCCAGGCCGCGAGCTGCCGCGCCTTGGTCGATTGCGGCGACGAGCGGAAGCCGTGCAGGTAGAGCAGGTGGGTGACGGCGCGCCGGGCGCCGGCGCCCGTGCGGCGCGCTCACGCCGCGGCGCGCCCGGTCGGCGCCGGGCGCCGCGGCAGCGCGTCGAGCAGCTTGGCGTGCACGCCGCCGAAGCCGCCGTTGCTCATGCAGAGCACGTGGTCGCCCGGCGCGCGCCGACGGCGACGATGCGCGCGACCAGCTCGTCGATCGTGCGGCGACGACGGCGCCGCGCGCCCAGCGGCGCGCAGCGCCTGCGGCCGCGTCCCAGCCGAGCCCGCCGCTGTGGCAGAACGCCAGGTCGGCTTCCTCGAGCGCCCACGGCAGCTGCGCCTTCATCGCGCCGAGCTTCATCGTGTTCGGAGCGCGGCTCGAAGCACGGCGAGGATGCGCGCGCTGCCGACCTTGCGGCGCAGGCCGTCGATCGTGGTGCGCGATCGCGGTCGGGTGGTGCGCGAAGTCGTCGTAGACGGCGACGCCGCCGACCTCGCCGCGCAGCTCGAGCCGGCGCCGCACGCTGCGAAGCGCGCCAGCGCGCGCGCCGCGACCTCGGGCGCGACGCCGACATGCTCGGCGGCGCCGATCGCCGCCAGCGCGTTCAGCTGGTTGTGCTCGCCGAGCAGCGGCCAGTCGACCCGCGCGATCTTCAGGCCGCCGCGCAGCACGTCGAAGGCATGCGGCTCGCCGCGCGCGCGCAGCATGCCGGGCTCTTCCTTGCTGCGCGCCGAAGCGCTGCACGCTCGCTCCAGCAGCCCATCGCGAGCACGCGCTGCAGCGCCTCGTCGCGCGCGTTGACGACCAGGCGGCCGCTGCGCCGGCACGGTGCGCACCAGGTGATGGAACTGGCGCTCGATCGCCGCCAGGTCGTCGAAGATGTCGGCGTGGTCGAACTCGAGGTTGTTGAGGATCGCGGTGCGCGGCCGGTAGTGGACGAACTTGCTGCGCTTGTCGAAGAAGGCGGTGTCGTACTCGTCGGCCTCGATCACGAACGGCGCCGCGGCTCGCCGCAGGCGCGCCGAGACGCCGAAGTCGAGCGGCACGCCGCCGACCAGGAAGCCCGGCTGCAGGCCGGCCGACTCGAGGATCCAGGCGAGCATCGCCGTGGTGTCGGTCTTGCCGTGCGTGCCGGCGACGGCCAGCACGTGGCGGCCCGGCAGCACGTGCTCGGCGAGCCACTGCGGGCCGCTGGTGTAGCGGCGCGCCGGCGTCGAGGATCGCCTCCATCAGCGGATTGCCGCGCGTGACGACGTTGCCGACGACGAACAGGTCGGGCTGCGAGCGTCGAGCTGGTCGGCGTCGTAGCCCTCGATCAGCTCGATGCCGAGCGCCGCGAGCTGGTCGCTCATCGGCGGATAGACGTTGGCGTCGCAGCCGGTGACGCGGTGGCCGGCCTCGCGCGCGAGCGCGGCGATGCCGCCCATGAAGGTGCCGCAGATGCCGAGAACGTGCAGGTGCATCGGCCGATTGTGCAAGACCGGGCCGCGGCCGGGACGATGGCCGAGGCGAGAATCAGGTCATGAACTGGGTCACGAGCGTGCCTTTCGTCTACCCGGCGCTCGAGTCCGTGCACATCGTCGGCGTCGCCCTGCTGATCGGCAGCCTGGTCGTCTTCGAGCTGCGCGTCTGGCGCCTCGGCCGGGCCCTCGATCTCGGCGCGCTTCGCCCGGCTCGCCCTGCCGATCACCCTGGCCGGCTTCGCCCTGGCGGCGACCAGCGGCCTGGTGATGTTCCTCAGCCAGTTCGAGGAGATGATCGCCAACAAGGCCTTCGTCCTGAAGATGGGGCTGATTCTCGCTGGCGGGGTTGAACGCGCTCGCCTTTCACCTCCGCGGCGGCTGGGGCCGCGACGACCGCCGCGGGCGCCTGCAGACCGCGCTTCGCTGGGGCTATGGGTCGCGGTCGTCGTCTGCGGTCGCTGGATCGCCTACAAATGAAGCCGCCGCTTGCCGAAAGGATTCGCATGCAACGCCGCCACGTCCTCGCCTTCGCCGCCGCGGCCTGCTGCCGCCGCTGGTGGCGCGCGCCCACCACGGCTGGGGCGGCTTCGACCAGGACCGGCCGATCTATCTCGAAGGCAAGGCCGGAACGCGTCACCTGGAAGAACCCGCATGCCGAGCTGATGCTGCGCTCACGCCGGGCCTCGCCCTGCCGGCCGACCTGGCCAAGCGTGCGCTGCCGGCGCAATCGGCATCGGTCGATGCGCGCGCGCATCCTCTGCCGCGGCCCGGCTGCCGACGCGCGCAGGACCCGGTCTGGGAGCTCGAGCTGGCGCCGCTCACGCGCATGGAGGCGTGGAAGGTCGCCGAGATCAAGCCGGGCCAGCAGGTCGCGGCGATCGGCTACACCTTCCCGGGCGAGAAGGGCGAAGCGGTGCTGCGGGTCGAGTATTTGTTCGCGGACGGCAAGGCCTACGGCCTGCGATCGTCGCCGGCCTGAGGCTGCGGCGCCGGGATAATCGACGCCTTTCGTCGCCCCGGGATCCTGCTTTGCGCCTCTCCCTGGCCCTCGCCACCGCCTTCTCCGCCCTCGTCGCTTTTCCGGCTTCCGCCGGTCCTGGTGCTCGACGAGATCCGCAACAAGGGCCGGATCGTCATCGCCCACCGGGAATCCTCGGTGCCGTTCTCCTTCGTCGACGGCGGCAAGCCCGTCGGCTACGCGGTCGACCTGTGCAAGCGGGTCGCCGAGGCGGTGCGCACCAAGCTCGGCCTGAAGACGCTCGGCGGTCGAGTTCGTCAAGGTGACGCCGGCCGACCGGATTCCGGTGATCGTCGAGCGGCGCGCCGATCTCGAGTGCGGCTCTCGACCACGAACAACGCCGAGCGGCGGCAGAAGGTCGCCTTCACCGTGCGCCCACTACGTCACCGGTGCGCGCTATCTGGTGCGCGCCGACTCGAGATCGCCGACCTGCAGGGCTTCCAGGGCAAGAAGCTGGTGTCGACGACCGGAACGACGCCGCTCAAGGCGATCGTGCAGGCCAACAAGGAGCGGCTGCTCGGCATCACCGTCGATCGAGGCGCCGGACCATGCGCGCGCCGTCGAGATGGTGGAGAAGGGCGAGGCCGACGGCTTCGCGATGGACGACGTGCTGCTGTACGGCTTGCGCTCAGCACGGCCCGACCCGAGCAAGCTCTAAGGTCGTGGCAAGTTCCTCACGGTCGAGGCCCTGGCGATCATGATGTCGAAGGACGACCCCGAGTTCAAGCAGATCGTCGACGACGAGATGAAGCGCGCTGGTGGTCAGCCGCGAGGCGAGCGCGCTTTACGACCGCTGGTTCACCGCGCCGATTCCGCCGAAGAACGCGGCGCTCAACATCCCGATGAACTATCTGCTGAAGGACCTCTGGAAGTACCCGACCGACTGGGGTCCGGGCTGATCGCCCAGGGCGGCGCCCCGCCTTCGGCGCGCAGCGTCAGTCGGCGAGGCGGAGGCTCTCCCGGGCCGCGGCGAGCGTGGCCGCGATCTCGCCCTCGCCGTGCGCGGCGCTGACGAAGCCGGCCTCGTAGAGCGCCGGCGCGAGGTAGACGCCGCGCTCGAGCATGGCGTGGAAGAAGCGGTTGAAGCGCTCCGTGTCGGTGGCCATCACCGTCGGCGTAGTTCTGCGGCAGGGCGTCGGCGAAGAAGAAGCCGAACATGCCGCCTTCGCTGTCGCCGACGCATCGGCACGCCGGCGTCCGCGCGCGGCGGCGACGCAGGCCGTCGACCAGGGCGCGCGTGCGCGTCGCCAGCGCGTCGAAGAAGCCGGGCCGGGCGATCTCGCGCAGCGTCGCCAGGCCGCAGGCGGTGGCGACCGGGTTGCCCGACAGCGTGCCGGCCTGGTAGACCGGCCCGAGCGGCGCGAGCTGCTCCATCACGGCGCGCTTGCCGCCGAAGGCCGCCAGCGGCATGCCGCCGCCGATCACCTTGCCGAACACGCGTCAGGTCGGGCGCGAAGCCGGGATGCGCGCGCGTAGAGCGCCTGGGCGCCGCCGAGGCCGACGCGAAAGCCGGTCATCACCTCGTCGAAGACCAGCAGCGCGCCGTGCTGCGTGCACAGCTCGCGCAGGCGCTGCATGAAGCGGCACGCTGGCGCGCACGAAGTTCATGTTGCCGGCGATCGGCTCGATCGATCACGCAGGCGATCTCGTCGCCGTGCAGCGCGAAGCGCCTCGTCGAGCTGCGCGACGTTGTTGTATTCGAGCACCAGCGTGTGCTGCGACCACCTCGGCCGGCACGCCGGCGCTGGTCGGATGGCCGAAGGTGGCGAGGCCCGAGCCGGCCTTGACCAGCAGCGCGTCGGCATGGCCGTGGTAGCAGCCCTCGAACTTGACGATCGTGTCGCGGCCGGTGGCGCCGCGCGCCAGGCGCAGCGCGCTCATCGCCGCCTCGGTGCCCGAGCTCACCAGGCGCACCTGCTCCATCGCTCGGCACGCAGCGCAGGATCTCCTCGGCCAGCTCGATCTCGCGCTCGGTCGGCGCGCCGAACGACAGGCCCTCGCGCGACCGCCTGCTGCACCGCCTCGACGCACCGCCGGATGGCCGTGGCCGAGGATCATCGGGCCCCAGGAGCCGATGTAGTCGATGTAGCGCTTGCCGTCGGCGTCCACAGATGTAGGCGCCCTCGGCGCGGGCGATGAAGCGCGGCGTGCCGCCGACGGCGCGGAAGGCGCGCACCGGCGAGTTGACGCCGCCGGGGATGACGCCGCTGGGCGCGTTCGAACAGCGCCGCGTTCGTGCAGCCCGGCGCGCCCGTCGCGCTAGTGGACATGGCGCGGATTGCGCGGCGCGGCCGCGGCGTCGCCCTCGCCCGGCTCGGCTTCGCCGGCTCGGCGCCCTCTTCCTCGCCTCGTCGGGCAGGGCCCAGAAGAAGCGGTCCGGGATGACGTTGCCCATGCCCGGGCGGAAGCCCGCGTCGAGCGCCTGGTCGAGGAAGGCCAGCGCCTCGCCGACCGCGGCATGCAGCTCGACGCCGGTGGCCAGCAGCGCCGCCAGCGCCGGCCGACGAGCGTGTCGCCGGCGCCGACGAAGGTGGCCTCGAAGCGCTCGAACTTCTCGCCGGTGATCGCGCCCTGCGGCGAGGCGAGCACGTTGTCGAGGAACTGGTCGGGCAGCGGCACGCTGGTGACCAGCACGTAGCGCGCGCCGTGCTTGCCGGCGGCGACGGCGAGCTCGCGCGGCGAGGCCGGCCGCTCGCCGTTCCAGTCGGGCAGCAGGAAATCGGTCAGCGTCTGGTGGCTGCCGACCAGCACCTCGGTCTGCGGCAGCACCAGCTCGCGGAACGCGTCGAGGTAGGCCTGCTGCTCGTCTTCCTCGACCCAGGACAGGTTCGGCAGGTAGGCCACCAGCGGCACGTCGGGATAGTCGGACGAGGATCTCGGCGACGGCGCTGACGCCTTCGGTCGAGCCGAGGAAGCCGACCTTCCAGGCGGCGATCGTCACGTCCTCGAGGACGCTGCGCGCCTGCTCGACGATCACGTCGGCGTCGATCGCGTGGTGATCGAAGATCTCGGCGGTGTCGCGCATCACGATGCTGGTGACGACCGGCAGCGCGTGCGCGCCCATCGCCGCGATCGTCGCGACGTCGCCGGCCGAGCCGCCGGCGCCGCTCGGGTCGCTGGCGTTGAAGCTCATCACGCAGGCCGGCGCAGGCTGCTCGGTCAGGGCTTCGGCGTCGGCCTCGGCGGTCGGGGAAATCGGCGGTCATGGGGGTGCTCGGAAGCCGCGAGGAGAGCCGTTCGAAGCGGTCCCGGCAGACCTCTAGCCGAACGTGAAGAATGTTGCGTATGTACCTACACAGCCTTGCTTTTCGCGAAGGCACGTGGCTACAATCTCGCTGCATTGTAGTGAAGGCATGGCCCGACCCGTGAGCGAAGTAGTGACCGAGCCGAAGACCTGGATGTGCCTGATCTGCGGTTGGATCTACGACGAGGCGGCGGGCGATCCCGAGCATGGCATCGCACCCGGCACCCGCTGGGCCGACGTGCCGATGAACTGGACCTGTCCGGAGTGCGGCGCCCGCAAGGAAGACTTCGAGATGGTGCAGATCTGAGCGTGACCCTACGACGCGCACCGGCACGCCAGGCCAGATCGAGGAGAACGCTAGGTGAGCAACGCGGCCGCAGCCGAATCGACAGCAGTCAAGGTGCTCGTCATCGACGACAGCAACACGATCCGGCGCAGCGCCGAGATCTTCCTGAAGCAGGGCGGCTACGAGGTGCTGCTCGCCGAGGACGGCTTCGACGCGCTGTCCAAGGTCAACGACCACGAGCCCCGACCTGATCTTCTGCGACATCCTGATGCCGCGCCTCGACGGCTACCAGACCTGCGCGATCATCAAGCGCAACGCCAAGTTCGCGGGCGTGCCGGTCATCATGCTGTCCTCCAAGGACGGCCTGTTCGACAAGGCGCGCGGCCGCATGGTCGGCTCCGAGGACTACCTGACCAAGCCGTTCACCAAGGACCAGCTGCTGCACGCCGTGCAGCAGCACCGCCGCGCTGCGTGAAGCACAGAGCGCGACAGCGCTGCGCCGACAGCGCGTCGCCAATGAGCGAAGCGAACCAACATGCCGATCCAGAAGATCCTGCTCGTCGACGACTCGAAGACCGAGCTGCACTACCTGTCGGACCTGCTCGGCAAGCGCGGCTTCGCGGTGCGCACCGCCGAGAACGGCGAAGACGCGATGCGCCGCCTCGGCGAGGAGAAGCCCGACCTGATCCTGATGGACGTGGTGATGCCCGGCCAGAACGGCTTCCAGCTGACCCGCGCCATCACCCGCGACCCGCGCTTCGTCGAACGTGCCGGTGATCATGTGCACCAGCAAGAACCAGGAGACCGACAAGGTCTGGGGCATGCGCCAGGGCGCCGCGACTACATCGTCAAGCCGGTCGATGCCGACCGAGCTGATGGCGAAGATCCGCGCCTTCGACTGAAGCGCATCGGACCGACTGAATGGCCAACAAGCAGGCCCTGCGTGACCTCCAGAGCCGGCTCGCCGACCGGCTGCAGGCGGCGCGCACCGAGCCGCGCGGCCAGTCCTGGCTGGCGGTCGAGTGCAGCTCGCGCGGCTTTCTCTTTCCGCTGCGCGACGCCGGCGAGATCTTCGCCATGGCGCCGCTGGTGCCGGTGCCGCACAGCCACCGCTGGTTCCTCGGCGTCGCCAACCTGCGCGGCCACCTGCACGGCGTCGTCGACCTGGCGGGCTTTCTCGGCGTCAAGACCGCCGAGGCCGGCGCGCGACCAGGCGCGCCTGGTCGGCTTCAACCAGTCGCTCGACATCAATTGCGTGCTGCTCGTCGACCGGCTGTCGGGCCTGCGCAGCGAGAGCGAACTGACCCGCGACGGCGACGACGGCGGCGAGCGGCCGTCCTTCGTCGGCGCGCGCTACCGCGATGCGTCGGCGCGTGTCTGGCAGGAGTTGAGCCTGGTCGAACTGGCCGGCAACGATCTGTTCCTGAAGATCGTCGGCTGAGCGGACTGCTGCCGCACAGACGAAGAGGGCGATATGAGCTTCGTGAACAAGATCAAGGGTTGGGGCCAGAAGAGCGCGCCTGCGGATGCCGAGCGCGCTCGACAGCGACGTCGCCGTCGCCGATCGACTTCGACCCGAGCAGCGGCGGCAGCGGCCGATGGCGCCGCCCGACCTGGCGCTTCCCGACGTCGACATCGAAGCCGCCGCCGCGTTCGACGCCGAGCCCGACAGCCGCCGAGCCTGGCGCCGACCAGCCGTCGATCATCTCCGAGGCCGTGCCCTCCGAGATCGCCGACTTCACCGAGACCCGCCTGCAGGGCGCGGACACGCGGCGCCGCGCCGCTCGCCGCAGCCTGCCGATGATCGGCGCAGCGGCCGGTCGCCGAGCAGCAGCGGATCCTGCTCGGCGCTGCTCGCCGTCGGCCTGATCGGCCTGATCGGCCTGACGGTCTATTCGTTCTTCGCCGGCGCGCGGCGGCTCGACGCAGGTCGGCGCCACCGGCCAGGCGCTGATGCAGTCGCAGCGGCTCGCCAAGTCGGTGTCGCAGGCGATCGTCGGCAGCAGCCGGCGTCGTTCCCGAGGTGAAGGAAAGCGCCGAGGTGCTGGCCAACAACGTGCGCAGCCTGAAGGCCGGCGAAGCGCCGGCGCGCCGTCCAGTGCAGGATCGCTCGACGCGGTCGCTGCCGCTGGTCGACCGGGCCGAGAAGAACGCCGGCGTCATCGTCGCCCAGCAGAAGGCGCTGACCGAGGTCGGCCAGTCGCTGCGCGCGATCAACCGCCAGTCGTTCGACCTGCTCGAGACGGCCGAGGCGATCCTGTCGCTGAAGCTGCAGCAGGACGTCAGCGCCGACCGAGGTCTCGGCGCTCGGCCAGCTCGTGATGCTGACGCAGCGCATCGGCAAGTCGGCCAACGAATTCCTGACCGCCGAGGGCGTCAGCCCGGAGGCGGTGTTCCTGCTCGGCAAGGACCTGAACTCGTTCAGCGAGATCGCCAAGGGCCTGCTCGACGGCAGCGCCGCAGATGCGCCTGCCGGGCACGCGCGACCCGCAGATCAAGGAGCGCCTGACGGCGCTGGTCAAGCAGCTACCAGGACGACCACGCACCGCAGGCGCGACGCGATCCTCGGCAACCTGCACGGCCTGGACGCGGCGCGCGAAGCGCAGACGGCGATCGTCGCCGACAGCGAACCGCTGCGCAAAGGCCTGGAGACGGTGCAGGAGCGGCTCGACAGCGAATCGCGGCTTCGGCGCGCCGACGATCATCGCTGCTGGTCGCTGTTCGCGGTGCTTGCGGTGGCCGGCGGCTACGGGTTCCTGCGCCTGTACGTCGCGCGAGCAGGGCCAGCGCGCCGCGCTGGCGCAGAACGCAGCGCCTCGAGGCCGAGCGCCAGGAGCAGGAAGCCAAGCGCGTCAACGACGCCAACCAGGCGGCGATTCTGCGCCTGATGAACGAGCTGCAGAGCGTCGCCGAAGGCGACCTGACGCAGCAGGCGACGGTGACCGAGGACATCACCGGCGCCATCGCCGACTCGGTGAACTACACCGTGGAAGAGCTGCGCACGCTGGTGTCGCAGGTGCAGGGCACGGTCAGCCGGGTGACCGACGACGACCGCAGCAGGTCGAGGCCAACTCGACCGAGCTGCTGGCCGCGTCGACCGAGCAGCTGCGCGAGATCCGCGACACCGGCGAGTCGGTGCTGCAGATGGCCGGCCGAATCAACGACGTGTCGGCCCAGGCGCAGGAAACGGCCACGGTGGCGCGCCAGTCGCTGCAGGCGGCCGAGTCCGGCCTGCAGGCGGTGCAGAACACGATCGGCGGCATGAACTCGATCCGCGACCAGATCCAGGAAACCTCGAAGCGGATCAAGCGCCTGGGCGAGTCGTCGCAGGAGATCGGCGAAATCACCGAGCTGATCTCCGACATTACCGAGCAGACCAACGTGCTGGCGCTGAACGCCGCCATCCAGGCGGCGTCGGCCGGCGAAGCCGGGCGCGGCTTCTCGGTGGTTGCCGAGGAAGTGCAGCGGCTGGCCGAACGCTCCGGCCGACGCGACGCGGCAGATCGCGGCGCTGGTGAAGACGATTCAGACCGACACCCAGGATGCGGTCGGCGCCATGGAGCGCTCGACGCAGGGCGTGGTCGAAGGGACGCGACTGTCCGACGCGGCCGGCACGGCGCTCGGCGAGATCGACCGCGTGACGCGCCAGCTGACCGACCTGATCGCGCAGCATCTCGCAGCAGGCGCTCTCGCGAAGCGCAGTCGGCCAACGTCGTCGCGGCCAACATCCAGCACATCTTCGCGGTGACCGAGCAGACCGGCGAGGGCACGCGCTCGACCGCGCAGATGGTGCGCGAGCTGTCGCGCACCGCCGAGGAACTGAAGCCAGTCGGTGGCGCGGTTCAAGATCGCGCTGACGCTGCGCCTGACGCACTCGCATGAGCACGAGCAGCTCGCTCGACGATTCCGCCACCGCGCGACGCCGGCGCACCGCCGGCGACGACCTCAGCGCCATCGCCTGGGTCCAGGAGGAGCTGCGCCGCTCGCTCGACGCCGCGCACAAGTCGCTGCGCCGCTTCATCGAAGGACCTCGAGGCGCGTCGCCGGCTCCGATCTCGACAGCGTCGATCCCGGCGTGCTGCGCACCGCGCGCTCGCAGATCCACCAGGGCGTCGGCGCGCTCGAGCTGGTCGGCCTGCCGGCCGCGGCGCATGGTGCTGCGCGCCAGCGAGGCGGCGGTGCAGCGCAGCATCGCCAAGCCGCAGACGCTCACGCCGCGAGCTCGTCGACCGACATCGAGCGCGCGTCGTTCGCGCTGCTCGACTACCTGGCGCGCATGCTCGCCGGCAAGCACGGTCTCGCTCGCTGTCGCTGTTCCCGCAGTACCGCGCGGTGCAGGAAGCGGTCGAGGCCGAGCGCGTCCATCCGGCCGACCTGTGGGCGATGCGACTGGCGCTGGCGCGAGATCGCGAACGATCCGAACGTCGCGCCGCACACGCGCCGATGCCGACGTCCGCACGCCAGATCGAAGGCGCATCTGCTGCGGCTGATGCGCGGCACCGCAGGCGCTGACCGCCGCGGCGAAGATGAGCGAGTCTGTCGCCGGCCTCGGCGCCGGCGCCGCGCATCCGCAGGTGCGCACCTTCTGGAAGCTCGCCGCGGCGATGTTCGAGGCGCAGCACCACGGCCTGCTCGCCGTTCGACGTCTTCACCAAGCGGGTCGCATCGCGCCTGCTGGCGCAGTTCCGCATCCTCGAGCGCGGCGACTCCGACGTCTCCGAGCGGCTGGCCCGCGACCTGCTGTTCTTCTGCGCGCAGGCCGCGCCGGCGCGCCGAGGCTGCGCCTGCCGCGCCTGAGCGCCGCGCGCGCCGCCTACGGCTCTGCCGCAGCAGACGCCGACCGACTACTCGCTGAGCGTGCTCGGCCGCTTCGACCCGGCGATCGATCGCCCACGCGCAGCAAGCGCGTCGCCGCCGCCAAGGAGGCCTGGTCGGCGACGGCCGGCGGCGAGATGCACCGCACTGGCCGGCCTCGCCGAGCAGTTCGCGCTGGTCGGCGATTCGCTGCAGCCGCCTGTTCCCGCTCGGCGAGTCGTTCGCCGCCGAGCTGCAGCAGCGCGGTCGCGCAGACCCAGCAGTCGAGCGCGCGCGCCGCCGGCGCCGCTGGCGATGGAGGTGGCGACCAGCCTGCTCTACATCGAGGCGGCGCTCGAGGACGGCGACTTCGACGACCCCGAGCATGCCGACCGCGTGCAGCGCCTCGGCGAGCGCCTCGCCGCGGTGCGCCAGGACGCAGCCGCCCGAGCCGCTCGAGGCCTGGATGGAGGAGCTCTACCGGCGCGTCTCCGACCGCCAGACCATGGGCAGCGTCGTCCAGGAGCTGCGCGCCTCGCTCGTCCGAGGCCGAGAAGTCGATCGACCAGTTCTTCCGCAACCCGACCGAACCGCGGCGTGCTGATCGACGTGCCGGTGCCAGCTCGTCGTCGATGCGCGGCGTGCTGTCGGTGCTCGGCATGGACCAGGCGTCGCAGGCGCTGCTGCGCATGCGCGACGAGGTCGACGGCCTGGTCTCGACCGAGGTCGACCCGCGAGCAGATCGCGCAGGCCGGCGTGTTCGATCGCCTCGCCGGCAACCTGAGCGCGCTCGGCTTCCTGATCGACATGCTGAGCGTGCAGCCGCAGCTCGGCCAAGTCGCTGTTCGTCTTCGACGCCGGACGCGGCAACGCTGGCGCCCGCTGATGGGCGCAGCGCCGGCACCGACCAGCCCGGCACGGCCGAGCCGGCGCCGGTCGAGCCGCGCCTGATCGAGGCAGGCGCAGATGCTCGCCTTCAGCTCGGTGCGCGAGGACGTGCCGGTCGCAGGAGGTCACGCGCGACCTCGAGCGCCTGTCGCACGAGGCGCAGGCGGCCGACCAGCCGACGCTGGCCGCCGCGGTGCTGAAGGCGCAGGAGGCGCTCGGCCAGCGCCGCCGACGATCCGGCAAGGCTGACGACGGCGCGCGGCGAGCTGTCGGAGGCGCTGGTCGATTTCGTCGCCACCGCGACCGAGCCGGCGGGCTTCGACGCTCGATCAGCGCAGCCGGCGCCGCTGCGCGCCGATGGCGCCGATCGCGCTGGTCGAGCGACCTCGAGCACGACGACGAGATGCGCGACGATCTTCCTCGAGGAAGCGCGCGAGGTGATCGAACGGCGCGCAGGCGGCGTGCGAGCAGCTGCAGCACGCGCCCGGCGACCTCGGCCTGCTGACGACGCGTGCGCCGCGCCTTCCACACGCTCAAGGGCAGCTGCGCGCATGGTCGGCCTGAAGGCCTTCGGCGAGGCCGCCTGGGCCTGCGAGCAGCTCTTCAACACCCAGCTCGCCGAGCAGCGCGCGGCCGAGCCGCCGCTGCTCGAGTTCGCCGACTGGGTGCTGGGCCATCTCGGCGACCTGGGTCGAGGACATCGCCGCGCATCGCGACGGCGGCCGCAACGAAGCGCGAGGTCAAGCTCGCCGCCGACGCGCGTGGCGCCGGCGCGCCGCGACGCGGCGAGCGCAGCTCCGACATCGCCCTGCCGATGGGCCTGCCGCCCGGCCTGCCGAGCGCCGCCGACCTCGATCTCGCCGCGCGCCGGCGGCGCCGGCGCGAAGCGCGCCGAGCCGCGCCAGCCGAAGTCGCGTTCGAGCTCGACCTCTCCGGCTTCGACGCGCGCCGATCCGAGCCCGTGGCGCGATCGCCGACCTGCCGCGCGCTCGACGATCGCCGTCGCTCGGCGATGTTCGACCGCTTCGACGAAGCGCGCCGACGAGCCGACGGCGGACGCTGACGCGGACGACGAGTCGTCGACGCGCCGTTCGACATGACGAGCGGCCTGATCGACCTCGACCTCGGCGTGCCCACCGATGCCGCGCCGCTGATCGAGCTGCTCGAGCCGAGCGAGCACCGCCTCGCGCGCCGGCGCCGCGACCTGCTGCTCGACCGCGTCGAGCGCTCGATGCGCTGACCGCGGCGGCCTGACGCGCGGCCTCGCGGCCGATGCCGCCGGCCGCTGCGCCGGCGCGTCGAGCCCGACGCGGCCGCCGACGCGCTCGGCGAGCCGGCGAGCGACGAGCACGTCAAGGTCGTCGGGCCGCTGCGGATCGGCATCCCGCTGTTCAACATCTACCTCAACGAGGCCGACGAGCTGTCGCGCCGCCTGACCACCGAGGTCGCCGAGTGGGCGATGGAGCTGCACCGGCCGGTCGGCGAGACGCCGATCGCGCTCGCCCATTCGCTCGCCGGCAGCTCGGCGACCGTCGGCTTCACCGATCTGTCGCACCTGGCGCGCTCGCTCGAGCACGCGCTCGCGCGCACGCAGGTGATCGGCCACGGCACCGACGAGGAGGCGCGCCTGTTCGTCAACGCCGCCGAGGAGATCCGCCGCCTGCTGCACCAGTTCGCCGCCGGCTTCCTGAAGGAGCCGGCGCCCGAGCTGCTGGCCCGCCTGGCCGAGCACGAGCTGACGCTCGGCGCTGCGCCTGAGGCGGCGACCGCGGCCTCGGAGCTCGCCGAGGGTCGAGAGCGAATCGCCGGCCGATGCCGCGCTCGCGGTCGAACGCTCTGAGCTCGAGCATCGGCGAGGCCGCGAGCCGTCGACGCGCCGTCGACGCCGACGACGGCCGTGCCTGCGTCGCCCGAGCGAAGCCGCCGCGCCGGCCGCGCCGGTCGACGCGCGCAGCCGTCGCGGCGCCGGTCGAGCCGCTGCGCCGAAGCGCGGCCGCCGACGCCGAGGTCGCCCGGCGCAGCGCGCCCGCGAGCTGCAGCCGACAGCCACGGCTGCGCGAGGCAGTCGCGGCCGCCGACGTCCGACGAGCCGCGCGCGAGGCCGGGCATGTCCGCCTTCGGCGCGCTCGCGCCGTTCGGCACGCTCGGCCTGCCGGAGCTGAAGCCGCTCGCGGCCGCGCCGACCGAGGCGCACGCGGCCGGCGCACGGCGCCATGCCTCGACCTTCGGCGATGTCGACGACGACATCGATGCGGTCGACGCGGTCGACCTCGAGCTGTTCCCGATCTTCGAGGAAGAGGCGCTCGAGCTGCTGCCCAAGCTCGCCGCGCAGCTGCGCGACTGGGCTCGCCAGCCGACCGACGACGGCGCACGCCGCCGCCTGCATGCGCACGCTGCACACGCTGAAGGGCGGCGCGCGTCTCGCCGGCGCGATGCGCCTGGGCGAAATGGCGCACCGGCTCGAGACCCGGATCGAGCGGCTGCTGCCGGCGCGGCGGTCGTCGACGCCGACGACGTCGAGGTCGCTGCAAGGCCGCTCCGACGCGATGGCGCACGCCTTCGACGCGCTGCGCAGCCGCGACGCGCAGGCCTATGCCGACGCGGTCGCCGCCGCGATCGCGCGCGCCGATCGCGCCAGTGCCGCGCGCCGTGCCGAGCCGCGTCGCGTCGCGCCGCAGCCGCTCGATCGAGCCTGCCGCGGCGTTCGTCGCGATGCCGGCCGCGCCGCGCCGGCCGCCGCCGGTCGAAGCCGACGCGGCCGCGCGAGGCGCAGCCAGCGCGCCGGCGGCGCGCCGCGCCGAGGCGCGTCGCCGCCGAAGCGCGCCGCGCCACCGCCAGCCGCCGCCGCGGCGCCCGCGGCGCGCCGAGCCGACGATCGACTGGTCGCGCTTCGCCGCCACCGGCGGCCGCTGCCGCCAAGCCGGCCGAGCGCGCCAGGTGCTGACCCAGTCGGCGGTGCGGGTGCGCGCGCCGCTGCTCGACCGGCTGGTCAACCAGGCCGGCGAGGTCAGCATCACGCGCTCGCGCATCGAGTCGGACGTCGGCCAGATCAAGGGGTCGCTCGTCGGACCTGACCGAGAACCTCGAGCGCCTGCGCGGCCAGCTGCGCGACATCGAGCTGCAGGGCGAGACGCAGATGAGCTCGCGGCTCGAGGCCGCGAAGGCCGCGTCGCAGGCGTTCGACCCGCTCGAGTTCGACCGCTTCACGCGCTTCCAGGAGCTGACGCGCATGATGGCCGAGTCGGTCAACGACGTCGCCACCGTGCAGCGCACGCTGCAGCGCTCGCTCGAAGCAGACCGAGGACGAGCTGGTCGCCCAGGCGCGCCTGACGCGCGACCTGCAGGACGACCTGCTGCGCACGCGCATGGTCGAGTTCGAGGGCCTCTCGGACCGCCTCTACCGCGTCGTGCGCCAGGCCGCCAAGGAAACCGGCAAGCAGGTCCGGCTCGACATCGTCGGCGGCTCGATCGAAGTCGACCGCGGCGTGCTCGACCGCATGACCGGCGCGTTCGAGCACCTGCTGCGCAACTGCGTCACCCACGGCATCGAGCCGCCGGACGCGCGCAGCGCGGCCGGCAAGGACGCCGACCGGCACGATCGTCGTCGCGCTCTCGCACGAAGGCAACGAAGTCGGCGTCGAGTTCCGCGACGACGGCGCCGGCCTCGACCTGGCGCGCATCCGCGCCAAGGGCGTGGCGATGGGCCTGATCGACGCCGAAGCGCGCGCACGAGCGACGCCGAGCTCGCCAACCTGATCTTCACCGCCGGCTTCTCGACCGCCGACGAGGTGACCGAGCTCGCCGGCCGCGGCGTCGGCATGGACGTCGTCCGCTCCGAAGTCGATCGCGATGGGCGGCCGCGATCGAGACCGCGACCGCCGCCGGCCAGGGCACCGTCGTTCAAGCTGATCCTGCCGCTGACGACCGCGGTCACGCAGGTGCGTGATGCTGCGCTGCGGCGACAACGATCGTCGCCGTGCCGTCGACGCTGGTCGAGATCGTGCGCCGCGCCACGCCGCAGGAGGTCGACGCACGCCGTATGCCAGCGGCGCCTACGAGTTCGGCGAGCGCAGCGCTGCCGTTCTTCTGGCTCGGCGCGCTTGCTGCAGATCGGCGCGCCGCCGGCCGAGGCCAGGCGCGCGCACGCGCACCGTCGTCGTCGTCCGCAGCGCCCAGCAGCGGATCGCGCTGCACGTCGACGAAGTGCTGGGCAACCAGGAAGTCGTGGTCAAGAACCTCGGGCCGCAGCTGTCGCGCCTGCCCGGCCTGGCCGGCATGACGCTGCTCGCCTCGGGCGCGGTCGCGCTGATCTACAACCCGGTCGCGCTCGCGACGCTGTACGGCGACGCGGCGCGCGCGCGCGACGCCAGGCGCGCGCAGCCGGCGCCGAGCCGGCGCTGCTGCCGACCGCAGCCGCTGCCGCACGCGCGCCGGCGGCGCCGCTGGTGCTGGTGGTCGACGATTCGCTCACCGTGCGCCGGGTGACGCAGCGCCTGCTGGTGCGCGAGGGCTACCGCGTGACGCTGCGCCAAGGACGGCCTCGATGCGCTCGAGCGGCTGGCCGAGGAAGTGCCGCAGGTGGTGCTCTCCGACATCGAGATGCCGCGCATGGACGGCTTCGACCTGGTGCGCAACATCCGCGCCGACGCGCGCTTGCGCGACCTGCCGGTGATCATGATCACCTCGCGCATCGCCGCAGAAGCACCGCGACCACGCGGCCGAGCTCGGCGTCGACCACTACCTCGGCAAGCCCTACTCGGAAGAGGACCTGCTGGCGCTGATCGCCCGCTACATCGTCCGGCCGCAGGCCGAGGCCTGAGCGCGCTCGGCGCCGCTCAGGCGCCGGCGCCTTGCGCACCGACGCGCGTAGCGCTGCGAGCGTCTTCGCGCGCGCCTCGGCGTGATCGACGATCGGCCGCGGGTAGTCGCGGCCGAGCGCCACGCCGGCCGCCTCGAGCTCGATCGGCCCGAGCTCCCAGGGCGCGTGGATCTGCTCGTCGTCGAGGCGCGGCGAGCTGCGGCAGGTAGCGGCGGATGAAGCTGCCCTGCGGGTCGAACCGGCGGCTCTGGCGTCACCGGGTTGAAGATCCGGAACCACGGCTGCGCGTCGCAGCCGGTCGACGCCGCCCACTGCCAGCCGCCGTTGTTCGACGCCAGCTCGTAGTCGATCAGGTGCTCGGCGAAGTAGCGCCTCGCCGCGGCGCCAGTCGATGCCCAGGTCCTTCACCAGGAAGCTCGCCGCGACCATGCGCAGCCGGTTGTGCATCCAGCCGGTCTGGTTGATCTGCGCCATCGCCGCGTCGACCAGCGGGTAGCCGGTGCGGCCCTCGCACCAGGCGGCGAAGCGCTCGTCGGCATGGCGGCCGTGCTCGAAGCGGATCGCGGTCGTACTCGGGCTTGCAGCTGTGGCCGACGACGTGCGGCAGGTGGTGCAGGATCTGCTGGTAGAAGTCGCGCCAGACCAGCTCGGAGAGCCAGGCCTCGGCGCCGCGCGTCGCCGCCGGCCTCGGCATGCGCGCTGCGCCGCGCGCCAGCCGGCGGATCGAGATCGTGCCGAAGCGCAGGTGCACGCCGAGGTAGCTCGGGCCCTTGACGGCCGGGTAGTCGCGGGCGCTGTCGTAGGCGTCGATCCGGCCGAGGAAGTCGTCGAGCAGCGCCTCGGCGGCGGCGCTGCCGCCGTGGACCTTCAGGCTCTCGCAGGTTGGTGCTGGACGAAGCCGAGCTCGCGCCAGCGTCGGCATGCCGGCCTCGACGCCGGCCGGCAGCGGCGCCAGGCCGGCGGCGTGGCGCTCGACCGGGTAGGCGCTTGAGGTAGAACGCGTCGAGCTTCTGCAGCCAGGCGTCCTTGTAGGGCGTGAACACGCTGTACGGCGTGCCGCTGCCGGTCGAGCATCTCGCCGCGCTCGAAGACCACGTGGTCCTTCGAGGTGTGCAGGGCGACGCCGCGGCCGGCGAGCGCGCCGCGCACGCGCGGCGTCGCGCGCCAGGGCGTACGGGTCGTCGTCGTGGTTGGCGTAGACCGCCTGCACGTGCAGCTCGCTCGCCAGGGCGACGATCTCGCTCGCCGCCTGGCCGTGGCGGACGATCAGGCGCACGCCGTCGTGTGCCGTGGCGCCGGCCGAGCTCGGCCAGCGTCGGCGGCCAGCGCCGTCGACGCTGTCGCAGGATGAACTCCACCCGCCGGTCGGCGCGCGGCAGCGGATCGAGGATCGCGCGGTCGAAGACGAAGGCGCACCAGACCCGGCGCGCCGCCCGCAGGGCGTGGTACAGCGCGGCGTGGTCGTCGGCGCGCAGGTCGCGGCGAAACCAGACCAGGGCGGTGTCCAGCGACTTCTCCATCGCCGCAGTATCCCGAAAAGGCCGGGCTTCCCTATCGCCCGCGCTGCTGCGGCCGGCGCGGAATAAAATGGCCGCCATGGCGTCGCAGCAGATCAACCTGACGAATCAGTTCCTGATCGCCATGCCGGGCATGGGCGACGGCACGTTCGCGGGCACCGTGGTCTACCTGTGCGAGCACACCGAGAAGGGCGCGCTCGGCCTGGTCATCAACAAGCCGATCGACATCAACCTGAAGAACCTGTTCGAGAAGGTCGAGCTGTCGCTCGACCGCGACGACCTGGCCGAGGCGCCGGTCTACTTCGGCGGCCCGGTGCAGACCGAGCGCGGCTTCGTGCTGCACGAGCCGACCGGCGCCGACGCCGAGCGGCGGCCCTACAACTCGTCGCTGCAGATCGCCGGCGGCCTCGAGATGACGACCAGCAAGGACGTGCTCGAGGCGCTGTCGAACGGCGCCGGCCCGAAGAAGGTGCTGGTCACGCTCGGCTACAGCGGCTGGGGCGCGGGCCAGCTCGAGGACGAGATCGAGCCGCAACGGCTGGATCAACGTCGAGCGCCGAGCCCGGGATCATCTTCGACACGCCGGTCGAGCGAGCGCTACGACAAGGCGCTGTCGCTGCTCGGCATCGACGCCGAGCATGCTGCAGCTCGGAGGCGGGGCACGCGTGAGCGCGCGCTGCCGCCTCACGCCGTCCGCCGCCGCTCGCTTTCTCGCTTTCGATTTCGGCGCCCGGCGGGTCGGCGTCGCCAGCGGCAACTCGCTGACCGCGACGCGCGACGCCGCTCACGACCGTCGCCGCCGAGGGCGAGGCGCGCTTCGACGGCGATCGGCCGCGCTGATCGCCGAGTGGCAGCCCGACGCGCTGGTCGTCGGCGTGCCGTTCCATCCCGACGGCGCCGCGCACGACAATACCGAGCGCGCGCGCCGCTTCGCGCCGCCAGCTGCACGGCGCGCTTCGGCCTGCCGGTGCACGAGGTCGACGAGCGCTACACCACGACCGAGGCGCGTGCGCGGCGGCGCGCGCGACGCTCGACGCCGCGGCCGCGGCGCATCATCCTCGAGCAGCATTCCTGGCGGGCCTGCCATGAGCGCGCTCGACAGCCTCGACGCCGAGGCGCTCTACGCCGAGCTGCTGCGCCGGCGTGCGCGGCCTGCTGCAAGCCCGACGCGCGCGCTGGTCGGCATCTGGTCGGGCGGCGCCTGGCTGGCCGAGCGGCTGCAGCAGCGACCTGCGGCCTGGCCGGCGAGCCCGGCGTGATCTCGAGCGCGCTGCACCGCGACGACTTCGCGCGCGCGCGGCCTCGCCGGCCGGCGCCGACCACACCAAGCTGCCGTTCGAGATCGAGGGCCGGCACATCGTGCTGGTCGACGACGTGCTCTACACCGGCCGCACGATCCGCGCCGTGCTCAACGAGCTGCTTCGACTTCGGCCGGCCGGCGAGCGTGACGCTGGCGGTGCTGGTCGACCGCGGCGGCCGCGAGCTGCCGATCCAGCGCCGCCTGCGCGGCCGCGCGACGATCGACGCTGCCGCCGACGCAGCGGCTGTCGCTGCGCGCGCGACGCCGCACGGCCGCTTCAGCTTCGACGATCCGAGCGCAGCGCTCCGCATGCCGCCATGTTCGTCCGCCGCAACCCGCAGCTCAACACGCAACGGCGAACTGATCCACCTGCTGTCGATCGAGGGCCTGCCGCGCGGCGATCCTGCACGCACATCCTCGACACCGCCGGCACCTTCCTCAGCGTCAACGACCGCGAGGTCAAGAAGGTGCCGCTGCTGCGCGGCAAGAGCGTCTTCAACCTGTTCTTCGAGAACTCGCACGCGCACGCGCACCACCTTCGAGATCGCCGCCAAGCGGCTGTCGGCCGACGTGATCAACCTCGACATCGCGCGCTCGTCGCACGGCCAAGGGCGAGAGCCTGCTCGACACCATCGCCAACCTGTCGGCGATGCACGCCGACATGTTCGTCGTGCGCCACAGCGAGAGCGGCGCGCCCTACCTGATCGCGCAGCACTGCGCGCCGCACGTGCACGTGGTCAACGCCGGCGACGGCCGCCACTGCGCACCCGACGCAGGGCCTGCTCGACATGTACACGATCCGCCACTACAAGAAGGACTTCACGCAAGCTCACGGTGGCGATCGTCGGCGACATCGTGCACTCGCGCGTCGCGCGCTCCGACATCCACGCGCTGACGACGCTCGGCGTGCCGGAGATCCGCGCGGTCGGCCCGAAGACGCTGGTGCCGGGCGACCTGAAGCGAGATGGGCGTGCGCGTCTGCCACGACATGGCCGAGGGCATCACGCGGCGCCGACGTGATCATCATGCTGCGCCTGCAGAACGAGCGCATGAGCGGCGCGATGCTGCCGCAGCGCCGGCGAGTTCTTCAAGACCTACGGCCTCACGCCGGAGAAGCTCGCGCTCGCCAAGCCCGACGCGATCGTGCATGCACCCGGGCCGATCAACCGCGGCGTCGAGATCGACTCGGCGGTGGCCGACGGCACGCAGAGCGTGATCCTGCCGCAGGTGACCTTCGGCATCGCGGTGCGCATGGCGGTGATGTCGATCATCGCCGGGCAACA
>ERZ1370068.6561-contig-5535_pt1 | contig 79231 bp, 118 predicted proteins | sample MGYA00561227_ERZ1370068 | MGnify/ENA primary metagenome ERZ1370068 (study PRJEB38410, sample SAMEA6850437) | metagenome | study: Metagenomic assessment of the ecological functions of the soil: analysis of the soil microbiota associated with the...
GTTGTACTTCGTTCAGTTACGTATTGCTAACGTGATCACCGGCGACGGCGAGCCCGTCGGCGCGGGGATCGTTCGCCACCCGGACGTGCGCATGGTCTCGCTCACCGGCGACGTCGCCACCGGCAAGAAGATCGCGCGTACGGCCGCGGACACGCTCAAGCGCGTCCACCTCGAGCTCGGCGGCAAGGCGCCGGTGCTCGTCTTCGACGACGCCGACCCGGCCGCGGTCGCCGAAGGGATCAAGATCGCCGGCTACTGGAACTCCGGCCAGGACTGCACCGCCGCCTCGCGCGTGGTCGCCGGGCCGAAGATCTACGACAAGCTGCTCGACGAGCTCGTGCCGCTGGTCGAGTCGCCTGCACGTCGGCGACCCGGCCGAGGGCGACGAGATCGAGATGGGCCCGGTGATCTCGAAGTCACAGCAGGAGCGCGTGCTCGGCTTCCTCGACCGCGCGCAAGGGCGCGAAGGTGCTCACCGGCGGCGGCACGAACGGCGACCGCGGCTTCTTCGTCAAGCCGACCGTGATCACCGACGTCGGCCAGGAGGACGAGATCGTCCAGCGCGAGGTCTTCGGGCCCGGTCGTCACCGTCCAGCGCTTCGCCGACGACGACCAGGCGATCGCGTGGGCGAACGACGTCAACTACGGCCTCGCCGCCTCGGTCTGGACGCGCGACGTGGGCCGGGCGCTGAACGCGGCGCCGCGCGCTGCAGTTCGGGACGGTCTGGATCAACGACCACATCCCGCTGGTCTCGGAGATGCCGCACGGCGGCTACAAGCAGTCGGGCTACGGCAAGGATCTGTCGCGCGTACTCGCTCGAGGACTACACGCAGATCAAGCACGTGATGGCGAAGATCGACTGAGCGTGGAAACGGCCCAGCAGCTCGTGAAGCCGAAACTGCGCGGCGTCTTTCACGAGCTTGGCTACGCGGCTGTCGCGGTCGGCGTCGTGGTCATCGTCACGGCTGATCCGGGAAGAGCACGGATGGCCGGCGTGATCTTCGCCAGCTGCGTACGCCTTCTGCTTCGGCGCAAGCGCCGTCTACCATCGACCGACGGTGGCGGCCGCGGCGCGCTGGCTCGCCCGGCTCGACCACGCAGGCATCTACTTGCTGATCGCAGGCAGTTATGCGCCGTTCGCCCTGATCGTGCTCTCGGAGGTTGGGCGGTCGGCGCGGCATCGTCTAGGGGCGGCGCGCTCGCCGCGATCATCTTGAAGCTGTGCTGGGTACAGGCGCCGAAGTGGCTCGTCCGCCGCAATCGGTCTGACGCTCGGCTGGATCGGAGCCGTCATCTTCCCGCAGTTGCTGACGCTCTCGACGGCGGCCATCCTGCTCGTCGCCGCCAGCGGGTTCTCTATACCGTCGGCGCCGTCGTCTACACGCGACGCCGTCCCGACCCACGCCCACAGGTCTTCGGCTACCACGAGCTGTTTCATGTGCTCACCGTCGCGGCCGTTGCGTGCGAATACGTTGTGGTCGCCTCTCTACGTGCTCCCTCGGGCGTAATCGACGTGGAGCTCAGCGGCAAAGACGTTGCCGATTGAGTTTTCCGGAAGGTGCAGCGGTCGCCCTGACGGCGGCTCGGAAGAGAGGAACGCGAGCTGGGCAAGCGTGGCTGTCACATGACCGACGTGGCGACTGTCCGAGGCGCACCCATTTGCGGCGTCCCGGGGTCAGACCCGGGACCTGGCTGGACTAGGCTCGCTTAAGGTCGGCCAGGATCTCGTTGGCGGCCTGGACCCTTCCGAGGCGCGCCGCCCTCCATGTAGCCCTGGAAGTCCTGCGAGCAATGCTCGCCGGCGAAGTGGATGTTCCCTGCCGCACGCCTTCGTAGCCGCTGAAGGTGTGGTACTGCCCGGGCTTCCAGTATGAGTACGAGCACGGAGCAGGTTCGGGTCGAGCGTGGGATTCGAGAGCGTCGCCTTGCCGTTCCACGCGCGTTGATCCCCGGGAAGACCGGCTCGAGGCTGGTCGAGGAACCGCCTGGCGATACGTGGCCACCTGGGCGTTTGCGGCTGTAGCGTAAGGCACCGACGCTCGACAGCGCCGCGGCCGACGTCGCCGCCGGTGTAGTCGACCAGGATTCCGGTCGCGCCCGGTTGCCCGCGCGTTACGTCCCACGTGTTCTGGTAGCCGGTATCCGCGTAGGTGCGAGCCGTTCGAGCAGGCCCCACGGGCCGGCCGTGTTCCAGAGCCGGCTCGCGAACTGGAGCTGTAGCTTCGAGTTGGCTCCCGGAGCCGAGCTTCGTGACGGCGGTCTTCTTAAGCAGGTCGAAGCCGGACTCGGCCGTGTCGAGCGTGCGCAGCACGCTGAAGCTCATGCACGGGATGGCGTGATCGGCCGTCACCGTCTGCTTCCCGTCCGAGGAGTCGAACCCGAGGCGCGACGGTCCCGTCGGCGTTCGCCTTCACCGAGCTCAGCCGCCAGCCCATGCACACCGCCGAGGCGCCTTGGGCCTGCGCGATCGAGTCGCGGATCGCGAGCGGAGCAGGGTGTTGCCGCCGACGATGTGGAACCGCTCGTCGGACTGACCGTAGAGCGAGAGTGGCGGCACCCGAGTACCCCAGCAGATAGACGAGGTTGAGCGCGGACTGGCTCGGTCGTCTCGGCTCCGTACTCGATGTTGTAGGCGACGTCGAGCAGCTGGCCGAACGGCGAGCGAGTGGCCGCCCGGTACGCGCGACTCGATCCACTCGTGGATGCTCATGTTGTCGAGCTACGATCCCCTCGGCCGTCGAGATCTTGTAGGTCGTCGGATAACTCGCCACGGACAGGTCGCGGTGCAGTGCCCGCACGGATCGCGCTGGAAGTCGCGCGTCGGCCTGCGTCGGCGGGGTAGTGAGTCGCCGAAGAAGCGGTACGTGTCGTCGTCGAGCCGTTCGGCTCGGCGCCGAGCAGATCGACAGTCGCGCAGGTTGAAGCGCCTGGCTAGGCCGAGGATCGTCTTGTGCCCGGTGTCCGATCAGCTCGCCGCACAGCTCGGCGTCCTGGCCGTTGGCCCAGATAGCCCGGGAAGTCGACGAAGTCGGAGTGCACTGCCGGCCGCCGATGCCGCGATCGGGTGGGCTTCGTAGACCGTCGAGCCGATTCCATGAGTCCTGCAGGGTGAGCGCCGTCGTCAGGCCCGCGATACCGCCCGCCCACGATCGCGATTCGCTCGGTCGCCGTCACCGCCGCGGTGCGGCTCCGCGCGACCGCCTGCCGGCCGCGGAACAGGCCGCCGCCACGGCCTGCCGCCGGCGCCGGTCGCTTGAGGAAGTCTTTCGCGAGTACGCCTGCTCTCGCGGCAGGCTCGCGCACCTCCTCGACAGGGATTCCGAGCTCCTCGGCCGCCGGCGTGCTCGCCGAGCCCGGGCTGCCGCAGTGCGCGCAGCAACGGTGTGCGCTGCCATCTTCGCTCTCTCCTGCTGTTCTGACGCGGAGCTTCTCGCAGCAGCCGGGATCGAGGTCAAGCCCTCGCAACAGCCCTGCGGAGCGTTCTCGGTTGACCCGGTGCGTCGGGAAGTGCTCTAGAAGCACCTCGCATTGCGCATGAACCACGGCTACGCGAGGCGGCAGCGGGAGCGAGTCAGCGCTGCGCCTCGCCTCGACCGGATCGACCAGCGTGCTGATCGAGGCGCTGCAGAAGAACGGGCGCGAGCTCGTTCCGGCGGATCGCCGCAGAGCGTCGGCGTCTCCGAGGCGACGATCCGCGCGCACGCTACCAGCGGCTCTGCGACGACAACATCCTCCAGGTCACCGGCGTGACAACCCGCTCGGCTCTCGGCTTCGAGGCCGGGCGATGGTCGGCATCCGCACGAGCGGCTCGCCGGAGCCGGTAGCGGACGGCGATCGCCGCAATGGGACGAGGTCGGCGTACGTCGTCGTTACGGCGGGCCGGTTCGACATCCTCGTCGAGCTCGTCTGCGCCGACCGCCGCGCAGCTGCTCGACGTGACGAACCGGATGCGCGAGCTCGACGGCGTCGTCTCGACCGAGGCTTCCTCTACCTCGAGCTCTGGAAGCAGCTCTACGACTGGGGGCGCGCGCGTCGAGAACCGTGCGACCGGGTGGGGTCAAGCTGATGGCAGTCGACCGGAGCGCGCCAGGCAATGCCGGCCGCCGAGTCGTGCCGACGTCCGGCTCGACGCGCGTGACGAAGCGAGTTCGACGACGTCACGGCGGTCGACGACCTCTCGCTCGAGATCGAGCGCGGCGCGTTCTTCGCGCTGCTCGGCCCCTCGGGCTGCGGCAAGACGACGACGCTGCGCATGATCGGCGGCTTCGAGGAGCCGACCGCCGGGCCGATCTACCTCGGCGACCAGCGACGGTCACGCGGCATGCCGCCGTACAAGCGCGACGTGAACACCGTCTTCCAGAGCTACGCGCTCTTCCCGCACCTGACGATCTTCGAGAACGTCGCCTTCGGCCTGCGCCGCCGCAGCGTGCGCAGGCAGCGAGATCGCGGGCCGGGTCGCGCGAGATGCTCGAGCTCGTCGAGCTCGCGGGCCTCGAGAAGCGCAAGCCGACGCAGCTCTCCGGCGGCCAGCAGCAGCGCGTCGCGCTCGCGCGCGCGCTCGTCAACAAGCCGCGCGTGCTCCTGCTCGACGAGCCGCTCGGCGCGCTCGACCTCAAGCTGCGCAAGCAGATGCAGCTCGAGCTGAAGCGCGATCCAGCACGACGTCGGGATCACGTTCATCCACGTCACGCACGACCAGGAGGAGGCGATGACGATGGCCGACACGATCGCCGTCATGAACGCGCGGCCGGATCGAGCAGCTCGGCGCGCCGGACGACCTCTACGAGCGGCCGCAGACCGCGTTCGTCGCGGGCTTCCTCGGCGTCTCGAACCTGCTCCACGGCACCGTCGCCGGGGCCGGCACGCGTCGCGGCTCGACGCAGGGCGGCGGAGTGCGCGTGCCGGCGAGCGACGCTGAACGGCCGCACCGGCCGCGTCGCGGTCGGCGTGCGCCCGGAGAAGATCCGCCTCGGGCACGGCGAGGAGAACAGCCTCGACCGGCCGCCTGCCGAGACGGCCTACGTCGGCGTCGCCACGCAGTACGTCGTCGAGACGCGGCGCGGCAACGATCAGCGTCTACGTCCAGAACAGCGAGCCCGGCGCGCAGCGAGCCGGCGCCGGGCGCGACGTGACCTCTCGTTCGAGCCCCGACTGCCGCGTTCGTCGTCGATCCCAGCCAGGAGGAAGCCGAATGACCGACCAGCTCACCCGGCGACGAGCTGCTCGCAGCGCGCAGCCGCTCGGAGGAGCCGCGATCACCGTTCCCGGCATCCTCGCCGCCTGCGGCCGCGGCGGCATCGAAGTCCGAGCGCCGGCAGCGTCGAGCCAAAGCTCGCGAAGACGCTGCGCTTCTCGAACTGGCCGCTCTACATCGACACGAACGAGAAGACGCACCAGTACCCGTCGCTGGACCAGTTCACGAAGAAGATCGGCGTCAAGGTCGACTACATCGAGGACATCAACGACAACGCGACGTTCTTCGGGAAGATCCAGGCGCAGCTCCGCCGCGGCCAGTCGATCGGCCGCGACATCATCGTCATGACCGACAACTCGCGCTACCCGGCGCTCGCTGGTCAAGAAAGGCTGGGTCGAGAAGCTCGACAAGAGCGTCGATCCCGAACATCAAGAACCTCGTAGCCGTCGCAGCAGCACCCGGCCTGGGACCCGAACCGCGAGCTACAGCCTGCCGTGGCAGTCGGGCATGACGGGCATCGCCTACAACGCCAAGCTGCACGCAAGCCGATGCTCTCGATCGATCGACCAGCTGCTCGGCGAACCCGAAGCTGAAGGGCAAGGTCACGCTGCTCAACGAGATGGCCGACGCGCTGACGGCCTCGTCATGCTCTCGAACGGCGACGACCCGACGAAGGTCGACGACGCCGACCTTCGACACGGCGCTGACGACGATCAAGAAGGCGCGTCGACTCGGGCCAGATCCGCCAGTTCACCGGCAACGACTACGCCGGCCTGCTCGCCGACGGGCGACCTCTGGGCGGCGCATCGTCCTGGTCGGGCGACATGCGCCCAGCTCGGCACACAACGCCGAACGTCAACTGGAGCATCCCGACGGCCGGCGGGACGATCTGGACGGACAACATGCTGATCCCGAAGGGCGGCGACGTCTACACGGCGTCGCGTCTACATGAACTTCGTCTACGACCCGAAGATCGCGGCTGCGAGATCGCGACGGACGTACGCATCTACTACATCTGCCCGGTGAGCGGGGCCGGCAAGGCGCTCAAGAAGATCGACCCGGCGGTCGCGCGAACAACACGCTGATCTTCCCGACGCCGGAGATGCTCAGACAGCGTCCAGCATCTTCGACCCGAAGGCGCTGTACAACCAGACGTACCAGGAGCGAGTGGCAGACGGAGCCTGATCGCGGCGCGTGAGCGTCGTGGGCTTCATCCACCGGCACCGCGGGCTGACGCCGTACCTGCTGCTCGCGCCCGGGCTCGCCTGGCTGGCGCTGTTCTTCGTCGTGCCGCTCGGGTTCCTCGCGTACCAGTCGCTCGAGTCGGGGACTCGATCGACTTCGGCTACCGCGTTCACCTGGGCCTGGCAGCAACTACTCGGACGCGATCTCGACCTACCACGCGCCAGCTCGTCCGCTCGTTCGAGTACGCGGCGATCGCGACCGCGATCGCGCTGCGTCGTCAGCTACCCGCTCGCCTACTGGATCGCCTTCCGCGGCGGCCGGTGGAAGAACGTCCTGCTCCTGCTGCGATCATCGCGCCGTTCTTCGTCACGTACCTGATCCGGACGCTCGCCTGGGAGACGATCCTGTCCGACCACGGCTTCGTCGTGCATCACGCTCCCAGCGACCTGTCGGCGTCCTCGGCGCCGAACGGCCGCGCTGCTCGCAGACCTCGACCGCGGTCGTCGCCGGGCATCACCTACAACTTCCTGCCCTTCATGGCGCTGCCGCTGTACGTCTCGCTCGAGCAGATCGACCCGCGGCTGATCGAGGCGGCCGAGGACCTCTACGCGAGCAAGACGCGAAGGCGTTCCTGCGCGTGACGCTGCCGCTCTCGCTGCCCGGGCGTCGTCGCCGGCACGCTGCTCACGTTCATCCCGGCGGCCGGTGACTTCATCAACGCCCAGCTGCTCGGGACGCCGCGACCAGTCACATGATCGGGAACGTCATCCAGTCGAAGTTCCTCGAGCTGACCGACTACCCGGCCGGCGGCGGCGCTGTCGTTCATCCTGATGGCGGCGATCCTCGTGATCGTCCCGATCTACGTCGCGCGTCGGCACGGAGAAGCTGACCGGATGACGGCGGCCGCAGTCGGCTCGGCGCCGCGGCGACGCGTCGCGGCGTGTGGGCGTTCGTCAAGCGCCACGTCGCTGACCGTCTACGCGATCCTCGTCGTTCGCCTACCTGCTGCTGCCGATCGCGATCGTCGATCGTCTTCTCGTTCAACGACCCGCAGGGCCGCTTCAACTACACCTGGCAGGGCTTCACGCTGGACAACTGGCGCAACTGGGACGCCGTGCCCGGCCTCCGCGAGCGCGATCGTGCCTCGCTCGAGATCGCGGCTGATCGCGAGCATCGTCGCGACGGCGCTCGGGACGCTGATCGCGCTCGCGCTCGTCCGCTACGGCTTCCGCGGCCGCGGGCGACGAACCTGCCTCATCTTCCTGCCGATGGCGACGCCGGAGATCGTGCTCGGCGCCTCGCTGCTGACGCTCTTCCTCGACCTGCGACGCTCGTGCTTCCGGCTTCTGGACGATCCTCGATCGCGCACGTCATGTTCTGCATCAGCTACGTCGTCGTCACCGTGAAGGCGCGCCTGGTCGGCTTCGACCGCCACCTCGAGGAGGCGGCGATGGACCTCGGCGCGAACGAGTGGACGACGTTCCGGAAGGTGACGCTGCCGCTGATCGCGCCGGCGATCCTCGCCGCGCTGCGCTGCTCGCGTTCGCGCTCTCGATCGACGACTTCGTCGATCACCTACTTCAACGCCGGCGCCGACGGTCACGTTCCCGCTCTTCGTCTGGGGCGCGGCTCGAGTCGGCGCGCCGCCGCAGGTGAACGTGATCGGCACGGCGATCTTCGTCGTCGCCGTCTGCGGTGATGCTTGCCAACGTGCTCTGCATCCAGACTGCCGCCGACGAGGAGCCCAGCCCGCCGAGTGAGACACCGGACGGGCCACACCCATCGAGATCGACCGCGAGCCGCGTCCGGGAGCTGACCGAGCGCGAGAGCGGCGCACTGCGAGCGACGCGCACGCACAGGTCGGAGCGAGATGTACGAGCGCGCGCAGGACGTGCTCGACCGGCGGCGTCGCGTCGTCGTACCAGGCTGCGCGATCCGTGGCCGATCTACCTCGAGCGCGGCGAGGGCCGAGCGCGTCTGGGACGTCGACGGCAACGAGTACGTCGACTTCCACAACGGGTTCGGCTCGATGGTCGCAGGGCCACGCGCACCCGGCGATCGGCGCGGCGATCGCGCGAGCGCTGCGACGCTCGGCACGCACTTCGCCGCGCCGACCGAGGACGGCGATCGTCGTCGCCGAGGAGCTCGCACGGCGCTTCCGGCCTGCCGAAGCTGGCGCTACACGAACTCCGGCTCGGAGGCGACGATGGACGCGATCCGGATCGCGCGCGCGCACGACGGGCCGCGACACCGATCGATGAAGATCTTCGGCTCGTACCACGGCCACCACGACACGGTGATGGTCTCGATCGGCGTCGAGTACGACAAGATCGGCGACCGCGACGAACCTCGCCTCGCTGCCCGTACGGCGCCGGCATCCCGCAGGCGGTCGTCGACCTGACGATCGCCGGTGCCGTTCAACGACGCCGGCGCGATGGAGCGCGCGGATCGAGCGGCTCGCAGCCGGAGGGCCGCTGCCCGCCTGCGCTGATCATGGAGGCGGCGATGATGAACCTCGGGGTCGTGCTCCCCGAGCCGGGCTACCTCGAGGCCGTCCGCGAGCATCACCGCAGCGGCACGGCATCGTCCTGATCTTCGACGAGGTGAAGACCGGCCTGACGATCGCCGCCGGCGGCGCGGTCGAGCGCTTCGGCGTCATGCCCGGACATGGTCACGCTCGCGAAGACGCTCGGCGGCGGGCCTGCCGATCGGGCGCGATCGGCGGCACCGAGGAGGTCATGGCGTGTCGTCGAGGACGGGCCGCGTCTACCAGGTCGGCACGCTACAACGGGAACCCGCTCGACGATGGCGGCCGCGCGCGCGAGCCTGCTCGAGGTGCTGACGCCCGAGGCGTACGCGCACCTCGACCGCCTCAACGACGCGCATCCTCGCGGGCTGCCAGGCGCGTCATCGACGAGTACCGGCTGCCCGGCTACGCGGTCGGCATCGGCGCGAAGGGCTGCGTCACGTTCTCGCCGGTCGAAGATCGTCGACTACGAGACGTTCAAGGCGCAACCAGGACGTCGAGCTGACCGGAGCTCGCCTGGCTCTGCAACATGAACCGCGGCATCTTCGCGACGCCGGGCCGCGAGGAGGAGTGGACGCTGTCGGTGCAGCACACCGACGAGGCCGCGGACGGCTACGTCGCCGTCTTCGAAGGCTCGCGGGGACGCCACGGACTCGGATTAGCGTCACTGTCTCGCCCGGCGCGGCGCGGACAAGGCTGGTCGGTCGGCACGGCGACGGTTGGAAGGTGCGCGTGGCGGCTCCGCCGGAGCGTGGGCGGGCGAACGAGGCTCTCGTCGGTCTCCTGTCGTCGGTGCTGGAAGTGCCTGCGAGCTCGGTGCAGGGTGATGGGCGGCCAACGCGGCCGCGCGAGGTGGTCGAGGTCGATTCGCTCGCGCTCGGGGAGGTAGAGCGGCGGCTCGCGCGAAGTAAACTCGACGCATGATTCGACTCGCCGCAATCGCGGTCTCGCGTTCGCCCTCGCCGGGTGTGGCAGCGGCTCGAACGACAACGGAGCCGCATCGCCGGCGACGACGTCGACATCGCCAACGACCACGTCGACCTCGCCACCGTCCATGCAGACGGTCCACCGACACATGCCGTCACCCAACGCCTCGACGTCTCCGAAGAAGAGCTCGAGGGCGAACCGAGAAACGATATCTCAACCACGTTGCGATCAAGCCGAGGCGAGTGCATGGGCAGCGTCTTGTTCGAGAGTTCGAGCCACAGGCTCCAGGCCCCGGCTACGAGATCTCGTACCAGCCCGCGGGCACGGCGAAGATCGAGGAACGCCTCGGAAACCCGGTCGAGATCGCAGGCGACGCGTTCCTCGTCGTCAAGCTGATGCCCGCGATGACCGCGAAGATCGACGGCGACCAGGTGACAGACCTATACCGGCCCAGGCGGCTCGCGGAACGAGCCTGATCACGGAGGTCGTCAAGACCGGCGACTTCGAAGCGTCGTCACGTGGGTGATCGGCGTCGATCGCGAGCGCCCATTCTCGGCCGAAGGCGCACGACGACGTGCTTGCCGGTCGTCATCGACGGCTCTTAGGGGCCGGTTTCACACACTCAGCCAGTACGGTGGCCGCGATGGACGGTCGTTTGACGCGCGCGTCTCTCATCAAGGCCGCGGGAGTCGCACGCTGCGCGCGCTCGGCTTGGGGAAACTCGGCGGCCGGCCTGACGCACTCGCCGGCAGACTCCGGTCTCCTGCGTCCTCGGCCCGAGCAGACCGAGGGCCCTGCTACATCGCGGTAGAAAGGAGAAGCTCCGCCGCAACATCACCGACGGCCGCCCCGGGACGCCGCTGACGCTTGCGGCTCGCGGTCGTCGACGCGAAGACGATGCAGGCCGATCAGGGGCGCCGCGGTCGACATCTGGCACTGCGACGCGCGTCTGGGGACCTACTCGGGGTTCGGCGCCGGCCGACGCCAGCCGGACGTTCATGCGCAGCGGCGTCCAGCGGACGAACGCGAGCGGCGTCGCGACGTTCAAGACGGTCTATCCGGGCTGGTACCAGGGCCGCACGGTGCTTTCATCCACGTCAAAGGTGCACGTCCGCGGCAGCACGTCGTCCGCACGGGCCAGCTCTACTTCCCGGACCGCGTGACGGTCGCCGCGTACAGAATAGGTACCGTACACGAACCGGCCGAACTCGCGACGTGTCCGCAACGCCGACGATGCTGCGATCTTCCGCCAGCGGCGGCAAGCGCTCGCTCCTGGGCCTCCGACGGAACAGCGCCGGCTACGTCGGCTCGATCAGGATGGGCGTACGCCGATAAGCGCCGACGCTCGTCGTCGTCAGCGGCCCTCCGCGTTCGGGAAGTTATTCGACCCTGGCGCGCGCTCCGGCCGGAGGCGGTTCCTGGCTCCCAGCGATCTTTCGTCTGCCGCGACGAGACGACTGGGCGAGCTTCGTTCATGCGCAGGCGAGTTCGAGCCTGCGCCGAGCGACCATTGACCGAACGGACGCTAGCGATCTTTTTCGACGCCCGGGCCGTTACTGACGCCGGCGAGGTGATTTGGGTCGTCGTGAAGCGGCGTTCCAAGACCACGCCCGGAGGCCACGTCTGAGGAGCCACCACGCTCGCGGAGCCAGGTGATCCAGTGCCACGCGTCGAGCCGGCTGTCGCTCGCCAGACGTCGGGTGGAACCCAGCCCACGCACGCTCGTCCGACCTGCCTGACGATTGGGAGCGGCATGGCGTGTCGTTCGACTGGCTCTCGATCGCGGCACCGTCGATCGAAGCAGAGACAGCTGACGGATACGCCGATTTGATGATCATCGAGTTCGTGAACGGCGAGCAGCGGTGATGCCGAGGTTCGAGACGTCGCGCCAGGTGGCTTCTGATCGGCGCCGCGAACTGAGCCTCTCGAAGTGGCTTCGAGCCGGAACGAGAACGAGAACTGCCCGACCTTCCGTTCGAGCACGTAATCGTCCCGCACGGGAACCGGTGCGCACGATCGCACAGCCTTCGAACGGGCGCTCGAACGGGCACCGTGGGCCGGCTGGATGTTTGAACCGCCGCGCGAATCGGTAAATACTTCCGCCGCGATGCGGAGACGAACGGTGTCTGCTCGTGGCTTCTCTGGTCGGCGCGCTCGCAGTCGCGAGCGTCGCCTTCGCCTCGAAGCCGCCGCCGAAGCCGAAGCACGGCAAAGGGCAGGGGCACCACCACATGGTACAGCGTGGCACGACGTCGCCAAGCTGGCTCGACCGCGAGCCTGCGCGGGATCTCGGCGGTGAGCGCCAATGTCGTCTGGGCGAAAGTGGCAGCGCCGGCACCGTCCTGCGCACGTTGGACCGCGGAGCCACCTGGCAGTCGGTGGGCCCGGGACCCGGCACCTCGACGCGCTCCAGTTCCGAGACATCGAGGCGTTCGGCCCCAACGTCAGGCCCTGATCCTCTCGATCGGCGCGCGGCACCGATTCGCGGATCTACCGCACGACGGACGGCGGGCAGACCTGGGCGCTCGTCTTCCAGAACACCGACCCCAACGCGTTCTACGACTGCATGACCTTCTTCAACAAGAAGTCGGACTCGCGATCTCCGACCCGCCGGACGGCCTGAAGTTCCGGGTCATCAAGACGACGGACGGCGGGCAGACCTGGAACGTCGTCGATCCGGCCGGGATGCCTCAGGCGCTCCCGGGCGAGTTCGCCTTCGCCGCCAGCGGCCAGTGCCATGAGCGCGAACACACGGTCGGCGCGCATGGTTCGGCAGCGGCGGGTCGGCGCAGGCACGCGTCTTCATCCTCTCGCAACAGAGGCCGGACCTGGACCAGTAGCGCGACGCCGCTGAACAGCGGGCCGACTGCGGGGATCAACGCGCTCGCGTTCCGCAGCCAGCGGCACGGTCTCGCAGTCGGCGGCGACTTCGCCGCGCCGGACAACTCCGCCAGAACAACTTCGCTGCCACGCGCAACGGCGGCGGCTCGTGGGACCTGCTCACCGGCGCGCCGGCCGGAGTACCGGTCCGGGCGCGACCTGGGTCAACGGCAACACGGCGGGCGATCGTCGGGCTCACCGTGGCAGCGACGTGACCAGGAAACAAGGGCCGTACGTGGACTGGCTTCGACGACGATCGCCGTGTTGCCGTTGACCCAGGTCGCGCCCGACCAGTACTCCGGCGGCGCCGGTGAGCAGCTCCACGAGCCGCCGCCGTTGCGCGTGGCAGCGAAGTTGTTTGGCAGTTGTCCGGCGCAGCGAAGTCGCCGCCGACTGCGAGACCGTGCTGCTGGCTGGAAGGCGAGCGCGTTGATCCCGCCAGGTCGGCCCGCTGTTCAGCGGCGTCGCTCACGGTCAGGTCCGGCCTCTGTTGCGAGAGGTGAAGACGCGTGCTGCGCCGACCCGCCGCTGCCGAACCATGCGCGCCGACCGTGGTTGCTCGTGATGCACTGGCCGCTGGCGGCGAAGGCGAACGCCCGGGAGCGCCTGGGCATCCCGGCCGGATCGACGGCGTTCAGGTCTGCCGCCGTCCGTCGCGGGCTCAATCATCGGAACCTCCAGAAAGTCCAAATTTGCGGCACCGAGTATTGCGCCGACTTGGTGTTAATTTCTGGCGCTGGCTGGGGTCTTGGGGTGGTGCCACTGTCAAGCCATGACGCAGACCTACTGGTTCGGCACAAGCGGCTGGTCTGCGGCCAGTGCGGCAGCCGGCGGGTCGATTTCGTGGTCACCGGGGCCAAGCCGCTGACGAAGCGGAGCCAAAGGGCGGAAATGCTCACCTCGTCAAGAGAGAAAGGGACAGCACCGATGTCCGGCACCCATCCAGCCGTCACCGACGCCGACGCTGTGGACGGTTTCGATTGGTTCGAGGGCCATCCCGGTCGGTCTTATCGCCTTCGGCCCGGCTACGAGGGCTGGTGGATCGTCGAGCGGCGTCCGGGCGGCGAGCTGTTGCGCACCTGGACGGCGACGACCGCGCCGAACCTGCCGGATACCGACGCTGCGCTGCGCGAAGCCTGGCAGGCTGCGGCGTTTCCGCGACGGTGACCCGCGGTCGTCGCCGTCAGGCGCAACGGTTCGCCGCCCGGACGCTGCTCGACGATCCACCAGCCCTCGTACCCGGGCCGAAGGCGTTAAGACCGACCGGGATGGTCGCCCGAACCAATCAGAAATCTCAACGTCGGCGTCGGCTGCGGATGGCGCCGGACATCGACCGCGCGAGGTATTTATTTCCGCCGCTGGCTCCGCTCGTGGCCCGATCTGCCTTCCAGCGTTCTGCGCCGGCTGGACAACACCACCCAGCCAGAAGTAACACCAAGTCGGCGCAATACTCGGTGCCCGGTGAACTTTCTGGGTTATGATTGAGCCACGCGATGGATGAACGACGTTCAGGTCTGCCCGCCCAGTCCGTCGTCTTGTTGACCGGAACTTCAAGCCTCCGGCGGGTCGGAGAGTGCAGGCCCGACTTTCTTGTTGAAGAAGGTCTGCAGTCGTAGAACGCGTTGGGGTCGGTGGAAGACGAGCGCCCAGGTCACCGCCGTCCGTCGGGTAGATCCGCGAATCGGTGCCAGTGCCGATCGGAAGGATGAGGGGCCTTGTTGGGGCCGAACGCCTCGATGTCTCAGGCTGGGCGATCGGGTGGTGGGCCACCGACGCAGGTGGCTCCGCGGTCCAACGTGCGCAGGACGGTGCCGGCGCTGCCCTCGCCCAGACGACATTGGCGCTCACCGCCGAGATCCCTCGCAGGCTCGCGGTCGAGCCGCTTGCGACGTCGTGCCAGGCGTACGTAATGGTGGTGCCCGCGCGCTGCCGTGCTTCGGCTTCGGCGGGGCTTAGGCGAAAGGCGACGCTCACGAGTGCAAGCGCGCCGACCAGTGAAGCCACGAGCAACATCGTTCGTTTCCGCATCGCGGGGAGTATTACCGATTCGCGCGCGGTTCAAACATCAGCGGCAGATCGCTGGGGAGAACCGCCTCGGCGGGAAGGCGCGAGGGTCGTCTTCCCAGAACGCGGTGGGCGCTGACGACGAGCGTCAGCGCTATCGGCGTACGCCATCCTGATCGAGCCGACGTAGCCAGCGCTGTTCCGTCTAAGGCTCAGAAGACGACGCTTGCGCTGCGGAAGATCACATCGTCGGCGTTGCGGACGTCGAGAGTCGGCCGGTTCGTATACGGAGCTTTTCTGTACGCAGCGTCCGTGACGCCGGTCCGGGAAATGAAACTGTCCCGTGCGGACGACGTTGCCGCGGACGTGCACCTTGACGTGGATGTGCACCGTTCGGCCCGCAGGTACCAGCCCGGATAGACCGTCTTGAACGTCGCGACGCCGTTCGCGTTCGTCCGCTGAGACGCCGCGCATGAACGTCCGGCTGGCCCGGCCGGCGCCGAACCCCGGTGATCCGGACGCGTCGCGGTGCCCGGATGTCGACCACGGCGCCTTTGATCGTACGTCTTCGCGTCACGACGACGGCGAGCCGCAACGTTGAAGTGGCGTCCCGGGGCGGCCGTCGGTGATGTTGCGGCGGAGCTTCTCCTTCGCGATGTAGTGGGGCCCTCGGTCTGCTCGGGACTGAGGACGCAGGAGACCGAGTCGCGAGTGCGTCGGACCGGTCGCCGAGTTTCCCCAAGCCGAGCGCCGCTGCGGCGACTCCGCGGCCTTGATGAGGGCGCACGCGTCAAACGACCGTCATCGCGGTCACCGTACCCCAGCTGAGTGTGAAACCGGCCTAGAGCCTTCGGTGACGACGAACCGCTAAGAGATTTGATTCACTGGGCCCACATCGACGGCGCCCTCTACGAATCAACCGCGCGATTGTGTGGAATTGAAAGAGCCGGCGTTGCAACTGATGCAGGTCATAGAATCCGATCCGGACGATAAGTTTATCGAGCAGATTATCCGTGATCTCACCGTGAAATCGCTCGCTGAAGTTGCTACTGGCGAAGAGGTGCAAAGGCGGTTCCGGCCGATTCTAAAAACGGCATCTCGAAACTCTGGAGGCGGTTCGTCGCAAGGCGATCTTTGTCAACGATGTAGTTCAGTTTGATCTGGTTGATGAGGAATACGAAGGCTTTAACAAGTTCATTCCTTACTATCTCTTTCCAGGCTTAACGTACACGGTCGCCTTAACCCGCGGCTCGCAACGCACCAAGATCTCGGTCGGCTCAAACCCTTGGGCGCCTCGCCCGCGCACTCACTAACATCGCCTAGATCTGCGAACGCTACGGCGGCGGGGGACACGCTGTCGTCGGTGCACGATTTCTTTGAAGCCTGAAGAGGTTGAGAAAGGGCGGGCGATCGTGAAGAGAGATCGTGGCGGAGTTGTCAGGAAGCGCGACGTAATGATATGGATGAGTCATGAAGAGGCTCTGTCTAAGCCTGATTGTCACCCTATTGGTTGCGGGGGCCGTTTTTCTCCAAAGTACGAAAGACTGTCCCACCGTTTGGATCGATGGCCCGACCTCATCAATCACGTCAGTCCGCCAAGCGGTGAACGTTCAAGACCTGCAAGTGATTGTCTGGGACCGCGGGCGTCCACGCCCCGCCTCAAGCGGCGAGTTCGCTCAAGTTACAAGTTGAATCTGAATTTCAAACTAAGTGACATTCTACGTAAGCGGGCGGGACGCCCGCGGTCCCAGCAAATCACTTGCCCTGAAGCCAACGTAACCTGCCGTCTGCCTCCTGCTCCTGCCTACTGGCCTTAGCCATCAGCGCCTCAATCTCGTCCGCATTCTTCGGCACTCCGGTAGTCAACACGCGCGGGCCGTTGGCGGTACACAAGCACGTCGTCCTCGATGCGCACGCCGATTCCCAGATACTGTTCGGGAATGTCTTTCGTGTCCGGTGCGACGTAGATTCCCGGCTCGACAGTCATCACTACTCCGGGTTCCAGAGCGCGCGATTGCTTGTCGTAGTAATAAATCCCAACGTCGTGCACGTCGATGCCCAGCAGATGCCCGAGGCCGTGCATGTAAAACTGCTTGTACTTTTCTTCCTTGATCAGTTGGGCCGGCTCACCCTTTAACAGTCCGAGCTTGACCATTCCCTCCGGTCAACATTTCCACCGAATGCGCCTTCAGCTCGTCGTGGGTCACGCCGGGACGGACCATCTCCACGCAGGACATCTGCGTCTCGAGCACGAGGTCATAAATTTCGCGCTGCGCTTTCGAGAAGCGGCCGTTGATCGGGTAGGTGCGCGTGATATCTGATGCATAGCCCTTGAATTCCGCGCCGGCATCGACCAGTAACAAGTCGCCGTCGCGCAGCTCACCGTCGTTGTTTATGTAGTGCAGCACGGTGGCGTTGGCGCCGGCGCCGACGATTGACGTGTACGACGGCCCGGAATTCGTGCCGGCGAAAGATTTGCTCGATGAGCGCTTCGACTTCGTACTCCATCATTCCCGGCCCGCACGCGCTTTCATCGCCTCCACGTGGGCCTCCGGCGGCGATGTCGGCCGCTTTCTGCATCAGCGCGATCTCTTCCGCAGACTTCAGCACGCGCATCTCGTGAACGATCGTGGCCGGATCGATGATGGTGCGCGGCGGATGAATCGGCTTGCGATTGAGCGCCCTCATCTCGCGCAATCTGCTTGAATGATCGTGTTGTCGAGATCCGGTGTTGACGCCGAGGCGGTAGTAGAGCTTGTCAGCGCCATCGAGGATGTCGTGCAGCTTTCTTCGGAAACTCGGCGATCGGGAAGCGACTCGTTCGCGCCAAACTCTCGCCTGGCGCCTTCAACTCCGGCGCGCCGGCCCACCCAAATCTCCTGTGCCGGATCGCGCGGGCGCACAAACAAGCGTGTACTTCTGTTCGCCGCCCGGCGCCAGCACGGCTATCGACTCGGGCTCTTCAAAACCAGTCAGGTACAGGAAATCAGAATCCTGGCGAAAGCGATATTGCGTGTCGTTGGAACGCGTGGCCTCGCGCGCGCTGAGGAATGATGGCTGACTGATTTTGGATCCATGCGGCGCATGAATTCCTGCAAGCTGCGGTCTGATCATTGATAGGCTGCTCCTCGCTGGATACTGTTGGTAAGATTGGGTCGACATTGTAACTGACTGGTTGAAACTCGGGAAATGAGTTACGGCCAATGAACCGCTCAAGCATCACAGTCTCTCAGGTGAGGAAGGTGGGCTTGCCCCGCTCTGCTCTTTTTGAGGACTCGCCGAACAGACAGCGGGGGCAAGCCCCTTCCCAACCTGCAAATTGACCCTGATCGAGGCAGAAACATCCCACGAGGCTAGCCGCCCGAACTGCCTTTGTTGGATAATCGACCCCACGAATGAGCGCTCAGACTCTACCAATGCAGAATCATGCAAGCCAGCGAGGTCATTTCCCACTGATCCCGGCTACCGGCGCAGAGATCGGCCGCGCGCCGCTGTCTTCGCCTCAAGAAGTCAAACAGGCGGTGGCCCAGGCGCGGCAAGCGCAACCTGGCCTGGGCCAGGCTCTCATTCACAGAGCGTGGCTCGGGTAATTCTAAAGGCCCGGAAACTGCTGCTCGCCGAGCGCGACGAGATTGCGCACGCTCGATCTCCCGGGAAACCGGCAAACCCGTCGCCGAGGCGATGTCGATGGAGATCGTGCCGACGCTCGACGCGATGCATTACTTTGCGCACGCCACTGAAGACCTGCTGCGCCCGCAGAAGATCGACATCGGCCAGTACGGTTTGATGGGACGCTCGTCAAGGATCTGTGTTTCGGCCGCTTGGCGTAATCGGCATTATTTCGCCGTGGAATTTTCCGCTCGCGACACCCGCGGATGAAGTGGTGATGGCGCTGATGGCCGGCAACGCAGTTGTGCTCAAGCCCAGTGAACTCACGCCGCTGATCGCTTTGAAACTCGCAGACATCTTTACCGCGCGCTGGTCTGCCGCCGGGTTTGCTGAATATTGCAACCGGCGACGGCTCGACTGGCCAGTGCGCTCATCGACGCCCGGGTCGACAAGATCATGTTCACCGGCAGCGTGGCCACCGGCAAACGCGTCGCGCGAAGCAGCCGCGAAATATCTGACGCCCGTCGTGCTCGAGCTCGGCGGCAAAGACCCGATGATTGTGCTGGAAGATGCGGATCTCGAAAACGCTGCGCGCGGCGCCGTCTGGGGCGCGTTTGCAAACTCCGGACAGGCGTGCGCGTCGGTCGAGCGCTGCTATGTTCAGGAATCGATCGCGCCGAAGTTTATCGAACGGGTGTGTGGCGGAAACGCGTCGACTAAAACAAGGGTTGGGAACTGAACAACGACATCGATGTCGGCGCCATGTCTAACGAACGGCAACTGCAGATCGTCGGCCGATCATGTGAACGACGCGAAGCAGCGCGGCGCTAAGATTCTCACGGCGGGCGACGCGGAGCAGGCGGTCGGGTGAACGAGCAGCGCGAATGCGGCAGGCTACTTTTACGAACCGACCGGTGCTGACAAACGTCGATCACGACATGACCATCATGCGCGACGAAACGTTTGGACCCGTGCTGCCGGTGATGACTTTCACAGACCGAAGACGAGGCGGTGCGAGCTCGGCGAACGACAGCGTCTTTGGTCTAACCGCCAGCGTCTGGACCAAGAACATCGCGAAGGGACGGCGACTCGCTGAACGCATTGAAGCAGGAACGGTGATGGTTAACGAGGTCGTCTACACTCACGGCATCGCGCAGACGCCCTGGGGCGGCATTAAAGACAGCGGCTACGGCCGGACTCACGGGCGCATGGGTTTGTTGGAACTGGTTCACCCTCAGCACATCCACGTGAATCGCGTTTCATTCCTGCCCGACCTCTGGTGGTTTCGTTACTCCGCTCAGGCCAGCCAGCTCTTTGGCGGCCTCGCCAGCCACTTCACCACCGGCTCAATTGTCAGGACCTCATGGTTACTTCCGCAAATGGCCGCGAAGACTCTTTGGCTCCCGTAAATAAAAGCGAATTTCCTGCTGTTTCCCCCTTTCTGACGCTTCAGGACGCCCCGGCTCGTCATGGACCGAGGGGCTGTGCAACACAAAAGTAAGAATTGTCCGGCGACCTGGCTACTACCGTTCGCCGTACAAAAGTAATATACTGCCCGCCGCTCCACACTAATCAGTGAGTTTTTTAAGCAAATTTCATCAGGTATCACAGGCTCTCATTGCGTCGCTGCTTCCGCATGAGCATTCTTATTATTGCCTCCCGATTTAACACCCTCACTCCCAAGAGGTTTGTGCTAACCAGCCCTGCGCTTTGGAAAGGATAGCCATGCGAGTAAATCTGCAACCAGCGATCGGACCGTAACGAGTTAACGTAACTCGCCCTATCTTTTCATCCGGAAACCCGGTTCTGTTCTTAATTTGGATTGTTGATAACTGGAGGACAAGAAATGAAGATGCGGACAAAAGCGATCATTTTGTTTACAGCAGCATTGCTGCTGACCACGGTAATAGTATTACCGCGTATCATTGAGGCCAAACGCCTCAGGGCATTGAACGCAGATACAGAGTCTGTCAGTCTCACCGCTGCTCACGCCGAGCGTTCCGCAGGATCAGAAAGGCGACATCACAGTGGTCGCCTCATATCATAACGACACCTCGATCCGCTTGCGCGACATGAAGCCGCAGCCGCTGGTTCCAAAAGGCGTGCACGAAAACGAGAATCCAAAATTCCAAACAAACACAAAGACGCTCCGGATCCGGTGGTTCAGGACAGTTTCAGCGAGTTGAAGAGTCTTATGAGCCTGAACATGCCCAGTCCTATTCTCAACTTCAACGGGATTGGATTCCCGGGCGTTGCCTGCAACTGCGCGCCTCCGGACACAAATGGCGAGGTGGGTGCGACACAGTACGTGCAAATAGTTAACGAAGGCTTCCAGGTCTTCAATAAAAGCACCGGCGCTTCGATGCTTGGACCTGTTGGTATCACTACGATCTGGAGCGGATTCAATGGCCCATGCGAAACCGCGCGGCGATGGCGACCCGGTCGTGCTCTACGACCAGCTTGCCAACCGTTGGGTCGTCAGCCAGTTTGCGGGCGCATCAGTGCCAACTGACGAGTGCATTGCGGTCTCAACGACCAGCGATGCTACCGGAAGTTGGAACCGCTACGGCTTTCACCTCGGATCAAACTTCTTCGACTATCCGCACCTCGGGTGTTTGGCCCGATGCTTATTACATGAGCATGAACGTATTCAACTCGACTGGCACGGCCTTCCTCGGTCCGCAGCCATTCGCGTTTAATCGCGCGGCCATGCTCGCCGGCGCACCAGCCACTTTTATCACCACCGGAATTACGGGCGGCCCCTGGAGGAAGTTTATCTGCCTGCCGACCTTGACGGCTCAAACCTGCCACCTGCGGGAGCGCCGGCATCGTTTGTGGAGTTTCCCGGAGGAGGAAGCTTTAGAGTCTTTCACTTCCACGTTGACTTCGTGACGCCACTTAACTCGACGTTTACCTTGTTCGCGAGTCCAGCTTCGGCAGGCTTCACTACGCGCAGCGGCGGAATTCCACAGCTTGGAACCACTTCCACGTTTGGATCCCATTGGCGACCGCTTAATGTTTCGACTCGCCACGCGGTTCTTCTCCGACGGTCATCGAAGCTACAGTCGGCAATTTCACTGTCAACTCCAACAGTGTTGCATCACCGCGCTGGTTCGAATTGCGTAATGTCACCAGCGGACCGGTGACCGTCGCTCAACAGGGCACCTATCAGCCTGACACTACCCATCGCTGGATGGGCGCTGCGGCGATGGATCAGCAGGGCAACATCGCTCTGGGATACAGCGCCTCCAGCAGCGCGATCAACCCGCAGATTCGCTATGCCGGTAGACTGGCGGCGATCCGGTAAACACTTTGCCGCAAGCTGAAGTCACACTGTTTGCCGGCACCGGCAGTCAAACCGGCACCAACGGGCGCTGGGGCGATTACAGCGACATGACGATCGATCCGGTGGACGATTGCACGTTCTGGTACACCCAGGAGTATTACGCGACCACGACCAGCTTCGCGTGGCGGACACGTATCGGCTCGTTCAAGTATCCGGGTTGCGGCGGAGCGCCGACACCGACGCCTACGCCGACTCCAACACCGACGCCGACTCCACACCAACACCAACTCCAACACCGACACCAACTCCGCCACCCGTGCCAAACGCGCCGAGCAACTTAACGGCGACGGCAGTTTCCACGAGTCAGATAAACCTGGCGTGGACGGACAACTCAGGAAACGAAAGCGGTTTTCTGATCGAACGCTGCACCGGGAATAATTGCACCAACTTTGCGCAGATCGCTTCGGTAGGGGCCAATGTCACAACCTTCCCGGACGGAGGACTGTCGAGCAACACCTTCTATCGATACCGCGTGCGTGCCTTTAATGGCTCGGGGAACTCGGCCTACTCGAATATTGCCAGGGGAGAGGACGCCTAACCATTAACCCAGCGTAATTCCGCGCTCGCGCAACCTTATAACGAGGCCGCTCGATGTTAGTCGGGCGGCCTCTTCCCTGGCGAAATCGGCCCCGCTTGATCTCGTCGTCATGCGCCTTTAGGATTAAGACCTACGGGACAGGTTCAGAAGGTTCCTACAGGTCAGTCCTGCGCTAATAACATTCCCAGGCTCCGTAGAGCCAAATGTTTATAGCCTGGCGTAGTAATTTGTCTTTTGCGCTCCGCAGGGTCGCGATGAAACTTTCAGAGCTATGGTTCGCACACATGTGGCTATAAACATTTCGCCTCTCCGAGGCGAGGTAGCTACAGTTAGTTTTCACGCTGGTTGAAAGGTTAATCGAGTTTTGTGGAAAGCATTCATGCACGGGCGCGAAGCGCGCGCATCACGAGCGGGATAACAACCGCCTCGTGCGGCCGTTTGACTGGGGTCTCTCTTTCATAAGCGATCATGTGAACGGAGACGACCCGCGCCATGTGTTGCAAAACTACAGCGAAGCAGCCATGGCAAACAGCGAAGATTTCTATGCGCTGCCGGCAATCTCCGACTTTCAACTTCAGGGTGACCAACTCACCTGGACGAGCGCCATTCACACGCCTGCCGCTGAAAACAATTTAGCGCGGGCTCGTTATTTTCCGGTGCAACCAAAAAGGCGCGACAACCGCGCGCTGCCGTCGTCGTGTTGCCACAGTGGAACGCGCAGCCGGATAGTCACGTTGAAGCCTGCCGGATCTTTAATTTTATCGGGATGTCAGCACTGCGCTTGACTCTTCCGTATCACGAAGAGCGCCGGCCACCGGAACTCGAGCGCGCCGACCATCTGGTCAGTACGAATGTTGGTCGCACGATTCAATCGATGCGCCAGGCGGTGCTCGATACGCGCGCCGCCGTCAGATGGCTGAAGAGTCAAGGTTACGAACGCATCGGCATCCTGGGAACCAGCGTTGGCTCTTGCATCGCGTTTCTTGCGTTCGCTCACGAGCCGGATATCAACGCCGGCACGTTTAATCACGTTTCCGGTTATGTGGCGGACGTTGCCTGGCGTGGGCTGTCTAGCGCGTCACTTGCGCGAAGGCTTTGGCGAACATTTGAGCCTCGACGAACTGCGGCAGTATTGGGCGCCGATTAGTCCCGTTCCTTTTATTAGTCGTCTGCCCAAAATGGGTCAGCGTCCGATGCGCTTTATTGCGGCGCGTTACTGATCTGACGTTCCCGCTCGATCTGACGCAGCAGACAATCGCTGAAGCCAGACGTCACCATTTGCCGCTCGATGTCGTGTGGCTTTCATGCGGACACTACACAATGGCTTCGCTGCCCTGGAAGGCCATAGACGCCTGGAAGATCGCTACGTTCATGCGGCAGCATCTGCGATGAGTCTGCGTTAGATGTGCGTTTACATTATTAGCCGCGGATTTGCGCGGATAGACGCGAATCTGAAAAGACAGATCAACTCAACCGCGTGATTCTTTTTCTAGATCCGCGTTCATTCGCGTAAATCCGCGGCTGATTTTGTCTTACACAGCTCAAGTCAACCGACGCATGGCCTCCGACTCCATCAATCGACTGCTCGATCAACTCCGATGAACTAAAGAACCGCTTCGGTGCGCGCGAAGCTCACACCGTCGAACGGCTGCTGGTTCGTCTGGCTCGCAGAAGTTCGAAGACGTCGAAGCCTTAGTCCGTTTTCACGAGATTCTTCTTTTGTTACCGCCTACCCGCAGGAAGCTCGCGTCAGACAACTGGCGGAGTCACAGCTCCGAAGTTTCAGCAAAGAGTGAAAGCTTTGAGCGACGCTGAAGTCGAATCTATCAGCCTTCGACAACCCGGAGTTATCGGGCATTGCCGGGACGGCCGTTGTCGACACATTTACTTACTACATCGTTCGCTGGCTGCTAAAGCGTCATCCGGCGCAAATTGCATTCGATTGGGATTGGTTTAATGACGAGAATCGACTGGCTGAAACTTGGCCGCGGTTCATGCCGCTGCTCGACGAGGACGCCTTTGTGGAAGCAAACGTTCCTTACCGGGAATGGCTGCGCGCGGCAAAGGGGCGGACGAAGAATTGCCATGGTTGTTTCAACGGTTCGAACTGCTGGCGAAGTCTGACAGAGAAAGCTGAACTCTACAACTCGCAAAATCTTTTTGTTAGCTGGACGCCCGGCTATCGCGCTACGCGCACCGGAATGCGCTCTGCCTGTAAACCCTCGCAATTTTTCTACCATCGCGAACCGCTTATTCAGAGACGCGAGGTTTCTTTGCGGGACGAGTTGAAAAAGCCTGCGCCAATTCTTGAACGTCTTCCACGTCGCGAAGGCGAAAAATTCTCGATCTCACAAGAGAGGCTTCGACGCTGCGCTATCGCGAACTCTATGGGTTTACGCACGGAGATCCCGGCAGGGTCTTAAAAGTAAATATTGGCCGGGGCATGGATATTTTTGTTATGGGCGTGCCGTCTGACAAACGCCTGCCATTGCGTGCTTATCATGCAGCGATGATCTTCAAGAATGGCGTACCCGTCGGTTATTTTTGAGGGTCTCTCGATTTGCGAGCGAATAGAAAGCGGTTTTAATCTCTATTACACCTTCCGCGATGGTGAAACTGCCTGGTTGTATGCGCATACTCTCCACATTTTCCGACATCTCCCTGGGCGTGACTGTCTTTACACTCGATCCCTATCAGATAGGTTACGAAAACGAAGAAGGCATCGAGTCGGGGAGCCTTCTGGTTCTATCGCAAGCTTGGATTTCGTCCCACCAGTTCCGCGCTGATGAAGCTCGTCATGAACGAGGAAAGAAGATCGCGACTCGTTCCGGCTACCGCACCTGGCCAGAACACTTCGTAAGCTGGCTGAAAGTCCAATGATATTTGAACTCGAGGAGGCAGGCGGATCGTTGGGCCAATCAAAGCCGGGCGACTGGGATCGCTTCAGGTTCGAAACATTGGCCTCGCGGTCCAACGACGAATGGCAGCGACGCATGGCGGCGATGCCGAAAGATTCAAGTCTGCGGCGTTTAAGGAACTGATGGACGTGATAGGGACGCGAGCAGATGCTTTGCCGCAGACTGGGTTATCTGCTTTGTATGACTTTGCCGCCGCGCTGTCGTTGGTTGCGGATCTGCGCCGGTGGAGTGCTGCTGAAAAACAGGGGCTGGCAAGAGTCATCCACGCGAAAGCAGAGTTTGGACGGAGCAACTACTTGAAGCTGATGCAGAAACACGCCCGCCTGCGGAAAACGATAATCGACCTGGGATCGCATTAATAAACCTACCAGTGATTGTCTGGGACCGCGGGTGTCCCGCCCGCCCTCAAGCAGCGAAGTTCGTTCAAGTTACAAGTTGAATCTGAATTTTGACTAAGTGACATTCTACGTTGGCGGGCGGGACGCCCGCGGTCCCAGCAAATCACTTGACCGGCTAATCACAGGCCTGCAGTCGATTCTCCAAGATCTTGTCGGCAAAACCTGCAAGCGATCTTCTGGGACCGCGGGCGTCCCGCCGCCTCAAGCGCGAGTTCGCTCAAGTTACAAGTTGAACCTGAATTTTTGACTAAGTGACATTCTACGTTGGCGGGCGGGACGCCCGCGATCTAACAAATCACTAGACCGGCTACGCACGTCTGCAGTCGAGTCTCAAGGGATCTTATCGGCAGTGAGATTCTCTAGTTTCTTAAAATACTCAGCGTCTGTATCAAAGGCTTTTTCGGAACGAGGCCGACGATCTCAGTGCTAAAAACCTCAACGCCCAATCGCGCGGCTTCATCCCTCACCGCATCGTAAGCATGGCCATGCCGGTGGCTTCGTAGTTCACCAGGTTCATGGAAACCTGCACGAGTCCACGCGTCGACAGCTCAAATCCGAGCGCTTTAACAAAGGCAAGCCGCCATGCCGCGCTCTTACCGAGCGCGCGATAGCTTTCGCGACTGAAACGTCACGGCTTTTCAAATTCACATTAAAGGCGATCAGAAACGGCCTGGCGCCAACTGCGATCGCACCGCACTCTGCATGAACCATTAGCGGCCCAAGATCGGGTGTTCGCTCGGGGTTCGACCGCTATCTGCTCACGCAACAACTCCAGGGCGCCACGTCGCACATCCTCGAGATTAACCCGGTCAGGCTTCAGCGCCGCACGCTCATAAAGAAAACCGGGATCGAGAGTTCGCGCGCAATGCGTTCGCCGGCACTGTGCGCCAGCGCTACGCAATCATCCATCGTCACTCCGCTTATTGGAATGAAAGGCAGCACGTCGGTAGCACCGAGGCGCGGATGCACGCCCTGATGTTGCCGCGCATATCGATTAGTTCCGCTGCCAGTTTGACGGCCTCGAAAGCCGCCGCGACAACCATTTCCGGCGTCGCTACAAAGGTGATGACAGAGCGGTTGTGATCCGGATCGATATGAGTGTCCAGCACGCAGGCAGTTGGCACTGGATGAGATGGCCTGCGCTAATCGCTCAACCGTCTCGGTCTTGCGGCCTTCGCTGAAGTTTGGTACACACTCCACCAGTCGATTGCTGATTGCTGATTGCTGATTGTCGATTTTTCGTGTTCTCCATCGAGCTTTTAGATTAACATCTGACTTAAGCAGCGGATTAGTCTAAATCGGTCGATCTCAGTCTTCTGCCAACTGCACTCAGCCAACTGCCTACTGCTTACTGATTTATGGCTCACGATCGTTTCATCGAAAAACACAAGACAGCGTGGCAACGTCTCGAAGATCTGCTCAAGTTGCTTGACGGCAGTTCGCTCCGCAAGCTGCACCGCGAAGAAGTGCGCGAGCTCGGGAAAATATATCGCCGCACATCCTCCGATCTGGCGGTTGCACGCGCCGAGTCGCGCGATCCTCGTCTCATCAATTATCTGAACAGCCTGGTCATTCGCGCGCACGGGCGCATCTATCAGGCCGACGCGCAGGGTGGATCGCGCATCACTTCGTTTTTCGCGCAAGACTTCCCTCAGACGTTTCGTCGCACCTGGCGTTACACCGCATTTGCCTTCAGCGTATTTGCGTTGTTCTCCGTTATCGGATTTTTGGGGACTAAAGTATGATCCGGAGTTTTCCGAGCTGGTGGGCGTGCCGCCCTCGTTTCGCGAAGTCTACATCGAAACGAAAACTCACTGGTGGGGAAGATCTGAACGAAGCTAACCAGGTTGGCGCCAGCGCAATTTTCACGAACAACATTCAGGTGACGATCTACACTTTTGCGCTTCGGCGCGTTGTTTGGCGTCGGCACCTTGTTCTACCTCGCGTTCAACGGCGCGACCATCGCTGCCGTACTGGCGTTGACTTATCGCGCGGGTTTTGGCAACGACCTGCTCACCTTCATGGTCGGCCACGGCGTGATTGAGCTCTCGTGCATCTTCATCGCCGGCGGCGCCGGGCTGTCTGATAGGGAGCGCGATGGTTGATGCCCGGACGATCTGTCGCGCGCCGACGCGCTCGAAGAGCCGCGGCAAGGATGCGGTTCGTTTGATGATGGGTGTTGCGGTGCTTGCTGGTCGGTGGCCGGCATCATCGAAGGATTCATCTCACCGGCGCCGATCAATCCGAAAATTAAAGTTCAGCATCGGCGCGCGCTGACCGGACTGGCGCTGCTATTCGTATCTACTACTGCGCGGGACGGCGAAATGGGGACCGGGCTCAGGGGGGAAAGGTAAGGGGTAAGCGTTGATCGATTATAGGATCTAACGGGTGCGTAGCGCGTCTTGATTGAATTTGGTTGAAAGAGTGATCTGCTGATCACCAGGGTTGCCTCACGAAGCTCATCGCTACATTGATTGACTGAGGTAACCGACATCAAAGGCCACTACGACAGAGACTTCTCACCTCGCCCGCGGAACCCTTTTGCGATGTTTAGGAAGCTGAAGATATTCCTTGCGTGATGAGCGTTCAAATCCTTCGGCGATAATTTGTCGGAATAGAGACGAGCGGCTCTGCGTAGTTTGATCTTTCAAGCCGAAATCGCGCTTTAGCCCTCCCTCGTCCGTTATCACAGTAGACCAGTTTGACGAGTTCGATGGCTCTTTTGCCAAACAATCAGATCTTCAAAGCGTGCGGATCTTGGCGTTCATTGTTAGGGACTACGAGATTGGAACGTTTTGCACCTTTACCCCTTCCCCTTTACCCCGAGATCCCAACTTTTGTCCAGACTACGCTACAACAACCCCCTTTCTTTCACTTGCAAGATATTTTTCCAGGATCGCCGGCGCCAGCGCGCGCCGCGTGTTACATCGAGCGCGAGCCCGCCCTGCGATTCAACCAGACGCAACGCCGCTTCGCGCAGGTACATGATTTCCTCAGCGACAGATTGCGTGAAAAGATCGCGTGCACGTCTCGGGTGCATTGCTCACCACCGCTCTAAGATCGCGATCCGGCGATCGTAACCACCAGCGGCGAGATGTCGTGGACGCAGCAGCCGCAGCGAAGTTAACAGTTCCTTCGGAGCCCTCCTCATCGACCAGATCCGTAATAACAATAACCAGCGAGCGCCGTTTGCTGTTTGCGGCAATATACTCAACGCATGCGAATACGAAGGCTCGATCATTTCCGGCTCGACTGAATAGAGCGCCTCGAGCGCGGCATCCATATGATCGTGCCCACGGCTCGGCGGCAGGAAAGCTTTAATCTTACGACCAAACACCAGCAGCCCGGCGTTGTCGCCAGCCCGCGCGGCTGCAGACATCAAAGCGAGCGCGGCGTGAACCGCGGAGTCGAGTTTTGTCTCCTGTTCGAATGCGCGCGGTCATCAGTCGCCGCGCCGTCGATGGCGATCAGAATTGTCTGATCGCGTTCGACCTGATACTGCCGCGTCGTCAGCTTCCCCGCCGGGCCGTCGCTGACCAGGAAATGTGCCGCAGCTCATCGCCGCGAACATAGTCGCGCAACGATTCAAACTCGCGACCTTCACCGCGCCAGGAAGTCTTTCGATGCGAAGCGACCAGTGAACGCGCTCCCAGAGCTTTCAACTCCGCTTCTCGAGCGCGCCGCATGTTTGGATAGACTTTGACGGCAGTGACTGCGTCGCCCAGGCGCGTTTCACACCACACCAGATTCAAACGCGACAGGAAGCGAACAGCGATTGACCAAACTCAAACCGGCCGCGCTTCGGCGGCGTTAGCCCGTAAACCAATGCCGCCGAAGTTTGACCGTCAACGCGCAGGTGCGCCTCGCGCAAACCCGACAGTTTCATTTGCGGCGGATACTCGTCTTTGACTTCGAGAGAAACAGCGTCTGGTTGAGCGTTTTGCACATTGATGTGGACCTCGTTCTCGGCGCCCACCGCAAACCGCCCGCTGAATTCGCGCGTGATGCGAACGCCTTTGGGAAGTTGACTCAGGCGCGCATCGATTATCGCCAGGACAATCAAGCGCGACGTCGTAAGCAAGCGCAACCCAACGAAGCCAGGGCCGTCCCCAGGAGAGTGAAAGAAGAATCCAGGCCGGCGGCAGCCAGGAGATAAAACAGTTTGGTGAAAACAAAGCGCATCTGGTTTGGAGTGCGGTGACCTGACACCGCTTTGGTGGTCGCGACCTGTCGCGACCACCGTCAGAACTGAAAATCACTGAAAGAACTGGGCGTCAAGCCGCCCTAGTGCAAAGCGGTGACAGGTCACCGCACTCCAAATCTGGTTTCGTGCTACAGGCGGCTGCCTTCAGCGAGGATTCTTACGACAAACCGGCAGCCACATCTGTCACACGTAGTCTCGGTTAGCGAATTTGGCTGCCCCGCCCCGCACTGCGGACAAGTAACGCTCGCCCACAATCCGCGGCCGCGCGCTTCGTCTTTCCCGCCGCCACCACTGAAATCATCGCGGCTTAGCCGATGAAAAATCGGCGTCATTATGGTGAGAGCAGCTACAACGCTATTGAAGTCGTGCCGATGATCCGCAAGCCCATATCACCGGTCGGCTCGAAATATATCGTCATGACGATAAGACACGGCAGAGCGTAAACAGCGGTCAGAGCTACTAACCTGGCCCACGCAAATCTCGGCGCTAATTTCGCCAGTGACAACAAGCAGGCGTGACCCGTTGCTGCGGCGATGAGCACCGGTAGAGGCAGTAAACTTCCAATACTGTTCGCTATGAGGTTCAAAACCATATTCCGGTGATTATCAGCAGCGCCGCCACTACTGCCAGCACGATACCAGCAACGGCAACTCTTTCTGACCTCGGCTCTTCCCACAACGCTCCAGCAGAAAGCGCGCCGATGCCTGGCAGCCGGAATGGTGAGGGTTGTCAAAATAATTCCGCATTTCGAAGTCGCCGAAGTTGCCGGTAAGGATGACAATTGATCCCCAGGGCTGCGCTGATCGCAACGGAAACAATCAAAAACCACAGTGCGACTTTTTGGGACTCATGGAATGCGAGAGGTCAGTGGTCAGAAGTCAGGGGTCAGATAGTTCGATTATTATCTGCCGATGTCTGATTCTGAGTCTTCTGAATTCTGCCTCCTGACCTCTGATCTCTGACCTCTGATATCTATCTCGGACTTCCGCGCTCTTCAAAATATCGGTGATCACGGCATCGGGCGTGGCGCCATCTAGTTCCGCTTCGGCACGCAGGGTTAGTCTATGACGCAAGACCGGACGAGCTACGTCGCGCACGTCGTCGGGAGTTGAAAACTCGCGGCCGCGAATTGCAGACTAGCGCTTTCGCGCACAACAGCAGCGCCACGGAAGCACGCGGACTCGCGCCGTAGTGGATGAAAGGATGGGTGCGCGTGCGGCGAACCAAATCAACTGCGTAATGCTGTACGCCGGGTTCCATCCGCGTTGTGCTAACCTCGCGACGGCAACGGGAAACAGCATCTGCGTCAGCGGAGTGGTTCGACGTTGACATCGTTCAAGCGGCGGGAGTTGAAGCCGGCATCCCAGTTGGCTACCACCTGCCGCTCGTGTTCTTCACCGGGGTAGTCGAGCAGAATTTTCAACATGAAGCGGTCGAGTTGTGCCTCGGGCAGTGGATAGGTTCCTTCATACTCGATCGGATTTTCCGTTGCCAACACAGTAAAGATCGGCGAGAGCATGTGGCGGTCGCCGTCAATCGTCACCTGCCGTTCCTCCATCGCCTCCAGCAGCGCTGCCTGCGTCTTGGGCGGCGTGCGGTTGATTTCGTCCGCCAGCAGGATGTCAGTGAAGATTGGTCCCTGTCGCAAATTGAACGTCGACGTGGCGACGTTAAAGACGTTGGTGCCGGTGATGTCTGAAGGCATCAGATCGGGCGTGAATTGGATACGGCCAAATTCCGCATTTATGATGCGCGCCAGCGTCTTCACCGGTAAGTGTCTTCGCGGTACCGGGGACGCCTTCGATCAATGCATGGCCTTCCGCGAGCAGAGCGATCAGGATTTGTTCAATCGGTTCATCCTGACCAACTACAATCTTGCGCAATTCGCGCCGTATGTGGTCGATAGTGGAGGGACGTATTCAATCATTTTGTTTTTTGAACTGACTTTGGATTTCGATGCTTGAGCGTTTTAGAGCTTTGTACTTTGAACCTTGTGCTTTGTCTTTCGGTTCCCGTCAAATATTTTGGGCTGTTTGCTTAACTTCGCGCGAGCGCATGCGCAGGCCCAGAGTAATTTCAACTTCGCGCAATCGCTTCACCAGCTGAATTGATTGCCGCTCGCTTATGGCGCCGCCATTGATCGCTTCCTCCGCCTGAGACATAAGCGTCTCGAGTTGGTGCGCCTTTATCGTCGAGCGGGCCGCTATTCGTTCCGCAATCACGCGTCGCGGACTGTTGTAATCAACCCCGGCGTAGCGCGCCAGCACTCTTCTGGTCCGCGAATAGATATTCTCGATCGCTAAATCGTAGGCGCGCGGCGCGCTGCTGCAGCTCAGCCATTGAAGCGACAAATTCCAGGCTCGACCTGCGATCAGCCTGCACCAGCGGCAACGGACGAGCAAACCTACGACCGCGAGTCCAGATCATAAGCAGAATCAGGAAAACTATCTGACCGCAGATAGCCAGCACCGGAGTGCCTTCAAAGTATCCGACAAACGGGTTATGGCTCGTGCCGTGGCCCTGATGAAATTCATCAGAAGGCAACTAGTCCATCCGAAACCGCCAGAACATTCGTCGTGAGCTTGAGATTATCCTTGAGACCAATGCCGCCATTGGCGACGATGATAGGAGGTCGCCGAGCAAAATTATCCGGCCCTTACCGTGCGGATAATCAACCAGCAGCGGTGCTTTGGAGGTTGACAGGTGAACTACGGGAGCGGGAGAAACACCAGCTGAAGTCGCGGCTATCACCGTCTGGGCCGCTGCCAGAATCGAATGATGGCGATTCCTCGAATTCTTCGCTGGAGTTATCGCTGTTACCTGTGCCTTCGTTTGCGGAGACGTGCTGGTCAGTTTTCTCTTTTTCCTCTTTGCTCACCGGGAAAAACTTAATCGCCGCATAGTATCGTGACGGCATTACCAGTTCTACATCCTGAGTGAGCAAGGTTGGCTGCGACGGCTCGAGCGGCTTCACTCCTTCAGTCATTTGATCCACTTGTGTCGGATCGGCGGAGATAGCGAAATCAAGAACTCGGTAGTCACCTTCCATTCTCCCGAGCGTGGCAGCAACCGGTCGTCGGGCCGCCGGTCGATGATCACGAGGCGCCCGCCGCGTTCAACCCACAGCAGCAGAGTCTTTGCCTCTTCTTCCTCAATCGAGATGCGCGGCCGGCCAACGATTACAAATGTCCGCACCTTCTCGCCGCCGGCACCCAACAGTTTGACGGGCGGTTCGCGCCAGCGCATCACTGGTAGCCGGATTCATTCAGGACGTCGTGAAGCGCGCGCGTGCCGGTGATCCCGGCGTTGTAAGTCGACCGGTCAGGCATTAGCTCCGAATCCTGCGGTTGTTCTTCAGTGACATAGGCTGCGGAATTGATCGCGACCAGGACGCCGACCGCCAGCACAATCGATAAAATTATTCCGAGACGTTGTCTCATATATTGGAGTGCGGTGACCTGTCACCGCTTTTGCCAGGGGCGGCTTGACGCCCCGTCTCTTTCGATAGTTTTGCTGCCCCACCAGGTCGCGACAGGTCGCGACGACCAAAGCGGTGACAGGTCACAGCACTCCAAAACTGCCTACCTCATCAACGCGCTGATTGTAAGCAGAGCGAAACGCCAGCCAATCATTTTCGTTTGCCTGTGCCAGACCATACCAGTGGCGCTCAAAACTGTCGGTCAGTTGTTTCACGTTACGGTAAAGCGGTTCAATTTCTCGCATCGCGCGCAGGTAGTCACTATTTGTTTTGTACTGCGCCAGACTGATAATCTTCCGGTCTCCCAGCTCAACCAGCAGGGCGATGTAAGCTCGGCGTATTGCCGCGCGCAACTCGCCTCGTCGCGCCAGCGCCTCGGCCTCTGACAGCAGATCGAATGCCGTTTGGTCGGGCTCAAGAGTTTCGCCCAACACGATTCGTGCCTTCTCTTTCGTTTCTTTTTCGGGCTACGATCGCGAAACAGGCGCGGCAAAAACAATTGCAAAACAAACCCGAGGACGCCCAGAGCCAGTAGGATCACGATCCATTGTGCAATGGCCGTTCAAGGATGCCGACGCCACCGGGGTTCATCGGTTTAGGTTTCGGCAACCAGCTTAAAACCCATTTGAAGAATCTCTTCACGAGACGCGATATCGCATTCTCCTGCACAACCTGGTGGGCATATTCGGGTCGATCTCGAAATCTCCTCAAGCTTACGGCTCTCATCAGCTTTACTGGCGCTGGTTCCGACGGCCCGCGTTTCAAGTTCTTCAAGCCGTTCGTCCAAAGCTTTCACGCGTTCTGTTATTCTTTTCAGCAACTCGTAACGCACCGTAGAAGTGTCCGCCGCATACTTATCGAGCTCCTGGTGCAGCCATGAGTTGTCAACCTTGAGACCCTGGCCATTCGATTCCACGGTTTCAGTTGCCGGCAGTAGGTTGCGCACCTGCCGTACCGTCTCCACATCACGCACTGAGTAGGAGAACGGACTTTCATCTTCGTCTGACTCGCCCCAGACTATCGAGAGCCGTTACCGCTTGCTTTAGATGCTTATGGCATTCCCTGACCGGAATTGCATGGGCCGGCGCAGACAGAACTATTGCCAGGCTGAGTGTGAAGAAGAGTCGCATCGCAAGGCGTCGGGCGAAGGTGGCTCGCCGTTCACTTTGTAGAAGTGGTTTGCGCTTAACCATGGATGATCGCTGGTCGCGGGTTCGTAAACGTGCGTCAGTTTTCCAGTTTCCCTGAGTCCCAGCACGCTTCCTGATAGACTCGGGCGTTGCAAGGGCGATCGATTGGAGTACAGTTGAAACATAGCCGGGGCAAACGGTGAAGTAACGTCTATCTGCGGCATCGGATCAACTTCTGCGAAGCCATCAGCTCAATGTCATACCCCTCATGTCTGACTCGCTCATCTACGTAGGGTAACGACATGCCGAGCATCCAGACCGGCGCCAGGAGAATAGAGCTCAAAGGTTCTGAGGCGCTCCAGCGATGGCGTACCACACGGGCCACTGGGTCGCATTCCAGGGCTCCAGATTGACTCCGTTCAGGTAACCGTACCAAATCAAAGGAACAGCGAGAATCATGAGTGCTGAGTAAGTGGCAAGGTGATGAAGAATGTCATCGCCATCAGGCGACACGTTTCCTAACCAGAGAAAAGCTGCGGCTGATGGATTCAAAACGCGCTTCCCTTCTACCAGCAATACCTGTGGAACGTAAGCAACTTTGCCGGCCATGAAAAAAACAGCCACAGAGATACCGCGATCGCCACCAGCCCGCCGGCGATTCCGACCACCAGCGACAGCCAGACCGGCGCAACTTGCGACAGAAAAACAACCGCGATCACCAAAGATCACGATAAATATCGGCAAAGAAGCGCAACCATCATAGCCAGGCCCAGCCACAATGCGACCAAAAGCGTAGCGCCAAGCAAAGACCAGAATCTGGAGCGCACAGCGGCGTGGCGGTGGTGCGCGCGGGGACGGGTTCGCCCACAGAAGATGCGTCACCAGATTGCGCGAAGCGCCGCGCCATAACGATCAGACTAAGGATGTGGCCGCCGGCGATCAGGCAGAATCGCCACAAATATGAGCAGAACATAAGAATGAAGCGCGGCAGTATCGGGTGTGGTAAAGACCTGCGCGCCGCAATTGTCCACATCACCCAGCCAGATTGCTGGAGACAACTACCGGCGGCGCGGCTATACGCATGAGGGTAAACGGGTGACGTCGATAGAGTCGGACCGCGCGCGATCAATAAGGTCGCCCGCTCCCAGCGGCACCAGGTGGAGGTCGTTAGCGCTGGATGTAGCGCATCGGAAAAAATCTTAACACGCACGTTGCCGCGATGTCTCAATTTGATCTAAATGGGTTTCGTCAGTTATTGCTGAACGAACTGAAGCAGGTAGGCTGTCGCGACGCCCTTGAATGGAGTGGATGAAAGATCAAGATTCAGGGCGGAGATTACGGCTCTAAAAACTCATCGTCACTAAAGGTTTGGAGAGTGTTAGTCTCGCGCCAAACTTTCGGGCGGCTTGCAGATAAGCCTCACCGGCGGGCCCGGCTTCCGACATGGCAATACACTTCGCGTTCTGAACTATGCGTCGAAGATCAAGGAACGGTTCCACACCCTTCTTTCTCCGGCATCACGAGATCGGTGATAACCAGGTCAGGGCAGCCGGCGCTGATACATCTCCAGCACGTCTTTCCCATTTGTGAAATCCCAAACTTCATACCCTGATCTCACCAGTAACTCCTTCAGCTTCAACCGCAACTCCGCATCATCTTCAACCAGAAAAATAACAGCCATTCTTGAATGTTCCTCTCACCGGCTGCCTGTTCTTCTGTTGTGATTCTTGCTCTTGATCACAAGCAGGCGAAAAATGCCGAATTGACCTGTAGTAAAGATGCGGAAAGGTGAGGTGAGGAGTATCGACGTGACTGTGATTCTCCTGTCGTGGATTCGACTACAGGGATTCTTTAATTGGGATTAGGATCTTACAGTTAGTTGACAAGAGTTTGTTTTGGTCTTTGCTTTTCCGACCCGGCCTTGAAATACGGAACGAGAATGTCGAGCAAATCCTGTTCTCCGTCTCGTAGAAGTGACAAGAAGTTAAGTACCCCAGGTCATGTCGCCGACAATGCTAATACCTGTTTTTCTTAACTCCGTGTGTCATAGAAACTCCAGGCGTTCGACAAACCTCGAAGAATTCATCACTTCCGGCCTGAGTACCAACTAATTTCTCGAGGCAAGCGAGCAGCTAAATGTCCTTACTGTAGGAGCCTTATCGGCTGCTGTCGAGGAAATAGTGACGGGCGGATCCGGGGACAGTAGCGCACCCGGGTCCGTATTTGTCGACCCACGATGTAAGGATTGATACGCTATTGCTCAAGAACTAACTTCCGGGCCCAGTTAGAAATCTGGGTAGGCTGATATCGAAGGAGATCACAAACATTCTCGACAAGTTTGCAGTTTGGGTTCGCGATGCAGTAGAACGCCGTTTGAACCGCCCCTACATTCAATTCATTTGCCTGCTGGTGTTGGCCGTTTACCTGGCGGTCTTGGCGACATCCTTCTGCTACCAGCGTCAATGGCCGCACGATTTTTGGTCCCTTCGCTGGGTGCTGACTTTGGTGCATTTTATGTCGCCGGCCAGATCTTCAACACGTATCAACCGAATCAAATCTATGATACCCGGCTCCACCGCCAACTCTACCAGGAGCAGTTTCCCTACACGCCGCCTGATGCGCAGTTACCTTATGTCAATGCTCCATTCTTCATTTTGCCCTTCACAATACTCGCGCGCTTGCCTTACTCTGGGCCTATCTGCTCTGGGTCTTGCTATCGCTCGCTCTTTACGTTACCGGCTTCTCGCTAGTCTGGAGGGCGCTGGAGAAAATCCCGCAAGACGCCTGGTTCATCGCCTTACTGCTGGCTCTTCCCCTTCATGCCATTTCTGGTTGAGTGCCTGGCGGGTGGGCAAACGTCGGCGGTAGCGTTCTTCTGTCTAGCATTCGCGATTAACCGGGAACGCCGGGGCTACTATATCTCTAGCGGCCTGGCCCTTTCGCCTTGTGCGTATAAGCCTACCTTGCTTCTGCTGAGTGGTGCCGATGCTGGCTTATCACTCGACGCCACTTCGACTCTTCTGGGTTTCGTCGCCGGCTGTGCAATACTTGCGGTCGTTTCTTTGCTTGTGGCTGGGCGGCAAGGTTGCCTTGGCTACATCAACACTCTCCTTTACTTTACTAATGCCTCGACTAGTTCCGCGTCCGGCTTGCGGTCATGGAAATATGTAGATATCAATTCCTTCTTTCGCTTGCTAGTTGGCAACTATCTGTATCTCAGGTGGACACTGACGGCGGCGCGCGTTGCTTATTACTCTGCCATTTCATTTTTCGGTACTGGGGAAACGCGCGCGGCAAACGTCCAACCGAACAGAGCCTCGCGTGGGCTCTAACCATTACCTGGACGCTGGTGCTGAACCTATACGTGGGAACTCTACGACACTACATTGGTGGTGCTAAGCCTGTTGCTTACGACGAATGCCTTTGCCACGGAGAAGATGAGGATCGGTTGTGGTTGCCAACGTCATATAAGCTAATTCTGCTTCTGCTCTACGTCGTCCCCTGGTTACTCAACCTATTGCCCGGCTTACTAATCTCCAGATTTACACCGTAGTGCTGGCGTTGCTGGGAAGTTGGCAACTCATCCAATTTCAACGACTGGGAACGCGCGCGTAGCTGAGACAAATTCGAAACCGCTCTCGTTGCCCAAAGGCCGGGTTGTCAAACAGGGTCGATCTGGGTAGCATCGCGATCGCTATGACTACTACTGCTGAAACAATGACGGGCGAGGAGATCGTCGAACTCTGTCGCCGGCACACACTCTTTGAATGGTCCGCGCAGGCCGCGGTGGATCCGATTCCGGTCGCGCGCTCAAAGGGAATCTACTTCTGGACGCCGGAAGGAAAACGCTTCATCGACTTCAACAGCCAGCTGATGTGCGTGAACATCGGTCACGGCGACGAGCGGGTGATTCGCGCCATCCAGCGAACAGGCGGCGACGCTCGCTTATGCCAATCCGTTCATGGCCACCGAAGTGCGCGCGCGCCTGGCGCGCGAAGCTCGCGGAGATCACGCCCGGCGATATCGACGCCTTCTTCTTCACCAACGGCGGCGCCGAAGCGAACGAGAACGCGATTCGCATCGCGCGAATGTTCAGCGGGCCGTCACAAGATTGGCGCACGCTATCGCTCATACCATGGCGGCACGGCCGGCAGCTCTGACGCTGACCGGCGATCCGCGACGTTGGGCCGCGGAGCCGGGCATTCCCGGAGTCATTCGCATTCCCGATTTCTATCACGGCATTCAGCAGGGATCGGACACGACTGAAGAAGTGTTGGCGCGCACCGAAGAGATCCTGCAACTGGAAGGTCCGCAGACGGTCGCGGCAATCATTGTCGAACCGGTGGTCGGGACTAACGGGATTCTGATTCCGCCGGACGGTTACATGCAGGGCTTACGCGCGCTCTGCGACAAATATGGCATCCTGCTGATCGCCGACGAAGTAATGGCCGGCTTCGGCCGCACCGGAGAATGGTTCTCAGTCGACCACTGGCAGGTGGTGCCGGATCTGATTTCGATGGCTAAGGGTTTGACTAGCGCGTACGTGCAGCTGGGCGCAGTCGGGATGCGTCGCCATATCGCGGATCACTTCGAGAACAATGTTTTCTACGGCGGCCTGACCTACAACAGCCATCCGCTCGCCTGTGCCGCGGCGCTGGCGACCATCGCGGTGTACGAAGAAGATAACCTCATCGAGAATGCGCGGCGCATGGGGACGTGATGCGCGGCACTGCTCGAGGATCTGCAGAGTCGTCACCCGTCGGTCGGCGCGACGCGCAACATCGGGCTCTTCGGAATCGTTGAGGTGGTGCGAAATCGCGAGACGCCGCGAGCCGATGGCGCCGTTCAACGGCACTTCGCCTGAGATGCAAGCGCTCGGCAAGTTCTTTCGCGCGGAAGGGCTCTATACGTTTGTGCGCTGGAACACCTTCTTCACGAACCCGCCGTTATGTATTACGGAAGACGAGCTGCGCGAGGCGTTCGCGATCATCGACAAGGGACTGGAGATTACCGACCGCGCAGTTTCGTAGCGAATTCGTGAAATTTCGTGGATCGGAGCCGCGTGCTACACTCGTCGCACCACACGTTTAGACAAGGGGTTCGAGTTCGATGACGCTGACACATACGCCTTAACCATCACCCATGAAGTTCTTGTGCCCCTGTAGCTCAATGGTTAGAGCAGCAGACTCATAATCTGTTGGTTCGGGGTTCGAATCCCTGCGGGGGCACCAATCAACCGGAGATGGGTGCATTCTGTGAGTAGTTATTCTCTAAACCACTGACAGGCATATCAGTCCCGTGGCCTCATTCCGGCCCAGGTATTCCCCAGCTTCGGCCAACAAAGCCGCGCAGAATTTCCTTTTCCAGATTACGCCCGAAACCTGACAATTCTGACAGTACGAAGTCCCGGCGACCACCCCCAAAATCAGCCTAGTCCACGAACAATGAATCCCGGTTCGTCGTCGTTTATTTCCGCAGGATTCAACCTGGTAGCCACCCGGTTTCGGGAACCAATTAACGTGAAGCGATCGAACCCTGAGTTTGCACCCGGCCACGTCAGAGTGTTCGTTGCCTGCCTCTTATTGTTCGCAATTCTAATAACACCCGTGGCGGCCCTCGCTGCGCGCGCGCGAGAATTGACTCAACCGTAAAAAAGAACTCTGGGCGCAAAGAAGCGACTAAGCCTTTGGTTATCGAGCAAGCTGGCGCGCAACCCGGTAGCGCCGGTCTGCGTCCCGGTTCCGGTGGTCACCAACACCGGAGACAAAGGTGGTGTTAACCCAGCGCAAGATGCCGGTACCGGAAGCTTACGCCAGGCAGTGGTTGATGCGTGTGCCGATGGTACGATCACGCTTGACACTGCGGGTAGCTTCGCAACGCCGCAAAGGATTGCTCCTCTGTGATCAATTAACGATTGGGACCGACAATGTGACGATCTACGGTCCGGATCCTGCGACACAGCGCGCGTGACGATTGACAGCGGCAGTCCCAGCACGACAGCCAGCGATATTGTGGGCGCAGGCGACTCTAGTTTCTGACTTTTGTAGTGAGTCATGAAAGTGAAGCGGCAACATCAGGCGTTTACTCGCGCACCTCCTGTCGGCGCCGCAGAGATGGCGCCGTCCCTTAGCCACGGTGGCGTTCTTTGTGATCGTCGCCTCGGGCTTTGGCGCTGGCGCGCCCGAGCGCGGGCGAGCGATTCGCTTCATTCACGTGGCCTGAAAGTCTCAGCAGGATTCTTAGGTAATCGCAGCCCGCGGACCAGGACGCCCATCATGCCTGCCGGGACGACGTACACTTGGAATCAAACGGCCCAAATCATCAGCGGCACCTTGTTCGACAGCGCTGGCTTGCCGATTTCCGGCAAGACAATCAAGCTGCTGCAAAACGGCACCAGCTTGGGAACTACCGACACTGACCTGTCAGGCGATTACAGCTTCACCGGACTGACGCTCGCGAGCGGCGACAAGATTGCCGTCTACATCTCCGGCGAAATTGAAAAAGGCGCGACCGTCACCCTCTCAGGCACAGCCGACATCACTAATCTGGACATCCGGCAGAACGAGCTGATCGTGCGCACTGACAACGGCGGCGCGATCACCAATGCCAATTTGAGAGAGGCCGAAGGCGGCGTTGCGGATCCCGATTTGACGGCGGTGCGTAGCGTGGACCCGAGCAACGTGTTGAGGCGTGCCGGTGAGCTTCACCCTGGAAATCTGGACAGGTAGTACCTACGCGCCAGGCGCCGACATCAATGACATGGGCCACTGGAGGAACAATGGGACGTTTGTGCCGGCAACCCATACGGTCACCTTCAACGGAAACTCTAATCAGACGATCGGCGGCAGCAGTTCGACGACCTTCAACGCTCTGACAATCGCGAACACCGGCATCGGATCCCGACAACGTGGTTTCGCTCGACGGCAGCGCGGGCGCCACCAACACACTCGCCTCCCAGTTGACCATTACCGGCGGCGTGTTCGATCAGGGAATCGATTTGGCCTCGTCAGACCTGTTGATAGGCGGCATCGGGCAATGCGTTGTCGTGCGTCCCGGCGCAACCTGGAGGAATCGTGGCAGGGGCGATGAGACTTTATCCTGCGATGTTCTCAACGAAGGAACGATCGAATTCAATGCCGCAGGGAAACCGTGCGGCGATAATGACGAGATTCAGATTCGCTCTTCCGTGACCGGAACGCAGCGGACCTGGGAGGGCCCTGGCACCTTTTCGATGATCGACGTCGACGTGCGGGATCAAAGGGTGCCGGGTGGTTCGACTCTGCCGCTGCAAATCCTCGTCAACAGCGGGACCGACGTGCGCAATAACAATACAGGCTGGACTTTTCTTAATACCTGCGCTGGCCCATATACCTGGATTGGCGGCTCTGGCCAGAGATGGGCTGATGACGTCAATTGGTCGCCTATCCGCAGTACCGCCAACAACGGAACAACCACCGATGTGCTGATATTTGACGGCAGTGTAACCCCGGCGCCGGTCGTTGAAGACGTGCAGACCCAAACGAACTCCGCGATTCGACTTCAGAACGGCGTCGACGTAACTCTGCATGCGAATACTGGGGGCGCGACGCTAACCCTGGCAGGCGCCACGGGCAGCGACCTCGATGTGCCGGCGTTGACGTCTCTTGAGACTCGCCGGCGCGCGCAGCCGCTAATTATTGAGCTCACCGCACCAACGGGACTAGGCGGATCTGTACCCGCAGGCCATGTGGCGGGACAGATCGTAATGAGGGATGACAGGCATCAGTTGATTGGCGACAACGCCGGCGAAATCGTCATCACTGGCGTGCGCTAACGATAGACAGCACCTATTCCGCCATCACGCATCCATTTGGCTCAGGGCACGAGTGGATCAGTTGTATTTCAATCAGGATCCACAGGGGTCTTCGGCAACGGTCTCGATCCGCTCGGCGGCGCAGGGTAGATCGGTCGTCACTTTCAATGCAGGCAGCACCGCCCGGTTTCTCGCAACCACGGCATTTTTAGGCGACGCCGGGACCTACGGGAATCTAATCTTGCGATGGTGCACAAAACTATCTCATTGCCGGCTCGAGCCCAATAACCATCCTCAACGATCTTGAAATTGATCCTGGAAGCACCTTTCTTCTCTCCAGCTCACCTGGCGCCGATCTGAATCTCTACGGCAACTTCGTCGATAAGACCGCAATTTCCGACGGTTTCAGCGCAAATCAGCGCGTCGTGAAGTTCCTGGGCACGACGCAAACGGTCTTCAAAGCCGCGGGGGTTGTTGGTTTCAACGACGTTTTGATCAATCAGAGCCCCGGCGGCAAAGTCCAATTGTTGAGTCCGACCGATGTCGAAGGCCAACTGAATCTCAGTACTGCCAATGCCTTGCTCGAGCTGAACGGCCAGGTGCTCGAACTCGTCGGCACGATTACCGGCCCCGGCAATCTAAAGGGCGATCCGAACGCAATCCTCGCCGTCACTGGCGTCGGCGATCTGGGAACAGTCAATTTCGTGTCCGGCGGACGTACCCTGTCGGGCCTTCTGCTTGATCGCGTGACCAATGGGTCAATGACGTTGGGAACCGAGCCTCGACGTCGCCGGAAGCCTGAGACTGGATAACGGCATACTGAACACTGGCGTGAACATGCTCTCGCTGGGTTCGGTCTCTTCGGTGTTACGAAGTAACGGCTACGTCATTGGGAATCTGCAAAAGGCTTTCGGGGCGAGCGGAAACCTGGGCAGCTTTACCTTCCCGTTGGGTACAACCAATGCCTACTCGCCGCTCGACGCTAACGTGACGGCAAATAGCAACGGCACGCTCACCGTTAAAGCGGTCCAGGGAAAGCAGCCGAATATTCCAGGAGCGAATGCGCTGCAACGTTACTGGACCTTGAACGGCTCCGGCATCACCGCGGACCTGACGTTCCATTATCGCGGTGGCGTCGCCGACGGCCGGTGACGTGGTCGGCACCGAAGCCAATTACAAGATCTTCAAGTACGACGGCTCGTTCACCCAGTTCACGCCGGATGCTACGGGCGTGAATAGCGCGAGCGATCACTTCGCAACTCTCAACAATATTTCTTCATTCAGCGATTGGACGTTGGCTGATCCCGCTTCCCTGGGCGCCGAGATCGATGTGCAGGGCGGTTCACCCCTCGTTTCAATTCCGGATGGTGCTGCTTCGCCTCAGGCCAGTGACGGCACTGACTTTGGCACGGTGAGCCTCGGAAATTCACTGAGCCATACGTTTACGATCTTGAACACGGGAAGCGCTGCCCTCAATCTAACGGGCGCTCCCAAAGTTGATGTGACCGGCACAAACGCTGCCGACTTCGTGGTGACTGCGCAACCGAGCAGCCCGATTGCCGCCAGCGCCGGCACCACTTTCACAATTCAATTCACTCCGGGCGCAGCCGGTCCGCGCACCGCGACCGTCAATATCGCCAACGACGATGCAGACGAGAGTGCCTATGACTTTGCAATTCTGGGAACCGGCCTCGACCCGACGTGCGCGACGCCGCCGGCCGGAATGGTCGCGTGGTATCCCGGCGATGGAAGTGCGCAGGACATTAAAGGCGGCAATCACGGCACGCTGCAAAACGCCGCGACCTTCAGTGCCGCCAAGGTCAATCAAGGATTCAGCCTGAACGGCACAAACCAGTACGTCGAAGCGCCGGACACCGCCGCTAACAGCATCACCGGGCCAATTAGTATTGACGCCTGGATCAACCCTGCCACTGTCGCGGGTGCCGGCACAATCGTATCCAAGTACGACACCAACAGCGGGAACTTCAGCTATGTGTTCCAGGTCGTCGACGGCAAGCTCGCGTTTTCGGTGTCGAACAACGGAAGCAGCACCGCTGGGACTAACCGGTCAGCTACGACCAATAATGTGGTGGTGACCGCGAACGCATTCACACACGTCGGGGTGACATACGACACCGGAACCGAGGCATTCAAGTTTTATGCGAACGGAGTCGAAGCGCCGGCAACAGTTGATGGCGGTTCCGGCTCAGTGACGGCGATCTTTGACGGTGCGGCACCGTTAAGGATCGGTTCTCTCAAGAATCAGTTGGGCACCAACACCGATTTCTTCAACGGTGTCATTGATGAAGTTGAGCTGTTCAATGTGGTGGTCAGCGCCGCGGACGTCGCCAGCATCTACAACGCCAGCCATCTCGGCAAGTGCCGCGCGACCGAAATTGACGTTAAGGGCAACAACAACTCGATTACAGACGGTAGCACCTCTCCTTCGGCAACAAACGATACCGATTTCGGCAGCGTCACTGTCGGCGACAACGCGACGCATACATTTACGGTATACAACACGGGCACGGCTGAACTGAACGTCACAAGCATTAGCGTGAGTGGTGCAAACGCTTCCGACTTCTCGCCGGGGCCGTTGACACCGGCCAGCCCAATCGCGCCTCAGTCGTCCGCCACTTTCACTGTAACTTTCGCTCCAGGCGCTACAGGACCGCGGACTACGACTGTCCACATCGCGAATGACGACAGTGACGAAGGTGATTACGACTTCGCAATTCAAGGCAACGGTATTTGCGCGATACCGCCGACGCCTACCGCCGCAATGGCGGGCCATACTGTGAAGGTGCGACGATTCAGCTCTCAACGCCTACTGTCAGCGGCGCGACGTATTCCTGGACCGGGCCGAATGGCTTCACTTCTTCGGCGCAGAACCCGACACGTACCAACGCTACGACCGCGGATGCCGGAACGTACTCGGTAACGATCACAGTCAATGGATGCACGTCAGCGGCCGGGTCGACGAACGTCGTGGTTAACGCAACTCCAGCAACACCGACCGCCAGCAACGGTGGGCCATACTGCGAGGGCGCGACAATTCAACTGTCAACACCGACGGTTGGCGGTGCGACGTATTCATGGACGGGACCGAATGGCTTCACGTCATCCGCTCAGAACCCGACCCGGGCCAATGCTACGACCGCGGATGCCGGAACCTACTCGGTAACGATCACTGTTAATGGATGCACATCAGCAGCCGGGTCGACGAACGTCGTGGTGAACGCAACGCCGGCGACGCCGACGGCGCAGCAATGGCGGACCATACTGTGAGGGCGCCACGATTCAGCTGTCGACGCCGACGGTCGCCGGTGCAACCTATTCATGGACTGGGCCGAATGGATTCACTTCTTCGGCGCAGAACCCGACCGCGTCCCAACGCGACAACTGCGGACGGCGGAGTTTATTCGGTAACGATCACCGTCAATGGTTGCACGTCAGCTGCCGGGAACGACCACCATCGTCGTTAACCCAACGCCGGCAACACCGACTGCCAGCAACGGTGGACCATACTGCGAGGGCGCGACGATTCAGCTATCAACGCCGACGGTTACCGGTGCGACTTATTCCTGGACGGGTCCAAATGGTTTCACGTCGGCCGATCAGAACCCGACACGGGCCAACGCTACGAGCACCGATGCCGGAACTTACTCGGTGACCATCACTGTCAATGGATGTCACGTCCGCGGCGGGGACGACCACTGTCGTCGTTAACACCACACCGGCGACGCCGACCGCCAGCAACGGTGGACCATACGTCGAGGGCGCGACGATTAGCTGTCGACGCCGACCGTTGCCGGCGCGACGTATTCCTGGACTGGTCCGAATGGTTTCACGTCATCCGATCAGAACCCGACCCGCACCAATGCCACGACCGCCGATGCCGGAACTTATTCCGTGACCATCACCGTTAATGGATGCCCGTCTGCGGCCGGAACGACTAATGTCGTGGTCACCGTCGCCGACACCGATATCTCGCTTTCCGCAGGTAGTTTGGTGATCACCGACGCGAACGGCGGAAATACAGACGACATGCTGGTGATCTCGCTGAATGGTTCAAACGTTCGCATCAACGATCCAAATCACGTGTTGAGTTGTGGTGCGGGAGTCAGCATTGATACACACACCTGCGAGTTTCCTCTCCCATCGATCACCGGCAGTATTCAGGTGAACACGATGGGTGGGAACGACTCGTTGACGCTGGCGCTGGCCGGCGGCAGCTTCTTCCCACCGGGCGGAGTGACTTACGACGGCGGCGCGCAAACGACCAGTGACACGCTGTTCATTACCGGCGGCAACCAGGGCACGGTTACTTACAACTACACCAACGCCCATGACGGAAGCGTCGACATGTCGAATTTCGGCAAGGTGACCTACACCGCACTCGAGCCCATCTCTAACACTGGCACCGCTAGCAACATCATTCTTTGAGCTGCCTGCCGGGCCGAATGCTGGCAACGCTCGCCGATGACGGAACTGCCGGTAATGCGATGTCGCGGTTGAGTGCTGCGACTTTTGAAACCACAGACTTTGCCAACCCAACCGGGTCGCTGACGATTAAGCGCGGTAACGCCACCGATACGCTTGCCGTCAACGCACTTCCTGATTTCACCGCGAACCTCACGATTGGTCCCGCCGGCAGCGAGTTCAGCACCGTCACTTTCAACAGGGCGATTGCGCTGGCTTCGAACAACAGCCTCGCCGCAAACGCGTCCGGCGCGATTGATCTCTCGAACGGAACGAACGCGCTGACCACTAGCGGTACCGGGACGATCAGTTTCAACGGTGCGAACGTGACTGGCGCGGGCAACGTAAGCACGGGCGGCGGTTTGACGGTAAGCAACATGGGATCGAGCAGCACCTTAAGCGGAGTGATCTCCGGCACGGGTGGATTAACGAAACTGGGAGCTGGCACGCTCGTCCTCTCGGGCGCCAACACCTACCCCGGCGCGACGGCTGTCAATTCCGGACGACTGAATATCGACGGTTCGATTGATAGCAACACGACTGTGAACAGCGGCGCTACGCTCGGCGGCACGGGCACAATCAACAGCGCGAACACTCTGACCGTTAACGGCGGCGTGTTGGCCCCGGCACGAGCCCCGGCATTCTCAACACTGGGAATGTGACCTTCAACAGCGGCTCGAGCCTCGCAGTTGAAATTGGCGGTACGACGCCGGGTAATGCGGCAACCAATCACGATCAGCTCAATGTCACCGGCACGGTCAGTCTCGGCAATGCATCGCTGAGCCTCTCTTCGTTCAATGGTTTCACGCCGTCGGCGGGCCAGAGCTTCGTCATCATCAGCAATGACGGTAACGATGGAGTTACCGGAACCTTCAATGGCCTGGGTGAAGGGGCGACGATCCCGAACTTCCTCGGCTCGAGTCTGAACGCCACGATCACGTACCAGGACGGCACAAATAGCAACGACGTTGTGCTCACGGCAGTGGCTGCGCCCATATCTGATCTTACCGTCACAAAATCCGCGCCCGCTTCGGTGACTGAAGGCAACAACTTCACTTATACGATCACAGTCTCGAATTCAGCCTCAGCGACAGCCACGGCGACGGGAGTTTCGGTGAGCGACACACTACCGGCGGGCGTGACGTTTCTTTCGGTTTCGCCGATGCCTGGGTGTTCAGAATCAGCAGGCACGGTGACTTGCACGGGTTTGCCGGACATTCCGGCGGGCGGCAGCGACATCGTCATGATCGTGGTGACGGCGGGCTCCGCGCCGGCCACGGTGCTGAATGCAGCTTCTGCTTCAGCGACTAACGATCCGGGTTCGCCGCACACGAGCAACCAGACCAGCACTACGATCACTGCTGCCGTCTGCAACACCGCTCCCTGGTCACCAATACCGGAGACAATGGTGGCGTTGACCCAGCGCAAGGAGCCGGCACCGGAACGTTGCGCCAGGCGCTGGTGGATGTATGTGCCGGCGGTACGATCACGTTTGATACGGCCGGTGATCTTCTCGACGCCGCAGACGATTACTCTCAGCAATCAATTAACGATTGGCAGCATTGGCATCGACGATGTGACGATCGACGGTCCTGATTTTGCGACTCAGCGCGTGACGGTTAACGGTGGCGGGACCACTCGCCTATTCACGATTCAGTCAGGCAAGACGTCGACGATTCGCGACCTGACACTTACCGGCGGCTCGGCGATCGGGCGACTTCGGCGGCGCGATCCTCAACGATCACGCCACGCTGACACTCACTGGGGTAACTGTGAATGGCAACACGGCTGACTTTGGCGGTGCTGTCTACAATAACGGAGGCTCCACCGAACAATAGCGGCGTTGCGACGTTGACGATCGTGAACAGCACAATCAGCGGCAATACCGCGAACGTGATTGGCGGCGCAATCTATAACATAGGTAGTGGCACCGGAAACGGCGGAACGGTGAATCTTACTAACAGCACCCTTAGCGGTAACAATTCCGCGGGGCCGGTGGAGGTGTGTTCACTGATGGCCCAGTGGGCGCGACGCCGGTAACGATTACCAACTGCACGATTACCGGGAACCGCGCTGACAGCGATACTACCGGCGCGGGCACTGGTGGCGGTATCTTCTTCGTTTCAAGCAACGTCATTCTGAAGAACACCATTGTCGCTTTGAATTTTAACGGCGGCAGTCCCAGCACCACACCCGACGATATTCGGGGCACAGTGGTTGCCGGCGGCGCCAGCACCCACAATTTGATCGGTAGTTGCCTACTCACTTGTGGCCTGACTAACGGCGTCGACAACAATCAGCTAAATGTCTCGGCCGCCAGTTTGAATATTGGACCACTTGCCGCAAACGGCGCGATTGTGCAGACGCACGCTTTGCTCGCCGGCAGTGTCGCGATTGAGGCGGGCAACAATACTTATGTAGTTGCACCGCCGTTCCTGAATACTTCACCAATAACCGATGAGCGCGGCACGGGCTTCCCGCGGGTAATTGATTCGGCTGACACAGACGCCATCGCGACTGTCGATATCGGCGCCTTCGAGCTGTCCAATCCTACGGCAGCAGACGGGAATGTTGGCGGCCGCATCGTGGACGCCGATGGCAACCCAATCGCTGGCGCGGGCGTGCGGATGTCCGGCTCGCAGAACCGCCTGACTGTCACCGATGCCGATGGCAACTACTACTTTGCGAATGTCGAGACGAATGGTTTCTACACGGTGACGCCGACGCGGGCGAACTTCTCGTTTAGTCCGGCGCAGCGAAGCTTCAATCAACTGGGACAACATACCGAGGCAGCGTTCACGGGAGTAGTGAATATGGAGAATGCCAACCCGCTCGATCGGACTGAATACTTTGTCCGGCAACAGTACGTCGACTTCCTTAATCGCGAACCTGACGAAGCTGGCTTGAACTTCTGGGTGAACAACATCGAATCGTGCGGTTTAGATGCTGCGTGCGTCGAAGTGCAGCGTATAGTCACCTCAGGGGCCTTCTTCCTGTCGATTGAATTCAAGCAGACGGGCGGCATGGTGCGCGAATTCTATGTGGCCGCTCTCGACCGTCCGATGACGAACAACATGCCGCACTACGTCGAGTTCATGCGCGATACGCAGGCGGTTCAGCGCGGCCTGGTAGTTGGCCAGGGCAATTGGCAGCGGGTACTGGATGCCAACCGGACGGCGTTCACAAATGAGTTTGTGATGCGAGCAGAGTTCGTGGGTCTTTACCCGACAATAGACACGCCGACGCAGTACGTCGATAAGCTTTATCGGCATGCGAACGTGGCTCCGGTCACGGTGCAGGAGCGTCTGGATGCGATTCTGGAGTTTGGCGGAGCGATCACGGCGGCGGATCCGGGAGCACGTGGCCGAGCGCTGCTGCGGATTACCCAGAACGCCAACTTCCAGGCGCGCGAAGCGGAATTTCAAATTTGTGCAGATTGAATACTTTTGCTATCTAAGAAGGAATCCCAACGATGCGCCGGACGGCAACTTCAACGGATTTAACTTCTGGGCGGGCAAGCTGAATCAGTTCAACGGGGACTTCACGCAGTCGGAGATGGTCAAGGCCTTTATCACTTCGTCGGAATACCGTCAGCGTTTCGGGCCGTGATTCAGGGCCGCCTCCGAAGACTCTGCCGTGGAGCAATGGCGCTAGTGCTCGGAGCGTAACCAGGATGGCGCGATTGCGTGTTGAGACGTAGCAAGAAGTAGCGAACTTTGACGGCTGCGGATTCGGTAAATACTGTTACATCTTGCGTGGTCCAACTTCATCGGTGCCCTTCAACAGGTCTCATAATCTGTTGGTTCGGGGTTCGAATCCTGCGGGGGCACTAGAAAACAGAAGGCAGAATACAGTTCCGCATACAATCGCTGTGAGCTTGGATTACTTTTCATCTGCTACCTCTTCTCTGTGGAAAGTCATATACCAGTTCCATTCCCAGGTCTGCCCGTTGTCGTGGGAGAACGCCTGAGACCAAACGGGCGTGTTGGGATTACTCGCATCCCAGCGGAACTGCACGATGAATCTCTTTTTCTTCGTAAGTGTCCCGCGCATAGAAGCTGCCGATTTTGTTCTCAAACGAGCCGACTTGTGGAACCTCCAGGAGGACTGCTTCGCTGTTTGCCCAATAGATACTCCAAAGTCTGGTCTTGGGATTGAAGAGCCGCAGTGACATCCCTTCAAACCGCCTGCGGTCGACCGTCGTTTGAAAGGAATCAATATTTCCGAAGCCGTTAAGAATACTTCGGCAATCTGCCTGAGCCTCAAACTCGGTCCACTCAGAACAGCCGCTCAGTCTGCTCTTGAGCTTCCGATTGTGGACCTTCCATTTTCCGATCAGGAAGTCGAAATCCTTTTGCGATGAAGTCTTGGAAGCGACGATCTCCAAATCTCCAGAAGGCTTGAATAGTTGTTCCATGTCTGTGAGTCTCCCGCGTGCAAATGATCCAACCAGCAGTAATCCTCCCGTGCAATTTTCTGTTGCCTACCTACGCTGTGCAAGTTTTTGTGAAAGCGATTTTACGCAAAAACTGGTATTCAGACGAATGCTGAGAGGGATACGGCGAGGGTCTTAGACGACACTGTGCATGTCTCCGGAATACCAAAACGGCCCAGTTGCTTAAGCCTAATTCGCATACCGCTCAAGCCCGGGGTCGATTATGCGAAGAGCTTAACGACGAGGATTCTTTATCCTCGGAGTGAGCTGGTAGCATCATGCCAGGAAGGTGCGAATTGATTGAAGCCACCGTATCGGCAAGATACCAGGCCATCCAATGCTTTGCATGGAGGATTATTTTGAGACTGGAACCTGGTACTGCCGCACAAAGTCGCTTTGCATGATTCGACGGAAGTGTTGATCGTGCTCTACCAAAGCACAAGGGTGGGACAGATAAAGGGAGCAGTGCGAGTCACGGCGTCCTATCTTGCCTATGACAATATGAGCGAGTAGCTGCTAATTAAGATTTCGAATTGCGCCCCTACTTGTCCAGCGACCTCAACGGAGTGCACAAGTCCTGGCTCCAGACTCTGGATTCAAAACGCATGATGGTAATAGCGCCTTCTCTGTCTTCTATTTCCAGGACCTCATCCCGGCCGTCGCTTGTCTCCAGCTCAACTCGCTTCACGCCGGCGACGGTATGAGTCATGTGACTTTGTTTGTGCCGACTGGGGCCTGCAGCATGATCTCGATGTTAGGACTGCGATCGCCATTCACGTCCAGAGCTATTCCCGTGAGCAGCAAGCCATCTTCAAGCCAATAGTCTGATGTCACTTCACGGTCTGGCCCAAGGATTTCAAGTCTTGTTGGGCGCATGTTGTTACGTTCGCCAAAGCGCGACAAATTGGTTTGCCAGGTAGAAGATTCGATTTTATTTCGCATAACATTCCTTACTTCCGCAATGAAGCCTGACGAGACCACTGTTTCGCGCTACCCGTTCCAGGCAGATTTCTTCACTTTTGAATTGCATGAAGCATGCCAAATCTTTTGGCATTTTTGCTGGAATCCTCTCTGTCGCCGCCCCCAGGACTGCGATGTTTCTCCCGACGGGTGGGAAACTTTTCGCATTTGTCATTGTCACCCACCATTCCCTCTACCTAAATAGAGGAAGATCTATCAGGCACGTGCGTTGCAATCTGTTAGCAGGTTACCGAGGGCATCGCCAAGGGGGATCTGGATAAGTTGAAAAAGGAGATCATCATGAAGAGTTTTCTATTGTTTATCGCACTTCTTTTCGTCGTTACTCTGAGCAGCAGCTCGGCGCCAACTGTTACCACTGCAGCCAAAGCTGCGAAGACGGAAAGAGCGGTTATGAGTTTCGACCGGCCGGTCACTGTCATGGATGTAACCCCGAAGGGTGAGTATCTATTCGTCCATGACGACGCAGCTATGGCGCGCGGAGAATCATGCACGTATGTCTATAAGGGGACCGCTGAGGATCCCAACCAGCTGGTTGTTTCTTTTCATTGCACGCCGGTGCAGCGGAACAGGGTTGATTACTTCACGGTGCGCACCTCTCCAGGTGCGACCGGAGACTTCGAGTTAAGAGAGTTTCAGTTTAAGGGCAGCACTGAAGCGCATCTGGTCCCAATGCATCAACACGAGGCGCACGTGACGATCGTGCCAGTGAACTAACACGCGCGGAAGAACTAACAACAGTGCGTCCCCCGATGTCAACTAGCGCCTGACGTTAGCGGGGTGGCCTGGACGCTGTTAGGCCATCTGTTTGAGTCTTTGGCTTCCGGAGCCAGAGACTCGAGCAGATGTGCGACAAATGGCTATCGGTCCTGGCTAAATGAAGATAGCTCACTGGCAAACAATCATTTCAGCGCTAATCGTGGCCTGCGCGTGCGTCTACGTCGGCTGGCGTGGGTGGGCGAGGTTTCGTTCGTTGGTGAGTAAAACCGCAGAGATCAAATCTTCATGTGCCAGTGGCTGTGGCAGGATGCGATCACTCACGCGATCGATGCGGAATGTAACGACGCGTTCCGATCTCAGTAGCGACACGCTTTGAACAACTTATCGTCGCACGCCGAGCAATGGACGCGGCTCGACGGCTGTGACGCGGATGCGGGCATCAAGGATCGTCGCTCCTCGCTGGTGCACCATAAAGGGATTCAAATCGAGTTCGGCGATCTGCGGAAGGTCCTCAACCATTGTACTGAGCCGCAGCAGTCCTTCCTCAAGCGCGCCTACGTCACAAACAGGAGCGCCACGAAAGCCGGTAAGTAGCGGATAGGTTTTCAAACTGCGAATCATCTCTGAAGCGTCTTCCTTTGACAGCGGCGTGAGGCGAATGGAAACGTCGCGAAGCAGCTCAACCTGAACGCCCCGGCGCCGCAGGCCACCACCGGACCAAACTGCGGATCGTGTACGACGCCCACCAGCATCTCAACTCCGCTCTGCGCCATTTGCTGGACCACAAATCCAGTGGGCGATTGTCCCAGGGCTGCCAATCGTCTCGACATCTCGCCGGCAGCCTGGCGAGCTTGTTCAGCGCCCCGCAAGTGAAGACGAACCGCTCCTGCTTCAGTCTTGTGAATCACGCCCGAGCGATCGCTTTCAGCGCTACTTCTCCACCCAGCTCCTCCGCTGCCGCAACCGCCTCTTCCACTCCAGGAACAATTCTTTGTTCGACCAGCGGAAGGCCATAGCACGAGCAGAGCTTTGCAGTTTCTTCAGCTGTCAACCAGCCTTCGCCTCGGCCGAGTGCAGCGGCCACAACGGCCGCAGCTTCATCTCTTTGTAAGTCTTCAAACTTAGGTGCAACCGTCTCGGGCCGTTCACGCCATTCGCGATAACGAGCGGCTCGGGCCAAAGCAATCGCGGCAGTTTCGGGAAATGCATAAGACGGAATATTGAAGTCGGCGGATCGCAACTCTTCAGGGATACCCTGGGCCGACAGAAACACGGCCATCACAGGCTTGCTGCCGTCGAATGTCTTTACGGCCTCGACCATTGCCCGGGCGACATCTTCGGCGCGTGTGACGAGTGGTGGAGTGAAGATCACAATCAGCGCATCGACATTATTGTCGCTGGCCACTATTTCGATCAGCTTTGCGATAGTCTTCCGCCGACGCTGAGGCGATCATATCAACCGGATTGGTCGCGCTGGCTGATGGTAGAAGGAAGGTGCGCAGTTTCTTCTGGCTTTCCTGACTCAGAACAGGCACCTCTAATCCTCTTGCTTCGCAGGCATCGGCGCAAAGGATTGCTGGACCACCGGCATTAGTAATAATGCCTACGCGATGCCCTCGCGGCAGGGGTTGATTCGCCAGCAGCGAGGCCACGTCGAATAACTCTGCCAGGGTGTCCGTTCGAATGACACCTGCCTGACGAAAGAGCGCATCTACTGTCACATCCGAAGCGGCGATGAGCGCGCCGGTGTGTGACGACGTCGCTCGCGCGCCCGCCGCAGAACGCCCGCTCTTCACAACGACGATTGGTTTCTTGCGCCCAACCCGACGCGCAATCTGTGAAAACTTCTTGGGGTTACCGAACGATTCGAGATAAAGCAGAATCACATCGGTACCGTCGTCAGATTCCCAGTAACGTAGCAGGTCATTACCGGAAATGTCGGCCTTGTTGCCAACTGATACGAAAGTAGAGATGCCAAGGCCCAACGAGTTTGCATATTCAATGATGGCCAATCCCAACGCGCCACTTTGCGAAGAAAATCCAACGCGTCCCTGAGGCGGCACGCCTGGAGCAAACGTCGCATCAAGAAACACTTCTGGATCAGTGTTGGCAATGCCCATGCAGTTGGGCCCAATCAGGCGCATGCCGGCGGCGCGGCAAACTCGCAGCAACTCAGCCTGGCGTTCCTGTCCTTCCTCTCCTGTTTCCGAAAAGCCTGCTGAGATTACAACCAGCGCCTTGACACCCTTGCGCCCACACGCCGCTGCAACTTCTACCACTCGCTCTGCCGGCACGACGATGATGGCCAGATCAACTGGACCAGCAATCGCCTCAACCGAAGGGTAAGCAGGAACGGATTGAACCACCTCGGTAGTTGGATTAACCGGATAAACCGGGCCGTTGAACCCATAACTCAACAGGTTGTGAAATATCTCGCCGCCGATAGTTCCACGTTGACGCGGATGCGCCAATGACTGCCACGGCGCGGGATTGAAGAAGAGTTTCAATGCGTTGACCGCCGCGACAGTCTCGCGCTGCTCAAATCGTTTGATGGCATCGCCGCTGAAAGAAGTCGGAAAGGTCACGTGAAGCTGGCCGGCGGTCGCGTCCACTTCAATGGGAAAGCCGGAAGCTCTGAACACGTGGAGCATTTCATGATTTGCAGCCACCACTTCAGCTTCAAACATCTGAATGCCGTTGGCTGCAGCAACCTCGGCCAGTTGGCCCAGCAGCATTGTGCCGAGCCCGCGCCCCTGATAGTCGTTCGCAATCGTAAAAGCGACTTCCGCGCGATGTTCATCAACCACGACATAGAATGCATGACCGACGACACGCTCTTCAGCGCCGCTCAATGCAAGTAGTCCGAACGTTTGATCAAGAGTGGCTTCGCGGCGGGCTTCAGTGGCAAGGGCAGAACCGCTTGCCGAAGAATAAAATCGCAGCCAGCGTGATTCTTCGGACAACGACTGAAGTAAAGTGAGTAGGCCTGGCTCGTCCGCCGCTCGCATTACGCGAACGCGAACAGTTGAACCGTCGCGAAGCACAACATCCCCAGCTCGATGCGCTGCGACGGACACCTGTTTCTGACTGCCTGTTGGCTTATCACTCAATACAGCTGACGATACTTCCATAATTCGCTGGGATCAACCGACGAGGTTTTGCCCCGACCCGCTTTCTCAAATTTCACAAGAGCTTTTCCTGCGGCTCCGACTGCTTCTATTTTCTCTGTGAAATCTCTGTGTCCTCTGTGCCTCTGTGGTGAGTGTTGCCGGGCCGATTATTCAAACACAGAGACACTGAGAACACGGAGGAGGCACAGAGGGTTTCAAATTAGACGCCACCCCAATTAACTTCCACCTAATGTAGAACGTCGAACATCATCAGTCTTCTTCATCAAAGCAGGTGTAGCAAACTCTCTTTAATGCCTCGTAACCGAGCAGCTCGACTTCAGGGCTCAGGTAGGTAGGCTTCACTAATTCATTTGCGTAGCAGATCCGTGCTCAGGTATTTCTTGTTGTCGTCGGGAAACACTGTAGTGACGACAGCGTCATGGCCCATGTCGTTCTGGGTGATGAGCGCGCCGAGAAAATTAGCGCCCGATGAAATTCCGACTGCCAGACCGAGGCCGGCTGCCAGTTTCTGAGCCATCAGGATTGCGTCGCCATCCTGGACGCTCACGACCGGATCGAGTTGTTCCAACTCCAGGATTGAGGGTATGAATTCGTCAGAGATGCCCTGTATGCGATGCTGGCCGACCTTGTGTCCAACTGAAAGAGTGGGAGATTCCGCCGGCTGCAGCGGATGCAGTTTGATCTCCGGGTTGCGCGCCCGAAGAAATTTTCCAGCGCCCATTATCGTGCCGCCAGTGCCAACGCCTGCAACGAAAGCATCGGGTCGGATCGAACGAAAGTAAAGCTGCCACCAAATCTCAGGGCCGGTGGTTTTTTCATGCGCTTCAACGTTTGCCTCATTTGCAAACTGCTCGGGTAAAAAACATGTGGCTCATCCAGGGCCATTGTTTCAGTCATGCGGATGCTGCCAAGGAACCCACCCTCGTCGCGGCGGACTCGCACGATCCTGGCTCCCCAGACTCCTGATCAAAGCAACCCGTTCCTCGCTCATCCAGTCAGGCATAAAGATGACCACCTGGTGACCCAACGCTTTACCAATCGCGGCGAAAGAAATTCCGGTATTGCCGCTGGTGGCTTCAGCTATCGTATCGCCCGGTTGAATGTTGCCATCCTGATAGGCCCGCTTGAGGATGTGAAACGCCATCCGATCCTTGATGCTGCCGGTCATGTTGAGGTGCTCGGCCTTGGCATAGATGACGCGTTCGGTTCCGCGAAACGCGAAGCGAATGGCAAGCAACGGCGTGTTTCCGATCATGTGCTTCAGTTGTTTGAAGCGCGCCGGCGTTTTTCAACTGCGACCGCTGCCGGGCGGAGGTCGAGGTGCTTGATTAGCGTAAGAGCCTGACTCTCGGTTGAAGTGACTGGCATACAGTTTTGAACCCCGCGCTCAGTTAATCGGCCGGTACGACGCCAGCATCTTCATGTAGTTTGCCCGTTCGAAGGCCGCCGGCTCCGCGCAGTGCTGCTGACTCATGCTGCCAATCATCTGTGCGACCGATTCGTATTCATGTTCATCCATCCAGGCGCGCAGCTCGTCAAGGATCATGCTTACTCGCCGGATGCCGTTTTGTAGCAGCTCAGAAGCCATCATCGTCACTTTGGCTCCGGCCATTAGCGACTTCAAGACATCCTGCGACGTGTGGATACCAGTGGTAATCGCGAGGTCGGCGAGTATTCGGCCGTAAAGAATTGCCACCCAGCGCAACGGCAGGCGGAGCTCGCTTGAGTTGCTAAGAACCAAGCGGGGTTCTACCGTGAGCGTTTCGAGATCAATGTCAGGTTGATAGAAACGATTGAACAACACCAGGCCGCTGGCGCCTTCGTCCACCAGAAGCTTCGCGATGTTGGCGGTTGAGCTGAAGTAGGGACTAAGTTTTACGGATACTGGCAGCGAAACTGAACACTTCACCTCACGCAGGATCTCCAGGTAGACGTTTTCAACTTCGCTTCCTTTGAGATCACAGTTTGTGGGGATGTAGTAAACATTCAACTCGATCGCATCAGCACCTGCCTCTTCCATCAGTGCTGCGTAATCGGTCCAGCCGCCAGCCGACACGCCGTTCAGACTGCCAATGATCGGAATGTCGACGGCCTCTTTGACGCGTCGGATGAGATTCATGTATTCGTCCGGCGAGACGTTGTAGCTCTGCATCTCAGGAAAGTAGCTGAGCGATTCGGCGTAGCTGTTTGTGCCGCTCGTCAAATAGTCGTCCACGTAGAAACTATCGAAAGTTATTTGCTCTTCAAACAGCGAATACATCACCACCGCAGCTGCTCCGGCATCTTCCAGACGACGTATGCTGTCCAAACTGTGGGACAGCGGCGAAGAAGAAACTACGATGGGATTTTTCAAGGGCAGGCCGGAGATAGTTGGTTGTTAGACTCATATGCGTGTTTCCGTTAAGAAGTGGCTGCCAGTTGTTTGTATTGCTGCCAACGACGTTGGACTACCTTTTCTGCCTCCGCCAATAGCAGGCTGAGCAATCTCAGGATCGCTCTGCTGCAACATTCGATAGCGCCCCTCGGTGTAGATGTAATCCTTTAGCGGAATCTTCGGATCGCTGGAATCAAGCTGGAATGGATTCTTGTTTTCCGCAGCCAGCTTCGGATCGTAGCGATACAGTGGCCAGTGTCCCGACTCGACAGCTAGTTTCTGCTGGTGCATGCCCTTGGCCATGTCGATTCCGTGCGCGATGCACTGGCTGTAGGCAATGATCAGCGAGGGACCGTCATGAGCCTCCGCTTCCAGGAATGCCTTGATCGGTGTGCGTGTCGTTCGCGCCCATCGCCACCTGCGCGACGTAAACATTGCCATAGCGAATGGCGCCCATACCGAGGTCCTTCTTCGCGGTGGGTTTGCCGCCCGCCGCAAACTTCGCGACCGCCCCCAGCGGCGTCGACTTGGAAGCCTGCCCGCCGGTGTTGGAATAGACTTCTGTGTCGAGTACGAGAATATTCACGTTCTGCCCACTGGCCATGACGTGGTCCAGCCCACCGTAACCAATGTCATAAGCCCAACCGTCACCACCGACGATCCAGACGCTCTTCTTCACCAACGCGTCGGCGACGCTCACACAGGTCGCGTGCCTCGTTTGCCGAATCTGCACCGCTGCGCCGCCGCCTTCGAGCTTAGCCTTCAGAGCCGCGACCAACTCTCGTTGAATGTTGATCGCCGTCATCAGTGGTTTGATCTCGCGCTGAGAAGACTGCTAGCCAGAGCCTCGCCAATCTCTTCGCGCAGCCGTTCTACCAAGTCTCTGGCGTAGGCATTTTGATGGTCCAGCGCGAGCCTCATGCCGAGTCCAAACTCCGCATTGTCTTCGAAAAGTGAATTGCTCCACGCAGGGCCGCGGCCCTCCTGATTCGATGGTATAGGGCGTCGTAGGCAGGTTGCCGCCGTAGATACTCGAGCAGCCGGTGGCGTTGGCAATGATGGCGCGATCGCCAAACAGTTGAGTCAACAGTTTGATGTAAGGAGTTTCGCCACAGCCTGCAGCAGGCTCCCGGAAAACTCAAACAGCGGCTGCAGCAACTGCACGTTTTTGACGGAGCCAAACGTCAAGCGCGCCGTTCTTGTTAACTTCAGGCAACTGTCAGGAAGAAGTCCCAGTTAGCTCGCTCACGTTCGCGCAACGGCAACTGCGGCTGCATGTTCAGCGCCTTGCGCGAGACATTGCTCTTGTCCTTTGCTGGACAAACTTCGACGCACAGCCGGCAGCCGGTGCAATCTTCAACCGCGACCTGAATTGTGTAGAGCTTGTCCGGCAAGTTCGCGCCACTTTGCCGGCATGTGCTTGAAGCCTGCTGGCGCCGTGGCGAGATCACTCTGTCGCAAACCTTCGCGCGAATCGTGGCGTGCGGACAAACGAGCATGCACTTTCCACACTCAATGCAGAGATCCGGTTCCCATACCGGAACCTCCTGCGCGATGTTTGCGCTTCTCCCACTGCGCTGTGCCGACCGGATAGCGTTCCATCGACGGGAAAGGCGCTTACCGGCAACTGGTCGCCGCGTCCGGCAATGATCTCGGCCGTGACGTTCTGCACAAATTCAGGTGCACCTCTCGGGCACTGATCACGCGGCAGATCGCAGCGTGCTAGTAGCGTAGAGCCGGAACCGGAGACCTCGTGCAGGTGCTCCAGTGCTGCATCGACTGCCGCAAAGTTTTGCCGTACGACCGGCTCTCCGCGTTTTCCGTAAGTCTTACGAATCGATTCCTTGATCTTGTCAATCGCTTCATCGGGCGGGAGCACACCGCTAATCGCAAAGAAGCAGGTCTGCATGATCGTATTGATGCGATTGCCGAGTTGTTTTTCTTTCGCCACTCGCATAAGCATCGATCGTGTAGACCTTGATGCCGTTTGTGAATGATCTGCTCCTGGACCGAGCGCGGTAGCTGGTCCCAAACTCCTTGCAGGTGCGTAAGGACTGTTCAGCAGTAGACGTTGCGCCGTCGACTCGGCCGCGCCCAGGACATCGTAGGAGCTGAGAAAGTTGAATTGATGTACGGCGATGAAATTCGCGCGCTGGATTAGATAGGTGCTGTGAATCGGACGAGCGCCAAAGCGCAGATGCGACACCGTCATCGCGCCGGACTTTTTCGAGTCGTAAACAAAATAGCCCTGAGCGTAATTGGGCGTCTCCTCGCCAATGATCTTGATCGAGTTCTTGTTTGCGCTGACCGTGCCATCAGCACCCAGTCCCCAGAACAAAGCGCGCACCTGGTTGTCAGGTTCAGCAGTGAAACTCGGGATCAAACGGCGAGACTGGTGTAGCGTCACATCGTCGTTGATCCCGATCGTGAAATGGTTTTTGGGCTTCCGCTTTCTTCAACTCATCAAACACAGCCTTACACATCGCCGGCGTAAACTCCTTCGACGACAGACCATATCGTCCGCCAATCACGCGCGGCATTGCTGAAGGATGCCGGCTCGTTAACTGCGCTTTCGCTGAGTACCGGTGACAACGTCCTGATAGAGAGGCTCACCGATGCTGCCCGGCTCTTTGGTGCGATCAAGAACCGCCACTGCCTTTACTGAACGCGGCAGAGCGGCTATGAAATTGCTCGACTGAAAACGGCCGATAAAGGCGGACTTTCAGCAACCCAACCTTTTCGCCGCCGGCACAAAGCGCATGCGACCGTTTCTTCTGCCGCCTCGCAGCCGGATCCCATCATTACCAACACACGCTCGGCGTCAGGCGCTCCTACATAATCGAAAAGGTGGTACTCGCCGTCCGGTCACGTTGCGCAAACCTGTTCATCGTCTCCTGAACAATTTGCGGTGTCTCCAGATAGAAGGGATTGCGAACGCTCTCGCGACTGAAAGAAAACATCCGGGTTCTGCGCGGTGCCACGCATCACCGGATGGTCAGGCGTCAGTCCACGCGCGCGGTGCGCCTGCACCAACTGGTCGTCGATCATCGCGCGGATCTGCTCATCGGAAAGCCTTTCGAATCTTCATTACCTCGTGAGAAGTGCGAAAGCCGTCGAATATATGCAGGAAGGGAACCCGGCTTCGAAGAGTGGCCGCCTGAGCGATTAGCGCAAAATCCATTGCCTCTTGCACTGAGTTGCCAAATAACATGCCCCAGCCTGTGGTGCGTGTGGTCATCACATCGCTGTGGTCGCCGAAGATCGAGAGGGCGTGAGTAGCAACCGAACGGGCCGCGATATGGAACACAGTGCTGGTCTGTTCCCCTGCGATCTTGAACATGTTTGGGATCATCAGGAGCAGACCCTGGCTCGACGTGAAGGTTGTGGTCAGCGAGCCGGTTTGCAACGTGCCGTGAACAGCGCCGGCCGCGCCGCCTTCAGATTGCATCTCGCGCACAATCGGAGTCATGCCCCAGATGTTCTTCTCCTCTGAAGCGGACCAGGCGTCAGAAAACTCTCCCATCGCAGACGAGGGCGTGATGGGATAGATGGCAATTACTTCGTTCGTCTTGTAGGCGACGTATGCGGCGGCTTCGTTGCCGTCAATCGTTACTTGTTGTTTGTTCATTGCTGCGTAATCTCACCCAGAATTTCGCTCTTGGTTGTGTAATGTCCCTCAGTCTGCACCGTCAGCCCTGTGGTCTTTGAACTAACCACAAGGGTTAACTGGGCTGTAGCAAATCTGAGACCTTTAAGTTGTTTGAAAGAACCGGCGCGCTAACTCGCGATGAGTCATGTTCGAAACGAATCGGCCGCAGGCGTCTAAGGAGAAACCGCCTGCGGCCGAGGAACAAGCTTCACTGATAAGCTGCCCCGTGTGCTACCCGCCCGCATCGCTCGAGGCGGACGGATAAGGCCGATGATTACAGTAAGAGAGTCCAGGAAAACCTACGTAACCTTCACTTCGATCTGCCGAGTTGTGGCCGACGCGTTCTTGGGCAGTGTAACCGTCAGGATCCCCTGCTTAAACTCGGCGAGGATTTTGGCGCCCTCGACGAATGCCGGCAGTGTGAAAACCCTCCAGAACTCGCCATACTTACGCTCGATGCGGTGATAGTTCTCGCGGTCAACCGCCTCCTCAAATTTGCGTTCCCCTCTCAAAGTGAGAACGTTATTTTCAAAGGTCACGCGCACGTCTTCCTTGCGCATTTCGGGAAGCTCCATCTTGAGCACGATCTCCTTGTCGGTTTCATAGATGTCACACGGCGGTGTCCACGCCGTGAAGGGCCAATGCCTGTCAAACGTTGGAGCAAAAGAGCGAAAAGTCTCAAACGGCATAATGCTTGTGTTGGGAAACATGAATGTTTCGGGTGTCATTTTGTTGATCTCCTTTCTAAGAGAATTCAGCCGGACGAAATTACCCCGAGGTGTATTCACTAAGGGCGGCCTTCGTTCGCTGGGGAAAAGCTTACTGACTCAGCAAGCTCTTCTGGATCGTGATCGTAACGGTTGCTGCGTCGCCGGGGCCGCGGTTGTAAAAGACCCAGATACCAAAAGTCTCGTAGTGCATTTGCTTGTAGAGCGATCCGTCAGTCTTTACTTCAACGTCCGGCCCGACTACGGCTTTGTAGTCAGGGGCGCCGACCCGCCGACGTAGTCAACAGAAATTGTTTTTACAACGTGCGCGGTGTCGTAGACGATCTGCGCCGCCTCTTTTCAGAAGACGTAAAAATCCATGTCGTCTCCGGGTTGCATTGGTGCGCCGAGTTTGGTTCGAACCGCTGTCGCCGTCATGCCAATGCGCACACCGCGATACTCGCTATAGAGCGGCTGCTGGGGAGCGGCAACGTGCGCGGTCTTGGTTACAGCACGGCCTTGTGCGCCTGCGACCGTAGCTCCCAGAAGCAGCAGTGCTGTCACTATTACTACCGGGGTGATTAGCCCAACGCAGAAATTATTTCGTGTATTGTGAATCATTTTTCGACCGTCCTATCCGGGAAGGTGTTAACTAAATTCTTCCTCGCAGACGTAGCAGCGCAATCATTATGCCGAATCGAAAACTTCTCTTTCATTAGTGTTTCATGAGCGAAGACAGGTGATCGTGCGGGCTTTTTCCCAGAGCCCTGTGGGAAAACCACAGCTCCGGCGGGCGCGTCAGAGTGTCAGCGCCGAGGCCATCATTCATTCACCAGTAGCGTAGGGCGCACATTGACGATCCTTGCTGTTTCGGAACCTGGAATCTCTCACAGAAATACGGGAGAACGCGCGCACAAGCTGCTTGATACCGAATGAGAGGCCGAAGCTATTTGGATTTGTCATTATGATGACGAGCCTCGGTGAATTTTTTGACCTCTGCTGGCCGGCTCAGGCGACTGCCTGTGTCGCGCGTTGCTCCTCGATTTCCTAATCCGGAAACGAAGCCAGTCTCGAACCTTTCGTTCCAACTTCGCCTGGTCGTCCTCAGTTTCCAGGTCTTCGATAGTTGCCCCCGCCTCATCCAGGGGAATGTGATGACACGGAATCGCCTCGTACTGGTGCTCCGGGTCGACAAACTCGAGCAAATGGCATTCATTGCACGGATGGGCACGGTATGGATAACCGTAGTTGATGCAGGTCAGGGAGTCTTGAAAGACTGACGTTGGCTTCCACGGAGTGCGGACCGAACGACCGTATCCACCCTTCTCAATGAAATCAAGTTCCTCTTTGAGAACTTCGAGAATGTCGCGATCGTCGTTGGCCATGGCCGTAACCTCCAATTCTCCTGAGTAACTGATCCAGCCTGCCGCTGCTTTTGGCGAATCAACTTCAGATCCGCGCTTACTTGGAAGAGCAATGCATATGCCGGGCGCTTCCGGCAAAATCGTCAGGAAAATTGAAGGCGGGCGCAGGCCATCAGCGCAAGCTTCCGCAGACTCCTGCGGGAAAGTTCTCAGGCAGAGATGCTGCTGGAGGGTGACTGAGAGTTCCATTCCGTCTGTCAATGCCGATTGTGCTGATCATCGAAAGGTCATAAACTCTCGGCCTAATGTCTAGCCAGGATGATGAATTGGAAGCGCCGTCGCCCAACCTAAGAACTCTGGTGAGCGGCGGAACACGCACCTTCGTGGCGGTAATATCTCTTGCACTAATTTGTTCCTCATTGATTTGCGTAAGCGCCCAGCGAAAAGAAAAATCGGCTCAAACGAAACAAGAAGCAGTAAGACCGAGTGCTGCTGATCAGCAGGCACGGCGGCGGGCAGATGCGCTACTGGCGCAAATGACCCTCGATGAAAAGATCGGGCAGCTCAATCAACTCTTCTTGTTCAGTTCGTTGCAACAAGACGAGTCAATGAACAGACGGAATTCGGAAGGGCGAGATCGGTTCATTACTTTTGTCACCGATCCGGCGACGATAAATCGCTTGCAGAGAATTGCGGTCACCGAATCGCGCCTCAAGATTCCACTTATCTTCGGCTTCGACGTCATTCACGGTTTTCACACTATCTTTCCCGGTGCCAATTGCAATGGCTGCTTCGTGGGATCCGAAAATGGTTGAGGGGCGCAAACGGTTGCCGCTCAGTGAAGCGAGAGCCGCCGGCATCAACTGGACGTTTGCGCCGATGGTAGATATTGCGCGCGACCCGCGCTGGGGGCGCATCGTTGAAGGCGCCGGTGAAGATCCCTACCTGGTGCGGCGATGTCACGAGCACAAGTGCGCGGATTTCAGGGTGATCGGATCGGTAGCCCTGAACATCTTTTAGCCTGTGTCAAAGCATTTCGCCGGCTACGGCGCTGCCGAAGGCGGGCGAGATTACGATGCGGCGAATATTTCCGATGGGCAACTGTGGAACGTTTATCTGCCGCCGTTTAAGGCGGCAGTTGACGCTGGTGTCGGCAGCGTGATGAGCGCTTATATGGACTTAAACGACGTTCCAGCGACCGGAAATCGCTGGCTGCTGCGGGACGTGCTGCGAAGAGACTGGAAATTCGGTGGGTTTGTCGTCAGCGACGCCAATGCCGTAGGCGATCTGAAAACTCACGGATTTGCGCGCGACGAGCATGATGCCGCGTTGAAAGCGCTGACCGCCGGCGTCAACATGGAAATGTCTTTCAACGCCGCCGTCTATCTCAAGAATCTTGCTAACGCGGTCAAGCACAATCAAGTTTCCGTCAAAGAGATCGATGACATGGTGCGCCCGCTGCTTGAAACTAAAATCAAACTAGGCTTGTTTGAGAATCCTTATGTCGACGAAGCGAAAGTAAAATCAACTTTTGATAATCCTGCGCATCGTGAAGCTGCCAAAACTGCGGCCGCGCGCTCGGCAGTGCTCTTAAAAATCAAAATAATCTGCTTCCTCTGAGCAGAAGTGCTTACAAGAAAATCGCCGTCATCGGTCCGCTCGCCGATTCGAGACAGAATACACTCGGCTCCTGGAGTTTTGCGATGGACATAAATAGAGACGTCGACAATTCTTGCCGGGCTACAAAACTAAACTTGGCAGCGGTACTGCAGAGTCGAATTTGCGCCCGGTGTCCAGATAGTCGGTCGCACTCCTTCAATCTTCGACATGATGTTGAAAGAAAAGCACGCGCCTGCCTGGACGGAATTGCAAGCCGCCGATGAGTTCAAAAAGGCGGTTGATTTAGCGAAGGACTCAGATATTGCCGTGATGGTCTTAGGCGAAAATCAGGATATGAGCGGCGAGTATGCATCGCGCTCGACGATCGGTTTGCCGGGACGCCAATTGGAGTTATTACAGGCGGTGACGGCAACCGGCAAACCAGTCGTCGCTTGTGCTTATAAACGGTAGGCCGCTCGATATTACCTGGGCGGCGCAAAACGTGCCATCCATCCTTGAAGCCTGGTATCCCGGCAGCGAGGGTGGAAATGCTATTGCCGATTTATTATTCGGCGATGCCGTTCCGGGCGGGAAACTACCATTCACCTGGATTAAAAACGCCGGGCAGATTCCGCTCTACTATTCGCACAACCTGACTCAGAATCCGGGCGAGCAGGAGAAAAGGTACTGGAATGAGAAAGGCGTTCCGCTCTATCCGTTCGGTTACGGTTTAAGCTATACGAGCTTTGCCTTTTCTAATCTCAAGGTGAATCAACCGGAGATCAAAATCGGAAATACTGCCGAAGTTACGGTTGAGGTTAAAAACACGGGCAATCGCTCCGGTGATGAAGTCGTCCAGCTTTATATCCACCAACAGGCAGGCGGCGCCTCGCGGCCGATCCGCGAACTGAAAGGTTTTGAGCGCGTAGCTCTTGCCGCTGGAGAGACAAAAATCATCCGCTTCAAACTCGGTCCGGAAGAACTGCGTTATTGGAACGCCGCGGCAAGAGATTGGGTACAGGACGCGGAAAATTTCGACGTCTGGGTTGGCAATGATTCATCTGGCGTCCTTACATTCAACTTTTAGAGTTACTCAATAAATGACTCCCCCATAGCGTAATCAGGGAGACTGTCAATTCCTGAGACATCGGATGAGTGGTGCTCCGAACCCCCAACCTCTGCATGTGACTTGCGACCTATAGCTGGTCGTGCAGTTGCCGCACCAGATTCTGGATCAACCTCAGATCCGTAACCGAAACCGCGCCGTTACTTCCAGGTTCATGCATGCGATAAATGAATCGGCCAGCCTCACCCTGCGTTTCAGCCAAGGTGATTTCAGTGATGATAGATGTAGTCAACTTTTGCAGGCCGTTTCCACCGATGAGAAAAACGGCTCGCCGACCTGTTTCCAGCAAAGTTAACCCGCCAGCATCAATGTTCGCCGGCAGTAGTGTCCCCGCGAAAAAGCTTCATGCTGTTGCTCGCCTAATGGCCCACCGCTGAGAAAGCCTTTGCACTGACAGGGATGAATTACGCGAAACCTGTAGTCGCTGAATTGGGTACGAATGTAGATTTCGTCGCCTGCGTTCACTTCGTTTACTCTGAGTTCCATGGTTGAAATCCTCCCAGCTTTGTCACCACACTGATTCCTTTTCTCCCCGGCGCCTCCAGCGACGAACTGAAATTCGGGAGGCGCCAGTGAGCTGATCTACTTACTGAGAAAGGGCACAGCGCCCCTTACGGTCATTGACCCAGTTCTGTTGGATCAGGAAGTCCCCGTAGAGAAGTCTCACGTTGGCTCGGGCTCCGGTAGCTTTCAAAAAAGTTTGCCCGTAGGTCCCCGCGCACTTGTCGGAGTTTTCCAGGCCATATCTGTCAAACCACGCGTCGCCAAGAGGGTCCGTCACTATCGCGTTCAGCACGTGAGCGACAGTTGAGACCATCGCGTCGGCCTCCAGGTTGTCGTTCGGGGTCGGGAGCCAGCCGCCGCCCGGGGCGATGAATTGCGGCGCAGCCAGGGTCGGACATCGCAAGGCGCTCCCAACAAATCCATAGCGAAAGTTCGAGCCATTAACAACACCATATCCGTGATGCGGTGGAGCGTTGGGTATACAAAAGCCCGTCGCGGTGGAGCTCACATCGGCTGAGGCGAACACGAGATAGATACCGGAAGGATCATACGGCACTCCGTTACCAAGGATTTGATCGGCGACGATCCCTGGATATCCGACGCCGTCAGTTCGACGCCGCGCGAATACTGATCCTCAGCGGCCCCGCCGTAAGACATTTCGCCGTTCGGGGTACGACCACTGCCGTCGGGATAGGTCGAGTTGATCCGAAAATAAGGTGTATCACCGAGACCCGACAGAAAGGAGGCCAGGAGGATTTGGCTGGCTGTATCTATTCTCCAGTTACCATACCAGACTATGTAAACGAACGGAGTCGGAATGGATGACTTCGCCGTTGTGGTAGAGCATCCTACTGTCGGTCTTCACATTATTGTTGGCGATCTGGTTGCCGTTTGCGTTTTGGGCGAAGGCTGATGGCCCCGACATGGCCACGGTCACAGCCAGAGCTAGAATTATCGAGCTGAGTCTTTTTCTTTTCATTTCAAGTCTCCTTTCATATTCAAGTGAAAGCCAAACGGCCTCAATACCGAATCCCTACAAATGTTTGACGCCTGTTGCGTTGCAAGTCTCACTGACAGCCGAGGGTGGTTTTGATCTGGGTTGCTTGAATTAATCAGTTGATTGGCCTGATCGGCAGTTAACTTCTTGCCTGATTGAGCCTGCGAGGCGTTAATAAATGCCGTGAGCGAAAGGCAAGCCGTTGCAGTGTCAGAAGCGTCTATTGCCGCCAGCGCATCCTGCAACTTTGTTATGAGACTGTTCTCAGTTCCCTCAGGCAGGTTGAAGCTGTGGACCAGCGCGATGAGATCGTTGATCTGGTTCGCGGTTGAACTCGGAACCTGGAACGTGAAGGCGTAGACATCGAAGTCTCCCGCGCCCGGAACGGCGTAGACAATGCGCCCGATGCCGTTGCACACGCTGATATCGCTGAGTGTCTCGGCGATCCCCGGGTGTGAGTGTTAGTGACCTGGTAGAGGCTTCCGGTGCTGAGATCATAGACGAAGATGTCGTAATCCCCGGGCGTTCCCGACTCGAAGGAAATCAGATCGCCCGAAATGGTTGGCCAGCGCTGATCGCCTGGGATGGACAGATGCATCTCAGTTCCGCCACCGACTCGCTGGAAGTAAATGTCATTCTCGCCGCTCTTGTTGGAGACGTAGACCACGAGGTCACCGTTGGTACGGGGCCAGCGATCCTCTCCCGCCCCAGTCAGAAGTTGTGTTTGGAACGTGCCTGCGCTTGTCTGAATGGCTGAGAAGATGTCGCAACCGGTGACGTTGTTCTGGCACTTCTCCCACACAACGGCGTTGCCGGTGGGACTGACTGCGGGCACTTGATCGAGTAGGGAATCGTTGGTCAGCCGGCTTACCATGCCGGTGGTCAAATCATAGATGCTAATCTCGCTCGCGTTCGAGAAGCTCCGATCCTCGAAGGCGATCAGGTTTCCGCCAATCGACGGGCGGCTTCGACCCCAACTTGGAATGACTGTCGTGGACTCCGAGACGGTGTCGTAGACCAGAATATGGTCTCCATCCCAGTCAACCTCAGTGAATGCGATTTTGCTGCCGGAAATGTCCGAGAGTAAGTCAAGCGAATTGCCAGGAACCACGTGATTGGTGTTGGTGGCGAAGTCGTAGTAGCTAATTCGCGATGCGCCCTGGAAATCGTCCTCGGTATAGGACGTCAGGTTGCAGTCGACGTGGGGATTGGTTTGGTTGCCGCCGCTGATCTTAATAGCCTGAGTGGTGCCGGGCAGCATAGTTACTGTCGTGGTCTGTGGGACAACAACAGACTGCGCCGCTTTGCTTCGGGCGGCGCTCAGGGGACCTCGCACTGATACTGACGAGCGCCACAGCGATCATCAAAACAATGGCAATCCGCGTTTGCATGAACCGGCGACGGTTTCGGTTAACAGTAAGTATTCTCATCATAGTCTCCTCCTTCTTGAATTCCGGTTTCCCACCTCGTCCTTGACCGACTCGCATCGGAGACAAACCTCCACCCGCGCAGGCGCACTATGCGTCTCGATCTAATTAACGTCGCCTCAGTTGAGATTCTGTTGTCTGGACCGAGGTGATGGACGATTCGATCAGCAGGTTCGCGGTCGCCGAACCACCTCGTGCTCCAACGCATGCTTAGGGATGGATCACTGCGTGACGAGGTTTCCTATCCTGACGGCGGTCAACCGTCGCCCGCTGGCAAAAATATTGCTGTGGCCCGAGCCGCCATCAATAGCCTGGCAATAGAGTCTGATAGTGCCTCCATGGTTGATCACAGTGTGTAGGGTCACAGGTACGTAATCCGTCGAGCCGCCTGAACCCTCAATTCGAGCAAACCAGATGCCCTCGTCTATCATTTGACACGACACGAGCCGTTTATTGAACAGTCCCCGGTTCTCGAACTGAACCGATGCTGTCACCATGTAGCTGCCGGCCGGAAGCGTAAGCTCAGCAAGAGACGAAGTCGCACCCGGCGCTGCGATTTCGACACTGAAAAGGGGAAGGTCGTATACACCTTATCCGCCGCAGTGGTTTGAACAGTCGCATCAGGGAACTTAAACCCTCCGAAATTGCTCTCAACCGTATTCCCCGCGACGATGCTTCCGCCGGCCGAAATGGGCCCGGTTGCCGTAACGCTACCGGTCACGTTCTTTGATTCCCATTGAAGTTGTTGGTGCTGTTCAGACGTGCGACGTTAGGCGAGAGGCGACTGTCGTTAATCGTACCCGTGGTCGCCGGGTCATTGACGGCGTTGATGACGCTCGTGCCGGACATCGTGCCGCCGCTCGCTGCGGTCATCATGCTCGTCCCATCCGAAAAGATAAGACCGCTGTTAGCGCCACTGAGCTTAACGTTGCCCGTGACGTCCAGCTTTGCAATGGGGTTGGTAGTGCCAACGCCGACGTTGCCATTGGGCGCTAAATAGAGTTGTCCGTTGTTGGTGGTGTTATCGCTGAGAAAGCCGGAGCCGAACATGATTGGACGATTCTGCCCCCGTCCCACTTTTCCCGTCCCGAAGACGAAATCCGGCCCCCGCGCTCGCAACGCGGCGAACTCGTAGTTCGTCGAGTCGGCGATGACGTCGGTATTGAATAACGAAAGCTGAGCTCGATTATTCGGCGCCCCCGTTCCCCGCGGCACCACTGAGAACGTTAGATTGGTGTTTGGTCCGCTAACGGGATAGGCCTGCAGCAGCGAGAAGCCGGGAACGTTGTTGGGATTGATAAGGGTTGGATTTATCCCGACACCCGCTGCGGCAGAACTCAATTGGACGCCGCCTCCGGCCTCACCAAGCATTGACGCTCCCAGCGTGCCACTGTTGTCTGCCCACTTCGCCAATCGATCCTGCGTACCAGAACCGGCAACATTGGGAACCACGTTGCCATTGGCGTTGGTCAGGCTTAGCGCACCCCCTGTCATTCACGTTTAACTTACTGCCATCGGAAAATACAAAACCTTCGCGCGCGCGAATCATCCCCGCGACATCCAGTCTTGCTTTGGGTTTTGCTGTGCCGATGCCGAGATTCCCTCTTCCGTAAGTCGCATCTGCTCTCTGTCGTTGGCAGAGAAGAAGTCACCAAAACGAAAACTTAGTGCCCCACGCGTCCGCGTGAGTTGAGCCTCATCTCCGGTGTTCGCCAGCACAGTCACCGGCTGTGCACCTTCTACCGGCATCACCGCCAGCCCTACATCCTCAACTTCGCTTGGCCCCACGACTTGGGCCTGACGCGGACTGAGTTCGGCAACGCCAGACGGGCGTAACGTGGCTGACTGAGCATTCACCGTAGCCAGGCCGAGCTTTTGACTCTGTCGTCCTGACGGATCCTTGACGGTCACGACGCACAGGTAGGTGCCGTCCGCAACGCGCTCCCCAGCGCTTCCTTGCAAGTGCCAGTCAAGCACGTTGCCCCCACGCTGCTCGGTGTCGAGCAGCTTCTGTCCTGCGTCGTCGTAAACCTCCAGTCGTAACTGCACCACCGCGCTCGGCGCCGAAATGCGCACGCCATCTGAAGTGACGCTGGCGGTCACGATTTGAGTTTTGTCAGGACCGTCTTTTTCTCACTTCTTGCCCCAGCGTGGGGCTCAGGGTCCAGAGCGTTATGAGCAAAGAAATAAGCAGCAGAAATGTCGGCCTAAGCATAATAAATCTCCTTCGTTTGGAATTGCGCGAGAGCGGCGCAAGAATGTTTCCTGGTGTTAAGTTGTCCGTGATGTTTGAATGGGTAGTCATTTTGTTTCTCTCCTTCCGCTTGATATCCCAGGCTCCGATTTGAGCCCGGATGCAAGCCGCATTAGCGATAGAAATACGGGTCCAGGACGCGAACCTCCGTGATCCGATCGACCGGCAGTTTGTTGCGTTTGGACGTGCGCCGAATTGCTTCCGGCGAAGGTGCGTCGTAGGTGCAGAAAGTCTTTTTCCGTCATCGCTCACATACGAGTGAATCCAGGTAACGCTATCTTCCTCGTTACTAAGCACGACCTTCCGGCACATCTCTGCACCTTCCTCGTCAACCGGAATCTTCAGACCTTCCGGAAACGTCCTTTCAACGATGTAGCGCGGCATAGACATTCCCTCCTGCTCATAGTGCGAATGTTCAACTCGCCCAGGAGGGTACAAAAACAGCGCCGGTCGCGAATCGGGAGCTTTCCCTATTTTGGAGTTTGTCGTTCCCTATTTTGATTGATGAGGCCTGATTGCAAGGCAACGGATACGGCTTCGCCGCGGGTGTGCGCGTCGAGCTTGGCGAGGATGGCGGAAACGTGGTGGTCGACGGTTTTGGGCGAGATAAAGAGGGCGGTCAGCGATTTCGGCATTGCCGAATCCATCGGTCATCAATGCCAGCACTTCCATCTGCCTACTGGTGAGTCCGGCGGAGTTTTCTTTAGTGCTCGGTCTGGGACCACGGGAATGCCGCGCACGCCTGTAGCGCGCAACGTTTGGCGTAATCTTTCGGCTGCCGGGCCTGCTCCAAGTCTCTCGAAAATCTCTAGCGCCGCGAGCCGCGCCAGAGTCGTCCCCGTCTGCCAGGGCCATCGCCTGTTCATATGGGCAGCCAATCTCTTTCCAAGCCTGGGCGGCAGCGGGCCAATCGCCTGACATTTGGAGTCTATAAGGCGCGGCCATTTTCTCAGCCGTCTCTATAACGCCGCCAGCGCGCCAGATCCAGAATGCGAACTCTCCCTGAAGCCACGGGTCATCGTGACCCTTAGCCATGTCCAGCACCAGACGCGCCTCGCTCATAACCTGTTCAAGGTCACCTTTAAGCCATGCAAACTCCGCGCGCTGAAGTGACGGGGCCCATGCGTTGCAACTCTCTCGTGTTAATTGCCAGCTCGCGAGCCTCAGTGAGCAGCCGCGCTGCATCAGGGTCGCCGCGACGGACTCGTACGTGGCCGAGCACTGCCAGCGCCATAATCTTCGCAATAGCCAACACTTGATGATGCTCGAGCACAAAGCCTGCATCCTCAGCTGCGCTGTCCCAGTCGCCCCGCTCGAAATGGACACGCCCTCGCCATGCCGTCATGTAAAGTTTATAGAAATCGAGGTCGTGCTCTGTCGTGTAAATAATGCCATTTTCAAGATACTGCATCGCCAGACCGTATGTGCGGTCTCTGACTGCGGCGGATGCAAGATTGGTGTAAACGCGACCCGCATGGTCCTGATAGTTGTTCTTCAGCGCTAGTAGCAAACTCTCTTCGAGCTTGATGCGCCCTTGTTCAATATGAGCGAGCAACTCTGCGGTCCCGACATTGTTCAGCGCATGAACAAGAATTTCCGTAGCGCCGAGCTTTTCGGCTAACTCGATTGCACGCGAACCCCAAAGCACCGCTGGCTGTTTCTCATCTGCAAGCATGTGCAGTTGCGCACGACTGCTGTAAGCCATCGCCAGTTCCGGGGCCGGGCGGCAGACTCTCCAGGACCTTCACAGCTTCAATGCTGTAGCCTTCAGCTTCTATCGTGCGTCCAAGACTCCAGGTCAGTCGTGACATCCATCGAAGGTTATCGCCTCTCCGACGCTCGTCGCCAAGTTGTTTCCAAATCTCCAGAGCTTCGCCGCGGGTCTGCAATGCTTCCTCCATTTGATCGGTGAGGTAACCTTCATACGAGCGGCATTCAAGTAATTCCGCCCGCTCTTCCGGTGCAACTGCATCTCGCGTACCGCAAGGCGATCTGGTAATAAGCTGACGATTCACGATGCGCATTGAGCGCCGCTGCCTGTCTTGCTGCGAGGGGAGCGTATTTGAGGACAGCCGCCCCGTCGCCACCTTGCGACGCATGATGGACGATCCGTGCCAACAACGCTTCGGACCCGCGATTGAGCAAAGCTTTCAAGACGAGACTGTGCAGGCTCTGGCGACGAGGGACAGCAATCGAATCTTCTACCGCTCGGCGCGCAAGCTCGTGTCGAAACGCAATCGCCTCTCCTTCGTATCGCAGCATGCCCGCGCTGACGCATTCTTCGAGCGCAGCCATGTCCGGGCTGATCGTGTCATTGAGTAGCCATATTTCCGTTCTTGCAGGAACCACCGATACGAGTTGCAACACTGCGCTGGAGGCAGGCGAGAGCCGCGCTGCCCGAGACATCACGGCATCACGCACCGTCACCGGCACGCCTGACTCTTTGCTTGCCAGCGCCTCCGTGACGAAGAACGGATTGCCACCCGTCACCGCATAAAGCTCTTCAAGCGGTCGGCCCGCCTCCTCGGCCAGCTGTTCGACTGCAGCTTCGGAAAGCGGCGGGAGCCTAAGGCGCGCGAGATGAGGTAAATCCCCCAGGACCAGCCTCAACGGGTGATCCGTCTCCTACCTCATCGTCGCGGTAAGTGGCGACGAGCATGGAATTGATTCGATTGATCCGGCGACCGAGAAACTTCATCAGGTCGAGGGTAGCTTCATCCGCCCAGTGAACATCTTCGATAACCGTTATTGATGTCGCCTTCCCGGTCGCCAGCTCGTCGAGAGCGGCAGAAAAAGATGGAGGCGCGCGGAGCTTCTCCTTCGAGTAACGCCGAGCAGATTGCCTTGAACTTGACGCGCTATATCGTATAGCGGGCCGAGCGGGCGTGGCGTAAACAGAGCATCGCACGCCCCCAGAGTACGCGCCGCCTGCCCCTTGTGTGTTTCTACGAACCGTTCAACAAGCCAGGTCTTTCCAATTCCCGCCTCGCCGCTTACAAGCACAAATCGACCATTGCCTGATCCTACGCCGTCAAGTATGGCTTCCAATTCAACCAAGAATTGTTCGCGCTCGAGTAGCTCCATTTCCTTTGATTGCAGTAAAGGTAAAGCTCGAATTGAATGGTAAAGACGGGCTATTCTACACGCTCTTAGGGATAAAGTTCGCGTGGACTGTTTTCTTATCACGGACAGACAGTTAATCGGCGCCTAAGACGAGCACCCTCATGTGGCCAACTTGGGTACAGAAATTGGCAGCAGCGCAACGTGTTAAGGATTGAGAAGGACCTGAGGTCGGAACCTCTCCAATTCCGCTATGGGCAATAAACCGCCGAAGCGACCTTGAAAGCTCGCTTCGGCAGTATCTTAATCAGTTAACATCTTGCGCCTAGTTTCTGGTAATTGCTAACGCTTTATCCAGCCCATCGCCTCCCCGATGTTGTGCGTGGACGAAAAGCGTTGTCCCGCTGAGATCAAAATAGATCCCGGTCGGCTCAGCGTTGCAGTCGGTGAGACTTGCAAATCTCTCTACGGACGAGGCAGGGCCATGGCTCTCACCTCCGGCTGCCGGCGTAGCAACCCAGATGTCATCACCGCGTCCGGTGGTGGGCGCCGTCGCCGGGTCTTCAGTTATGTACAGGTTTCCGTTCTTGTCGAGAGCCACATTGTCCGGCCATTCGAAATCGGCGGGTGCGTTTAATCCAACTCGCACATAATCGGAGACGAAAGCCGTTTCCTTATCGGGTCCACCCTTTGGTTCGCGTAAATCGATTGCCAGAATTCGATTATCACCAGGACCAGTGACCGCAACGTCCAGCGGTGTTGGCTAGCCGCTCGGCGTTTGGATCGGAACTCGGATTAGCGATCGCGAATCTTGACGGCAGAGCGAGCCGGCGCAGAAGGTGACCCTGTCGATCAAATTCAAAAGATATGGACCATATTCGTCTGAGATGTAGAAAGTTCCATTGGCTCCTACTCGAATACCCTCTGGATCAAGCCGAAGTGTGGCAAAGTCGTTGTTCACAACAAACGCTCCAGCTGCACCGACAAACGTTTGATCGGATTCGTTCTTCAAGAAGCGAGTGTCCAGCAGCACCGTTCGGATATTGGGAAACGGAGCGCCTGACTCGGTTGTGATGTGTAAGAAATGAAAGCGATCAAGGTATGGAACATCTGTCAAACCATCAAACGGACCGCGATCAGGGTGCCGCAATGAAGACGTTGTCGTGCCCGGTGTAAGTCAAGTCAGACCCAAAGCCGCCGAAAATCGACTTTGAAACGCATTTGGCTGGTACCGCTGCCTGGCAGATATTTCCCGTCAGCCCGGACTCTGTCGACTGCCGAGCCACTCACCACTCCTTTGCCAATCAACGTTATTCCGGGAGTCACTGGCAGTGGACTGTTGACTGGAACCGAAAGAGCACAGGTGGTTAGAGCTAGAACGGCCAGAGTGGTACCCACGACACGGATCATTTGTTTCATCCCTTTCACCGAAGTTGAGTTTGGAATGATTTGTGAGTTACAGGTTGAGACAATACTGGTTGGGAGTTAACAGCTCGTGATCCGTTTATGAACACTTTGTAAACAGCTGCCGACTCCTCATCGATATCCTCTCTCGCCTTCGGGGCTTCTCCGCAGGCTATAACTTCTTTGTTCGAGAAAACGAGAGGTAGAGTATTGATGGGAACTCGCAACGATTGGCGGTTGGGGACATTCATGGTTGTTACGATGAATTAATGGCCAAGCGAAGTGGAGCGACTGGGAAGCAAAGGAGACTGGTTCTCAAGTTAGAAAAGCGATTGAACCGCCTCCGGATATGCAACCCACATCGTCCCATCCAGGCCGATGACTTAGAGAGTCTTCGGGTTGCTACTCTGCCTTGAACTTTAGGTCCACCTTTCTACAGTCATCAGCGGCGCCAAACTCAATTGGTTTCGAGCAAGTTACGCGATGACTCTTGTCCTTGTCCTGTTCGAATATGAAAGGTGAGTCAGTCGTCGAGGCACAGACGATGTACTTATCAGGACTGTCTTTTACCGTGATGGCGTAGCTGCCGTCGTAAGAAGTCTTGTTGCATGGAATCCGGCCATTGATTGGCCGCTCCGATGGCAAAAAGCAGATCGTCATGTTCGGTACACCGTGCGCGCCCTCATCCTCAACCTTGCCCCACAAACATGGTATGAAAATCCTTTGCGGCTCCGGTTGGGAGATCTGAGCGAACGTAATTAGCCCAATGGCGGCAAGCATCAAGGCTACAGCGATTGTTATCTTCATGGCGCGTTCCCTCGCAAATGTTGGGACATGTTCGCAGAATTTGGGGGAGCAGATTGCGGAATGTGTTGCGTCAGTCCGGCTTTTGCGCAAAGCCAGATTGACGTTCTTGTAAGATTTGTCGTCGGTCACCTCCTGGCCAAACCACTCTGGCGGCGAAAAGACCTCAGCTTCCGGTTTCGATTTGAATTCAACTTCAGCGATCAGTAGTCCGGATAACTTTTTCTTGAAGACATCTAGTTCGATCTTATTGCCGCGCCATTTGAGGGTATAACGCACTTTCTCTAAACGATGCCCTCGAGTCGCAGGCCAGAGGGAGTTGAATTGTTTGCGAGAAAGTTTGATCTCGATTTCCCCGCGCTGCAAGCCCATTCCGGTCTTAATGGTCTGAAAGTGCTTGTCATCTTGTCGTCGCAAACGCACTTCAGTTCCATTCCGGTTGACCGCCAGGTACACCTTGATTAATTGTCACTTTCTTGCGTTTGGAAATCTTAGGAGGTTCATTGACCAACCATTTGCGTTCTATCTCAATTGGGTCCTCAGCCATTTTCCTCACCTCATAAAAGTCTGGCAGTAAGCGTCCGTCCACGTGCGAGATTTTACCTCACCATAGGGACGTACGGCTTTCTCAAAACAGAAAAACACGTTAACGAAGATTTAAGTTCAGTAACACTCACTCTTAACTCCGCTTCTCCAAATTACACTTGGAACTAACACTCCCTGACCCGTACACAATCGTTATAAAAGGCGGATGCCCATGAGCACACATATTTACACCCGAAATGTCATGGACCTGGCGATTGAAAAGAGACGCCCCAGGAATCGCCCTCGTGGCCCACGACGCCTGCAAGCAAGGGATGCTCGAATGGGCGCGCTTCAATCGCGAAACGCTTTCATCGTATACACTCTACACCACTGGAACCTACCGGAACTTCCTAGCTGGCGCGCGCCCTTGATCTCCACGTGCATCGACTGCTGAGTGATCTCACATGGCGGAGATGCTCAGATTGGCGCGTTGGTAGCGGAGCGACGCGTTCGCTGCGTAATCTTCTTCTGGGATCCTCTTACTCCCCAACCTCACGACGTTGATGTGGAAGGCACTGCTAAGGTTGACAGTACTGCACAATGTGCCAACCGCATGCAATCGAGTAACGGCTGACTCTCGATCCCCACCGTTATTCCCGGAGTCGCTTCGTTCTGCTCCCCGAGAAGCAACAGAAGGTTTTCGATCCTCAGGAAGAGGACGAACTAGTGACGGCCTGACGACTCGATTGAAACAAGCTGGTCGGGAGCAAATGATGCAGACCAGACCTAGCCGGATTCAGCCGGCAATCGGCGCTGGTCTAGTCTGCATCTTGAGCTCTTGACGCTAGCTTGTTCTCGAGGCGACGTTCTACTTTCCGAGAGAGAGAATAATCAATGCGAAAATGGTGGCAATGGTAAAGCCAGGCCGAGTGCGCCGAGACCGACAGTCACTCCTATCGCCGCGGTCATCCAGACACTGGCGGCTGTCGTTAAACCCCTTATTTCGTGCTCGGCGCCTAACTTCGGGATCGGAGCCGGCGCCGATAAAACTCTATGCCCGTAGCGATCCCCTGAATCACTCGCGATAAGCCGTCGAGCGGCATCCCCGCACTTGTGCTGCAAGTAACGAACACGGCCGTGCCAAGACAAACCAGCATATGAGTCCGCAAGCCTGCAGGTTTTCTAGTGCTCTCCCGCTGGAGTCCCAGCAACGCACCGAGAAGCATCGCGGTCAGCAGTCGGATAATCACGCGTTCCACTTGCTGGGAGTCATGCAAACCTCGCGCTTAGTTCCTGCCATAAGACGTCCATTGCTTGTTCCTTTCATCTCGAGGCGAACGTCAGCTTCAGAATCGTCACAGCCTCACAAACCGTGCACGCATTCCCGAAGAATGACACATAACAGTACCAGCGGCGAAGTTTAGGTGAAGCCAGGGGATTGCCTTTGTAATAGAACCGATGGTCACTTAAAGGCATTGCGTGACTGGTACGGGACGAGCGAAATGCGCAGCTCAGAAGATGGCCGCACTCTAGCAATACGTAACTGAACGGAAGGCATAC
>ERZ1370068.3583-contig-2692_pt1 | contig 79214 bp, 136 predicted proteins | sample MGYA00561227_ERZ1370068 | MGnify/ENA primary metagenome ERZ1370068 (study PRJEB38410, sample SAMEA6850437) | metagenome | study: Metagenomic assessment of the ecological functions of the soil: analysis of the soil microbiota associated with the...
GATAATGCGCTTCGTTCAGTTACGTATTGCTCTCGTAGAACAGTTCTGGGATTCGCGGCAGATCGAGATCGAGCACGATCACGTCAGGACGCGATTGGTCGAGATAGTGCAGGGCATCGAGGCCGTCTTCACACGCGTGAACAGCGAAATTCGAGAGACTCAGCGTCACGCGATAGAGATCACGCAGCACCGTGTCGTCCTCGACGACCAAGAGGAGGGGACGTCCGGAGCATTCGGGAAGTCGTGGAACGAGCTTCAACATTCGTTCCATCCCTTATTTCTGGCGCCGCCGAATCGTTCTTCGCGAACGGTTCGAGGACTTTCTTGAGGTAGATGGTTAGTCCGGCACTAACCACGACCCAACCGACGTCAGAAGGTCAGCCGGAAGCCGAGTTGCAGAGTCCGGGGCGTGCGCGAGGTTCGAGCTCGCGTTCGGCTGACCCGTATCTCGGGCTGCTCTCCTGCAGCGTGTACGAACCGTAATTCGCGCGGTTGAACAGGTTGAACACTTCCGCGATGAGGTCGGCCGAGCGCCGGCTGCCGAACTTGAGCGACTGCTGGAACCGCACGTCGCGCGCGGTGCACCGGCTTGCCGACGAAGTCATTGCGCGGAACGAGCGTACCCGTTCGGGCGCAGCCGCGCGGTGCCGGTTGCGCCGATGCCGCGCACGTCGCCGCCGTAGCTCGTCGACTGCCGCTCGCCGGAGCCGTAGAAGTACACGCCGCTCACCTGGAAGCCGCCGCGCGACCTGCCAGATGCCGTTGAACACCGCGCGATGCCGCTGGTCGGTGACAGCCAGACCGTACACGCCGCCCATAGTCGGCAGTGACGGGGAACGTCACCTGCTTGATTCCACTCAACGGAGCCGGCTCGCCGTCGCGCAACGCCGACAGCGTGTAGGTCAGCGCTCCCTGCCACCGGTGGCTGAAGCGCTTGGTGAGTACCGACTGCAGCCCGTGGTAGTTCGACCAGCCGGTGAACATCTGCTCACCGACGACGCCCCACTCCGGAGTACGCGCGGGTCGCGCGGTTCGAGAACGGATACGGGCGCACCGGTCGCCGGATTGAACGTGATGTTGGCGTTGTCCTGGAGCACCTTCTCGTCGCGGCCGCGCGTGTAGACGTAGTCCGATTCGACTGACATATCCGCGCCGATCTGACGCTGGAAGCCGATCGAGCTTTGCCAGTCGTGCGAGAGGTGCGAGTACTCGGCCTGCGGCGCCTGTTCGGCTGCGGCGCGGTCCAGGCAACCCGGCACGTTGCTCACGTAGCAGAAACGCGGCAGGCGCCTGATCGTAGGTGGGCAGCGGCGCCCGTTCAACGGATTGGACGGCGAAGTCGGGCCGTCCATCGTTGTTGATCTGCAGGAACGCCACCGACAGCGACCGGCTCGACATCGTCCAGTTGCTGGCGATGACGTCGGCGTAGTAGCTCCCGGAGCCGCCGCGAATCACCGTCTTGTCGTTGACCGTGTACGCGAAGCCGAGACGCGGCTGGATGTTGTTCGCATCCTGCGGGCGGTTCGCCTTCATCCACGGCTCGAGGGCGACCCAGTTCGCGAACGGATCCCAGATCAAGTCGTAGCGCGCGCCGAGGTTGAGCGTCAGCTTCTGCGTCAGGTGCCAGTCGTCCTGCACCCACGCGGCGTAAGCTCGGCTCGTTGAACGGCAGCTTGTTCTGGCCGACGCCGATCGTGTAGGTCCGCACGTTCGGCGAGATGGCCGCGAGGTTCCACGTGTCCGCATTCCACGGATCGGGGAACAGCGATTCGATGTTGGCCGGAACGGCGCCCTGCCGCGCGTCGATGATCCCCATGCAGTTGGCGCAGTTGAACGACACCTTCTTGTCCCAGAGGTATTCGCCGCCGGCCTTCAGGTCGTGGCGCCCCTTCGCGTCGTACGACAGGTTGTAGTCGTCGCGCGCCGACCAGACATCCTGCAGCTGATAGCGCGGGTAGTTCGCGTTGCCGGCGATCGAGAAGCCGGTGAACGTGATGCGCGGCGAGCCGGTGTTGATGCCGTCGGCGGCGCGCCAGTGATGCGGACCACGACGTGAGGTTCGCGTTCTTGAAGCCGAACCCGGCGTATCCCAGCTGGACCTGGTTGGTCGCGCGCGCTGCCGATCACGCGCGTCCACTGGCCGACGAGGGCGTCGGTGAACTGATCGGTCGTGCCGGTGCCGGCGGGATGGTTGGCGCCGAGATCGTCGAACGGCTGCCACGACTTCGTCCAGGTTGCCTTTCAGCATCAGGCGGCTCTTCGCCGACAGCTCGTAATCGAGCCGCACGCTCGCCAGCTTCACCGACTTCACGCCCGACAGCGCGATGTTGAACGTCGGCCACGCCGTGTTCGAGAACGTCGTCCGCGGCTCGTGCTCGTACTCGTAGCTCGCCGAAATAGTGGAGACGATCCTTGATGATCGGTCCGCCGACCGTCGTGCGTACTGCTGGTTCTTCAGCGGCACGACGCGGTTGAGCACCGGGTCCGGCGCGCTCCACTGCGAGTTGCGGAAGTAGCCGCTGAACATGCCGGTCGTCAGGTTGCTGCCCGACTTGGTGATCGCGTTCACCTGCACGCCGGACGACCGGCCCTGCGTCGCGTCGAAGCGGTTCGAGATGAACTGGAACTCCGCGATCGAGTCGCGGCTGAAGCGCGGCTGGCCGCCGGGACCGAGCTGGCCGGTCACCTGCTGGCCGTCGAGATTGAGCTGGAACTCGCGGCAGGTCGCGCCCTGCCGTGCGATCCTGCACCGGCGCGCCGCCGGTCGCGGTCGTGCGGTTGCCCGGGCGCCAGCAGCGCGCAGCGACATCCAGTCGCGTCCCTGCACGGGCAGCTCGGACATCTGGCGCGGATCGATGTTGCCGCCCGAGACTCGAGCCGGCCATATCGAGCAGCGGCGCTTCGGCCGTCACCGTCACCGTCTCCTGCAGCGTCGACGGCGCCATCTGCAGGTTCACGACGGCGTTCTGTCCGACCAGCAGGTCTACTCCGCCGCGCGTGACCGTCGTGAAGCCTTGCAGTTCGGCCGTGATCACGTAGGTCGCCGATGCGGACCGGCAGCCGGAAGATGCCGCGGCCGTCGGTCACGCCGGCGAACCTGTTTCCCGTCGCCTGGTGGACGGCGGTAACCGTGACGCCGGGCAGCACGCTGTTGGTCGAGATCGACAATCGTGCCGCTGAGCGTGGCCTCCTGTGCGTAGGCGGTGAGGGGCAGTGCGAGCAGTGCGCCGAGCAGCAACGTCGTGAACGCGCGCGAAATCATACGACCCTCCTCTGAGCGGCGCGGAGAGTAGCATAAGGGGCCCGTCGGTGGCGCCGCTTCAGGCCGACCTTGACTCGGCTCCGAATACCTCTATGAAAGGCGCCGCAGGAGGGGCGACATGAGAACGTGGCATCTGACGGTTGCGGCGGTAGTGATCGTCGTAGGTGCGTTTGCGGTCACGACGACCGCGCAGCAGCGCGCCGCTGAATCGCGCGACATGACCCTTCTCGGGTCCAACGATCTGCAGGCGCGCAGCGCGTACCAGCCGGTCATCCAGAAGCAGGGCAATCGCTACATCGCCTACATCGGGCACCACGCGGGCTCGATGCCGAATCTGCTCACCGGCAAGATGGAGGACAACGGCACGTCCGTCGTCGGACGTCACCAATCCCCGCCAGCCGAAATACATCGCGCACATTCCGGGAGGCGGCGAAGCGCAGGGCCCCGGTCAGGCACAGATGGTGCGCACGCTGCAGCGGCGCAGACCTGCCGAAGGCCGACAAGAGCAAGTTCTATCTGCTCCGTGCGCTCGGCACCTCCGGCCATGAAGTCTGGGACGTGACGACGCCTGAAAAGCCGACGCAGCGTCACGCTGATCGTGAACGGGTTGAAGGACACGCACAAGAGCTGGTGGGAGTGCGAGACCGGCATTGCGTATCTCGTCGGCGGCGATCCCGCGTGGCGCACGCCGCGCATGACGAAGATTTACGACCTGAGCGATCCGGCGCATCCGGTCTTCATCCGCGACTTCGGCCTGCCCGGACAGCAGCCGGGCTCAACGATGAATCCGGTGCCGACGGAGGTGCATGGGCCGATCTCGATCCCGAAGGCGAACCGCGTGTACTTCGGCTACGGCACCGGCCGCTACGGCGTCGTGCAGATCGTCGATCGCAAGAAGCTGCTCGAGGGGCCGAAGGAGCCGACGGACGCGAATCTGCGGTATCCCGTCGTCGGTCAGCTCGATCTGCCGATCGATGTGGGCGCGCACACGGCGTTTCCGGTGCTGCACATGATGCTGCCGGAATATCGCCAAGCAGAACTGGCAGCAGGTCGTCACCAACACGGCGGCGGGCACGCACGCTCGCGGCGACGGCTTCGCGCCGCCGACCAACCAGGGGATGCGCGACTTCATCGTCACCGTCGGCGAGACGACGGCGAACGAATGCCTCGAGGCGCGGCAGCTCGTGCGCGTCATCGACGCGACGTTCGAGAAGCAAGATGATGCCGGTATCGTCGTGGACGGTGCCGGAAGCGAGCGGCAACTTCTGCGCTAAGTGGCGGGCGGTTCGGCACGCACTCGACCAACGAGAACATGACGCCGATCTACTACGGCCGCGTGCTCTTCGTGGCGCAGCTTCAACGCGGGCATCCGCGCGCTCGACGTCCGCGACCCGTTCAACCCGAAGGAGATCGCGTACTTCATCCCGCCGGTGACCGCGAAGACCGACAAGCGGTGCGTCGGTCGCGGCGCGGACGAGCGCTGCAAGGTCGCGATTCAGACCAACAACGTCGAGGTCGACGATCGCGGCTACATCTACATCGTCGATCGCGCGAACACGGGGCTGCACATCCTCGAGCTCGCCGGCGCCGCGCGCCGCGTGGCGAACTTCCCGACCAGCAGCACGAACTAGAACGACCAGCATCCAGGACTGTCAACTCCCAGGAGACTGCTCGCCGAAAGGCTCCTTGGGAGTTGGAACCTGGGTCGGGCGTTATAGTCGCCGGATGGCGATTGCAGCGCTTTTCTACGCAATCATCGCGGCGCTGCTCTTCCGCCAACTCCTGCCTGTCTTCACCACACACTCTACGGCGATCTCGGCGATCCGCTGCTGAACGCCTCAATCCTCGCGTGGAATGCGAAGCATCTGCCGCTCACGAGCGACTGGTGGAATTTCCCGGCGTTCGCGCCGCTGTCGGGCGTGACGGCGTTCACGGAGCATCTGCTCGGGGCGTAGCCCGCTTACGTCGCCCATCGTCTGGATGACCGGCAACCCCGATACTCGCCTACAACGTGCTCGAGATCGGTCAGGCTTTCCGCTGAATGGGATCGCAGCGTTTGCGCTGGTGCGCGAGCTCACCGGCTCGGACGTCGGGGCGTTCATCGGCGGCCTAGCGTTCGCTTTCGCACCGTTTGCCGGCGAGCACGCCTCGCACATCCAGATGCTCATGGGATTCGGCATGCCATTCGCGCTGCTCGGGCTGCATCGCTACGTGAAGGGCGGCCGCCGCCGTCATCTCGTCTGGTTCGCACTCGGCTGGTTGGACGTGCTGCTGTCGAATGCCTACTTGCTCGTGTTCTTCCCGATTGTCTTCGCGTTGTGGGTGCTGTGGTTTTTCCGCCAGGTGGACATGCGGCGGTGGTTCGCGATCGCGGCGGCGGCCGTCGTCGCCACCCTTCCCGTCGTGCCGCTGCTGTATGGATATCACCTGCGTCAGGAGCGCGCACGGTCTCGTGCGCGGCATCGACGAGATCAGCGGCGATGAGCGCCACCGTGAGCTCTCTCGCCGGCATTTCTCATCGCGCGATTCTCTGGAAGGGATGGTTGCCGGACACGTTCTACGAGAGTTCACTGTTTCCGGGATTCGCGATCGTGGTGCTCGCCGGTCTCGGAGTCGTCACGAACCGGCGCCGCGTCGTCCTCTTCTATTTTGTGGCCGCCATCTCGATGTGGATGCTGGCGCTCGGTCCCACCCGTGGTCCGTACTGGCTGCTCCTCCATCTGCCGGGCGCACAGAGCATTCGCGTGCCGGCTCGCGCGTGGCTTCTCGCGACGCTGTGCCTGGCCGTGTGTGCCGGTTTCGGCGCCGCGTGGCTAGCGGGCCGACGACAAACCCGATGGCTGGTCCCGCTCTTCACGGTCCTGATCGTCGCCGAGTGCTGGTTCGTTGCGCCGACGATGAAGGCGCCGGAGGTGGTGAGGCTCGGCGTTCCGCCCGGCGCGATCGTCCTCGACCTCCCGATCGGCCAGACCTACCAGAATGCCGACCCGCAGCACCTGGCCGTCCTCGGCAACTATCGCGTCGTCAACGGCTACAGCGGCTACGCACCGCCGCACTTCGACCCGCTGCGCCACGCGCTCGCGGATCACCGGTCCGAGGCGTTTGCGCCGTTCCGGCAGCGGGCGGATCTCTATGTTGTCGTGCGTCCCGACGTCGAGAAGCCGTTCGTCGGCTGGCTCGAGACGCTGCAGGGGATCGAGCGGCGGCCGGACGCGGGCGCGTGGAGGGTGTATCGACTGGCGCGCGAGGAAACGGCCCACCGCCGCCACTATTGCTCCCGCTCCCCAGGCCTGGCGAGCCGCCGTTCGCGATTCCCCGCTGACCGGTTAGTTGCCGAAGACGCTGTTCAGAACGTCCAGCCGTCCGCGTGCCACAGCCCACCCAGCGGTCGCGCTTGTCAACGGTGTCGGAAATGCACTGCGATTCAATCACGGCCGCGCCTTCGATCAGTTCGCTGAACACGGCAAACGGGCCAATCGGGTCGCACACCGTGCCGAACTCCTCCTTGATCCGTTCGGCGTGGTGGATCACCTCGCCGCGGCTCTGCGGGCACATCGGCGCGTCTGCCTTCGCCGCCCGTGAATTTGGTGTTATCGAAGGCCGCCTGGAATGTCGGGATGAAGAGGTACGTCCTCGGCCGGTCTCGGCTTCAAACCGGCGGATCATCCGGCGCCACTGTCCCGAGTTCTGCGCGTACGTGTCGGTCATCTCATCGTAGCTCGGCGCGTAGAGACCGTAATCCATGAAGCCGTCGAGCGCCCTGCAAAGTGCTGCAGGACCGGACGGGTCGGTCGGCAGGTGCATCAGTCCAACCGACCCGATGAAGGCGACCGGGGTACATTCTCGCGCACCTCATCCAGCAGCGACGCGAAGTCGCCGTACATCGCGCCCGCTGCCCACAGAAAGATCACGGCGCGGCCGTTAATAGGTCACGTAGCGATGTCATGAAACGGGATGGACGACGTTGCGGACGATCGCAGGCGATGTCGGTCTGTGAACGCCTCGCGGTTGTAGCGCACGGGTCATATCCTTGGCGCCATCGACCGGAATCAGCCGCGTGCCGAACACGTGCTCATACGCGACGAAGAACGGACGGCTGCCGTTCCGGAAGTAGTACGCAGCCACTGATTGTGATCAGGCAGCGTCGGGGTTGGGGCTGTACTCGAGCACGTCCGCGCCCGATCCGTATTCCGCCAGCAGCTGATTCTGCGCGGCAATATCGGCGGCCGACTGATAGTCGTTCGGGCGTCCCCAGACCGAGCGCACGGGAAACACCGTCGACAGCGTCGGAAGGTACTTCCACGGGTAGATGTTGGCGAACCATCCCTTGAATCTGCTCGATCTCGACCCCGTCGATTCGCGATACCGGAACAGGGCGGGCTGATCGTCGCCGATCGGGCTATCGATCGCCGGCACACTCCGGGTAAACAGCAGAATCAGGAGGAGAACAGCGCTGAGGCGGGCAACCATGGGAATCCTGGACTCGGCACGATCGAGGAATTCTTGCGAAGCGAGACTCTACCGTACTTGCGCGTCCACTGCCGAGGCCGATAAAATTCGAAGGTTCCTACCAGCCGATTTTCCGCAATCTCCTCTGAGTTAGGGATTGGGAGTTAGGGACACGACAGCGCTTCGATCGGGTTGCGCTGGCCGCGACAACGGATGGCCAGCATAGTTTCAGAAGGACGTACCAATAAATGTCCGTAACCGCGCCGTCCGAACAGGAAACCGCCACTTCGGCAACCGCCGAACGCATCGTCAACGATTTCGCCATCCAGGTCGCCACCGTCAACGGGTCCGGCAGCCAGACCGCCAATCTCGTCCTCCTGCGCTCGATTTTCCAGATGGGCGTTCCCGTCTCGGGCAAGAACATGTTCCCGTCGAACATCGCGGGCCTGCCGACGTGGTACACCATCCGCGCGAGCTCCAAGGGATATATCGCGCGGAAGAAGGAAAACGACTTCCTCGTCGCGATGAACCCGGAGACGGCGAAAGAAGATGTGATGACGCTGTCGCCCGGCGCCGCGGTCGTCTACGACGAGCCGCTGAAGCTGAACGAGCTGCGCGCCGATCTGGTTTTCTACCCGGTCCCGTTCGACAAGCTGATCGCGCCGGTCACGCACGACGCCAAGCTGCGGCGTCTCGTGCGCAACATGATTTACGACGGCGTGCTCTCGCGACTGCCTCGATCGACATGGGACAGATGGAGAAGGCGCTGCGGAAGCAGATGGGCAAGAAGGAGAAGGCCATCGCGCTCAACATGAACGCGCTGAAGGCCGGCTTCGACTACGCCGATGCGAACCTGCCGAAGCGCGACCCGTTCCTCGTCCAACCCATGGAAGGGAAGACCGAGGGGATGATCCTGATCGAAGGCAACGCCGCCGCGGCCATCGGCTGCATGATGGCGGGCGTCACCTTCGTCGGCTGGTATCCGATCACTCCGTCATCGTCGCTCTGCGAATCGCTCATCGATTACCTGAAGAGCTACCGCAAGGATCCGGAGACCGGCAAGGCGACCTACGCGGTCGTCCAGGCCGAGGACGAGATTGCGGCGCTCGGCATGGTGATCGGCGCCGGCTGGATGGGCGCGCGCGCGATGACATCCACGGCGGGCCCCGGCCTGTCGCTGATGGCCGAGTTCACCGGCCTTGGTACTACGCCGGAAGTGCCGGCGGTCATCTTCGACGTGCAGCGCGCCGGGCCATCGACCGGCCTCCCGACGCGGACTGGCCAGCAGGACATTCTGTCGGCCGCGCGTCCTGTCGCATGGCGACACGAAGCACCCGATGCTCCTGCCGTGCTCGGTCGCCGAGTGCTACGAGATGGCGCAGGAGGCGTTCGACCTCGCGGAGCGTCTGCAGACGCCCGTCTTCGTCATGAGCGACCTCGACCTCGGCATGAACACCTGGATGTCGAAGCCATTCGAGCATCCGACCAAGCCGTTCGACCGCGGCAAGCGGCTCGACGACCGACACGTTGAAGCAGATCGGTGAGTTCGCGCGATACCGCGACGTGGATGGCGACGGTATTCCGTATCGCACGGTGCCGGGCGATGGCGGCCCCGCGTTCTTCACGCGCGGGTCGGGCCACAACGAGAAGGCGCTGTACAGCGAGCGCGCCGACGACTACACGAACAACCTCGATCGCCTGTCGAAGAAGTTCGACACGGCCCGCACGCTGGTGCCGAAGCCCGACGTCGACATGGCGGGCAAGGTGGCGTCGGCATCATCGCCTACGGCACGTCGCACTGGGCGCTCATCGAGACACGCGACCAGCTGAAGAACGAGCAGAAGCTCGCCACGTCGTACTTCCGGCTCCGCGGCTATCCGTTCTCGAAGGACATTTTCGACTTCATCGACGCGCACGACCGCGTGCTACGTCGTCGATCAGAATCGCGATGGCCAGATGTGGTCGCTGCTCAAGCTGGAATGCAACGCGCAGCAGGTCGCCAAGCTGCGCAGCATCAAGCATTACTACGGACTGCCGATCGACGGCCGGTCTCTTGACGGACGAGTTGCTCGAAGCAGGAAGGACGATAGATTGTCTTCGGTCTTCGGTCTCCGGTCCCGAGAGGACTGGAGACCGTAGACGGGAGACTGGAGACGGAGAATTCATGGCAGGGAAGGTCAACATCATCGGTCTCGAGTCGACCGCGCTATCGGGGCGCGAAGACCACGCTCTGCGCCGGCTGCGGCCACAACGCGATCACCGAGCGCATCATCGACTCGTTCTTCGAGCTCGGCATTCAGCCGACCGACGTCATCAAGCTGTCGGGCATCGGCTGCTCGAGCAAGAGTCCCGCGTACTTCCTGAACCAGGCGCACGGCTTCAACTCGGTGCACGGCCGCATGCCGTCGCTGGCAACCGGCGCGGTCGATCGCGAACCGCAAGATGATCGCGATCGGCATCAGCGGCGACGGCGACACGGGCGCGATCGGCATCGGCCAGTTCGTGCATCTCATGCGCCGCAACCTGCCGATCGTCTACATCATCGAGGACAACGGCTGCTACGGCCTGACGAAGGGGCAGTTCTCGCCGACGGCCGACCTCGGATCGACGCTGAAGACCGGCGTCATCAACGACCTGCCGCCGATCGACACCTGCGCGCTCGCGATCGAGCTCGGCGCGTCGTTTGTCGCGCGCTCGTTTTCGGGCGACCCGAAGCAGCTGAAAGCGATCCTGAAGGCCGCGATCAGCCACAAGGGGACCGAGCATGATCGACGTGCTGTCGCCGTGCGTCACCTTCAACGATCACGAGGGCTCCACCAAGAGCTACGCGTACGTGAAGGATCACGACGAGCCGATGTCCGAAGTGGGCTTCGTGCCGCACTTCGAGGAGATCAACGTCGAATATGATCCCGGCACGACGACGTCGGTGACGCTGCACAACGGATCGAAGATTGTGCTGACGAAGCTGGCGGAGGATTACCACCCGACCGACCGGGTCGAAGGCGCTGCAGATGCTCCACGAGACGGCGCGCCGCGGGGAATATGCGACCGGCGTGCTCTATATCGAGCCGAACAAGCAGGACTTCGTCGACATGCTCGGCATGGTCGACGAGCCGCTGGCGTTCCTCGATCAATCGAAGACGCGTCCCGCGAAGGCGGCGCTCGACGAGATCATGGAGGCCTTCCGGTAAATCCCAAACCACAAATCCCACGCCCAATCCCAAACCCGATCTGAGCGCGCGGGAGGCTCGCGTGCTGCTGTGCTATACTCCGCCGGGTTTTTCGACTAAAACTGGTTTGATTCCGTAGAGTAACGGCTTCTCTACTCACCAGAACAACAGCATCAGGGGACCCCGGTGAGCGGCTATCTGTCGGTCGTCGTCTATCTCGGCTTCATCATCGCGTTCGCGGTCGTGTCGCTCGGCATGGCGTGGGTGCTGAGCCCGCAGCCGGCCGTTCACCTCGAAGCTGAATACGTACGAATGCGGCGCCGAGCCGATCGGCGGCGCGTGGGTGCAGTTTCCCGTCGGCTTCTATCTCGTCGCGCTCGTCTTCATCGTCTTCGATGCGCTCGCCGTGTTCCTGTTCCCATGGGTCCTCGTGCTCCGCACGCTTGGCGCCCGCGGGCTCGTGACCATGGTTCTGTTCCTCGCGATTCTCGGCCTGGGATGGGTCTACTCGTACCGGGAGCGCATCTTCGAATGGCAGTGAAGGGTCCCATCCCGGAAGTTCCGGCTCCCATCTGGCGAAGCTTCAAGGATCTGCAGGAGTGGGAGCAGCTCCACAAGACGCGCCCCGAGGGCGACAAGCACTCGGCGCTCTTCGAGTCGGTCACCGAAGGCATCCATAGCTTTCCCGGCGGGTTCGTCGTGACGACCGCGGCCGACGCGTTCCTCAACTGGGCGCGCAAGTCGTCGGTGTGGCCGGTCACGTTCGGGCTCGCCTGCTGCGCGATCGAGATGATGGCGACGTTCTGTTCGCGCTTCGACGTGGAGCGCCTCGGGATGGTGCCCTGGGCGTCGCCCCGCCATTCGGACCTGATGATCGTGTCCGGCACGGTGACCATCAAGATGGCGCCGATGCTGCTCCGCATCTACGACCAGATGCCGGATCCGAAGTGGGCGGTCTCGATGGGGTCGTGCGCGAACTCGGGCGGCCCGTTCCGCCACGGGTACCATGTCGTGAAGGGCGTCGATCGCGTCATCCCCGTTGACGTCTACGTCCCTGGCTGTCCGCCGCCGCCGGAATCGCTGCTGAACGGCCTGCTGCTCCTGCAGGATCAAATTTCCCACTTCAAGACAACCGGCCGCAAGGCGCCGGCGAATCATGAAGGTCTGACTGAGCGCGTGACGCGCTGGATCAGGCGACGCGATCGGCGCATCGCGTGCGCACGTTCGGCGTCGAGGTCGGCGGCACGCGGTGCAGATGGTGGCGACCGTGCCGCCCGGATCGCTGGGAAGAGCTCGCGCGGTTTGCGAAGGACACGCTCGGCTGCCGCTTCTTCTCCTTCCTGACGGCGGTCGACTGGAAGAGCAGGGGCTCGAAGTGGTCGTCAAGGTGGATAACCTGGACGACAACGTCGCGGCTGCTGCTGAAGACGCGCCTCGGTCCGGGCGTCTCGGCCTGCGCGTCGCTGACGCCGGTCTACCGCGGCGCCAACTGGATGGAGCGCGAGTGCTTCGACATGTTCGGGATCCATTTCGACGGCCACCCGGACCTGCGGCGGATCCTGCTCGAGGACACGTGGGAAGGGCACCCGCTCCTCAAGTCGTATGCGGTCGACACGCCGCATCCGCCCTATAGATAAGGTCACGCGCGTGCTGGATGTAGAACGAAACGAGGCGCGTGGAAATGGACTGGTCGGGCCCCGAGCGCCTCCAGATGAACATGGGGCCGCAGCACCCGTCCGCCCATGGCGTGTTCCGCGCGCATCGTCACGCTCGAAGGCGAAACCGTCGTCGCCGTCGATGCGGTGATCGGCTACCTGCATCGCTGCCACGAGAAGCTCGTCCGAGACGCTGACCTACGCGCAGTACTCGTCGCATCGCGTCCAAGACCGACTACGTCGCCGCGATGACGAGCGAGTTCGCGTACGTGATGGCGGCGGAGGAGATTGGCAAGTTCGAGGTGCCGAAGCGCGCGCAGTACTGCGGGTGATCGTCGCCGAGCTCCAGCGCATCGCCTCGCACCTGCTCTGGCTCGGCACGTGGTGCATGGACATGGGCGGCGCGCTCGGCGGCGGCGCGACGATCTTTCTCTACTGCATCCGCGAGCGCGAGCTGATCCTCGATCTCTTCGAGGCGCTCGTCGGCGCGCGCCTGCTCGTACGGCTTCTTCCAGGTGGGCGGGACCCGCTACGACATTCCCGACGGCTGGGCGCAGAAGTGCCGCGAGACGATCGATCTCATCGAAGGGCGCATCGACGAATACGAGCAGATGCTCGAGCGGAACGCGTTCTTCCTCGCGCGCGCCAAGGGCGTCGGCATCGTCTCGAGGGAGCTGGCGCAGGACGTCGGCATCGCCGGCCCGCTGCTGCGCGGCTCGGGCATCGACTACGACCTCCGCCGCAACGCGCCGTATTCGTCCTACCAGGATTTCGATTTCCGGGTGCCCGATTGAAACCGACGGCGACTGCTTCGCGCGCTACCGCGTGCGGATGGCCGAGTTCCGCGAAGCGATCACGATCATCCGCCAGGCGCTCGACAAGCTGCCGTCCGGCCCGATCTCGTCGCGTCCCGCGCTCAAGTCGGTCGCGCAGATCAGGATTCCGAAGGGCGAGGCCTACGCGCGCGTCGAGGGGCCGCGCGGCGAGGTCGGCAGCTACATCATTTCGGACGGCAGCGCGAAGCCGTACCGCATGAAGTGGCGCGGGGCGTCGTTCTCGAACCTCGCGATCCTTCCGCACATCATTCCGGGCCATAAGGTGGCCGACGTCGTCGCCATCATGGGCTCGGTCGATCCGGTGTTCGGCGAGGTCGATCGATGACCCTGGCCGCGATCCCACCGTGGATCATGCTGCTCGTCGCGCCGTTCGTCGTCCTGAACGTCGTCATCGGCATGGTGACGTACATCACGCTGCTCGAGCGGAAGTTCGCGGCGCGGATGCAGTCGCGCATCGGTCCCTACCGGGTCGGGCCGCACGGTCTGCTGCAGCCGATCGCCGATGCGTTGAAGCTGATGATGAAGGAAGACATCGTGCCGGCGGCGGCCGACCGGCGGATCTACAACCTGGCGCCGATCGTCTTCCTCATCCCGTGCATGTTGATTTTCGCGACGATCCCGTTCGCGCCCGGCCTCGGCGTCGGCGACGTCAACATCGGCATCCTGTTCTTCCTCGCGGTGTCCGGCGATGGAAATCGTCGGCCTGTTCATGGCCGGCTGGGGATCGAACAACAAGTACGCGTTGCTGTCCGCGATGCGCGCGGTCAACCAGATCATCTCCTACGATCTGCCGTTCATCTTCTCCGCGCTCGTCCCGGTGCTCCTGACCGGATCGCTGCGGATGTCCGACATCGCGGCCGCGCAGCAGGGCAGCCTGCTCAAGTGGTTCATCTTCTACCCGGTGATCGGCCAGCTCTCCTTCATCATGTTCATCGTCTCGACGCTGGCGGCGGAAAACCGCGTGCCGTTCGACATCCTCGAAGCGGAGTCCGAGCTTGTCGCCGGCTTCCGCGTCGAGTACTCGGGGATGAAGTTCGCGCTGATCCAGCTGGGCGAATACGCGCACATGATCGGCTCGTCGTTCCTCGGCGCGCTGCTGTTCATGGGCGCGTGGTCGGGTCCAGGCCCTGAGTACCTCGGCCCGATTTGGTTCATGTTGAAGGCGGTCTTCCTGTTCCTCGTCGTCACGTGGATCCGCTGGAGCTTCGTCCGCATCCGCGTGGACCAGATCCTCGCGCTCTCGTGGAAGGCGCTGCTGCCCGCGACGCTGGCGCTGTTGATCAGCACGGCGGCCGTCGTGGTGTGGAGGTCTGGTGGCTTCTAAGGGCAGCACCGAAATCACGACGATCGTCTGGGCGGTGCTGCGCGCGATGGGCGCGACGGCGCGGAACCTGTTCCGCAAGCCGATCACCGTCCATTACCCGACCACGCAGCGCCAGTATCCCGAGCCGCTATCGCGGGTCTGCTCGCGCTGACCTACGACAAGGAAACCGGCGAGGAGAACTGCATCGGCTGCCGTCTCTGCGAGTACGTCTGTCCGCCCGCGGTGATCAAGGTCGAGATGCTGAAGGCCGAGAAGCGGAACTACGCGAAGACGTTCACGCTGGAGCTCTACGCCTGCGAGTTCTGCGAGCTGTGCGTCCAGGTCTGCCCGACGGACGCGATCGTGATGATGAAGTCGTTCGACCTGTCGACCAGCGATCGGCGCGAGATGCTGCTCGACAAGGATCGGCTGCATGCGATCGGCCTGCAGCACCAGCCGTCGTGGGCGACCGGCAACCTGCTGCGTGACATGCAGACACCTCCGAAGGCTGCAGCGCCCGCGCACGCCGCGCCGAAGCCGGCCGGAACACCACCGAGCGGACCGCGGATCCTGCGGGTCCGCGGCCGAGCGGAGACGGCCGTATGACGACCGAGCCGATCGCCTTCTGGTTTCTCGCCATCATCCTCGTCGGCTCGGCGCTCGCCGTCGTGTTATCGAAGAACCTGTTTCACGCCGTCCTCTGGCTGGCGCTCGCGTTGACAGGCACGGCCGGCATCTTTCTCCTTCTCGACGCCGAATTCCTCGCCGCGGTGCAGCTGCTCCTCTACGCGGGCGGCATCATCACGATCGTCGTCTTCGCGATCGTGGTCACCGAACGCCTGGTAGGTGAGCGCCTGACGCAGACGAACATGCGCATCGGCGGCGGCGCGTTCGTCTCATTGGTCCTGCTCGGGTTCATCGTGGTTGTGCTGCGCAAGCATCCGCTCGCGGCGACGCGCGCCCGGACATGCCCGGCGACCTGACGCGCGCGATCGGCCAGGCCGTGCTGACCACGGTACGTGCTGCCGTTCGAGCTGCTCGCCGGTGCTGATGCTCGCGGGCATGCTCGGCGCGATCTACTTTGCGAGGCCCGAAGACTAGTGGGACTCCAGCCGTATCTGATCCTGTCGGCGGTCGTGTTCTGCATCGGCCTGTTCGGCGTGACGACACGCCGCAACACGATCGGCATCCTGCTCGGTATCGAGCTGATGATGAACGCGGTCAATATCAACCTCGTCGCGTTCGCGCGCTACACCGCCAGCGTGTCGGGCATGGTGTTCACCGTCTTCACGATCTGCATCACGGTGACCGAAGCGGCGCTCGGCCTCGCCATCGTCATTCTTCTGTTCCGCGTCCGCCGCACCGTCATGGCGGATCACCTGGACCTGCTGAAGGGGTGATGTCCGACACCGCGCTTCACGCGCTCATCGCGCTCCTGCTTCCGGCATTCTCGTTCCTGGTGCTGGCGATCGTGTTTCCGCTGCGCAGGCTCGGCAGGCCGGCGGCGTGGTTCTCGATCCTCTGTGCCGCCGGCGCATTCTGGGCGGCCGTGATCGCGTGGAACCATGGCGGTCCCGATGCGTCGCGTGCCGTGTGGCCGTGGCTCCCGTCGGGCGGCAAGACGATCGCGGACGTGGGCGTGCTGGTCGACCCGACCTCGACGATCATGCTGTGCCTCGTCTCGCTCGTGGCGCTGCTCGTCCAGTTCTACTCGCTCGGCTACCTGCATGACGAGCCGCCGGCGGCGCTCGGACGCTATTACGCCTATCAGTCGCTCTTCGCGTTCTCGATGATGGGACTCGTGCTGGCGCCGAACCTCCTGCAGCTGTTCATGTGCTGGGAGCTGGTCGGCCTCTGCTCGTACCTGTTGATCGGCTTCTGGTATCAGCGGCCGTCCGCCGCGCGCGCCGCGGTGAAGGCGTTCTGGATCACCAAGGCGGGCGACGTCGGCTTGCTGATCGGGATCGTGATGCTGCTGGCGTCTCACGGGGACGTTCGATTTGACCGAGCTCCGCTCGCTTGCCGCGTCCAACGCGATTCCCGTCGCCGGTCTCTCGATCATCACCTTCTGCATCTACCTGGGTGCGATGGGCAAGTCGGCCCAGTTCCCGTTCCATGTGTGGTTGCCCGACGCGATGGAAGGGCCGACGCCGGTCTCCGCCTTGATCCACGCCGCGACGATGGTGACCGCGGGCGTGTACCTGCTGGTGAGGACCGACTGGCTGTTCGCGCTGACGCCGGACGTGCTGCTGATCGTCGCCTGGATCGGCGCGTTCACGGCGCTGCTGGCCGCCGTACTTGCCTGCGTGCAGGACGACATCAAGCGCGTGCTCGCGTACTCGACGGTCTCGCAGCTTGGCTACATGATGACCGCCATCGGCGCGGGCGTCGCATCCGCAGGGCTTCCTGCACCTGCTCACGCACGGGCTCTTCAAGGCGCTGCTCTTCCTCGGCGCCGGCTCCGTGATTCACGCCGTCGGCAGCAACGACCTGCCGAACATGGGCGGCCTCGCGCGCCGGATGCCGCAGACCGCGATCGTCTTCATCGTCGGCACGCTGTCGCTCGCGGGCATCCCGCTCTTTGGCGGCTTCCTGTCGAAGGAAGAGATTCTCGGCGCGGTGTGGGCCGGCGGACTTGACCGGTCCGTTCGTGCTGCTGATGATCGTCGCGTTCCTGACCGCGTTCTACATGTTCCGCGTCGTGTTCCTCGCGTTCTTCGGCACGCCCGCGCCGGCGTCGCGGACTCGCGCACGCGCATGTGGGCCGCGGTGCGGCGCCGGACCCGCCGACCCGGCGACACGCCCGCGCGCGTCGGCGCACGCCGCGCTGCACAACGAAACGGTCGTCGAAGGCGCGCATGTCAACGAGACGCCGCACGCGCACGAGCCGCCGGTGACGATGCTCGCTGCCGCTCTGGGTGCTGGCGCTGATGACGATGGCGGTGGGCGTGATGTCAACGCTGAAGATCGGTGGCGTTCGCGCAGGCAGCAGCGGAAGCGGCGCCCGCGTGGCTGACGCCGAGCGCGGTTGGCGTCGCGACCGCCGGCATCCTGCTCGCGTTCCTGACATACCAGAGCCGCGCGATCAACGCAGCGAGGCTCGCGCAGCATCTTCGGTCCGATCCGCAGCGCCGCGCTTCATAAGTTCTGGATCGACGACATCTTCGAAGGGCTCTACGGCATTGTCCTCCTCGGCTTCTCGCGCATCGTCGGGTGGATCGATCGCTATCTCGTCGACGGCGTGCTGAACGTGCTCAGCGACTGGACCGTGCAGGCGGGCGACGAGCTGCGCGGCATTCAAACGGGCAAACCGCAGGACTACGTCTACGGCGTCGGCGCCGGCGTCTGGTGCTCATCCTTCTCATGCGATTGGTGTTCTGATGATGGGTCTCTCTGCCACTGCGGCGCGGACCCTTCGGGTCCGCGAAAATCGATGAACAGCCTGCCCCTGCTCTCGATCATGACGTGGGCGCCGTTTGTGAGCGCCATCATCATCATGTTCGCCGCGCGTCATCGTCCGCTGCTCGTGCGGCTGACGGCGCTCACTGGCGCGACCGTCTCGCTCGTTGCGTCGCTCTGGTGCATCTGCGTGCATGACCGCGCCGCGGCCGGCTTCCAGTTCCACGAGGAGCTGTCGCTGGTGCCGTCGCTCGGCATCAACTACCTGCTCGCGATCGACGGCATGAGCGCGCTGCTCGCGGTGCTCACCTCGATCATCATCTTCGCGGGCGTCTTTGCCTCGTGGACGGTGAAGGAGCGCGGCCAGGAGTTCTACGCGCTGCTGCTGCTGCTGGTGACGGGCGTCTACGGCGTCTTCGTCTCGCTGGATCTCTTCGTCTTCTTCCTGTTCTACGAGATCGCGGTGCTGCCGATGTATCTGCTCATCGGCATCTGGGGATCGTCGGGGTTCGTGAAGCCGCAGGGGATCTTCGGCAAGGCGATGGGGCGCACCGGCGTCGGCACGAAGGAATACGCCGCGATGAAGCTGACGCTGTACCTGCTGTTCGGGTCGGCATTCATCCTCGTCGGCATCCTCGCGCTCTACGCGGAAGGCGGGCACACCGTTCTCGTTCCTCGCGCTCCAGCAGGTGAAGTTCGACCCGACGCGTGCAGAAGTGGGTGTTTCTCGCGTTCTACATCGGCTTCGGGATTCTCGCCGGCATCTGGCCGCTGCACACGTGGTCGCCCGACGGCCACGCGTCGGCGCCGACCGCCGTGTCGATGCTGCACGCCGGCGTGCTGATGAAGCTCGGCGCTACGGCGTCGTGCGCCTCGGCATGGGCATGCTGCCGGACGGGACGGTCTACTGGGCGCTGCTCGTCGGCACCATCGCCTGCGTCAACATCGTCTATGGCGCGCTGAGCGCGATGGCGCAGACCGATTTGAGCTTACGTCATCGCGTACTCGTCGGTGTCGCACATGGGTGTCGTGCATGCTCGGCGCGGCGACGCTGACCGTCACCGGCCTGAACGGCTCGGTGTTCCAGATGTTCGCGCACGGCATCATGACGGGCCTCTTCTTCGCGCTCGTCGGCCTGGTCTACGAGAAGGCGCATTCGCGCGCCATCTTCAACGATGGGCGGCTTCGGGACGATGATGCCGGGCATTGCGACGGCGTTTACGATCGCGGGCCTGTCGTCGCTCGGCCTGCCGGCGACCGCCGGCTTCGTCGCCGAGTTCCTGACGTTTCTTGGTGCGTGGAGCTCCGCGCATCCGTGGTGGCTGTTCCCGGGCGTGGCCGGCGCGTTCCTCACCGCCGTGTACGTGCTTCGCGTGACGAAGCAGATTTTCTGGAGCACCCAGAGTCCCGATCCGCATTTCGCGCATCTGCCTGACGCGCAGGGACCCGAATGGGCGGCGCTCGGTATTCTCGTCGCCGTGCTGGTGATCTTCGGCGTCGCGCCGTGGATCGCGGTCGGCACGATCGACACGGCGACGACGCCATTGATCGCGAGCCTGCCGAAGGTCGTCAACGCGGTCGCGGGGATCGTGCGATGACGTTCGACATCGGCATGCCGATGGTCCCGGAGGCTGGCGCTCTTCGTCCTCGCCGTGCTCGTGTTGTTCATCGGGCTCGTGCGCCAGGGCGACTCCGCTTCGAGCCGACGTGGTCGGCTGGTTCACGCTCGCCGGCCTGCTCGCGACGCTCGGTCTCACGTTTTCGTGCGCGAGGGGCGTCGCTCTTCAGCGGCTCGTTCGTCAACGACGGCCTGGCAATCTTCTCCAAGAAACTGTTCCTGTCGTCGGCCGCGCTGAGCGTGCTCGGCTCGCTGACGCTCCGGCAGAGCGAGCTTCAACCGGCGCGCGTCGGAGTATCACTTCGTCCTGCTCGACGTCGGTGCTCGGCATGCTCGTCCTCGCGTCGGCGCGCGAGCTGATCCTGCTGTTTGTCTCCTTCGAGCTGATGTCGATCCCGCTCTACGTGCTGACCGGCTTCGTGAAGCGCGAGGACGCGGCGCCCGAAGCGGCGCTGAAATTCTTCCTGGTGGGGACGGCTTCGTCCGCGGTGATCGCCTACGGCATGTCGTTCATCTTCGGCGTGACCGGCAGCACCGAGCTCTCGGCGATCCCCGGCGCGCTGGCGACTGGCGATCCGATGATGCTGCTCGGGATGACGCTGCTGCTGGCCGGGCTCGGCTTCAAGATCGCGGCGTTCCCGTTCCACATGTGGGCGCCCGATGCCTACGAGGCCGCGCAGCACGCCGTTTGTCGCGTGGCTCGCCGTCGCGCCGAAGGCCGCCGGGTTTCATCGCGATCATCCGGCTCTACGTCGAGGGCGTTGGCGCGGCCACGCTCGTCTGGATGCCGGTCATCGCCGCCGTCGCGGGGATGACGATCATCACCGGCAACCTGATGGCGATCCCGCAGCACAACATCAAGCGGCTGCTGGCGTACTTCGGGCATCGCGCACATCGGCTACATGCTCGTCGGCCTCGCCGCGTTCTCGAGCAACGGTATCGGGATGGTGCTCTTCTACCTGGTCGCGTACTGTTCGGGAACATGGGCGCGTTCTTCGTCGTCGAAGCGGTGGCGCGGTCGGAGAACTCGGAAGAGATCGACGCCTACAAAGGGCTCGCACAGCGCTCGCCGCTGCTCGCGCTCGCGATGCTGATCTTCCTGCTGTCGCTCGGCGGCATCCCGTTCGTCGCCGGCTTCTGGGCGAAGCTGTACGTCTTCCTCGCCGCGATCGATCGCGGGATGTACGGCCTCGTGTTCCTCGGCGCCGTGCTGACCGTCGTCGCGCTCTATTACTACCTGCTCGTCGCGCGCCGGATGTACATCGAAGCGCCGGTGCGGACCGACCGCATCCAGGTGTCCGCGCTCCTCGGTCTCGCGATCGTCATCTGCCTCCTCGGCGTCGTCGGCATGGGCGCGTGGCCCGGCCCGTGGGTCACCGCCACGCAGCGCGCCGCCGCCAGCGTCTTCTGCGCTCTATGGCCTCGACGAAGTAAACCCGAGCGAAGCGAGTAGGATCGCCCTGATGATGCGCCGCCGCCGCTCTTTCGCTCTCCGGCGGTTTTCGGGGGCTGCGCGGCGAATACGACACTCACAAATAGCCTTCACATCGCGCCAGCGCACACAATCGACGCTGATATCGTTATTTCATTGCATCAGCTCTGGAGATGGAAGACGACACCACGATGCAATCGCTCTGGATTGAGCGCGGTTATCAAAAATTGAGGTGTTGGCAATACAGTCGTTCCTTTTTCTGAACGGGCATGAATACCATCGTACGTCTATTCAGATGTGCTGAGCTATCGAGCGCTCCGGTCCTGAAGGATGCGGCGTCGATCATTCCCTCGAAACCTCATCTTTACGACCAGAGGTTCACTCATCGATCTTCCGGATTGGTCCTCGAACGAGCTCTTGTTCGCTCGCGGCAAGTACTGCCGACCTGATGTCGTGCCTGAAACCGCTACGCTTTGAAGATCCCGATTGTGATCGGAAAGGCAGCGATGCCTGGAAGCGCCAACCTCCTGCTGCATGCGTTTTCCAAAGGGGCACGAGATCACGCGCGCTGGCGGATGTCGGCAAGGAACCGAATCGTCAGATGCCGCATGATACAGCGGCTGACAGGCTACTGAAAGCCGATCCGTAAATACGTGCCGGGAACCGCAGGAATCGGGTGGAACGGGCGAGGCCGGCTCCTGTCGGCATCACGAAGTTCTCTCGCTGATCATCGTCTGCTCAAACTCGCAAAGCCGTATTACTACTTTCACCCGGTCCATTTCTCACTCTGGCGTTGTGCCTGGGACGACACCTTTCGCGACGGGGCTTTGGCCCATTCAGGCCAGCTACTGTATTCATCTGTGGAACGAAAAGATCAGACGCGGCGGCGCGATGAACAAGAACGGGCCATTCCCCGCGACATTCGCTCATCCAGCGGTTGGCATCCCGCTGCCTGGGGTCTAAACGGGCCGCGCGAACTCTATTCCCGCGAATCGAATTGAACCGGCCGTTCTTGGCCCGGGCGATTCGTCGCGCCGACCTGCACAGCGCGCGCGCGGGATGGTGCACGATGACGTTCGACATCGGCATGCCGATGGTCCCGGAGCTGGCGCTCTTCGTCCTGGCCGTGCTCGTGCTGTTCGCATCGGATCTTCGCGCGCCAGGGCGACTCCGCTTCCAGCCGACTGGTGGCTGGGTCACGCTTGCGTCGGCATGGGTGCGTGGCCTGGCCCCTGGGTCACCGCCACGCAGCGCGCGGCGGCCAGCGTCTTCGCCGTCGGCATCAACGAAATAACCCGCGTAGACTAACGCTCCGGGTGAACGCCGTCCTGGAAACGGAGCGGTTGATATTGCGCCCGTGGGCGCTCGAGGACTTCGACGACTTCGCGGCGATGTGTGCCGATCCCAGGGTGATGGAGTTTCTCGCGGTAGACGGCCGCCCTGATTCGCGGTTCGGGTCGTGGCGATCGCTGTGCGGGATGGTCGGCCACTGGCAGCTGCGCGGATTCGGCTTGTTCGCCGTCGTCGAGCGTCAGACCGGCACATTCGTCGGCCGCGTTGGGCCCGTGGGAGCCTGAAGGAGTGGCCCGACTTCGAGATCGGCTGGGCGCTGCGCTCCGAATACTGGGGACGCGGATACGCAACGGAAGCCGTGAACCGCTGCATCGCGCACGCGTTCACCGATCTCAACCGTTCGCATCTCAGCAGCTTCATCCTGCCGGAGAACACGCGTTCCATTCGCGTCGCTGAGCGTGTAGGGCGAGCGCCTTGAAGGTAAAGTCGCACTGCCGCATCTGCCCGGCCGAAAAGTTCTCCAGTATGGGCTCTCGCGAAACGAGTGGGAACGTCGCAGGCCGACCTGAAGGTCGGTCTCTCTACGTTCGATGCTCCTCGAACCGTCGCACCCTCGCACCTTCGGACGCACCGTCTCGCACCCTTCGCACCTTTCGCACCGACCGGTGCCGCTTCGCACCGACGTCAGATATCGACCGAGTATGTGATCGATATTGAAATCGAATGACTCCCAAGTCATCCGATAACAAGATAGAATCGCCGGAACTACCGAACCCACGCGGCGTTAACTCACGCGAGGCGTCCATGAAACAGAAACCTCGTTTCCCGGGCATCCGGGTCACGGCGAACGGTAATCAACTCGTCTCGTACCACACCGAAGCCCGAATCGCGGACGCGGGCGTCTTCTATCCGATCACCCCGTCGACCGAAGGCGGCGAGCTCTATCAGCAGGCATTCTCGGAAGGCAAGCTGAACGTGTTCGGCGGCAACACGATCGCCGTCGAAGCGGAAGGGGAGCATGCCGCGCAGGGCGGCGCCATCGCGCACTCCGTCTGCGGCAAGCGCGTCGTCAACTACACGTCGGGGCAGGGCATCGTCTACGGCGTCGAGCAGTATTACCACGCCCCCGGCAAGTGTTCGACGATGGTCCTCGAGGTCGGCGCGCGCGCGCTGACCAAGCACGCGCTCAACGTGCACTGCGGTCATGACGACGTCTACGGCGCGCTCGACACGGGCTGGATCATCGTGTTCGGCAAGGACGCGCAGCAGGCCGCCGATCAGTCGATCATCGTGCGCCGCGTCACCGAGCTCAGTCTGACGCCGGCGATGAACGTGATGGACGGCTTCCTCACGACGCATCTCGAGCGGACCTTCTACAAGCACGAATCGCAGCTGATCCGCGAGTACCTCGGCGCGCCCGAAGACATCATCGAGTGCCCGACCGAGAGTCAGCGGAAGCTCTTCGGCCCGACGCGCCGGCGCGTGCCGAAGATGATCGACCTCACCAACCCCGTCCTGCTTGGCCCGGTGCAGAACCAGGAGCACTACATGCAGGGCGTGGTCGCACGGCGCGACAACTTCGTCGAGCCGATCCTCGACTTCTTCGAGGCGGCCTACAAGGATTTCGCGGCGCTGACCGGCCGCTACTACGGCCTCGTCACCGAGCATAAGTGCGACGACGCGGAGACGGTGTTCGTGTCGCTCGGCTCGGCGGCGGAGAACATCGAGGCGGCGGTCGATTACCTGCGCGAGCGCGAGAAGCGCCAGCGTCGGCTCGATCCACATCAACGTCTTCCGTCCGTTCCCCGAGGCCGCGATCGTCAAGGCGCTCGCGGGCAAGAAGAACGTCATCATCCTCGAGCGGACCGACGAGCCGATGGCGGGCGACAACCCGATCGGGCCGCGACGTCCGCACGGCGCTGAACAAGGCGCTGCAGGGCGTGGACGGCATTCCCGAAGATCACGCCGGCGCAGATGCCGACGCTGATCGCCGGCATCTACGGCCTCGGCTCGCGCGACTTCCGGCCCGAGCACACGATCGGCGCGTACGAGTACGCGATCGGCAAGCGCGCGCGGAGGGACGGCAAGCGCGCGTCCGACGGCGCGTCGTTCATCGTGCTCGGCGTCGATCATCCGTACGAGGTGAAGTCGGACGACACGCCGTCGCTGCTGCCGGACAAGGCGATCGCGGTCCGGTTCCACTCGGTCGGCGGCTGGGGCGCGATCACGACGGGCAAGAACCTGGGCGCGATCATCGGCGACCTCAACGACCTGCTCTACGAGCGCGACAAGGTCGTCGACGAGTTCGGCAACCCGAAGGAGATCATCCACGTCAGCGCGAACCCGAAATTACGGGTCGGAGAAGAAGGGCGCGCCGACGTCCTACTTCATGATCGCGGCGCCCGAGCGCATCCGCGTCAACTGCGACCTGCGCCACGTCAACGTCGTCCTCTGCTGCGATCCCAAGGCCTTCACGCACACCAACCCGCTCGACGGCATGGCCGAGGGCGGAAGCCTCGTGTGGGAATCGGACGAAGAGGGCGAGGCCGCGTGGGAGCGGCTGCCGCTCTGGGCGCGCAGGCAGATCATCGACAAGAAGATCCGCGTCTTCACGCTGCCCGGCTTCAAGATTGCGCGCGAAGCGACCGACCGCGGCGACCTGCAGCTCCGCATGCAGGGCAACGCGTTCCTCGGCGCGTTCTTCTCGGTCGTCGCCGATGCTGCACGGAATTCGGCATCACGCCCGAGCAGTTCCGCGACGCGGTCCACAAGCAGTACATGAAGAAGTTCGGCAAGCTCGGCGACGCGGTCGTGATCTCCAACATGGAGGTCATGACCAAGGGCTTCGAGCTGGTGCGCGAGATCAAGGTGGGCGAGATGGAAGCCGCCGACCGCCTCGACGCTGCGCGGCAAGGCGCTGCTGCCGATGGTCATGCCCGACGAGCATCGCGGCCAGCGAGGGGTGCGGCACGGGCTGCCGCACGATTCCGACCTGCCGGAGGAGCAGCCGGCACGTCACGCCGCTGACGCGCGTCGCCGAGTTCGACGCGATGTTCAGGGCGAAGCTCGGGCTACAACCAGCCGGCCAATGCGTACGCCGTCGCTCGGCATCATGGCGGCCGGCAGCGGCGACACCGCGTCGAAGCTATACGTCGCGCGCCGCGAGACGCCGCTCTATATTCCTGAGAACTGCACGCAGTGCATGGAGTGCATCGCGGTCTGTCCCGACACGGCGCTGCCGAACTGCTCGCAGGACCTCGACACGATCCTCCACGCCGCGGTCTCCAACTACGTCACCGACGGCGGCGAGCGTCAGAAGATGCTGAAGCTGCTGCCGGAGATCACGAAGCAGACCCGCGAGCGGATGCGCGACGCGGTCGCGAAGAACGACAAGACGCCGGCGCAGACGTTCATTCGCGAGGTCACGCACGCGGTCAACGGCTTCTCGCCGGCGGCGAAGGAAGAGTTCTTCAGCGTCATCGACAAGGTGCCGATGGCGTTCCACAAGGCGAACGCGATCTTCGCGACGCCCGAGAAGAAGAACCCGGGGTCGGGCGGCATCTTCTCGATCTTCGTGTCGGACCTCTGCAAGGGATGCGCGGCGTGCGTCACCGCCTGCGGCGACCACCAGGCGCTGCGCATGGTGCAGGAGACCGAGGAAGTCAACGCCGAGCACGAGAGCGGCACCGCGTTCCTCAACCTGCTTCCCGACACAGCGCAGAAGTATCTCGGCCTCTACAACGACACCCGCCCGCAGGATTCCAAGACCGCGACGCTCCGCAACATGCTGATGGTGCGGAGGAACTACGACGCGCTGGTCTCGGGCGACGGCGCCTGCGCGGGCTGCGGCGAGAAGAGCATCCTCCGTGCGATAGCCGCGGTGACCGAGGCGTACATGCGGCCGCTCTACCACGCGAAGGCCGATCGCTTCCGGCGCAAGTCCGACGAGCTCGAGAAGGTCGGCGAGCAGAAGCTCGCCGCGATGAAGGCGCGCAGCCAGGAGGAATACGACCTGTTCCGCCAGGCGGTCGCGCACCTGCTCATGGCCCTCGGCGGCGAGGACGACAAGGACACCAAGGGCGCGGATGGCCGCGCACGGCGCGATCTCCGACAAGGACATCGTCGGCGCGATCACCGCGGTGCTGCGGCACGAGGCGTTCATCCACAAGAACCTGCAGCCGATCGACGGCCGCGCCGCCAACGGCATGTCCGTGATGGCGATGGCCGCGCACACCGGCTGCAACACGGTCTACGGATCGACGCCGCCGAACAACCCGCATCCGTATCCGTGGATGAACTCGCTCTTCCAGGACGGCATCACCGTCGGCTGGCTCCTCGGCGAGAGCTTCATCGTCGATCACGGGCGGCGCTCGGTGATCCCCGAGCGGCTGCTCGACGCGCTGATGACCCGCGAGCAGGACGTCATCAACCGCGCGCGAGTACTACGAGTACGTGCACTTCAGCGACGCGGTGATGACCGACCAGGAAATCCTCGAGATGCCGAAGGTCTGGGTGGTCGGCGGCGACGGCGGCATGGGCGACATCGGCTACCAGAACATGTCGAAGGTGATCCTGCAGAACCGGCCGAACGTGAAGGCCGTGATGCTCGACACGCAGGTCTACTCGAACACCGGCGGGCAGAACTCCGACTCGACGCCGATGCTCGGCGGCAACGACATGAACATGTTCGGCACCGCGACGCAGGGAAGAACGTCGAGAAGAAGACCGTCGCGGAAACGTTCCTCGCCGGGCACGGATCGCCCTACGTCGGCGCAGATCTCGATCGCGAACGCGCCGAAGCTCTATCGCTCGATCCTCGACGGCATCGAGTACCGCGGCACGGCGTTCCTGCAGTGCTTCACGACGTGTCAGCCGGAGCACGGCGTGGCCGACGACATGGCGCTGACGCAGGCGCAGCGCGTGCGTGACTCGCGCGGCGCGCCGGAGTTCGTCTTCAACCCGCGGCTGGGCGAGACGTACCCGGAAGCGCTCGACGTCAAGGGCAACCCGTCGATCGACCTGGACTGAGTACGAGGCGAAGTTCAAGTCGACCAACGAGCCGTACTCGCTACACGGTGGCGCACTGGTGCGCGACCGAAGCGCGCTTCCGGAACCACCTGAAGAAGGTCAAGCTGGAAGAGGCGGCCAGGCTGATCTCGCTCGAGAACATGCTCGTGCGCATCACGCAGCAGGACGTCGTCTACCGGCGGTACCTCGTGAAGGATCACCGGTCGTTCGTGCCCGACTTCGGCGTCTACATCAAGGTGCAGGGCGCGGACGGCAAGGTGGAGTTCCGGACGCTGTCGCGGCAGCTCGTGCTCTTCTGCGTCGAGCGGCGGAAGGCGTGGCGCATGCTGCAGAGCAAGGCGGGCATCGAGAACCGCGAGTACAGGCGCAGCGCGCGATCCTCGCCGAGGTGGACGCCGGCAAGATCACGAAGGAGCAGCTGTTTGCCGGAGCCGAGGAGCTGATGAAGGCGCGCGCTCGGCAAACCTGGTGGCGCACGCCCGCGGCCGCGTCGCGGCCAGTCGCGCCGCCGCCGACAGCCGCGATCGCCCTGAAGACGAGCGGCGATGTCGTCGTGAACTAGCTCGTGGGTGGTTGGTGGCTAGAGGCGGAATGTTTTTCTTCACCGCCAACCACTAACCACTAACCGCGGACGATCAAGTTCCGGTTACACTTCCGAGATTCGCTCTTCGTTCAACACCGAATTTTCTCTGGGGTGCCAGTGTCCGACCGGAACCATTTCGTCGCTTCAGATCCCCTCCGACTCCTTCGCTTCCTACACCGGGACAGAGCCTCCAGCCGATTCGGGACGCGGCCTCCGCGAAGGGCTGCCGCCCGCGTTCCGCATGCGCGCGCTGATGCCCACTACGTCGAACAGCTCGATGGCGCAGCGCCCGCGGTGATCGTGCAGACATCGCGGTTCACGTGATCGATGTCAGCGACGCGCCTGCCGGATGCGCTGCCGGGCGCCTCGTCGAGATCGATCAGCGCGAACGGCGTGCTCGAGCCGCTCGTCGTTCAGCGGAACAACGGCACCTACAAGACGATCACCGGGCAGAAGCGTCTTAGCACGCCGCGCGCGCGGCGCGGGCCTACGCGAGGTTCCGTGCCTCGTGCATCACGTGTCCGACGAGCGCGCGCAGGCGCTTCGCGATCCGCTGCCGCCAGCGCCGGCGCCAGCTGTCGGTCGGATCAAGCGTCGTCCGGCATCGGCGCGGCGGCCGAGCGGAATGCAGTGCTTTTGGCCATCGCGATGGCCGCGATGCGGCTCGTCGCAGCCGCGCCTGACGGGCAGTTCTCGCTGGTGAAGACCGCGGCGGGCGCACGCCTGTCGATCGACCTCGCCGCCCGACGCTTAGGGCGAGATAGGCGAGAAGGGCCAGCCCTATACCCTCGTCGTCTCCAGGGCCGATAGTGCAGTCGTGGTCTGCTTTTTCAGCGGCAGCGGGCGGCATGATTCGCTGCGAGGTGCGCCCCGGTCTCGATGGCGACGGCTATGAGCTGGTGATCGATCGGCCGGATGCGCTCGTGCAAGTGGAGCGGCTTCACCGGCGCCGAAGCGCTGAACCGGCGGTGGCTGGACGTGGAAAAGCGGCCTACTCAGGCAGGGGATGGCGCGGACCCCGCGCCTCGTCAACACCTGAAACATCTGTAGACTCGGGCCGCCCGGCTCCGCGACGAAGTCGGTGGCGCGCCGCCCGGGACCGCGGTACTCGCCGGCGGTCTGGCTGCTCCGGGTCGCGCCGATCCCTGAACGGAGCGGCGGCGGTGGCGCGAACGTCGAACCCTCGTCCGGGTTCGCGAGCACCACGCGGATGCAATTGCGGCCGTCGGCCTTCGCCCGGTAGAGCGCCGCATCGGCGCGTGCCAGCACGCGCCTCGAGATCCTCTTCACCCGGCAGCGCGATCGTGATTCCCACGCTTGTCGTCAGCTGGATGCGGGCCGAGCTCCGCACTCGGTGATCGTGCCGGCGATCCTGCGCGCGAGCGTGACCGCGACGCGCTTGGCCTGATCCAGACCGCTTTCCGGAAGCGCGACGAGGAACTCCTCGCCGCCCCACCGGCAGCGAAGATCGCTGACCCGCAGCGTCTGCATGAGCGTGTGCCCGATCGCCGCCAGCACCGAGTCGCCGCACTGGTGGCCGTAGCGATCGTTGATGCTCTTGAAGTAATCGAGGTCGAGCATGAGCACGGCGACCTGCTGCGACGCTCGATGCGCGCGCTTCAGTTCCGCGCGCAGCCGCTCGAGGCCGTCCGGCCTCGTGGCGCAGCCCGTCACCGAATCGATCGTGCTCAGCTCGCGCAGCTGCGCGATGATGTGCGCGGTCTGCAGGCTGTCGCCGAGCAGCGGCGCCAGCAACGCCAGGGCACGCTTCGACGTCGGTGAGAGCGGCCGGTTCGTGACGGGAACGCCCATCACGCCGACGACCGTGTCACCCGAGCGCAGCGGAAAGCGTCGCCCATTCGCCGGCCGCTTCCATCAACGGGTGCAGCGAGGATCCTTCGCCCGTAATCGGCGCTCGCGATCATCTTGCGTCGGCCGCCGATGTTGGTCTCGATCCAGAGCTGGTCGACGCCGAGAATCGACGGCAGCTTCCTGGCAATCGTTTCGTGAAGTTCGCCGGTCGAGAGCGAGCCGCGCAATTCCGCGACGAACGCCAGCACACGCTCCCACGAACTGTCGCCATCCTGGTCGGCTGGCGTGGCCTGTGGCGGTCCGGACGCCCGATTCGGCGTTGTCGGCAGGGTGACGCTTCACTCGTGAATATTCTATGAGAAAACGCGCGCGTGATTAGGTCTTCTTCCCTACGAAGCGCCGAGCCTAGCTTTCGTGGCGCGGCCGGCTGAAGCGGCCGACGAGCGGCTTGGCGAGATCGGCGAAGTCGCCGTAATGCATCCGGATGCAGTCGGTGTGCGTGCCGGCGTTGAACACCATCTCCGGATCGCCGACGAAGCACGCCTCGACGAACACGCGCTGAAGATAGAGACCGCCGAAGGGCGGCATCGCGCCTTCCTCGCAGTCCGGATACAGCGCGGCGAACTCGCGCTCGCTCGCGAGGCGCAGTGCCGCCGCGCCGGCCAGCTCGCGCAACTGTTCCGAGGTCCACCGTGTAGTGCGCGGGCACGACGGCGAGCACGACTTCGCCGTCCGCGTAGCACACCACGGTCTTGGCCCATGACCGGCCCGGGACGTGGGAGATGGCCGCCGCATGCATCGCCGTGAACGCCGGCGCGTGGCGGAAGGTGGTGTAGGGAACGCGGTTCTTCGGTCAGGAATTCGTCCAGCGAGCGCGGTCTCATTGTCCCTCCGCGCCGGAGATCCCTCCGGCCACTGCGGGTTACCCAGGGAACCGGTCCGTCCGCACCCAGCACGGCGGCAGGGATGCGAGTGGCGCGCAGTATAGCAAACCGGGCTAAGATCGTTGCCCCGGTAAATCGTGGAGGATTGACGGGTTTCGCGAGACGTTGTGTGGGTGCCTTATCGTCTTCCGCGCACGCGCTGTGGCGAGCGAGTGCGCAGGTTGGGGGGCTCCGCACATGAAGTCGTCCGTCGGGTTCTTACGCGTTCTCGTCATTTCTGGCGCCGTTCTGGCGCTGCCCGTGATTGCCTTCGCGCAGGAAGCCGTCCTGACGGGGACGATCACGGATTCCACGGGCGCCGTCCTGCCCGGCGTTGCCGGTGCAGGCCGTCAACGAAGCTTCCGGCAACAACTATGAAGCGGTCACGGATGGCCGCGGGGTCTATCGCATTCCCGTCCGCGTCGGCTCGTTCAAGATCACAGCGGGCCTTGCCGGGTTCAATAGCGTCATGCGGACGGGCGTCCAGGTGCTGGTCGGCCAGACGATGACGCTGAACCTCCAGATGGCGCCCTCCGCGCTGCAGGAGACCGTGACGGTCACGGGTGAGGCGCCGCTCATCGAAACACAATCGTCCGAGCTTGGCGGCAACATCGACCCGCGCCAGGTTCAGGATCTTCCGACGGCGGGCCGCAACTGGATGTCGCTCGCGCTGCTCGCGCCGGGCAACCGCACCAACGACCAGGGCTCTCTGCCCGTGCAGGATCGCGTGGACGTGCGGGAGTTCCAGCTCAACGTCGACGGCCTCCAGGTGACGTCGAATCTCGGGACGGGCAACCAGTCGCGTTACAGCAACGATGCGATCGCGGAGTTCCAGTTCATCTCGAACCGCTTCGACGCGACGCAGGGCGCTCGTCGGGCGTGCAGGTGAACGCCATCACCAGGTCGGGCACCAACACCACGTCAGGCACCTTCGTCGGCAACTTCCGCGACAGCCGCTGGAACTGCCGCCGATCCGGTTCTCAACACGAAGGTCCCCTACAAGAACCAGCAGTACAGCGGCACCATCGGCGGACCGATCATCCTGAACAAGCTGCACTACTTTGCCAACTACGAGTACGAGCATCAGCCGCTGACGTCGATCTGGACGACGCCGTACCCGGCCTTCAATGTCACGCAGAACGGCACGCACCACGTCAACCTGTCGGCGTGCGCGTCGACCAGGAGCTGTCGTCGAAGATGCGCCTGATGGGCAAGGTGAATCACTCGAGCCTGCTGGATCCGTTCGGCACGGGCAACTCCAACTATCCCGCGGCCACGGCGAAGAACCAGGAGCATTCGACGGACGTGGTCGGCGAGTTGACGACCGGTGCTCAGCAACAAGGCGCTCAACACCGCGCGCGTCGGCTACGCCTCCTACGGCATCAACCAGTCGAGCCTCACGTCCTGGTCGCAGCACTGGGAGGCCGGCAACGGCATCACCAACGGCGGGCCGAACTCTGACGTTCCGCGGGTTCCGCAGCAATCGCAACGGCAACATCCCGCGGTACCGCAACCAGAACACCTACACGATTCACGACGACTTCACGTATTCGTACGACGCGAAGGGGCATCACGACCTCAGGGCCGGCGGCGAATTCCTCCATCTGCTGGACAACACGCGCAACTGCAACCAGTGCGGTGGCACGGCCACGGTCAACGGCGGACCGGTTCCGGCCAACATCACGTCGCTGCTGCCCGATCCGTTCAACGCGGACACGTGGCAGCTGGCTGACCCGGCGTTCGGTGCGATCGCGCACGCGCTACTCGGTCGGCGTGTCGGATTCGTCGAACTTCCTGACGCCGGTGCACATGTGGAAGTACGGGGCGTGGGCGCAGGATGACTGGAAGGTGACCAACAAGCTGACGCTGAACCTTGGCGCCCGCTACGACCTGATCTGGAACGCGCTTCGCCCAGAACGTGACGTTCCTGCCGTTCGAGCTACGCGAACCGTCCGCAGGACGCCAAGAACATCCAGCCGCGTCTTCGGCTTCGCCTACACGCTCGACGATCGCACGGTGCTGCGCGGCGGCGCCGGCCTGTACTACAACGACGAGCTGAACACGAACGTGCTGTGGCCGATGAGCCCGCTGACGATCGCGGTCATCGGGCGTTGACAACACCACTCCGCGCCGCGCGGATTTCGTGGCCAACCCGTTCAACGGGCCGCTGCCGACCTATGCGCAGGCGCTCGCGCAGCTTCTGCAACGCGGGCGGCGGTGTTCCGGACAACCCGGCATACACGGCCTGGGCGGCGGCCGGCTTTACGACGGCGGCGCCCTGCCTCCTGCGCGACCTGCAGGAGATGACGCCGATTCCGGATTACTCCCACGTGACGCACAGCTGGCAGAGCTCGATCGGCATCGCGCAGCAGTTCGGCACGACGACGGCGCTGCAGGTGGACTACGTGCAGACCAACAGCCGCAACGAGAAGTCGATCCAGGACAACGTCAACCTGACTTTCAATCCGGCAACGGGCGTTCCGTATCCGCACTCGGACGTCGCTCACCGCGCCTATCCGATGTTCGGCGTCGTCGGGTCGAGCCCGCACATCGGGATGTCCGACTACTACGGCGTGCAGAGCAGCTTCACGAAGCGGATGTCGAATCGCTGGCAGGCGAACGTGACGTACACGCTTGGCTGGTTCTATTCGCAGGACCCGCCGCCGCTGTCGAGGCCTGCAGGCATACGGGTACGGTGCCGATCGACATGGGCAACGAGCGGTCGCTGTCGGCCTTCGATCAGCGGCACCGCGCGGTGTTCAACGGCATCTATGACGTGGGCCACGGTTTCCAGGTGAGCGGCATCTACTTCTACGGTTCCGGCCAGCGGGACCAGATCGTCTGCGGCTGCGACGCGCGCGGCCTGCAGATCGGCAGCATCGACCGGTTGCGCGCCGACGACCCGCAGGGACCGAACGGCAGCATCATCCCTCGCAACAGCTTTCTCGAGCAGCCGATCCACCGTGTCGAGATGCGGCTGCTGCAGCGCATTCCGCTGGGCGGGAAGGCAAACCTCGCGGGCAGCCTCGAGGTCTTCAACCTGTTCAACCGGAAGAACTACGGTGCGTACGATCTGACCGAGACAAGCGGGACTTTCCTCCAGCCGCAGCCGAGCGCGAACCTGTCGTATGCGCCGCGCACGGTGCAGCTCGGGTTCCGGCTGACCTTCTAGTTCGTTCGTCGTTTGTAGTTAGTAGTTGGTAGTTCGTGGAGGCCGGGTCCTTCGGGGCCCGGCCCTTTTAGCCTACGATCAACTTCCCGACCTCTCAACTTCTCAACTTTTCCCCTACTTCGACTTTCGCCACTTCAACCTTCGCACTTCGTTTGACACACTCCTCACCGGGCCCTAGAATTGCGCCCACACCGCTCAACCCGAGCGTTTGCCTCGCTTTGCACTGTTCTGCACGGTCGCTGCTGTTCGTGACCGTGGTTGTTTGCCCTTCTCTGAGGAGGATCCATGTATTCGAGCGTTGTGAGGCGGTTGATCTTTCTCTGTGCCCTGTTGGCACTTCCCGGGCTGGCGCTTGCGCAGGAAGCGACGCTGACGGGCACTATCACGGATTCGACCGGCGGCGTGCTGCCGGGCGTAACCGTTCGTCGCCGTCAACGAGGCTTCCGGCAACCAGTTCGAAGTCGGTGACCGATGGTCGCGGCGTCTACCGGATTCCCGCGCGCGTCGGCGCATACCGGATCACCGCGACGCTCACCGGCTTCAGCACCGTCAACCGACAGGGCCTGAACTTGCTGGTCGGGCAGACGGCGACGATCAACCTGCAGATGGCTCCGTCGACGCTGCAGGAAACCGTGACGCGTCACGGGCGAAGCGCCGCTCATCGAGACCACGACGTCGAGGCTTGGCGGCAACATCGATCCGAGGCAGGTCGCAGGAGCTGCCCGGTGCACGGCCGCAACTGGATGGCGCTGGCGCTGCTCGCGCCGGGCAGCCGCACGTCGTCGACCAACGCGACCGCGCCGCTGCCGGACAGGAACGGCGGCGAAGCAGCGCGAGTTCCAGCTGAATCTCGACGGACAGCAGATGTCGTCGGAGCTCGGCGCGGGCAACCAGCCGCGCTTCAGCCAGGACTCGATCGCCGAGTTCCAGTTCGTCACCGAACCAGTTCGACGCCACGCAGGGCCGCTCGACCGGCGTGCAGGTGAACGCGATCACGAAGTCGGGCACGAACCAGTTGCACGGCCTCTTCCGCAGCAACTTCCAGAGCAGCCGCTTCAACGCGGAGGATCCCGTCGCGCACCGTGTGGTGCCGGTCGAGCATCCAGCAGCTACAGCACCGCGATCGGCGGCCCGATCCTCAGGGACAAGCTGCACTACTTCGGCAACTTCGAGTACGAGCGGTCAGCCGCGAACCAGCGTCTGGACGACGCCGTATCCCGACATTCAACATCGCGCTCGCGGGAAAGAGCACGCGGCACCTGCAGGGAATCCGGCTCGACTACCAGCTCTCGTCGAAGACGCGCATCATGGGCAAGGCGTCGGGCCAGCGGAGCAAGGATCCCTTCGGCAACGGCTCGTCCACGAGTCACCCGGCGTCCACGATCGACCAGGACGAGCGCAATCAGGAGTACATCGGGCAGTTCACGCAGGTGCTGAGCAACCGGTCGTTGAACGAAGTCCGCGGCGGCTACAGCCACTACGGCTTCGCGAACAACACGCTCGTCACCTGGTCCAAGCATTGGCAGGCGCCGCGCGTGACCAACGGCTATCCGCGCATCACGTTCACGGATTTCGCGGTCAACGCCAACGCAGAACGCGCCGCGGCATCGCGACCAGAAGGTCTGGCAGATTCGCGACGACTTACGACGTCCTACGACGCAGGCGGCCACCACGACCTGAAGCTCGGCGGTGAATTCGTCCGCCACTTCGAGGACAGCGAGAACTGCGCGATGTGCGGCGGGAACATCGACGCGCGCCAGCGGCATCGTGCCTCCGGACGTGCTGCAGGCGATGTTCCCCGACCCGTTCAGCGCCGACACCTGGAATCTGGCGGCGCTCTCGCCCTACGTGCGGACCTACACGATCGGCATCGGCCAGTTCCCGAACCAGTACGCTCAGCCGAAGTATGCGGGATGGGCGCAGGACGACTGGCGGATGACGAGCCAGGCTAGACGCTCAATCTCGGGCTGCGCTACGACTTGAGCATCAATGCGTGGGCGAACGATCTTGGCTTCGAGCCGTTCTACCGGGCTGGCCGGCCGAACGATACGAACAACCTCCAGCCGCGCGTCGGGCTTCGCCTACCAGCTCAGCGATCGGACGGTCGATTCGCGGCGGGACCGGTGTTTATTACGCCGATGCGCTGACCGTCGACGCGTTCTGGCCGAGTACAACACGCAGTTGTCGAGAATCCAGTTGAACAACGACGGGCGGGCCGGACTTTGCGGCCAATCCGCTGAACGGCCAGCCGCTGCCGACCTACGAGCAGGCGGCGACCCGGTTCTGCCACTCGCCGGCGCAGGCGGCGAATTTCGCCGCGTGGCAGGCGAGCAATTACACCGGCAACGCGCCGTGTCTGCTGCTCACCACGCAGGAGATGCCCGCGCCCGATCAGTACATGCAGATGGCGCGCGCATGGACGTCGTCCATCGGCTTCCAGCACCAGTTCGGATCGGTGGCGCAGATGCAGGCGGACTACATCTACCGCAAGGGCGACCACGAGAAGGACACGCTCGACAACATCAACCTCGCCTACAACCCGGCGACGGGCGTGAACTACCCGTATGCGGCATCCGGCCCCGGTCGTGCGCTGCTGCCGTATCCGCAGTACGGGACGATGTCGATGATTCCGCACAACACGCGCTCGCGGTATGAAGCGCTCCAGACCGCGTTCACCAAGCGCATGAGCCAGCGCTGGCAGGCCTCGGCGACCTACACGCCTCGTGGCTGTGGGACGCGGAGAACCAGCCGTTCAGCGGGCTGAACATCGTTCCGTTCACCGTGGTGCCCGACCTCGGCAACAACTTCACCTGCGGCCAGGACGACCAGCGCCACCGCGTTCGTGTTCAACGGCATCTGGCGGAGTCGGCAAGGGCTGCAGGTGAGCGGCATTCACTACTTCGGCGCCGGCATCCGCGCGAGCACGAACTACGGCGGCGATCTTCGCAACGTCGGGCAGCGGCGGGTCGCGCGGCTGCGCGCCGAACGGCACGATCGTCGCGCGCAACAGCTTCCTCCAGCCGAATCGAGAACAAGACCGACGTCCGCCTGCAGCAGCGCATTCCGCTGGGCGGCCGGAACTTCGATCGATCTGATCGCCGAGGTCTTCAATGCGTTCAACATGGAGAACTTCGCGCTGGTGACGCAGGAGAGCGCGTCGAACTTCCGCCTGCCGTACGACCGGTCAGAACCGAACGGCGCAGCTCGGGTTCCGGCTGACGTTCTAGTTCGTAGTTGGTAGTTCGTAGTTGGTAGTTAGTCGCTAGTGGAGGGCGGGTCCTTTCGGACCCGCCTTTTTCTGCCAACTGCCACGTTCTAAAACCCAAAACCAAGCAAAGTCCCAAATCCCGAGTCGGTGCTACCGCTGGTGGTTGGGGTTTGGGATCTGGGATTTGGGGTTTGGGATTTACTAATGCGTCAGCGCATAGATCACGACATCGATGCCGAGGGCGTAGCCGTCGGGCGCGAACTGCTGGAAGAACTCCGGGTCGTCGCCTTCACGCTCCCACGAGTCGGAGATATCGGTGTTGTGCGTCATCACGGCGACGATGCGGCGGTGCTTGTCGCGCACGGCGCGGAAGTGCGGCACCGCGGACTCTTCGCCGCGCTCGGATGTGCTCGCCCCGCCCGTTGACCGCCAGAAGCGGATGTTCGAGACCTGCGGCACCTTCTTCACCTCGAGACATCGAGTGAAGATCGGATCGCTGAGCGGCACGTCGTCGATGACGTAGTCGGGTGGCGGCAGGACCTTCTGGAACTCGTGCGTCCACTGGTTCCACGCGGCGTCGCCCCAGAAGTCGTCTACCCACAGGAACCCGCCCTTCTGCAGATAGAGCCGCAGCCCCAGGACCTCCGCATCGGATAACCCGATGGTGCCGACATCCGACGCCATCAGTGCGGACAGTCGAAGAGCGCAGCGTCTGTCAGCCGCACCAGCCATGCGTGGGGAATGTTCGGACCAGGCGGCTGATGCGCGTCTTGGTCAGCTCGGAGAGCACGCATCAGCGAGGTGGCGTTCTCCCCACGGGTAGTCCGTGCGCCATCCCGCGCCGCTCGCCTCGCGCCGGACGCTCGTGTAGAGGATGTGACAGGCGGTGAAGTTGCGGTCGGGCCACTGTGACGGCGGCAGTTCCGGCCGGGTCGCCCTGTTCGCCTCGCAGGCCGCCGAAGGCGCCGAAAAGTCCGGCCGCTGCGCGTGGGCGTAGCCGCCGGCCGTGGCAACGATCGCCAGGGCCAGCGGCGCGATGCAGCGGCGCAGCGAGCACGTCATCTCATGCGGTGGCGGGCGTCGTGATCTTCAGCAGCTTCATCAGGTTGCCGCTCAGGATCTGGATCCTTCTCGGTCGTTGGTCAGCGTCGAGTGGTTCGACGATCATCTCGACCGGCACCGGCCAGTTGAGCGGGTTGTCCGTGCCGTAGACCACCTGGCTGATGCCCATCTCGGCGACGAGATGCCGCAGCCCCTCGTCGGTCAGCACCATCGTGTCGGCCATGATGTTGGTCTTCGAGGTATTCGCGCGGATGCTTCTTGTTCGCGCACATCGCGTTGCCGCGCACGTCGCACGCGACCTCCGTCCGCTGGAAGTACGACGGCAGGTAGCCGCCGCCGTGCGCGCCGCAGACCTTCAGGTTCGGGAACTTGTCGAAGGTCCCGTCGAAGATCAGCCGCGTGAGGAAATACGTCGTCTCGAGCGGGTTGCCGATGATGTTGCCGATGTCGCCGCGCGCCTTCCACGCGTCGTCCTTGACGATGTTGTCGGCGCCGCCCGGGTGCATGAAGACGATCACGCCGAGCTCGTTGGCCTTCGCCCAGAACGGATCGAACTTCGGATCGGAGAGCGACTCGCCGTTGACGTGGCCGCCGATCGTCGCGCCGCGCAGCCCGAGCTGCTTGACGCCGTAATCGAGCTGCTCGGCCGCGAGGTCCGGGAACTGCAGCGAGACCGACGTCAGCGCGACGAAGCGATCCTTGTGGTCGGACACCACTTGCGCCAGCCCCTCGTTCTGCGCGCGGACGATGCGCCCGGCGAGCGTCGCGGTCCTGGACCTCCCACCACCAGTAGCCGTTGATCGTCAGCACCTGGATGTCGATCCCTTCGCCGTCGATCAGGCGCGATGCGGTCGGCGCCGAGCGCGCGGCCGCCGGCCTGCCGCTCGAACGGCGTGCCCTTGACGACCTCGGCGACGCCGTCAACGGTGCAGTGCGAGTGCACGTCGATGACCGTGACGCGTTTGCCGCCGATCGAGATCTCCTTCCGCGCGACCGGACCGCGTGGGCGCCGCGCCACCGCGTCCGCCGCGCCGCCTCCGCCACCGCGCTGCGCCGAGCGCAGGCAGTTCACGACCGGCGACATACGCACCGCCGCAGCGCCCGCGACGGTCTTGAAGAAGTCTCTTCGATTCTGCATGTCCATACCCTTCGTGTCCTTCGTGAGATTACGTCGTGGCGCCCAGCGCCATTTTCAGCAGCTTCATGATGGTCCCGCCGAGGATCTGTTCCTTCTGCGCGTTGTTCAGGAACGACGCGTTCAGCACGAAGTCCACGGTTCACCGGCCACGGAAACGGCATGTCGGTGCCGTAGACGAGCTGCCCGGCGCCCATCTCCGCGACCATATGCCGCAGGCCCTCCTCGCGGAAGACCATCGTGTCGGCCATGATCTGCGTCCGGAAGTATTCCTCGACCGGCCGCTTCTTCGCGCTGCACATCTCCGGCTGCCGCGTGCACGCGCCGTCGGTGCGTCCCATGTGACGACGGCAGGTAGCCGCCGCCGCATGTGCCGCGACAGATCTTCAGTCCCGGGAACTTGTCGAGACGTGCCCTCATAGATCAGGTGCGACAGGAAGATGGTCGTCTCGAGCGGATTGCCGATCGTGTTGCCGAGATTGCCCTTGCCGCGCAAGTGCGCACTCCGCGCCGGTGTCGCCGCCCGGGTGCATGAAGAGCAGCACGCCGAGCTCCTGCGCCTTCGCCCAGAAGACGTCATCACTCGGGTCGCGGAGGGTTCCTTGTCGCCCGGCGATGACGCCGGCCGAAATGCCGCCGCCCTTGAGGCCGCAGACGCTTGACGCCGTCCTCGAGCATCTCCGCGGCGATGTCGGGGAACTGCAGCGGCATCGACGCCATCCCGATGAACCGGTCCGGATATTTCGCGACGACCGCCGCCGTCCCTTCGTTCTGCACCTTGCACGATCGACGCGCGAGCCCGCGATCGGTGACGCGTGCCAGAACCGCGCCCTGCTGCGTCAGCAGCGCCATGTCGATGCCCGCGCTGATCCATCGCGGCGATGCGCGCGGGCCCGATGATCTCGTCTCGCGGCGGCCGCGTTGCCCTGCCGCTCGAACGGCGTGCCCTTCACGACGTCGGCGACGGCAGGGATGTTCAGGTGCGCATGCGCGTCAGATCACCTTGATGCGCTTGCGGCCGATAGAGACCTCGCGGCGCTTCGGCGCGGCGCCCTGCGCCGCCTGCGCGAGCACGTCGCATAGGTGAACCCGCCGCCGACACTCATGCCGGCGGCCGCGGCGGCCGATCGATTTCACGAAAGTCTCTGCGATTCTGCATGTGCTGCCTCACCGGACCAAACCCTACCAGCTACCAACTACCAACTACCAACTACGTTACGCCGTCGTGGACGGTGCCAGCTTCAACAGCTTGATCAAATTCCCACCGAGGATCTGTTCCTTCTGCGCGTCGTTCAGGGAAGCGCGCGTTCAGGGATGAAATCCGGGGTGACGGGCCACCCAAACGGCATGTCGGTTCCGTAGACGAGCTGTCCCGTTCCAAGTTCGGCGACCAGGTGCCGCAGGCCCTCTTCGCGGAACACCATGATGTCGGCCATCAGCTGCGTCTTGAAGTAGTCACTCGACCGGCCGCTTCTTGCCCGGTGCAGACATCGTCCTGCCGCCGGCACTGCGCATCGGTGCGACCGAGTGGCGACGGCAGGTAGCCGCCGCCGTGGGCGCCGCAGATCTTCAGGCCCGGGAATTTGTCGAGCGTCCCCTCGTAGATCAAGCGCGAAAAGAAGATCGTCGTCTCGAGCGGGTTGCCGATCGTGTTTCGGCAGCGCGCCCCTGCCGGCGAAGTGCGGGTCGCCGTTGCCGTTGGTGCCGCCAGGATGCATGAACAGGAACGCGCCAAGCTCCTGCGCCTTCGACCAGAAGACGTCGTATCCGGGTCCGTCAGGTTCTTCGCCCCGGCCCATCCGGCGGAAATGCCGCCGCCCTTGAAGCCGAGACGCTTGATGCCGTCTTCGAGGGCTTCCGCCGCGAGATCCGGAAACTGCAGCGGCATCGACGCCATGCCGATGAACCGGTCCGGGTATTTCGCGACGACCGCGGCCGTCCCTTCGTTCTGCGCCTTGACGATGTCGCGCGCGAGGCCGCGATCCTGGACGCCGTACCACAAGGCGCCCTGCTGTGTGAGCAGTGCGACGTCGATGCCGTCCCGGTCCATCCACGCGATGCGCGCGGGACCGATGATCCCGTCGCCGGTTGTCGTGCGCCTGCCGCTCGAACGGCGTTCCCTTCACGACGTTGGCGACCTCGGCGATGTTGAGATGCGCATGCGAGTCGATGACCTTGACCCGCTTGCGGCCGATGAAGACCTCGCGCCGCTTCGGCGCGCGCGCCTGGCGCCCACGCGAAACCTCTCTGCGCGACGAAGCCGCCCGCGGTCGCCGCCGCAACCGCCTTCACAAAGTCACGACGAGTGCGCATAGCCTGCCTCCTTCAATTGGAAACGCCCCTCGACTCGCGTCGCTCGCTCGGGGCAAGCCCAACGCCAATTCCCAATTCCCAAGGCTTGGGAGTTGGAAGTTGGGAGTTGGGAGTTGGGAATTGGGAGTTTACTCTAATGTGCTTGCCGCCGCTGCCGGTAAGGTGAAGAGCATGAGCGTATCCGATGCTCCGCCGCCGCAATTGGGACTCCCGCCTGGCACGCATCACCGCCTGCCCGTCGCTGACGGCGTAGAAGCCGTGCCGTCCCGCCGGCATCGCCGCGAGCGTCGTCCACTTCAGCGTCTTCGGGTCATACGACTCGTTCTGAGCGAAGGTCTTCGTCCCGTTGCATTCGCCGCCCATCAGCAGGATGCCGATCGTGATAGAGCACCGCGGAACCGCCGCTGCGAGGTTCCGGAAGAAACTGCGCGGACGACCACGTGTTGGTAGCCGGATCGTAGACCGAATGCACGTCGGTGTTGTCGGCGGTCGCGTCGAAGCGGCCGCCGAGCACATGAATCCTGCCCTCGGCCACGACGGTCGGCGCGTGGTCGCGCGGCTGCGGCAGCGGCGCCGCGTCGGTCCATTTGTTCGTGGCCGGGTCGACACCTCGTGCGTGCCGACCGTGACCCGGTCGATGCCGCGTCCGCCGACCGCGTGAATCTTGCCGCCGAGCGACAGCGACGCCCACCGATCCCCGTGGAAACCTCATCCACGGCAGCGTGCGCCACGTGTTCTTCGCGGGTCGTACTCGAACGCGTAGGGCTGCGCGTAGAGGTGGACGTTCTTGAGGAACCCGCCGACCACGTAGACCTTGCCGTTCAGCGCCGCGACGCCGGCGTGGCTGAGCGGCATCGGCAGCGCCGCGCGCTCGCGCCACTTGTCGGTCTTGAGGTCGTATTCCTGGACGAGCGTCGAGGACTCCATCGTTCCAAGGCCGCCGGCAATCACGTAGATCCTGCCGTTGACGTAGGCTGCGCCCGTCTCGGTGCGCGGCATGCTCATGCTGGTCTTCGAGGACCAGCCGCCCTGGCCGACCTGCGCGGAGATCGCCACGGAGAATATGAGACCGAACAGAGGGATAGCGGGAACTCGCACGGCGGATCCTCCGGCGCGAATTCTACGTCAGCGGGCAGGTGGCCGATACTGCCCCCTGCTGCCACCTGCCACCTGGCTCCCGCCACCTGTGTTAGCCCTTCGGCCAGCTCGAAAAGGAGTCAGAAATCATGCGAATGCGCGTTTCGATGATCGCCGCCGTCGCCGCCGCGCTGGCGATCGGCATCGCGGTTGGATTACCAGTCCACGCCGCTGCAGGGGCAGGCGAGGAACACCGGGTTCGCCGCCGTTCCAACCGAGAAGGGCGGCCAGGATCCGTTCGGCGCGTACGAAATCGTGTCCGAACTGGCCGAAGCCGATCAGCCAGCTGCCCGGCCTCGCGAACTGGACGTGGGGCGCCGGCGAATGCGTGTTCGCGGAGACGCCGAACCGGGTGTTCATCCTCCAGCGCGGCCTGCTGCCGAACATCCAGCGGCCGAAGGCGACCAAGCTGCCGCAGCTCGGCCCGAACATCGAGTTCCCGATCGGGCGGCTGCCGTGGCGCGATGCGACGTCCGCCAGCCGCCCGGAGCGCTCGAGGTCAACGGCAAGGTCGGCGACGATTCCGACGTCGGCGTCGCCGGGCACCGACTTCCTCTGGTCGCACATCATCAACGTCGCCGATGCGCAGGGGAACATCGTCGAGGATCGTGGACGCAGTGGGACAAGATGTTCCGCCGTCCGCACGCGATCTACATCAGCCCCTACGATCCGCAGAAGCGCGTGTTCGTCGTCGATGACTACCGCCACGCGGTGTTCATCTTCTCGCACGACGGCAAGCAGCTGCTGAAGACGCTCGGCGAGCCGAACGTGCATGCGGCGGACCCGAAGCATTTCTACCGGCCGACGTTCATCGCGTGGGATCCGGACGGCACGTACTTCATCGCCGACGGCTACGCGAACACGCGCGTCGTGAAGTACGACAAGAACGACAACTACGTGACGGCGTGGGGCGAGAAGGGCGAGGGCACCGCGCAGAAGCCCGAGACGCGGCCCGGACTACTTCAACAGCGTCCACGGCATCGCCGTCGACCCGGTCGCGCACGAAGTGTTCGTCAACGATCGGAACAACCGCCGCATCCAGGTGTTCGACGAGAGCGGCAAGTTCCTGCGGATGTGGAGCGTCGGGCAGCCGCCGTCGGACGTCCACCTGATCATCATGGACGGCTCGCGCAACATCTGGGCGGCCGACCGCGGCACGTCGAAGATGGTGAAAGTGGGATCGCGAGGGGAACCTGCAGTACGTGGGGCACGTGGGGCGATTTCCCCGGCGGCATGTGGGGCGTGCACGGCCTGAGCATCGACTCGGAAGGCAACTTCTATACGGCCGAAGTCGACAGCGGCCGCGCGCAGAAGTTCTAGCCGCGCGCCGGCGCGCAGCCCGAGTTCCTGCTGACCAAGCTGCCGGCGACGCCGCAACGGGACGCGGTAGCCAAGTCCAACTCCCAACTCCAACCTCCAAGTCCCAAGGAGATCCCGCCGCGCAAGCGTCGCTTCTTGGAAGTTGGAGATTGGTCGGATTGGGAGTTATCCTGATCCTCTGCTCTATCTCTCCTCTTCTTCCTCTCCGGCGTCAGCGGACTGATCTACCAGGTCGTCTGGGTCCGCGTCTTCGGCAACGTCTTCGGCAACACCGTCTATTCCGCGTCGCTGGTCGTCGCGGTGTTCATGCTGGGCCTCGGCGCCGGCAGCTATCTCGGCGGGCGCGATGGTCGGATCGGCGATACGCCGGCGAACCCGATGCGGCCGCTGCGCGCGTACGGCTACTTCGAGCTGGCGATTGCCGCGCTGGGCGCTCGCGATCGCGCTCATCCTTCCGCACCTCGATCGCGCTGTCCGTCGCTCGTCACCTCGTATCAGCAGGATGCGAACGGCTGGTACGCGATCACGACGGCGTCGTACGCGGCGCGTGTCGGCGATCGCGCGTCGTCGCTGCTGACGCCGATCACGCTGCTGATGGGCGGCACGCTGACGCTGCTGATCCGCCATCTGCGTGCGGGCGGATGTCGAAGCGCAGGCGCGGCGGATCGCGCTGCTCTATGCCGTGAACACCGCGGGCGCGGCGGTCGGATGTTTCCTGACCGACTTCACGTTCGGTGCCGTCGTGCGGGCTCTTCGCGAACGCAGTTCATCGCGGTGGCGCTGAACGTGATCGCTGGAGTCGGCGCGATTGCGCTGAGCCGCTCAAGCCGACTCCCAACTCCCAGACGCCCAATGCCGGAAGCGCGCCGAAGCGAAGCGAGGAAACGCATCACCGGTCCAGCATCCGATCCCGATGCCATCAGTGCAGTCGGATCCCGGCCTACGCGAGCGCGGTCGCGTCTTGACCGCCATCGCTCTCGCGCTGTCCGGCTTCGCGGGTCTCGGGATGGAGATTCTCTGGTTCCGTCACTTCTCGATCATGCTCGGCGCGTTTCGCGCCGTGTTCTCGCTGCTGCTGACCGTCATCCTCGTCGGCATCGGCGCCGGCTCGCTGCGTCGCCGGCGCCGCTGCAGCGCCGCAGCCGGCAGTCCGGCGCACAGTGGCTGCTCATCGCGATCCAGTCGCTGTTCATCGTGTTCGCGCTGGCGGGCATGTGGTCGCGCCGACTCGAGCGACGATCGACCGCGACGGTGTCCGATGCGCATTCAGCGCGTTCGGCGCGCAGCCGTCGCCTGACCAGCTGGCGGACGCTGCGGACGCTGAGCGAAGCTCTGGTTCAACCTGCGGCCGATGCTGCTGGAGGTTGCGCATGCCGGCGCTGCTGATGGGGTTCAGCTTTCCGCTCGGCGAACGCGCGTCATTCAGCACGCCGAGCAGTCGGTCGGCCGCCGCGCCGGCGTGCTCTATCTCGCCAACACCGTGGGCGCCGTGGCCGGGCAGCCTCGTCGCCGGCTTCGTGCTGCTGCCGTGGCTCGGCTTGCAGACGAGCACGACGGTCCTGATGCTTCGCCGCCGGGGCTGCGCCTCGTTCCGCTGTATCTCGCGACGATCCGATCCGTCCGGATCCGCAGATCCGCATCGCCGATCCTGATCCCCGCCTCGATCGCGGTGGCCGCCCTCGCGGCCTGGCTGCTGCTGCCCGTCCGACTACATCAGCGCGCGCGCGCTGCCGAGGCCGGAACCGGAACGAGCGCGTGCTCAATCAGAGCGAAGGCGTCAACGAGATCGTCACGATCACGGAGACCGTCGGGCAAGGGACGGCGGCTGATGACGAACGGCCACGCGATGTCGGCGACCTGGCCGCTCTCGCAGCGCTACATGCGCGCGCTCGCGCACGTGCCGCTGCTGATGATGCGACGACCCGGATCGCGTGCGTCGGTCATCGGCTTCGGCGTCGGCAACACGACGGCGGCGGCGACGCTGCATCCATCGATGCAGCGGGTCGAGGTCGCCGACCTCTCGCGAAACGTCCTCGAGTCACGCGTCCTGGTTCAGCGCGCACCAACGGCGACGTGCTCCGCAATCCGCAGCGTGTCGGTCTACGTCAACGACGGCCGCCACCATCTGTTGATGCAGCCTGCCGGCGTCATGCGATCTCATCGCGCTCGAGCCGCCGCCGATTGGCTATGCCGGCGTGGCGGCGCTCTACTCGGAGGAGTTCTACCAGCTCGCGCGCACGCGGCTGAAGCCGAACGGGTTCGTCAGCCAGTGGCTGCCGGCCTACCAGGTGCCGACCGACGACGACGCTGTCGATGATCCAGCGCGTTCATCGACGTCTTTCCGCAGTCGGTGCTGCTGTCGGGCGCGCAGGCGGACCTGATTCTCATCGGCGCGAACGACCGGCATCGAGGTCGATCCCAATCGAGCTGTTCGCCGCGCTGTCGCAGCGCCCGGCGGTGCGGGCGGACCTCGCGGCAGGCTCGATCTCGGCACGCCGCGCGAGATCGTCGGCATGTTCGTCGGCTCGGCGCGACGCTGGCGGACGCCGACGCGCGAGTGCCGTCGCCGGTGACCGACGATCGGCCGGTGCAGGAGTTCGGCGTCCGGTCGCTGCTCAATCTCGGAGAGTCGGTGCCGGGCTCGGTCGTTGACCTGCGGAGCGTGGCGCAGTGGTGTCCGACGTGCTTCGACAACGGGGCGTGCCGGTGCGGATCGTCGAAGGAGCTCGATTTGTATCTGGCGCTGCTGAACCGCGCGCCTACGCGGCGACGCCGGACGAGGGCACGCGCATCCGCGACCGCGCGCCGACAACGGCCGTCGCGTCGCGGGCAGCGCGTATCTCCGGCGCGGTCGTGCCCGAGACCGCCGACGTCCACAACGATCTCGGCATCGCGTGCGCGTCCAAGCGGCCAGATCGATCAGGCGATCGCCGAATTCCGTCAGGCGCTGTCGACATCGATCCCGACTCGGCCGAGACGCACTGGCATCTCGGCGCCGCGCTCGCGTCAAGCGGGGCGATCTCGACGGAAGCCGCGACGCAGCTCTGCGCAGATCCGTGCAGCGCGATCCGACAAACGCGGATGCGCAGACACGATCTCGATACCGTCATGCGCCATGCACCGCCAAAGCCAACGTTTTCCTTGACTTAAGCTCCGTCCAAGGCGCTACTTTCGCGTCACTCCATAACCGCCGTTGCGGCGGCGTCGACCGACGTCTAGATGGAAGGAGATTCCATGAATTGGGGTTTGGCGAGGCGCGTACTGCTGATCGGCGTAATCCTCCTGCTCCCTGTCGCGGCGTTCGCGCAGGAAGCGGTGCTGACCGGCACCGTCAGCGATTCGACCGGCGCGGTACTTGCCGGGCGTCACCGTTACCGCTTCTAACGACGCGACGGGTAACACGTTCGTCGGCGTGACCGACGAGCGCGGGATCTACCGCATTCCCGTGCGTATCGGCACCTACCAGGTGCACCGCAGAGCTGCAGGGTTTCGCGACCGCGATGCGCGCCGGACGTCCAGTTGCTCGTCGGCCAGACCGCGACGCTCAACCTGCAGATGGCTCCCTCGACCGTCCAGGAAACCGTGACGGTCACAGGTGAGGCGCCGCTCATCGACCTCAAGACCTCGAGTCTTGGCGGCAACATCGATCCGCGGCAGGTTCAGGAGCTGCCCGGTCAACGGCCGCAACTGGATGGCGCTGGCGCTGCTCGGCGCCCGGCAGCCGCACGCAGCGCTCGACCGGACGCAGCGTCACCCCGCTGCCGGATCGAAACGGCGGCGAGGCGCGCGAGTTCCAGCTGAACGTCGACGGCCAGCAGGTGTCGGCCGACATCGGCACCGGCGGCCAGGCGAAGTTCAGCCAGGACTCGATCGCCGAGTTCCAGTTCGTCGCGAACCGTTTCGACGCGACGATGGGCCGGTCGACCGGCGTGCAGGTGAACGCGATCACCAAGTCGGGCAGCAACCAGGTCGTCGGGCCTGTTCCGCGGCAACTTCCGCAACAGCAAGTTCAACGCGGAGAACCCGGTCCTGCACACGCGTCGAGCCAATCGACAACCAGCAGTTCAGCACCGCGCTCGGCGGCCCGATCGTCAGGACAAGCTGCACTACTTCGGCAACTACGAATACGAGCGCGAGCCGCGGACGAGCATCTTCAACTCGCCGTACCCGGTCGTTCAACATCCCGTTGACCGGAACGAACAACCAGAAGAAGGGCGGCATCCGCCTGGACTACCAGCTGTCGTCGCAGACGCGCCTGATGGGCAAGTTCTCGAAGGCGGCGATCTGCGAGCCGTTCGGCGGTCGGCAACACCGGCTTCTCGGGCTCGACCGGCACGAACCGCGAGATACAACCGCGAGAGCCTCGGCCAGTTGACGCAGGTGCTGAGCAACCGGGCGGTCAACGAGATCAAGGTCGGCGAGGCGGTGTTCGGCCTCGCGAACCAGAACCTCACGCACTGGTCGAACCACTGGCAGAAGGCCAACGGCATCACCATCGGGTCGCCGCGCATCGCGTTCACGGGCTTCGCGATTGCGCCGAACCAGAACTATCCGCGGCACCAGGACCAGTGGGTGTGGAGCGCGCGTGACGACTTCACCTATTCGTACAACGCCGGCGGCCGTCACGACCTGCAAGCTTGGCGGCGAGTTCCTGCAATCGTCATCAGATCCAGGCGAACTGCCGGCAGTGCAGCGGCGACATCGCGCGCCAACGTGGCATGCCGCTGACCCGTCCGGCCGCAGTACTGCAGGCGTGGTTCCCGGATCCGTTCAACGTGGACACCTGGAACCTCGCGGCGATCTCGCCGTGGGTCGAGCACCTACGACATCGGCGTCGGCGACTTCAACGTCCACCTCTATTCGAAGAAGTTCGCCAGCTGGGTGCAGGACGACTGGCAGATCAGCGACCGCCTGACGCTGAATCTCGGGCTGCGCTACGACCTCGAGATCGGCGTGTTCGCGAACGACGTCGCGGTGCCGCCGTTCCAGGCAGGCCGGGCCGTCCCAACGACACGAACGAACTTCCAGCCGCGCGTCGGCTTCAACTATCAGGGTGAACGACAGCACGGTGCGTTCGCGGCGGCATCGGGCCTCTATTACGGCGATGCGCTCGGCGCCGACCAGTCGTTCGCGACCGGCAACGCCGCAGATCGTCGTCATCCAGTACGCCAACGACGGCCGGCCGGACTTTGCGGCGAACCCGACCAACGGCCAGCCGCTGCCGACCTACGACGCAGGCGCAGTCGCGCCTCTGCTCGGGCAACCCGGCGGCTTCGACGCCTGGCAGGCGATCAACTACACGGGCGCCGGCGCCCTGCCTGACGCGCGACGCTGCAGGAGTTCGTCGGCCTGCCGAAGTACGTCCACCTGCCGCGCACGTTCCAGACCTCGATCGGCTTCCAGCACCAGATCGGCGCGGTCGACGGCGTTCACGGCCGACTACGTCTACAGCAAGGGCGACCACGAGAAGGACGTCGTCGACAACATCAACCTGACGTTCGACCCGGCGACCGGGCGCCAACCTGCCGTTCGCCGAACCGCGCGACGCGGCCGTATCCCGGACTGGGGCGTCGTCTCGATGAACACGCACCTGGGCCGCTCGGCGTATCACGCGCTGCAGACCGCGGTTGCACGAAGCGGTTCAGCAGCCGCTGGCAGGGCGTCGGCGACCTACACGCTGTCGGGTCTCTGGAACGCGGACACCAAGCCGTTCAGCGGCCTCGAGCAGGTGCCGTTCGCGACGGCGCCCGGATCTGGGCGGCGAGTGGGGTCTCTCGGCCGACGACCAGCGCCATCGCGCGGTGTTCAACGGCATCTGGCAGGTCGGCGACGGCTTCCAGGTGAGCGCAGCTGCACTATCTTCGCCGCGGGCATCCGCCAGGCGCACACCTACGGCGGCGATGCGCGCGGCACCGGCGCGAACTTCAGCCGAGGGCGCGCTGCGTCCGGACGGCGCCGATCGTTCCCGCGCAACGACCTGCATCGCGCCGACGCAGAACCGCACCGACCTCCGGTTGCAGCAGCGGATTCCGCTCGGCGGCCGCGTGTCGATCGATGGCATCGCGGAGATCTTCAACGTGTTCAACCGGCCGAACTGGGGCATCGGCACGCAGGAGAGCACCACCGACGCAGTTCCTGCAGCACACCTACGGCGCAGGTGCGGACGGCGCAGTTCGGCTTCCGGCTGACCTTCTAGGAAAGCCCAAAGCCCAAGCCGAATCCCGAAGGTCCGAAGTCCCAACTCCAAGATCGTCCTGGGGCTCGATGGGTTTTCGGCGGATCGGCCCTTGCAGACTGCACGCAGTATTAGAATTCCCGCGCTTCACATCCACCACAATCAGGGACTCCCCATGGCTGCCACCCGCGCGACCACAGCCGCCGTCGCGGCCACTCGCACGCCGCTCAATTCGAACCAGATCAAGGGCTTCTGGGCGGCATGGGGCGGCTGGTGCCTCGACGGGATGGACGCGTTCATCTACTGCGCTGGTGCTCGTGCCGGCGCTGACGGAGCTGCTGCCGAAGTCCGGGCATCGCGGCGACGCCCGGCAACATCGGGCTACTACGGCAGCATCCTGTTCGCGCTCGTTCCTCGCTCGGCTGGGGCATGTCGATGGTGTGGGGACCGATCGCGGATCGGTTCGGACGCGTCAAGGCGCTGATGATGACGATCCTCGATGTATTCGTTCTTCACCTTCGCGTGCGGCCTGGCGCAGAACGTCTGGCAGCTGGCCGTCCTGCGCATCTTCTGCGGCATCGGCCTTGGCGGCGAGCAGCCGATCGGCGGCACGTTCATCGCCGAGGAGTGGCCGGAGGATCGCCGCAAGATGGGCGCCGGCTTCATGCACACCGGCTACTACTTCGGCTTCTTCCTCGCCGCGCTGGCCAACTACGTGATCGGCGCCAACTACGGATGGCGCTGGATGTTCATGCTCGGCGGCACGCCCGCGCTGCTGGTCGGCTGGATCCAGAGCGGCGTCCACGAGTCGGCGTGGCTGGAAGGCGAAGTTCGAGACCCGGCGGCGCGTCCGCGGATGCGCGATTCGTTCGCGGCGCTCTTCAGCCCGCGCTTCTCGAAGCGGACGATCAGCAATGTCGCTGCTCTTCACGGTGTCGATCATCGGCCTGTGGGCCGGGTCGATCTACGTGCCGACCGCCGTCACGCAGATTGCGCTGCGCGAGGGCTACACCGCCGCCGAGGCCGCGCGGCTCGCGTCGTATGGCGGGCGCGGTGCTCGCGATCGGCACGATCATCGGCTGCCTGCTCGCGCCGGTGCTGGCCGAAGCGCGTCGGTCGGCGACCGGCGATGGCGATGTACTTCGTCGCTGATGTTCGTCGGCATCGCGTTCGGCTTCGGCACGGTGTTCTACATGCAGAACGCGCTGATGCCGTTCTTCGTCCTCGATCTTCGTCCTCGGCCTCGGCGGCGCGAACTTCGCGCTCTACACGCTCTGGATGCCCGAGCGATGCACGACCGAGTGCCGCGGCAGCGCGATCGGCTTCATCAGCTCGGTCGGCCGCTTCGTCGGCGTCGCGATGGTGTTCCTCGTCGGCGCGCGGGATCCAGCGCTACGGCATCGCTCGGCGTGCCGGTCGCGCTCACCGCCGTCGCGTTCGTGATCGGCCTGCTGGTCCTGCCGGCGGCTCAGGAGACGAAGGGGCAGCCGCTGCCGCCTGACTTTGACCGCATCCAGTCCTCGAGCTGCGCGACGCGACGGTCGTCAAGAACGACCGCCGCATCCTCGACGGCCTCACGCTCGACCATCCACGCGGGCGAGCACACCGCGATCATCGGCCCCAACGGCGCGGGCAAGTCGGCGCTCGTCAGCCTGCTCACGCACGACGACCGGCCGCTGCGGCACGAGGACGGGTCGCCGTCGGTGCTCGGTGTTCGGCGACGGCAGCTGGAACGTCTTCGATCTGCAAGTCGCAGCTCGGCATCGTCTCGGCCGACCTGCATCACCGGTTCGTGCTCGGCAACAACGAGGGGCGCGTCACGCGCCGAGGCGGCCGTGCTGTCCGGGTTTCTCGCGACGCAGGGCATCCTGCGCTACGGCGCGGTCACGCCGGAGATGCGGACGCGCGCGGCCGAGGCGCTGGCGCGCATGGGCGTCGCGCACCTGGCGAAGCGGCGGCTGGACGAGATGTCGACCGGGCGAAGCGCGGCGCGTGCTGCTGGCGCGCGCGCTCGTCACGCGCGCCGCGGGCGCTGATCCTCGACGAGCCGACGACGGGCCTCGACCTCGGTCGCGCGCCACGATTTCACCGAGCGCGTCGCGGCGAGGTCGCGCGCGCCGGGCACGACGCTCATCCTGATCACGCACCACATCGAGGAGATCGTCCCCGAGATCCAGCGCGTCGTGCTGGTCGGCGCAGGGCGTATCGCCGCGTCAGGGTCGAAGCGCGATATCCTCACGCTCCGCCCGCATCAGCGCCTGTTCGACGCGCCGATCGCGCTCGAGGAAGACGATGGCTACTTCTACGCGCGTCCCGCCTCCGCGCGCACGAAGTAAGGAGTACAGAAGCCGGCGACCAGGATACGGTCAGGCGTGATCGGTCTCGGCATCATGGGATCGGCGATGGCGGCCAACCTCGTGCGCGGCGGCTTCCGCGTCGTCGGCTATGACCTCGCTGCCCGGAGCGCAGCCGCCAGCTGAAGCGCGCCGGCGGCGAACCGCTGAAGGACGCGCGCGCCGTGGCGGATGCGGCGCACGATCGATCATCACGTCGCTGCCGTCGGCGGCGGCGCTGATCCAGGTGGCGAACGAGCTCGCGCAGTTCGGCCGCAGGGTGATCGTCATCGAGACGAGCACGCTGCCGATCGAGGTGAAGGAGCAGGCGCGCGCCACGCTCGCCGAGCGCGGGGCCATCCTGCTCGATTGCCCGCTGAGCGGCACGGGCGCGCAGGCGCGCACGAAGGACCTCGTCGGTCTACGCGCAGCGGCGACCGCGCCTCGTATCGCGCGGTGGTTCCGGTGCTCGAGGGGTTCTCGCGCGTGAACTACTACGTCGGACCGTTCGGCAACGGGTCGAAGATGAAGTTCGCGGCCAACCTGCTCGTCGCGATTCACAACGTCGCCGCGGCCGAGAGCGATGGTGCTCGCCATGAAGTCGGGCCTCGATCCGGCGCTCGCCTACGAAGGTCGCTCGACCGACGGCGCGGGCAGCTCGCGCATGTTCCAGGTGCGCGGACCGATGATGGTGAAGGGCGACTACTCGTCCGACGTCGACGATGAAGCTGTCGGTGTGGCAGAAGGACATGAACGTCATCGCCGACTTCGCGAAGGCCACACGGCTGCCCGACGCCGTTGTTTTCGGCGACCGCGCCGCTCTACATCGCCGCGACGGCGCAGCGATCCGGCTGGAAGACACCGGCGCGGTCTGCGCGGTCATCGAGAAGATGGCGAATTACCGGCGCCGGAAGGGATCGGGCGCAGGGTCCGGCGGACCAAAAGCGCGCTGAAACGTGATAGATTTCGCGCGCCATGTTCCGCTCTCATTGCCGCCACTGCCTCGCTGCTGCTCGGCTCCGCTGCCGTCTCCGCGCAGGACATGCGCCCCGCCGAGCAGGTCTACAAGAACATCAAGGTGATGACGCGGCGTCCCGGCGAACCAGATCGTCGAAGGATGCACGTCATCAAGGCGGCGCTCGGCGTGACGTGCGAGCACTGCCACATCCAGGGACAGATGGACCGCGACGACCTCCCGGCGAAGAACAAGGCGCGCGCGATATACTGATGATGTCGGAACTCAGATCGCGCTGAACTTCGGTGGCAGGCAACTGGTGACCTGCTACACGTGCCACAGGGGCCACGCCACTCCGGCGAACGTTCCCGATTTACCGTCGCCGCCGATCACGGAAGAGACCGATGTGCACAGCCGGGCGCTTCCGGCCGTGGATCGAGATCATGGCGTTGGCCATCACGGCCCTCGGCGGCGAGCAGGCGATGCAGCAAGGTGACGACGCAGGCGCTCGATCACGGCGACGCAGGAGGTGCCGACCGGTCCGGGAGGCACGATTCCGGTGCCGGCCAAGCTCGCCGTGATCGCTCAAGGCGCCGAACCTGGTGCTCGAGCGTCTACGTGACCGACAAGTTCACCATCTCGGACGGCTTCGACGGCACGGCTCAGTGGACGAAGGGGCAGAGCTGGCGCCGTCAGATTTTCATGCCGGGTGGCGCCGACGGCGGCGCGCTGAACGGGCGGCAGCGTTTACAGAGCCGCTCACGCTGCAAGGGCAGTATTCAGTCGATGCGGGTTGACGGCATCGAGCACGTCAACGGCCGCGACGCTTACGTCGTTACCGGCGTGCCGGCGGCTGGACACGACCCGAGCTGGGGCCATCCGCTGAGCGATCGGGGCTCCGACGAGTCGACACGGATCGGCGGTCGAATGTTGGGAGCCTCCTGGTCGGGAAATCACCGTCGAGGATCGCAAAGGCCTATACGAAGACCGTGGGACGGTCCTGCGCCGGCTGTCGCTCGTTCCAATACGGAGCTGTCGAGTGCGTGTGCAACGAGAACGACAAATCGCTGCGAGGCGACATGATCGGCGCGGACGCCGGCAAGTAACGATGAGTACTAGCCGGCTCGCGCCGACCTGTCGTTTTATTGACACAACCCGCCAGGCGCTACTAGACTCGCCACTCGCTGAGGTGCAACAGTCACTCCGAGGAGAGTTCAGAAATGACCCGGAAATTGTGTCCTTGCTCGGCCTCGTCGCGGTTGCTCGCCGTCGCCGGCGCGCCCGGCTCTGGCGCACCACGGCGGCGCGGCGTTCGACCAGTCGAAGCAGCAGACAGCGTGGCGGGCGCGGTCCACGCAGCTCGATTTCGTCAACCCGCACGTGGCTTCGTCTGGTTCGACGTGCAGAGACCCGGACGGCACGACCACGAAGTGGTCGGGATGGCTGACCGCGCCCGAACAAGCTTCAGCGCGCCGGGTGGATCAAGCGAACGCTGCAACCCGGGCGACAAGGTGACCGATCGTCTGGCAACCAGCAGAAGAACGGCAGCCCGCGTCCTGCAGATCCGCACGCGTCGCGGGCCCCGACGGCGGAACCTGCCGACCTTCGAGCAAGTAGTGGAGGGAGACGCGCATGCGCGTAGTCGCCCCAACGCTCGCGGCCGTGTTCGCGCTTGCCGCGTCGGCGACGCTTTCTCACAGGCCGCGCCCGCTGGACAGGGCGCGCGCGCGCGGCGGCGCCGCGCCACCGGCCGCGGCATCGACCGCACTCGGCGCCGGCGCAAGATCTCACCGGGCGTCTGGATGATGCACGCAACCCGCCGGGCAAGAACGGCCCGTGGACCAGCTTCACCTACACCGATCCGATGAAGAGCGCCGCCGGCGGTGACGGCAGTGGGGCGCAGGCGCAGTTCAAGCTCGCGAAGGATTCCAACGGCGGCAACTACACGCTGGACGAGACCAACGACCCGGTGCTCACCAGAGTGCTACCCGCCGGGCGTGCCGCGCGTCTACTTCCATCCGTATCCGTTCGAAGTGATCCAGACGCCGAAGCAGACGCTGCTTGATCTACGAGTGCGACCACTGGATGCGCGCGTGTCCAGACACCGACGGCCGCGCGCTCCCGACCGATCCGGATCTCGCTGTGGATGGGCACGTCGGGCCGGCTGGGTAGACGACCGGACAGCTTCCGTGTGGAAACGGTCGGCTTCAACGAGAAGACCTGGCTCGATCGCCTCGGCCACGCGCACAGCGATCAGCTGAAGGTGACCGAGAATTTCCGCCGCATCGACCGGGATCACCTCGAGCTCGATCATCAGGATGGAAGATCCGAAGGCGCTTGCCGAGGCCGTGGGTGACGACCTTCTATTACGAGAACCGGCCGCAACTGGGAGCTCGGCGAGAATCTCCTGCTCAGGCGACTATCTTGGACTGGAACGCAGGTCGAGAAGGGCGGGCGAGGACTACAAGTAGATCCCAAATCGCCGCATCCAGATCAAATCCCAAGCTGCCCGCTGCCGCGGTTGGGATTTTTTGGAACTTGGGTTTTGGGGCTTGGAGTTTGGAGTTGTCTCTGGAGTTTTCAGCCTCGGCAGCGAATCTCAACGCGTTGTCTCGCTCACGGCGCTCAGCTCGGCGTCGGTGAACCCGCCGTTATCCTCAACCCTTCGCGACGATCGCCGCGGACCCGCCGCCAGCGGAAAGTCCGGTGCCGAACAGGATCTGCGACGTCGGCACGAACTTCCTGAACGACGGCATCGTGTACGGATTGAACGCCTGCGCGGTGTCGTAATAGAACTTCTGCAGCTCGTATGATCACGCCTTTCGGCAGCTTGCTGCCGCCGGCCCGATTCAAGTCGGCTCGTGATGTGCGGACGCGTGCCGCCTCCCGTGCGACCAGATCGAACCTGATGTCGGGGAACTGCGGCGACCGCGCCGGTCTGCAGCAGGCTGAGAATCGGTCCGCGTCGTGTCGAAGACGAACTCGACCCGCGGTTCTGCGCGTCGGTCGAGCGTCGTCTGCACGCCGCACGCGGCGCAGGACGGGTGGCAGTAGATGACGCGCCTTCCGCGCGGTTCATCTCCTCGAGCAGCGGCGTGAACGCCGGGTTGCCGAGGTACTTTGCCGCTGTAGCTTCGACAGTACGCCGATACCGTCGGCCTTCAGCGTGTCGAGCGCGCATGCTCCATCTCCTTCAGCGAGCCATTCGACGTCGGGGCAGCGGCAGCACGGCAAAGAGACCGAATCGCCCCGGATAGTCGCGCACGACCTTCGCGCCGGTTCTTCGTTGCACTCGCGCGCGCAGCGCGCGCGCCGCCGTGTTGTCGCCGAAGTTCACGCCGGGATCGCTGATGGAGATGATCGACGTCGCGACACCGCCCTTCTTCCATCTCCGCGCGAGCATCTTCGCGCAGGCGACCAGTCCTTCGAAGCGTCGGCCTGCTGCACGCCGCGCGCGGTCGCCAGGTCGTCACAGCTTCGGAATCGGAGAAGTGCGAGTGCGTATCGATGCGGAAGAGCCGCCCTGGAGCCGGTGTCCTGGGCCGCCAGCAGTCGAATCCCGACCAATCGCGCGCCGTTCCATCGCGCCGAGTCCGGCCAGGAAACTCTCGTCTCATCGCGTAGTCGTCATGGCCGGAAGAATAAACGCGGTCCCGCGTCCATTGAGCAGTGTTTTCTCCGGCCGCTAGACTCCGCGCCATCAATGCGCAATATCGCTCGGTGCGCGGATGTTCGGGCTGGTCATCGCGTGTCGCACGCTCGGCGTGGCCGCGTCAGCGCTCAGCACCTGCCCGTACGCCTGGCGGAGAATCCGCCCAAGAGCCCGCGGCTCCGTCTACAGGTCGATACCTGTCTGGCCGAAGATGCCGCTGCGGAACAAGTAGCTCCTGCAGGGCATCCCGACGATGGTCACGGACCGCAACGACCATATCTGGGTCCTCAGCCGCCCGCGCGACATCAGGCCCGACGAGAACGGCGCCTCGACGACGCCTCCGCGCGCCGAGTGCTGCGTCGCGGCGCCGCGATCCTCGAGTTCGACACGTCGGGCAACCTGCTGCGTGCGTGGGGCGGGCCCGGGCATCATCCGCTCTGGCCCGAGCACGAGCACACGTCGTCGTGGATCGGGACGAGCAACGTCTGGATCTCGGCCAGCGGACGCGGCGACGGCATCCTGAAGTTCACCGGCGACGGCCGGTTCCTCTGGGATTTCGGTCACCGCGGACCGAAGCCGCAGCCAGGCCAGACGCTCCCGCCGCTGTCGGAGAACAACCAGGACACGGACGACGCTGCCGAACGGCGTGTTCATCTTCACGCTCGATGAGGACGCGCGCGAGCTGTATCTGGTCGAAGGCAAGCGCGTGCTCGTCTACGACATGGACAAGCGGGACGTTCAAGCGCGGCTGGGGCGGCCACGGCAAGCCGCTGAAGCGAGATCAGCAACGACCCGACGCCGCCATACGACTGGAAATGCAGGCCCGCCGCCCGATCAGCAGGAGTTCGCTCCCGCGCTGCACTGCATCCACTTCTCGGTGGACGGCGCTCGTGTCATGTCTGCGAGCGCGGCTCGAACAGGATTCAGGTCTTCACGAAACAGGGGAAGTTCGTCAGCCAGTTCTTCGTGCATCCGTCCACGCCGGCGCGCGGTCCCGAGTGCGGCGGCCCCGGGCATGCGACGCTCGGCATGTGCGGGACGATCTACAATCTGACGTTTCACACGACCCGCAGCAGAGCTACTCTTCGCGGTGGACGGCACCAATCACATGATCTGGATCCACGATCGAAAGAACGGGAACCTGGTCGGCTCGATTGGCGGCCTCGGACGCATGGCGGGGCAGTTCTTCTGGATCGACGCGATCGCGATGGACTCGCACGGCAACCTATACACGGCGAAGTCTGGACCGGCAAGCGCGGCCAGAGTTCGACCTCACGGACGGCGACGGCGATGAGCGCTTTCGTCCAGCATGAACAACCTCAATCCATGCAATTCGTAGATTCGTAAATTCAAGGACTGGGAGGATGAATGGGCCGTTGTCTTCGGGACGTTTCTCTCGGCGCGCTGGCACTTCTTATCACCGCAGCCGCCGGCGTCGGCGCAGTTGTCGACGGCGGAGCTCAGCGGACGCGTGACTGACACGAGCGGCGCGCGTGCTGCCCGGTGTCACCGTGACGATGACCCAGACCGACACGCAGGCGACGCAGGACCGCGGTCACCGACGCGGACGGGCACGCTACGTGATCTCGAATCTGCCGACCGGCCCATGCAGGCTCGAGGTCTCGCTGCAGGGCTTCCGCAGCTACGTGCAGAACGGCATCGTCCTGCAGGTCGGCGCGACGCCGACGATCAACGTCTCGCTCGAGCTCGGCAACGTCGCCGAGACGATCACGGTCGAAGGCGCGGCGCCGCTCATCGACGTCAAGAGCTCCGGCATCAAGGACGTCGTCGAGAACGAGCGCATCGTCGAGCTGCCGCTGCAGGGCAGGCAGGTCACCGACCTGATCGTGCTCGCCGGCGGCGCGGTCAACACCGGCAGTCCGAACAGCCGCAACTTCGGCGGCTGCGAGTCGTGCGGCGGCCGCGCGGTGAACATCTCGGTCGCCGGCGGCCTGAACTTCGGCGTCGCGCGTACCTGCTCGACGGCGCGATTCACAACGATCCGCAGAACAACGCCAACCTGCCGCTGCCGTTCCCGGACGCGCTGCAGGAGTTCAGCGTCGCGACCAGCGGCCTCGTCGGCGCAGAACGGCATGCACTCCGGCGCGTCGGTCAACGCGGTGACCAAGTCCGGCACCAACAGCTTCCACGGCAACGCGTTCGAGTTCCTCCGCGACCACCGCTTCAACGCGACCGAACCCGTTTGCGGCCATCAACCCGGCGACCGGCAAGCGGCGCGACGACGGACTGCTGCGCAATCAGTTCGGCGGCACGCTGGGCGGACCGATCGTGCAGAACAAGCTGTTCTTCTTCGGCGCGTATCAGGGCACGCGCGACGCGCCAGACGCCCGTCGGCCAACATCGCGTTCGTGCCGACGGCGGCGATGCTGGCGGGCGACTTCACCGCGTTCGCGTCGCCCGCGTGCAACGGCGGACGCCAGGTCGGCGCTGCGCGCGCCGTTCGTCAGCAACCAGATCAGCCCGGCGCTCTTCAGTCCGGCCGCGCTGAACCTCGCGAAGCGGCTGCCGACGACGACGGATCCGTGCGGTCAGGTCACCTACGGCACGAAGGACGACAACAACGAGGGCAGGCCGTCGGCAAGGTCGACTACCAGCTTACGGCGAACCACTCGATCTTCGGCCGCTACATGGCGACGTTCTTCCATCAGCCGGCGGCGTTCGCGAAGGACCCGGACAACGTGCTCGTCACCAACGACCCGGGCACCGAACAACCTGGCGCAGTCGTTCACGCGTCGGCGACACGATGATCCTGTCGTCCAACACCGGTGAACTCGCTGCGCGTGGCGTTCAACCGCACCGCGGTGCACCGCTACCAGGCGCCGTTCTTCTCGCCGAAGGACCTCGGGTCGAACGTCTACAGCTACAACCCGGGCGAGATGGTGATGACGGTGACCAACGCGCTTCAACATCTCGGCGGGCACGGCGACCAAGGGGATCTTCTCGACCAACACGTACCAGGTGAACGACGACTACTCGACGGTGAAAGGGCGCCCATCAGCTCTCGGTCGGCGCCGACGTCGCCTATTGGAAATACGCGGGTGAATCGCACGCGCGTTCGGGCGGCAACTGGACGATCAGCGGCCAGATCACCGGCGCCAGGCCTCGCGGACTTCCTGCATCGGGCGCGTGACGACGCTCGAGCACGGCGGCCCGGCGCATCATTCCGGTCGATCAGAAGTACGTCGGCCTCTACGGCGCAGGACACGTGGAGAGCGACATCCGCGCGTCACGCGTCAACGGCGGCCTTCGCTGGGAGCCGTAAGCTTCGGCCAGCAGGTGGAGAACGGCGCGCTGTCGATCTTCAGCATGGACAACCTGCAGAAGGGCGTGAAGAGCACCGGCGTACAAGAATGCGCCTGCCGGATTCCTCTGGCCGGGCGACCCGGGGTTCCCGAAGGGAAGACCGGGCTTCTATCGCGCAGTGGCTGAACCTGTCGCCGCGCATCGGCCTCGCGTGGGACGTGAGCGGCGACGGGCGCCTCGGCGGTCCGCACGTCATGCGGCATCTCGTACGACTTCCCGAGCGCCGATTACCACAACATCAACGCGTCGGCGCCGCCCTTCGGCAACCGGTCGCTGCTGCAGGATCCTCCGGGACTGTTCGACGATCCGTACAGGACGTACGGCGGCGATCCGCATCCGATCGCCACCAACGCGGACACGCGATTCGTCAACTTACGGCTCGTACGGCGTCGTCGATCCGCACATCAACTCGCCGCGCGCGCAGTCGTGGAACGCGACGGTCGAGAGCAGCTCGGCACCGATCTGGGGCGTGTCGGCCAGCTATCTCGGCAGCCACTCGGATCGCATCTGGGGACAGGTGGCGCTGAACCCGGGCGAGTTCCTCGGCAACGGGCCGTGCACGCTGAACGGCGTGTCGTGCGCGAACTGCACGGTGCCGGCCAACCTCGATCAGCGCCGCGTCCTGCACGATCCGCTGATCGGCGTGCTCGACACCGCATACCGACGTCGGCGTGCAGAATTACCGCGGCATGAAGGCTCGTCGGTCCGCCGCCGCGAAGCGCAATGGGCTGAGCATGAACGCGAACTACACGCGGTCGCGCTGCGTGGGCAACACGGCAACCGGCACGTTCCCGCAGTTGAGCACCGGCTACGTGAAGCCGAACGATCCGTCGTTCGACTACGGCCACTGCACGCAGGACCGGACGCACATCGGCATCATCACGCTCGGCTACGTGACGCCGCAGTTCAACGACCGCGCGGCTGCGCATGATCGCGTCGAACTGGCGCTGTGTCGGGGATCTTCAACGGCGTGTCGGTCGCGTGGCTGAACATCACGACCGGCCAGGACAACTCCGGCAACGGCCTCAACGCGCAGCGGCCGAACCAGGTGTCCGACGACGTGTACGGCGCCAGGACGGTGACCGCGTATCTGAACAAGGCGGCGTTCGCGCAGCCGGCGCCCGGCACGTTCGGCGACCTGCCGATCAAGCGCGATCAAGGGGCCCGGAGCGCTGGACGATCGACATGGCGCTGTCGCGGACCATCAACCTGACGAGCACGCAGAACGTCGAAGCTGCGGCTCGAGGCGTTCAACGTCGCCGAATCGTTTCAACTGCGACGTTCCGGCGACGAACCTGAACCTCGGGCACGTTCGGACGCATCACGACGATTGCTGCGGAACCGCCCCGCGGATCCTGCAGTTCGGGTTGAAATACGGGCTTCTGATGGGATAACCACGAAGAACGCGAGGATTTCGTCTGGAAATTCGTGGCTTCGCGTCCTTCGCGCGCTTCGTGGTCTGACACGGCTGTCTTGCGCTTGGCCGGTGTCTGGTAAGACAATGTGCCGCCGAGCGTCGGCACAGTCGGATTTTTCGGAGGGATCGCAATGAGAACCAGTTTCGGGATCCTCGTGGCCATTTTCAGCCTCATTGGCTCGGGCGCCGCGTTCGGCGCATCACTCGTTCAGCACGGAATACGACGGTTCGAAGACGTTCAACATCAAGGGAACGGTGTCGAAGGTCGAGTGGACCAATCCGCACGCCCGCTTCTACGTGGACACCACCGACGAGAGCGGCAAGATGGTGACCTGGAACATGGAGCTGGCGAGCCCGAGCGCGCTGGCGCGCAACGGCTGGACGAGCCGGACGCTGAAGGTTGGCGACACAGGTGACGGTCACGGGCTACGCGGCCAAAGTGGCGCCGTATCGCGGCGACGCGCGCTTCGGTCGTCACCGCCGACGGGCGGTCGCTCTTCGGCGGCGCGTCCGACGACAGCCGGCCGGACGGCGCGACAGCCGACAGGTCGACCAGGTAGCCGGGAGGTAATCGTGCGACAGCTGTTTCGCAAATCCCAAGTCCCAAATCCCAAGCTCCAAATCCCAATGTTGGTGTTTGGGATTGGGGTCTTAGGGCTGGATTTCTCGTTGCACGCGCAGGAGCGGACGTGCGGTCGCTCGGGCACCGTTGGCGCGCTCGGCCAGGAAGTGAAGCGGCCGCCGGTCCGCAACGAGTCCGGCGCCGCGGCTGCCTGACGGCACCGTCAGCCTCGACGGCCTGTGGGTCGGGCGGCGGTCCGGTCGAACGACATCGCGCAGGGACTCCCGAAAGGCGAGAAGCTGCCGCTGCTGCCGGCGTCGGTGAAGCTGATGGAGATCGCGCGCGCAGCACGAGACCGACGATCCGCATCTGTGGTGCATGCCGATGGGCGTGCCGCGCATCGACGCCGTATCCGTTCCGCTTCGTGCAGGACTATCACGGGCAGCGAGCGTCGACGCACCTGTTCATCATTCACGAGGGAACATCCACAGCTACCGCCAGATCTTCATGGACGGCCGCAAGCATCCGGCGGAGCTCGATCCGACGTGGTTCGGCCATTCGATCGGCCGCTGGGAAGGCAAGGACACGCTCGTCATCGACACGGTCGGCTTCAACGACAAGTTCTGGTTCGATCGCAAGGGCACGCCGCACACCGAGCAGCTGCACACGATCGAGCGCTGGACGCGGCCGAACATGAGGCACGCTCGTCAACACGGTGACCATCGACGATCCAGGCGCCTACTCGAAGCCGTTCACGGTGACGTTCACGGCGCGGCTGCAGGCGCCCGGCGACGAGCTCATGGAATACATCTGCCAGGAGAACAATCAGTTCGGCCAGGCAGGCGGCCACGAGAACCCGTTCTTCAAGAAATGACGCATGCCTTCCTCGGCGGCCACGGCGATCGCCGTGGTGTGCCTGCTTGACCGTACCGCGCAGTCGGCGCAGGCGGCGCGCGCGACCGATCGCACCATCGTGACGCAGGACGTTTTCAAGAGCGTCACCGTGCTGCGCGACATTCCGGTGGACACGTTCTTCGACGCGATGGGGATGTTCGCCAACGCGATGGGGAACGACTGCACGTTCTGCCACGTGCCGGCGGCGGCGCTCGACCGCGCGCAAGTTCGCCGAGGTCGACGCCGCGCGATGCACGCGCGCGCGCGGCATGATCGCGATGATGCAGACGATCAACAAGAACTACTTCGCCGGCACGCCGCGCGTCACGTGCTTCACCTGCCACCACGGCAACCAGAGTCCCGCGCAGCGATCCGAACATCGCGCTGCAGTACAGCACGCCCGGAGGAGGATCCGAACGCGCGCGATTTCACGACCGACACGACGCTGTCCGCCGGACACAGATCTTCGACAAGCTACCTGCAGGCTGATCGGCGGCGCCGATCGTCTTGCGCAGGCTGACGAGCTTCTCGGCGAAAGGGCACCTACGCCGGCTTCGACACGCTGTTCGAGAAGGTGCCCGGTCGAGATCTTCGCGAAGGCGCCGAACCAGTACATCGACGATCGTCCACATGTCAGCGGGCAACAGCGTGCGGACGTTCAACGGCCACGCAGCGGCTGGATGGCGGGTCCCGACACGCCGGTGCCGCTGGTCACGCTGACATCGAGGCAACCTGGATCGCGCGCGCCTCGAGGCGCTCGTCGCGTTCCCCGCCGGCATCCAGCAGGCGTATCCGCACTGGCGCGTCGGGCGCGCGGTGCTCAACGACGAGGAAGTCATCGTCGTCCAGGGCATCGACGACGACCGGCAGCCGATCGCGAACCTGTACTTCGCGCCGTCCGGACTGCTCGTGCGCCTCGTGCGCTGGACGCTGACGCCGGTCGGCTTCGTGCCGACGCAGATTGACTACTCGAGTTTCCGCGACGTCGCCGGCGTGAAGGTGCCGTTCCACCGCACCGTCAGCCAGACGTTCATGCAGATGAACGTCGAGCTCACCGACGTGCAGCCGAATGTCCCACTCGACGCGGCAAAGTTCGCCCAGCCAGCGCCCGTACGCGCCCGGTAAACTGAGCGCCGCGCAGCGGCTTTCAGACCGCCGCCATCAACCGCTCGGCCATCCCCTCTGCATCAATGTCGGGCATTCCCGCCCGCCTGACGCGAGCCTGCCGTCGGCGCTGCGTTGTTGCCGCGACCGCCCGAGTCCGGCGCGACTATCGATAACTTCCATTCCCTGATAATCAGTTATGTCCGGAGACGAGTGCTGCCCGAATGCGCCAATTCGGGTAGGTCTGGATTGCGCCGCCCTTAGTGCTCGCAGGAAGCCTGGCAGGCGATAGAAAAGGCAGCATGTAGATGATGAATGTCTCCAGCTGGGTTTAGTGTGGGCTTGCGTGTGAACCCGCTGCACCCAACCTGGCCAGCGCATTCTGTTTATTGAGGCTCATACCCCACCTCGCGTGATCCGCCCGCTCGGGGCGGATCGACGTCGAGACCGTTTGGCGCCGTGTATCGAGACGCAATCGCACGATGCGCGGGAGTCTACTCGGCTGTTGACAATCAGCTGCGTTGCAGCGTGCACACCGGCTTCACCGTTCGACAGCAGATGCGCCTCCCCGGTGATCGTCAGTCTCAGGAGGCATTCGATACATGCGCTCCTGCCGGAGCGTCGCGATCGTCGTGTTGAGTGTGGTTCTCATGAGCTGGCGTCGCCGCGCGTCGCAGGGCAGCACAACTCGATGGCACGGTCGGGATGAAAGCGGCGGCGTCGCCTCCCGGCGTCCACCGTGACGATGACCCAGACCGACACCGGCGTGATGCGAAGCGCGGTGACCGAAGCCAACGGGTCGTCGTGCTGCCGAACCTTGCCGCTCGGCCCCTACACGCTCGAGGTGTCGCTTCAGGGTTTCCGGACCCACGTGCAGAGCGGCATCGTGCTGCAGGTGGGCGGGATGCCGACCATCAACGTCGTCCTGGCCGTCGGCAACCTGCAGGGAAACGGTCTCCGTTGAAGGCGCCGCGCCGCTCGTTGACGTGCGCACCTCGGGCATCAGGGATGTCGTCGAGCAGGCGCGCATCGTGGAAGCTGCCGCTGCCAGGGACGCAACGTCACCGACCTGATCATGCTGGCCGGATCGGCGGTGCAACACGGGGAAGGTGCTCGCGAACCTCAATCGGAACGACGGCGTGGCGATCTCGATCGCCGGCGGCCTGCGCACCGGCGTGGCCTATTCGCTCGACGGCGCGCTCAACAGCGACTTCTACGACAACACGAACCTGCCGTTTCCGTTCCCGACGCGCTGCAGGAATTCAGCGTCGCGACCAGCGGCCAGGCCGCAGCAGAGTGGCATGCACTCGGCCGCGTCGGTCAACGCGGTCACGAAGTCGGGCACCAATAGCTTTCACGGCAACGCGTTCGAGTTCCTCCGCGACCAGCCGGCTTCAACGCGCCTGCTTATTTCGCGCCTGGTCGGTCGCTGACGGGAAGAAGCAGAAGGACGGGCTGAATCAGGAACCAGTTCGGCGGCACGCTTCGGCGGACCGATCGTGCAGCGACAAGCTGTTTTTCTTCGGCGCCTATCAGCGCACCCGCGCGCGCGCAGATGGCCAACGACAACGCTCGCGTTCGTGCCGACGGCGGCGATGCTGGCCGGCGACTTCACAGACGGCCGCGTCGCCCGCGTGCAACAGCGGCCGGCAGGTGGCGCTGCGGGCTCCATTCGTCAACAACCGCGATCGACCCTCGGCGTCTACAGCCCGGCCGCGCGTCAAGGTCATCGGCTCGGGTCTTATTCCGTCGTCAGCGCGATCCGTGCGGCGCAGATCAGCTATACGCCGTGCCGCTCGACGACAACAACGGGCAGGGGTTCGTCGCGGATCGACTATCAACTGAAGCGCGAACCACTCGATCTTCGGGCGCTATCTCGATCACATCGAGCAGCGTCCGCCGACGCTGGCGCGGACGCACGACGCTGCTCGCCGTGAGGAACACGTTATGGTCCCAAGAGCCGCAAGCGCGCGCAGACGAGCCGCGCTGCGGCGACACGATGGTGTTCGGCTCGCAGTGCCGTCAACGCCATTCGCGCGACCTACGTTCAGGCACGTCGACGCGCTCCAACTCGCCGGCGGACAAGTTCTTCGACGGCCCGTCGCTCGGCATACCGATCTACACCTACGTGCCCGGCGTGATCGCGGTCAGCGTGACCAACGGCTTCGCGTTCTCCGGCGGAGTTCGGTGGCGGGCGTCGTGGACAACCGCGCGTATCAGGCGCAGGACGATTTTTCGAAGGTGATGGGCGGGCACCAGCTGTCGGTCGGCGCCAACATGGCGTATGCACGCTCGATTCGTTTGACTACGCGAACGCCGCCGGCAACTTCGCGTTCAACGGCTCGCTGACGGGCATCGGGCTCGGGCGACTTTCTCACCGGGCAGGCATCGCACGCTGACCCACGGAACGCCGAGCATCCTGCACAACTACCAGTGGTACTCGGCGTCTACGGCCAGGACGCGTGGAGGGCGTCGGATCGGCTGACGCTGAACCTCGGCCTGCGCTGGGAGCCGTATTTCGGGACCGTTTCGAAGAACGGCGCGATCTCGAATTTCGTGCTCGACAACTTCAACAAGGGCATCAAGGAGCACCGTGTCGTGAACGCGCCTCCTGGACTCATCTACCCGGCGATCCGGGCTTCCCGCACGGCAAGACGGGATTGAAGCAAGCAGTGGTTGAACGTGGCTCGCCGCGTCGGCGCGGCGTGGGATGTGACGGGCAGCGGCCGCGCTCGCGGTCCGCTCGTCGTATGGCATCAACTACGAGCGGCCGACCGCGATCTTCCAGCAGGTGCCCGCATCGGGCGCGCCGTTTGGCAACCGGCTCACGCTGACGGGAAACATCCCGTTCGACGATCCATGCACCGCAACGTGCCCGGCGGCCAGCTGCTGCCGGTGCAGGTGCCGCCGCCGAGAGACGTCGTGTTCCCGGGTCTCGGATCGTATGCGGCCGATCGATCCGAACATCAACTCGACCCGCGTGCAGTCGTGGAACGTCACCGTCGAGCGGCAGCTCGGCGCGTCGTGGCAGGTCGCCGCGAGCTACCTGGGCACCTACCTGGATCGCATCTGGGGACAGGACGCGCTCGAATCCCGGCATCTATATGGGCCTGGGTCCGTGCACGCTCCGTGGCGTCTCCTATCGCCGTCTGTTCGACCGCCGCGAACACCGATGCGCGCCGCGTGTTCTCCCAGGTCGAGCGCCGAGGCCGCCCAGAAGCTGTCGTACGTCTCGCAGTACGCGCGCGATCGGCACGCAGAACTATCGCGGCTTGAAGCTGTCGTTCCAGCGTCGCGCCGCCAACGGATCTGAGCCTGAGCGGCAACTACACCGTGTCGCACTGCGTCACCGACACGCCGGTCACGCGGCAACTTCATGCAGTTCAACTCGACCTGGCTGAAACCGGGCGACCCGTCGTACGATCGCGGCAATTGTCCGTACAACCAGCGCGAGATCGCCAACTTCACGGCGAGCGCGCAGGCGCCGCAGTTCGGCAACCGGCGCTGCGCGCCGATCGCGTCGAACTGGCGCGTGTCCGGCATTCTCACCGCGAACACCGGCAACTGGCTCACCGTGACGACGACGCAGGACCGGGCGTTCAACGGCATTCCCGGCCAGCGGGTCGATCAAGTGGCCGACAACGCGTATGGCGCGCAGGACGCTGAGCCAACTACCTGATCTGCGTCGGCGTTCGCCATTCCCGCGCGCGGCACGCTCGGCAACGGAGGCGCGCCAGGTCGATTGAAGGCCCGGCGTTCTGGAAAGTGGACGTGGCGCTCGCGCGCGTGCTGTCGCTCGGCACGAGCCGGACGATGGAGCTGCGCATCGAAGCGTTCAACCTGTTCAACAATTTCAACTGGGGCGACCCGAACATCAGCCTGGACGCCGGCACGTTTGGTCAGATCAACACGCAGAACAGGCGATCCGCGTATCATGCAGTTCGCGATCAAGCACGGCTTCTAGGACGAGCGAGGTTTGCGATGAAGATTCTGTCGACGTTCACGCTTGCGGCTGGTGACGGCGTGCGTGCTGTCCTCGCGGCAGCTCCGTCGCTTGCGCATCACTCGTTCGCGGCGGAGTTCGACGCCAGCAAGTGCCGCGAGTTCACCGGCACGCTCACGAAAATCGAATGGACCAATCCGCACGGCTTCTTTCATATGGACGTGAAGGACGCTGACGGAACCGTCCACAACTGGTCGTTTCAGACCTACGCGCTCATCACGCTGCGCAGAGCCGGAACGCTCGCTGGAGCTCTTCAAGGAGAACATCGGCAAGGAAGTCTGGGTGCGAGGCTGTGTCGCGAAGAACGGCAAGACCGAACTACGCGGCGGCGGGTTCACTGAAGTTCGCCTCTGACGGCGTGATGCGCCAGATGGGTCAACTTCAGGACTAACGGCAGGAGCGTCATGATGAAATTCCGTTTCGCCTGGCGTCGCATGCGCTGCAGCCGCGGCGCTGGCGGGCATCCAGCATGCGCCTGCATGCGCAGGGCGCGCGGGCAGGCGGGTGCGCGGGGCGCCCAGCCGCGCGAGCATACCGATCACGGTGATGCCGCCTGGTGGGCCCACTCCCGCGCCTGCCCGACGGTCACCCCGACCTCTCGGGCCACTGGCTGCCGAACGGCGCAGGGCAGGGCGTCAGCGGCCGCGACGGCGTCGATCCGCCGCGCGGCGGCCAGTTCGATCCGAAGGCGACTCCGGAAGAGAAGCCGGCATTCCAGCCCTGGGCGGAAGCGAAAATCAAGCTCGATGACGCCGGTGGAGAAAGAGCTCGCAAAATCATCGGTCAACTGCATGCCGCGCGGTCTGCCGGCCATCTGGCTCCAGAATCCGTATTCCACGGTCATCGTCCATACCCCGACGATGATGGCGCAGTTATACGAGGTGCTGAACAACTGGCGTCTCGTGTATACACGAGACGGGCGGCCGCTTCCGAAGGACCCGGAGCCCTGGTTTCACGGCACCAGCACCACGCACTGGGACGGCGACACGCTGGTGGTGAATTCCTTCGGTTTCGATGAGCGCACGTTCGTCATGCCGACGGGCTGGTTCCACAGTGATGCGATGAAGGTGACGGAGCGATATACTCGTCCGTCGAAAAACTACCTGCATCGTCGAGATTACCGTTGACGATCCGAAGGTGCTGACGCACCCGTGGAAATCGGCGCCTCGCCGATGGACGCTCGGCAACGGAGAGGTGTACGAATTCTATTGCGATAACAACCACGAACTGGACGAGCTCGGCAAACTCAAAAGCCAGGAATCGTACGGGAAGTAGAAGTCAAGCGAGATGCGCCGCTGAGGTGAGTGACTTATGAAGAAGTTTTGCTCGCACTCCTGCTGATCCCGATGTTCGCTGCGGTCGCCGCGGCGCAGACCCCGGCTCCGGCCGGCGATCCCGTCGCGGGCAAGGCCCTGTGGGACGGCAACACGACCTCGTGCAAGAACTGCCATGCGCCAATACGGGTGAGGGCGGGTTCGGTCCCGACCTCGCCGGCCGCAAGCTGACGCAGGCGCAGTTCCTTCACGCGGTGCAGAAGCCGTGGGGCATCATGCCGTCGTTCCCGCAGTTCAACGAGAAGCAGATCGCGGATCTGTATGCGTACGTAGCAGCCTGCCCGGCGTGCCCGAGCCAGCCGCGTGGCGCTTCCCGCTGCCGGCCAACGCGCCGCAGGGGCAGGTGCTCGCGCTGGCGACCGTCGGCTGCGCGATGTGCCACACGCCGATTCTCGACACGCCGCGCCGCGGCATCGCTGAGGCCAACGGCGACTTCGAGTGGTTCAAGCACATGGTCTACGACCATACGAAGGCGATGCCCGAGCACTGCGCCGCCGTGGGGCCCGGGCAACCCGTATTGCCGCGCGGTCCGCATGGGCGACTATTCGCGGACGCGGCTCGCGGAGGATCATGCTGCAGCAGATCTATGACTGGGCGCTCAGCCTCGGCCTCGAGATTCCGATCGACGACCAACATCAGCGACGCGCAACCGGCGCCGCAACGGCTGCGACCTACAACCTCGAATGTCGACCAACAAGGGCGTCGAGGCCGACAACGGCGACGATCGCGCTGGTGATCGTCCCAGCTGGCGTCGAAGGTCGTCACCGCGACGGGCGCCGGCTACAAGGGCGTCCGCATGGACAAGCAGGCCAAGGCGCAACGTCGCCGAATGGACAGGTGGCGAAGATCATGCCGAACGACAAGCAGTCGTACTCGATTACGCTTCGCGCGCGACGACCGCCGCCGAGCAGCTCAACGGGATCGATTCACTGGATGACGCGCGGCGGCAGGCCGGCAGGGCCGAAGGACTTCGTCGAGATTGGCGGCGAGGAGAAGAAGCCGGAGGGCGGCGCGGCGCGCGCCTGAAGGCGGCCGCGGCGCCGCGCCGACGCCGCCGACGCAGAAGCTTGATGAAGAGAGGCGGACCTCGACGGTCCGCCTCTGAGTTACTTAGTCGCGGCGCCTGCGCTGATCACGATCGAACTGGCCGTCTCCTGCTGGGTCGACCCGGAGTGTTGAGCGCACCGGTCGCATCGAACCAGAACTGGCGCTCATCGCCCGAGCGCAAAGAGCGCAAGATTCTGGTCGTAGTACCGGGCCGGAGTGCCGCATCAGTCCGGTTCTCGGGATCAGCGGCTGATCTGAGTCGGGCCATTTGTTCACCCTCGAGTTTTGGTTCACCGGAGCGCGGCGAGATAAGGCAGCAGGGCGGCGGAGAATCCGATCGGACCGTTAGGGTCCATGATCCGTCCAGCCGCGGAGACCTTCGCAGGTGGAACGGCATTGCTGCGCAGGCGGGCCGCCATTCCCGACAAGGCTTCGAGGACGGCGTCACGGCCGGGCGTTGCCGGGTCGAGCATGCCCGCCCACAGGTACACGCGGATCGCATCGAAGCTGCCGACGGCGGACGGCTTTGAACCCATCGCGTTCGGAAAACTCGAGCCAGTCCGTCACGAAGCCGTTGGGTGCCGAGTGTTGCACCAACGCCGGAATTCGATCGGCGATCTGGCGCCATGGTCCGCCAGGATCCAGTTGAGCGAGCCGCACGAACAGTTGAAGGGGTAAGTAGCTGGTGTTCAATCGATACACCTCGCCCTGCCGAAATCCCTTCGCGCCTGGCAAAAGGACCACGCCGAAATTCGGGAGCTCCGCGGTCTCGTTGGTGGCGATGCGACTGGCCATGGCGCGACCGAGAGTGAGGCATAGCGCGACTCGTTCCAGGCCCGGCCGGCTTCGAGCAGCGCATACGCCATCCACACGTCTGCGTCGGACGCTGAATTCGGATCGAGCACGCCCCACTGGGTTATCGGCGCCGCGTCCCCACAACCAGGCGGGCAGATTGAGCTGAAGATCGCCTGAGGCGAGATTACGCTCCGTCCATCCCAGCAACCCGTCGAAGCGCGGACGATCGTTGGCGACAAGTGCGAAGAACATCGCATACGCCTGGGCTTCGGACGTTGTTCGATCGCCGGCGTCATGATCGACGACCCGCACCTGGTCATCCATGAAGCGGCCGGCGTAGCCGTTCCATAGTGACCGGCCACGCGTCTCTCCCGCACGCCGTGTCCACCGCGACAGTCACCAGGAGTGCCATGAGCAAGCTCAGCTTCATACCTCTGCCGTCGACCCTTGCTGGAGATGCGAATCGCTTAGATAGGTATTATGGTCGCTCACAAGCCTCGCGCTGATGCAGCCGATCAACGCGCGACGTTCGTCCTCACCAGACGCGCGATTGATGAGACGGGTCACATGGACATCGGTGGCGTGGCCGCAGGTTCACACTCCTTCGAAACGACGTCATCGCGGGCGCTCCTCTCCGCGCGCCTCGTCCTGAGTCCTGTTCGCGATTCTCGCGCTCGCTGTTCTGTCCGTACACTTCCGCTCGGCTGGAAAGAGCAGGCGACCTTTGGCGCGGCAGCCGATCGCCTCGCCGTGATGCTGCACGTCACGTCCCGATCTTCGACCGTGACGCTTGCGCTGATGGCGATTTCGTCTTCGCGACGGTCCGATACGGCTACTGGCGCGCGGCGCAGACGTGGGAGGGCATGACGAGCGCCGGCCATCTTCGTCAGTGGGACGTGATATTCGTCTTCCTCCTCCTCGCCGCGGAATTCTATGCGTTCGCCACGCCTCATCCTCGGGATACTTCCAAACCGCTCCGACCGCTCGGCTCGGCAGCCGGTCCGCTGCCGAGCGATTCGCGAGCACGTGGCCGACCGTGGACGTGTTCATTCCCACCTATAACGAGCCGCTGACAGATCGTCCGGGCGACGGTTCTCGGCGCCCTCGCCATGGACTACCCGGCCGACAAGATGAACGTGATCGCTGCTCGACGACGGCCGCCGCGACGAGTTTCGCGACTTCGCCGCGACCATCGGCGTCGGTTACTCTGACGCGCGAGACCAACCTGCACGCCAAAGCGGGCAACATCAACCACGCGCTCGAACACACGCGGGGCGAGTTCATCGCGATCTTCGACGCCGATCACATCCCGACGCGAGATTTCCTGCGCATGACGCTCGGTCCGTTTCTGAACGATCGCGCGAATGGGGCTGGTCCAGACGCCCGCATCACTTCTACTCGCCGGATCCGTTCGAGCGGAACCTGGAACGCTTCCGCAAGGTTCCCAACGAGGGGGAACTGTTCCATCGCCTGGTGCAGGACGGCAACGATCTCTGGAATGCCAGCTTCTTTGCGGCTCCGTGCGCCGTCCTGCGGCGCGAGGCGCTCGACGCAGATCGGCGGCATCGCGGTCGAGACGGTGACCGAAGATGCGCATACCGCCTTGCGCCTGCATCGCGCCGGGTGGCACACGGCATACCTGGAACATTCCGCTGGCTGCCGGCCTGGCGACCGAGAGCCTCGCGCGCGCACATCGGCCAACGCATTCGATGGGCGCGCGGCATGGTGCAGATTCTGCGCCTGGAGAACCCGCTATTCCGCCGCGGGACTGACCGTGCCTCAGCGCCTCTGCTACTTCAACGCGACCACGCACTATCCTGTTCGCGGCTGCCGCGTCTCGTCTTCTGACCGATTCCGCTGGTGTATCTGCTGCTCGGCCGCGTGAACATCTACGGCTATTCGCTTGCCGTGTTCGCCTACGCGTTTCCGCACATCGTCCTGTCGCACGTGGCGACCTCACGCTCACAACGTCAATACCGATTCTCGTTCTGGAACGAGATATACGAGGCAGTGCTCGCGCCCTACATCCTGATTACCCACGCTGCTGGCGCTGATCAACCCGCGCCTCGGCCGATTCAACGTCACCAGCAAGGGGCGGCATCATCAATCGGTCGTCAGCTTCGATCACCGCATTGCGCTTCCGCTCTTGTGCTTGCTGGCGCTGAACGTCGCTGGACTCGTCATGGGATGGCATCGCTACGGGACCGGATCCGGCGCATCGCGACACGGTGATCATGAACGTCGCTCTGGACGATCTACAACATCGTCGATCCTCTCGGTGGCGACGTCGGTGGCGTTGGAGCGGAGACAGCGGCGCTCCGAAGTGCGCGTCGACGTGCAGGTGCCGTTGACGCTCATCACCCCGGATAGCGATCGCGTGGCCGGGACGACATGCGCAGCTTTCGCGTGGAGGTGTGACGGGCCATTTCGACGCGGTCGCTCGAATTCCCCGTGGGTTCGCGCGTCATCGTCCTGTTTCGCGATGGTGACCGCCTGTTGCGACCTCACCGCTCGGATCCTCGGCTTCGAAGGGCGGGTCGGGCGCCTGGCGTTTTCGCCGCTTGACCTGCGCCAGGAGAATGTACTCGTTGGGCCTGGCGTTCTCGCGTCCCGAGGCCTGGCAATCGTGGCAGCGCTCGCGACCGCTCGATCGGCCGCTTCGAAGCGGCCTCGAGATCCTCGGGCTGGCAGTGCGTGGCTGGTGCTCGTGATCGGTGGTCCGTGGGCTCGCCAGATCGGCACCCGTCGCGCGCGAGCGAAGCGGCCCACTCGCCGGGCCGCCGTCGTCGGCGTCGTTCGTGATCGTTCTGGGGCTTCTATCCGCGCCAGGATCGCCGCACAGCAATCCGCCACGTTCGAGAGAGACGTATCAACTCGGCGCGATCACCGGTTCTCCGAACGGCATCGCGCTGCGCGGCCCACGAGCCGTCGAAGAGCGCGCTCTTTGCCGTGCCGGTCACCAAGATCATCTCGCGCCGCGACACTCGAGCTCAGATACGGATCCCTGCTCGCGCCAAGCGAGGCCACGCTCGAGTTGTGGTTGAACGGCACGCGCGTGGCCGATCTGCCGCCGGCTGGCGGCCTCGACGTGCGCGCGGACGTCTCGTTGCCGGCGGACCTCCTCACCACCGATAACACGCTGTCCTTTCACCTGACTGGAACGTGCGCGGCGTGCGGAATCGGCCCGTCGCCGTGGATTACGGTAAGTCCGGTGACGGTGCTCCGCGTCAGCGGGTCGCGGTTGCCGCTCGTGAACGATCTGTCTTTGTTGCCGGTGCTCCTTCCTCGACCCGATTGGTCAGCGTCTCGTCGATCGTGCCGGTGACGTTTTCCGACGCGCCGGACACGACGTCGCTACGGGCCGCCGCGATCATCGCGTCCTGGTTCGGGGTGTTTGCGGACGTTCGCGGCGTACGATTTCCCGTTGTCGTCGGCGACCTGCCGATGGGCAACGCCGTGGTGTTCGCGAGACGCGGGTCGGCTCTCGAAGCCGCTCTCGCGCTTCCCGCAGAACCGGACGCGCTCGTCGCCATCCGCGATAACCCGCGCGACCCTACGGCAAGTTGCTGATTGTCACCGCAGCGAACCCGGAAGGACCTCGTCAGGGCTGGCTCGTACGCTCGACCACCCGCGATCGGCTCGCGGCGCGCACCGACGTTCGTTCCAGCAGGTCAAACCGGCGTGGCGGCGCGGCCGATACGACGCGCCGCGGTGGCTCACGACCGACCGGCCCGCGCCCATCGGGATGTGCCACGAGCGCCGAGCGTTTGAAGATCAAAGGCGCTGGTTCGGTGAACATCTACTTCCGAGTTCCGCCGGATCTTTTCCTGTCGGCGCGACAATCGGTGCCGCTCCGGCTCGAGCTTCGCACTACGGAGAGCGTGTCCGGAAAGGATGCCGCCCTCTATCGTTCGTCTAAACGATCAAGACGTCGAAACCGTTCGCTTGCCTGCAGCAGCGCAGGCGGTGCAGCGATGCGAGACCGTGTGGCTTCCCACCGGACGGCTGCGACCGTGCGCGAACACCCTCACGATCGATTTCGATCCCGGGCGTGACGACGCGCCTGACCGACGTATTGCCGAACGGTCGCGATTCAGCCAGAATTCGTCGATCGACTTTCGAGGCCTGCCGCATTCGGTCATCTTGCCGCGACTCGAGCTCTTTGCCGATGCGGGCTATCCGTTCACCGCGTGGGCCGATCCGGGCCGCACGGCCGTGGTCATTCCCGAAGCCCCCACGCGCGGAGATCACGAGGCGCTCCTGACATCATTGCCGGGGCGTTCGGCGGACAGACCGGTTCGACGGCGACAGCCATCAGCGGTGACCACCGCGGCTCGGCTTCGACTCGGTGCGCGACAAGGATCTCATCGTCCTCGGGACGCTGGCGTCGCAGCCGCTGCTCACGTGCGTGGGCGAGCCGCTGTACCGCTCGACCTGTCAGCAGGCGGATTGCGCGTGAACGCCGCGCGCTATGCGTCCCGCTTGCTCTATCCCGAGTGGCCCTTTCTCGGAGCGCGGATCGCGACCGCCTCGCCGGCTTCGTTGCGAATGGCCCGCTCTGTGGACACCGTGGTCGAGCAATTCGTTTCGCCCGTCGCCCGCGATCCGTTCGGTTGTCGCTGATCGTCCCGCGTGACCCGAACAATTACGAAGAGGTTCCCGATCTGTTCATGCCGGCCGTTCGGAAAGGACCCAGTGCACGGCGGCGTCGCGCTGGCCGCGGAATGGGCGGTTTCAATCGTTTCTCGTGGGGTCGCTCGCGTACCGCTCGGGCGATCTCGACCGTACGAACGCGCCGAGGTGTTTCTCTTCGAACATTACTGGCTGCTGCCATTGTTCGTCTTCGCGCCTGCGCTCGTCCGTCGCCCTCGAGCACGGCGCGTCACCGAGCGTGTCGCGCGCGCGCCGCGTCCGTGGTGCCCTCCGTAACGCTAGGGAGGGGTCTCATGATCCGATTCAGACAGTTCGATCGCTGGCGTCGCTGGTCGGCTGGGCTCGTCCTTGCCGGTCCACGCGGCGGGCCAGACGACCGAGGGCACCGCCACTCCTGTTGAGCAAGGCACGGTCGCTCGAAGCGCGGGGCCGAATGGATCTCGCCGTTCAAAATTGGAAGCAGGTCCTGCTGGTCGATCCCGACCAGACCGAAGCGCTCGCTGGTTTGGCGCGGTCCGCCAAGCAGGAGGGTGACCTCCAGCGCATGGGCATGCTTCTGGACCGACTGCGAAAGGTCAATCCGACAGGACCCGAACATTGTCGCCATCGAGCGGATGAAGCGTGCTCGTGCCGGCCGAGATCAAGAAACTGGATCGACGGCCGGCCGGCTCGCCACCGCCCACAAGTTCGATGAGGCGATGACGATCTATCGACAGGTGTTTGGCGACGTGCACCACCACCCGGCAAGTGGGCGGAGACGTTCCTACGCAACGGAAGTGGCGAGCGCAGGGAGGACGGGAGAAGGCGGTCGCTGACCTGCGTGCCCTGGCGGCGAGCGATCCGGTAACAGAAGTCTATCGTCTCTGGCTTGCGCGCGTGTTGACATACGGCCCAGAGACGCGACTGGAAGCATTCCGTCTGCTCGAGGCGATTCATGATCCAGGCACCGTGGAGCAAGCCCGGGCGATCTGGCGGCAGGCGCTCGTCTGGGAAAAGAGCAACCCGGCTGCGCAGGCATCGCTCAACGCGTACCTGCAGCGTTACCCGATCAGGAGCTGCGGACGAGCCTCACGAGTCTGCGCGAACGGCTGGATCGTGACTGGCCCGTGACGCAACCGAACAATCCGGAGTTTCAAGGCGTTGCGCGACGCGCGACATCGATAACGGCTCAGGCGACCTTCGAAAGGTTGCTGCGTGACGCCGAACGACGCGAATGCGCTTGCGGGGCTCGGATTCGTTCGGCTCTCGCAGAAGCGCTTCGACGAGGCGCTCACGTTGTTCGAGACGCGCGTACGCTCGGGACCGCGGCGTCCGGGCGACGTCGCCGAAGGCTACCCAGACGGCAGCGTTCTGGCGCGCCATGGAGCGCGGCCGCGCGCTGGCACCGAACGACCCAGTCGCCGGGATAGCCGCGTATGAGACGGCGCTTGACGGTTTACCCTCAGGACGCGCGTCCGTTGCTGGGCATCGCTGCGAGCTGATCGGCACGTATGCGGAGAGGCGCGATTTCGATCGGGCATTGACGGCTGTGCGCTCGATGATCTCGCGGCGCCTTCGAAGCCGCCGCGAGCCAGCCGGACTTTCTCGATACCGTGGCGCTCGTGTATTCGGCCGATGGGCAGTGCGCCGAGGCGGAAAGCGCTGCTGATCCGGTCGCTCGCGACTCGAAAGGCGGCGAGGCGGGCGCCGGCTGAAAGCGGACCCGGCATGCAGCTGGCCGGCGTCTGGATGCGAGAACGACGCGTCACGACAACGCGAGCCAGGCGTATCACGACGTCATCGAGTCAACCTCTTCGTCCATCGACGCATGGCGCGGGTGCCTCACCTGCACTTCATCAACTACACGACGACCGCACCGTCGTTGCGGAAGCAAACCGCGCTCCGGCAACCGTGAGCGCGACGCTCGCCGACGACGCCAGCTTCCTCACATTGCTGGCCAGCGCCGACGCTTCCGTCGGCGACAACGATCGTGCCGTCGGAGCGTCTCCCAGACTCGCGCGTGCGCGCCACGACTCTCTGCAGCAGACGCCACCCGACCCGATCTCGATGTGCAACCTCGCGTGGGCCATGCTGGACTCATCGAAATATCAGGAGGGATCTCGACGAGCAGATTGCCGTCACGCGGGCGCCGCGCGGACCTGTTCCGTGTCGCAACGCCGGGCCATCGAGGACGTGTTGTCGGTCTCGCGCGTGCGCACTGCGGAGAACGCGGCCCAACGGGGACTACGCTGGCGCAATGGAGATCCTGACTCGTGCCGGGCGCGACCTGCCGGGCGAGCGCGAGCATACGGTCCCGCTCGCGTCGCTGTATATGACGCGGCACGATTACGACCACGCGCTCGACGTTTATAAATCGTGGGGAATGACGAACGCGACGGCTGGCGACTATCGTGTCGCCGCCGGTGCTGCCTTCGCGTCGCACAGGACCATCGTCCGGGAGAAACCTATTTGATGGAGGGACGTCAGCGCTGGCCGGGATCCGAGCTCCCTTTACATGACGGCGATGAACGCGTTGGAGAGGAACAGCACGACGCCGCCGTACGAACTACTTGAAATTGACGCTTGCAGGGTTGCATGCCGGCGCACGGGCATCATCCCCGTCAGAGCGACGCCAACTTTTGCGCGTGCACACAGCCAGCGCGAATCTTCCGGCGCTGTCTCGGTGAAGCTTGCCGAACCGGCGGAACGACGACGGACTCGGACGTTCTCGACTGAGCGACCGTCAGCCGATCGGAAACCTGTTGCCGAACATCGTCCGGCGCCGACATAGCGGCCGAGCGAGTGCAAGAACGAACTCGACGTGAGAGTGCAGCATCGCAACACGCCTTAGCAATACGTAACTGAACGAAGTAATAC
>ERZ1370068.1331-contig-11220_pt1 | contig 79201 bp, 119 predicted proteins | sample MGYA00561227_ERZ1370068 | MGnify/ENA primary metagenome ERZ1370068 (study PRJEB38410, sample SAMEA6850437) | metagenome | study: Metagenomic assessment of the ecological functions of the soil: analysis of the soil microbiota associated with the...
TGCCCCAGCCTCACTAAATGTGTTGGTGCCGGCCGGACAGACTTTGCAGTTGCCTCAAGGCAATTACAATCGCGTCTATGTCCTTGCGGCCGCGGTTGGCGGCGACGTAGCTACGACGATTGCCGGACAGCCTGTGACCATTCGTGAATGGCAAGGTCCCGTAGGCCAGTGGGACAGCCGTCTCCAAAGAGCCACGCCAATTGCGCGAAGTATCAGTTGCGCCGATGACGAAGGGACAAACCTGGACTGCAGACGCGATCGATCAGGATCTGGTGGTGCAATACGACCCCACCAGCGGAGTGCTACAAGGCATCGATCAAATTCGCCGTGGCTTCGTCAAGCGTGATGAGATCGCCTGGGTTGGCACACACCGCCACGGCCGCGACGGCAACCAACCGCACATCGCCAGTTACATTTTTGCTTACGCGATCGATTCGCCAGAGGCGCGCGTCACCTGCAACCGCCGAAAGATGATCGCATCAGGTCATGGCCATTACCGCGGTGCGCGAGCCATTTCGTCTCTGGCCGGCGGCGAATTTGTACGCTTCGGATCTATCGAGCAGGTAGGGTGGAAAATCAATTCATAACAATCTGATCCATGAAAATAAACAGCAAACATTTTGGCGTTACGCCTGAGGGTGCGGAAGTCCAGCTGTTCTCGTTAAGGAACGATCGACGGGATGGAAGTGAAGATCACGAACTATGGCGCCATCATCGTCGCGATCAAGACCCCGGATAAGGATGGGCGGGTTGACGACATAGTCCTGGGACACGACACGCTTGAGGGATATCTGAATCGATCACGCTACTCGGCGCGTTGTGTGGGCGCTATGCGAACCGGATTGCGCACGGGAGGTTCGCTCTCAAACGGCAATTCGTATTCGCTGGCTATCAACAACGGCGAGAAACCATTTGCACGGCGGGTTGAAAGGGTTCGACAAAGTCGTCTGGCAATCCGGGAATTGTCCGACGGTCTACTGCTTACCTATCGAAGTCCTGACGGCGAAGAGGGATATCCGGAAACCTCGAAACCACCAGTTGAGTATGCGCTCACGAGTGGGAACGAATTGCGAATCGAATATCGCGCCAGCACCGATAAAGACACCGTCATTAATCTAACGAACCACTCGTATTTCAATTTGGCCGGCGGTGGCACGATTCTCGGGCACGAATTGATGATCAATGCCGAAGCCTTTACTCCTATCGATAGAGGTCCTGATTCCGACCGGCGAGATTCGCTCGGTGAAAAACACGCCGATGGATTTCACGTCGGTAACTCGCCATCGGCGCGCGCATTCGAGGATGATTACGAACAACTGCAAGCTCGCGGGCGGTTATGATCACAACTTCGTCCTGCGGCCGGGGATAGAAAGACTTAAGACCTGCGGCCACAGTCTATGAGACCCAAGAACGGTCGGGTCATGGAGGTATCGACGACTCAGCCCGGCATGCAGTTTTATTCCGGGAATTTCTTAAACGGCACCCTGGTCGGCAAAGAGCGGCCGCGCCTACGAAAGAATTCCGGCTGCTGTTTTGAGACGCAGCATTTTCCTGATTCACCAAATCAGCCGTCTTTTCCAACGACCGTGCTGCAACCTGGCGAACGTTATCAGCACACGACTGTGTTTCAAGTTTTCGGTTGCGTAGTTAAGGGCGTTCTCTGTGTCCCTGTGTCCTCTGTGTCTCTGTGGTGAAACTATCTCAGCAACGGTTTCACCACAGAGCACGGAGATCTCACAGAGACGCAGAGCGTTCTTGCTTTGAACCTTGACTAGGCGGAGTGGAGCATCACCGCATGAAAACAAAATCGCGATTCAGCGTTCCCATCCTTATCGCATTCATCACGCTTTCGAGTCTGATTGCGGTGCTGGTGAGCGCACGACCAGTCGCCGGAACCACTCACCGGCAACTGGGCTGTCCGCACGCCAAATAATGACGGCACTTTCCGCACAACCTATCTGAATCTGAAACAGGAAGGCTCGCGGATCACGGGCACGATTCGAGTCACCCAATTCTATTATCGCATCACCGATAACACCGGCGGGCCGGAGGGCTTCGTCCTGAACGCGTCGATGATGGACGGCAAGAGCGAACGCAAAGTTCAGTACGAAGGCAAATTGGCCGGCGCTGAACTGCACCTCTCAACTCGCCGCCGGCCCCAGGACAATCCCACGCAAATGGTTGCGGTGCGGGCGCCCGCCGGCGAGGGCGCTATGCCGGCGCGCAATCCCCTGCCGGCGCTGCACAAAGTGCGTGACAACGGTTTGGCGCGCACACCGCCGATGGGTTGGAACAGTTGGAATAAATTCGCCAGCCGCGTTGACGACGCGACGGTGCGCAGCATCGCCGACGCGATGGCCAGTAACGGCATGAAGGAGGCCGGATATCATCTACATCAACATTGACGACACCTGGGAAGCCGGCCGCGACGCGCAGGGTAACATCCAAACCAACAAGAAATTTCCGGACATGAAAGCGCTGGCCGATTACGTTCACAGCAAAGGATTGAAGCTGGGCATTTATTCTTCGCCGGGTCCCAACACCTGCGCCGGTTACGAAGGCAGCTATGGCCACGAGGAACAGGACGCGCGCACCTACGCCGCCTGGGGAATCGATTATCTGAAGTACGACTGGTGCGGCGCGCGCATCCTCTACACCGACGAAGAGATGCCGGCCGTTTACCAAATCATGGGCGACGCGCTGCTGAAGACGAAGCGTCCGATCGTTTACAGCCTTTGCCAGTATGGACGGCTCGATGTTTGGAAGTGGGGCGCGGACGTGGGCGGAAATCTCTGGCGCACGACCGGAGACATTCGCGATGCCTGGGACTCAATGACGCGCATCGGTTTCAGCCAGAACGATCTGGCGCCCTGGGCCAAGCCCGGTCATTGGAACGATCCGGACATGCTCGAGATCGGCAACGGCGCGATGAGCGAGACGGAATACAAGACGCACATGAGTCTCTGGGCTATCCTGGCGGCGCCGCTGCTGGCAGGCAATGATCTTCGCAGCATGAGTCCGGAGATTCTGGCAATCCTGACTAATCGGGAAGTCATTGCCGTCGATCAGGACAAGCTGGGACAGCAGGGCCAAGAGCAGTGCCTGGCAAGTCCGGCGAATCAGGAAGTGTGGACTCGGTCGCTGGCCGGTGGTTCGCAAGCGGTGGCGTTCTTCAATCGCGCGACAGAGCCGGCAACGATCTAAGATTAAATGGGCCGACCTCAACCTTACTGGCACGTGGAAAGCGAGAGATCTCTGGACTCATCAGAATGTGCAACTGACTGGGCCGGATTATTCAGTAACGATTCCGGGGCATGGCGTTGTGATGCTGCGGCTGAGCCGTTGAATTCAATCGTGATTCTGAGATCTGAGATCTGGATAATTCGCTTACTTTCGGCAATTAAATGTTTCAGGTCCGAAAACGTCCAAACTCTCCTCCGAAAATGATGTATGTTTAGCCCCTCATGGATATCGATCCACGAATTTGTTCGAAGGCTCGCCTGTCGCGCGATGCCCGGTTTGACGGCCGGTTCTTTATCGGCGTCCGCACCACTCGCATCTATTGCCGGCCCATTTGTCCCGTGCGCACCGTCAAAGAAGAAAACGTACGCTATTTCCTGACCGCTGCCGCCGCTGCCGATGCCGGCTATCGCCCTTGCCTGCGTTGCCGGCCGGAATTATCACCCGGCACTCCCGCATGGTTTGGCACCTCCACCACCGTCTCGCGCGCGCTGCGACTCATCAGCGAGAGTTCGTTGGAAGATCGGGGCGTGGACGGACTCGCCGCGCGGCTGGGCATTGGGGCGCGCCAACTCCGAAGATTATTTCTGCGCCACCTGGGCGCTCCTCCGGTGGCCGTCGCGAAAACGCGCCGTCTGCACTTTGCCAAAAAGTTAATTGACGAAACCAGTCTGCCGATGGGCCAGATCGCTTTGGCAGCCGGCTTCGGCAGTGTGCAGCGGTTTAATGCCGCCTTCCGCGAAACATACAAAAGGACGCCCACCGAATTGCGGACGGTCAGCGCACTGTCGCATCCGCGCAACCTGAGAATGAATACCTCTTCCGTTTACATTTTCGCCCTCCGTTTCATTGGGATGCGCTGCTGGACTTTCTGTCGCAACGCGCGGTTCCCGGCGTGGAAGCTGTCGAATCCGGCACCTACCGGCGCACTATCTCACTTAACGGTGAATCGGGGACTCTGGCGGTTTCGCTCTCAGAGAGCGGCGATGCGCTGGAGGTCTGTATTTCATTTCCCGAACCACGCTGGCTCTTTTTGATCGTAGAGCGGGTGCGCCGCATGTTTGATCTTTCTGCCGATCCGTCAGAGATTGGGTCGCGTCTTGGTCGCGATTCACTGCTCGATCAAGCGCCTCGAGGCAATGCCGGGGTTGCGCGTGCCGGGTTGTTGGGATGGCTTTGAGTTGTCAGTCCGAGCACTGCTGGGACAACAAGTTTCAGTCAGAGCAGCGACGACCCTCGCCGGCCGTTTAGTAAACAGGTTCGGGACACAGATCAGCAACGAGAGTACGCTCACTCATCTTTTCAACTCCCGAGCAGCTGGCGCACGCGGACATTTCGAGCATCGGTCTGACGCAGGCACGCGGAGAAAGCATTCGCTTGTTGGCGCGCGCCGTAGTGGCCGGCCAAATCAATTTTGCCTCAGTGGTGAACCTTGAAGAATTTCAATCGCGGCTCTGCGAGTTGCCCGGCATTGGCAATTGGACCGCGCAATACATCGCGATGCGGGCATTGGGCGATCCCGACGCTTTTCCCGCTGGTGATTTGGGTTTGCTGCGGGCGGCATCGTTTCGCAATGAACGCGAACTGGCCCGCCGAGCGGAACGTTGGCGGCCGTGGCGAGCCTACGCCGCGTTGTACCTTTGGCAGGCCAGTGGCGCTCTTGAGGAAAGTCCGCGACCGGTCGTAACTCAAAGACCCTTAACTAAACACTCAACTGCTGTTGCTTGATGAGCGGCCTGAGATTGGAATCGATATGGAACCGAACAAGTCCGACCTGGGAACTTTACAGCAGCTCAATCAGGAATATGTTGACGCTTTCATGAATGCCGACGTCGGAATGGTATCGCGCACATTTGGCCGAAGACTTTGTTTGCGTCGAATCAGATGGATCGGTGCTGAACAAAGCAGAGTTTTTGTCCAACACGATAAAAGGGCCGGACGTCGTTGAGTACAAACTGCACGAAGTGGACATTCGCGTTTATGGTGATGCTGCCCTGGTGCGCGCCACGGGCGTGTGGATCAGAGAGGATGGCTCGATGGGGATGAGCCGTTACACGGACGTTTACATCAGGACCGGTAGCGAATGGAAAGCAGTCTCTGCTCAAATCACCCGGACAGCCAGAATGGGGCCTCGAGGTCGTTACAAGCGGCGCGCCGCCAAAGCGATCAACAGCAGCGTCAGTAGCCAGCAATAATCAGGAATTCATTAGCGAGTCAGATGCTCTGGTCTAAAGCCGCGCAATTCACCTCCGATCACCCACCCTGCTGATCCTGCTCATAGTCCAACGGCGAAAGGCGAAAACCTGTCACTTCTGACAGGTACAGCCTTCCGCAGCCGCCTTCAAAGTGACCACACAAGCCAACCCCCGTATCACCGGCTCGCGTTGGCCAGGTTTGAATATCTCCATGCGATAACCGGGACAAAAACAATGACTGAAACTACTTCCCGTAAGCACCTGCGGCACGCCAGAGTGACCCCGCTGGCCTCGATTTTCGGCAGCGGCTTTCTGGTGATTGTGCCGATTTTGAACGCCGCCGTCGGCCCTTACTCTGTGGTGGCGATGGCGGTAGTATGCGCGCTCGCCTATGCCATGGGCTCAGTCATCCGTTTCAATATTCGTCACGCTGAGCCACTGCTGGAGACAGGCGAGCCATCGGCTCGTTTGCTGCGTTATGAGCGCACCGCGAATCTGGCTCTGGTACTTGCCTACGCGATCTCGGTCTGTTTGTACATCCACATCCTGGCGGCTTTCCTGCTCGGTGGTTTGGGAATCAACACGACCTTCAGAGAGAACATCGTTACCGTAATCATCGTGGCGGCGATTGGCGTCCTGGGCAGATTTCGCGGCCTCGACATGCTGCTGATCATGGAGCGGTGGGCCCTGCGTGTGACGGGTGTGCTCGTTTTGGTGATGGTGGCAATGTTTGCGATTTTTGATTGGCGGGCTTTTACCACGCACACGCTGCAATGGCCGGTCTTTCCCAAACAAGACCTGTGGACCATTCTCACCGTTGTCGGCGGGACGCTCATCGTAGTGCAGGGCTTCGAGACGTCAAGATATCTGGGAGCGGAGTATGATCGGGAACTGCGCATTAGATCCTGCCGGAGTTCGCAGATCCTTTCGACCGTCATCTATCTCGTCTTTGTCGCTGTGGCTACGCCGATGATGCATTTTCTGGGCAGCGAGGTTCAGGACAATGGGCTGCTCATTCTGGCAGCCAAGGCAGCGACCTGGCTTCCCATTGCGCTGGTGTCTGCTGCGGTACTCAGTCAGTTCAGTGCGGCGGTAGCGGACGTAGTCGGCGGCGGCGGAACCGTCAAGAAACGACTCAGGGCCGGGTCGATGATCGGCAGGCGTACGTATTGATTTGCGGCATCGCGGTAATTCTGGCGTTCGCCTCGACGCTCACGATTCTCTCGTTCGCGTCGCGCGCTTTCGCCTTCTATTATTTCCTACAGTGTCTGGTCGCGGTTTGCGTCACGCAGAAGACGTGGCAAAGGTATCTGATCAGTCTGTTGGCGGTGGTGCTCGCTTTCATCACCCTGTTCGCAGTTCCGGCCGGGTAGATTCCTCGCTCTGGGAGGGGTTAGGAGGGGCGCAGCTACGAGTCGATATCAAAAGATCCCGCGCGGGCTGAAAGCCGCGCACACAGGTAATTTGCTTTTCTCTTTGCCGTAGCTGCGCCCCTCCCCGGCCCCCTCCCAAAGGGAGGAGCAAATGTTATTTTCAATCTGACCTTGATCAGAGCTTCCTTCAGTTTGTCGCCGAGGCTACGACAAAGCTAAAGCTGGTCGGACATCAACGATGCTGTTTCAGTGATCCAGAGTGAGTCGCTGCATTAAAGATGCTTTGGTGACAGGCGCGGGGTGGAAAGTACAAGCTTCTGACCGCGCTCCTGACGCTCACCCTTGTCGACTGCTCCCGGAGGACCAGGCGCGGTCACCGTGTTTGGTGCGATAGCGCTTTGAAACGGCATCGGTTGTGACCCGTTCGGCCCTGCTATCACCGCTTGAATCCACAGCTTTACTCCGCCGGCTTTGATGCTGAACCGGTTGCCGTTTTCTTCTCGATGCGATCATCAGCATGGAGCAGTAGAGTTATGACGGACGGCTTTGCCGCTTCCACTTCATCGGAAATGGTAAAACCTGAAGCCGGGCGGTAAACAAACTCTCGCACAAACCTCTGCAGACCCAGATTCGGTAGATAGGCCGCGGTCGCGTCGCCGCGCACGCTGATTTGATCCGGCTCGACTTTAACGTCGATGATGCGAATGCGATTCAGCAGTTCGTAAGGCACTCCCGCAAAAGCATCGTGGCCGTCGCCTTCCTGCCCCTGGCCTTTGCCATTGATCAGCAGAGTATTGTGGTGCTCGGTCAAAGGCACTCCGGCATAACCGCTGTCGCCGGTCAGGTACTGGCCGCCGGCAAAGATAATGAAACTGTTTGCGTCCGGGTGCGCGTGGCCGGAAGACAAACGCCAGTCGGGAAACTGCCGGAGCAAGGCTTCGGTGTGATGGCCCTCGGGCGGGCCGGACTTGAAGGCAAACGCGGTCGCACCTTTTGACCAATCACTTCGCCAGTAGAAGACATCGTGATCCGGAAAGTAGTGCCACGCCTGTTGACGTTCAACTGGAACGGGTTTGAGTTTCGCGTCGTACCAAACCAGCGACCAAAAGTCCTCTGCATTGACCTGCCCGAACCCTTTAAGCCACGCGGCCACGCCTTGCGCTTCGCCACTTTGAAAGCGCTGGGCCATTCGATAGAGCAGGTTGTAGTTCGTATTGAAGTGACCCTGTGGATGGGTGCGTGGGTACTCGTCGCCTTTGCCCGCGCGCGTCAGTGGGCCTTCGAAAATATCGCCGAAATCGAACACGTAGTTTCCCGTCGGCAGCATCGAGTGCGCCACGTATTCATGCATCAGTCGAAACCCGGGGCGATCGTAGAGGTCTTCGCCGGTGGCGTGCGCATGCGCGTCCAGGTAATGGACCAGCCAGGGCGTCGAGAAGATCCAGTATTCAAATCCCTCGTAGTAATAACCATCCTGAGAATATGTCGCCAGCACTCGATCAAAGATGGCCCGCGACAGGCTGGCCCAGGCCGGCGCCTCGGGAGTTTCGTCATAAAGCGCATAAGCGGCAATGCCCAAACCTGCGATGGGTATGAACGTGTGGTTCTGGCTGTAGGCGAAAGTTTTTCCTGACTTCGGCTTGAAATAGTCAGCCATCAAACGGGCTTGCTTGATCAGCTTTTCGCGATAACGTGCGCGCTCTGTTTCCGCTGAGGTCGTGATAGAGCAGAGTCGTAACCCCAGCCCAGTCCGTAGAGCAGATGGCCCGCGGCCAGATCGACATTCGGCTTGTTGTTCGGATAACCCCAGACCTCGTAGGTGACCGCCGCGTCCATATACTTGCGGGCGGCGTTGAGATATTTCTTGTCGCCTTCGATCTTGTAGATGAATGCGGCTTCCGCGATCGCCAGCCCGACGTCATTCTGCTGGCGGCGCGCGGTTGCCGGCGGTGGCGGCGGATCGCCGGCCAGCGCGCGCACATGACTGAGTGCGGCTTGCCAAAGTTCGCGATGCGAGGTCGCGCGCGCGTTCGCGCAATTCAGCAATCTCTTTGTCCGTAACGTAGACGCGTGGGATGAACGCCCATCAACTCAGGCCGCAGAGTGGACTTGCGCGTCCGCATCAACTCGATCAATGGATGCTCGCCTTTGAGTTTGTTACTGGCGGCACGCTCCTGCTGAAGCTCGCGCGCATCCTGGGCCAGCGAATCGGACAGGCGAAATAGATTGAAGCGAGCCAGCAGCGACGATTTCCAGCACATCGCCGCGAATGTATTCTCATTTGATTGCTTGCTGATCATAGGCTTTCGATTTAGACAGGATTTACATGATTGACTTGATTAAGAGTTGGAGTCAGTACCGGGAGCGGTAGCGACCGGGTCCTCTGTAGAGATATGAGTGCGGGTTACCCGGTCGCTACCGCTCCCGGTACTGACCTCAAAGTCCACATCAATCCATAAACATGCCGCCGTTAATCTCGATGGTTTCGCCGGCGAGATAGGCTGGCCGCATCCGAAGCCAGAAAGCAAATCACCGTGGCGACCTCCGCTGGGCGTACCAACTCTGCCGAGCGGGATCGCGGCCACATAACTCTTCATCACTTCCGGCGTCGAAAATGTTTCGTGATAGCGCGTGTCGATGACCCCGGGCGAAATGGCGTTAACCCGGACCCCGAATGGCGACAGCTCCTTGGCCAACCCTTTGGTAAAAGTGATTAGCCCGCCCTTCGCGGTGGAGTAATGGATCGAACCGAGCGCGCCCCCGGTGCGCCCGGCGATCGATGAAACATTTACGATCGCGCCCGTCTTGCGCTCCATCATGGAAGCAGCTACAGCCCGGCAACAAAGGAAAGCGGACTTCAGATTCAGATCGATCACTTCATCCCAACGCTCTTCGGTCAGCTCCAGAATCCTCAAACGCTCGATCAGTGAACCGGCGTTGTTTACCAGAATGTCGATCGGTCCCAGCTCATTAACGGTGCGTTCGACCAGCGCCTGCACCTCGCTCGCCTGGGCCACGTCGGCCTTAACGGCGATGGCGGCTCCGCCGGCTGCAACGATTTCCGCGCAGGTGGCTTCGGCTCCATCCTCGTTGCGGTGAAAGTTGACCGCGACGCGAGCCCCGTTGGCGGCCAGCGCCCTGGCTGCGGCTCGCCCTATTCCCGATGATGCGCCAGTGACCAGTGCTACTTTGCCAGTAACGTCGAAAGGATTGCTCATTAATAATCTCCTCAGATGAATTCCCTGATGTTAGAGAGTCCGCTTCAAAGGCAGACGCTCGATCCGGCCCAACAGCATAAATAGAACCGCAGTTCCCAGCGGCGCCAGCAAACCGGCCACAACTAATACCGGCACATATGAAAAATGATCTACGACCCAGCCGGTACCGAATATGAAAATCATCGAGCCGATCCCGGCGCCGGTGCCACCCAAACCGGCGACCGAGGCCACCGCCTTGTCAGAAAAGAAATCGCTGGGCAAAGTCTGCACGTTATTGATCCAAACCTGAAAGCCCAAACAGCACCACTCCGATCAATGCCAGCGCCACCATCGCATCGTGCGCAAAGGCGGCAAAAATTCCTGCGGGCATCAACAATGCGGCAATCAGGATCACCAGTTTGCGCGCGCGGTCCACACTCCAACCGCGGCCGATCAGGTATCCTGAGATCCAGCCACCCGAAAGACTGCCCACATCTGCCGCGACATATGGCACCCAGGCGAACAAACCAATCTTTACCAAAGAAAAGCCTCGCGCATCCGCGAGGTACTTCGGCAACCAACTGATGTACAACCACCAAACCGGATCAGTTAAGAAGCGCGACAGGATAATTGCCCAAACCTGTCGATAGCCGAGCAGTTCTCTCCAGCCGAGCGGCGCGGCAGACGACGAAGCGGCGGGCCCGGCATGGGGTTCATCGCGGATAACCTGACGTTCTTCTTCACTCAGCCACTTATGTCGATCGGGTGTTTCATAGAAAACCAGCCATAAAGCCAACCACAAAAACCCAGTGCCCCCGTCACAATGAATGTCGTGCGCCATCCGTACTTCAGACTGAGCCAAACAATCAGCGGCGGCGCGACGACTGAACCAATCGCCGCACCGCTATTGAAGATGGCCATACCAAACGCTCGCTCGCGCACCGGAAACCACTCAGCAACGGTCTTGGCAGCGCCGGGCCAGTTCCCTGCCTCGCCCAGTCCGAGCACAAAACGAAACGCGCTCAAGCTGGCCAGGCCACGCGCGAACGCATGCGACATCGCGGCGACAGACCAGAGTACGATCGAACAAACGAAACCACGTTTGGTGCCGACGCGGTCGTAGAGTTTTCCTGACAGGCCCTGGCTAATCGTGTAGGCCGCCAGGAACCAGGCGAGAATACCGCCGAACTGAGTGTTGCTCAGGCCAAGGTCGCGAGTAATAACGGGACTCAGTACTGAGATCGTCAAACGATCAATGTAGTTGATTAAGGTGGCGAGAAAGATGAGTCCGACGATCCACCAGCGCAGGCCTCTCAGCTTGAATCCAGAATCGACAGCAGTTCGTTCGGTACGTTGTGCTTCGAGCATGCGTTGAAAAATCGGATCGCCGGAAATGCTGGGGCATCGAATCGAGCGCGGGAGAGCGTTAACGTTGGAGGAGCGAAGTGTCCTTAATAAAAATCAGGATATTCGCTCCTCCACCTCGTTACCAGCAGTAACGCTTTAAGCACCTCGGCTTAGAAAGTCAGCCGCAAACCAAACTGCATCTTGCGCATCGAGTTGGCCGAGGTGATAACGCCAAAGCTGGCGGACGTCGAACCGTTGGCCGGAACGGCGGCGCCCGGCTGTCCGAGGTTCACGTGGTTGAAGGCATTCGTGGCCTCTGCCCGAAAACGTAGCCTCACGCGCTCGGTCAAATGAAAGTCGCGCGAGATGCCCAGATCGACAGTGCTATAGCCTGGCCCGTAGAGCAGGTTGCGGGCCGAGTTGCCATCAGTGGCGACCCCGGTCACAACCGGGTTCTGTGCAAAGGCTGCCGTGTTGAACCATCGCGCCGCGGTCGGATTGTCGATGTGGGGGTCCCCAATCAACCGCGCCCGATCGTTAGTGCTGCCGTCGAGGTTGGCGTCAACGTTGCCGTTGGTGACGGTGAACGGCAGACCACTGCGAATCTTGATGATGGGCGAGATGCTCCAGCCGTTGAAGATATGCCGCAAGGCAGCGTTGTCGTTCTTGCTGAAGTAATCGGGCTGGTAGGTCAAACTCATGCTAAAGACGTGGCGCTGGTCAGTATCGCCGGCGCCATACTCGTCGCCAGAGCTTGCTGTAGTTCTGGGCCAGGCCCTGAGTCGTGCTGTTGTAGAGCTGTGCACTGCTATTGGTTTTGCTGAAGGTGTAGAAGGCGTTAAAGGTCACATGGTGGTTCATCCGCATGGCGCTGGTAATTTGCAGGCCATGGTACGAAGCCTTCTGATCCGATTGCAGTTCGTAGCACAGCGCCGAACAGTGGGTTGGGCCGCCGTGCGAGAACGTTCGCTCCAGCAGCTGGTCGCGGTGGCGTTGACCACCGGGTAGTTGATGTCGCGGGCAAAGGGCAGGTCGCTGGCTGAACGTGCCAACGTAAGCCGCGCCCACGACTAAATCTTTAGTCAGCTGACGCTGCACAGAAACGCTGCATCTGATACGTGCGCGGCCACTTGAAATCCGAGGCCACCGGGAAGAGGCCTCCGCCGGTGGTAAATGTCCCCTTGTACGGGAAGGGATTGCCCCCAACGAAAGCGTTATAGGGATTGACGAGCGAAGCTCCCAGAGGAACGCCTGCCGCATTTGTCTTTTGGTTGATATTAGTAAAGGTCAAGCGGGTGGAAAAAGGCTGGAAGTTGGTCATAGTGTTCCACTCGTTGCCTGAGATGCTGCCGTAAAACGCGCCGAACGCCACCGCGGATCGACGTCTTTCCATCGCCGGCCACGTCCCACGCAAAGCCGAGGCGAGGCGAAAAATGGGTGTAGCTGGTCGGAATGCCGCCACGTTCCACACCGGGATCGCCGAAGAACAATGCCCCCACCGGCGCAGTCGGGATAACCACGGACTTCTGGCCGGGAACATAATTGACGACCCGGTTTAGAGGATCGGTCGGCGCCGTTTGAACATCCCAGCGCAGACCAAGATTGAGAGTCAGGCGGGGACGAACTTTGAAATCATCCTGGACGAAGACGCGCCGTGTACCAGCTATTGGTGTAGCCCGTTACGGGTGCGTCCTGCGAGACCGCGCTGGGAATGCCGATCATGAAATCCGCAAGCGCATTACCGGCCGCAGCTGTTACACCTGGGGCCAGCCACCCTCGCCGTTGAATTTGCATTGAAGGTGAAAACCCCGTAGTTGTTAAGCAGTGTCTGCTGGATGTCCTTGTTGAGCGAGATCTCTCCGCCCAACTTGAGCGAGTGATTGCCCTTGATCCAACTGAAAACGTCGCGTCCGGAGTAAAAGTTAGTGCCGGCTATCGGGCCGCCGATTTGTTGTCCCAGGGTGAAGTATCCGCGTGACGGTGATCTGCGGCAAATTCGGCGTGCCCTGGTTCACGAATGCCGAACCCAGATCGGCAAGCGAGGTTGCGGGCGTGTTTATGCGACCGCCAAAATTCCGTGAGAAGGTCAACCAGACCTGATTGATCTTGGATGCGTTGATGATCCAAACGTCGCTGGCGTTGACGCTATGCTGCCGCCAGGTGGAATCCTGGAGGCTCCAGGGCACGTTGGGGCTGCCCCCTTCGTGGTGCTGGTTCCTCCGGTATTAAAGTAACTTACGCTCAAACGGTGATCGGCGTTGAGCTGGTAGTCCGCCTTTCCCAGATACTCGTCGAAGTTATAGGGGTGGGAATATTGCCCTGCCATCCTGCGTTGCCAGTGCTGAGGGTAACGTTGGACAGGGGAATGTAGTCGTTGATGATCTTCATCGCCACCGGATCCAGACGGTTGGGGCAGATCACGTTCGTGACGCCGTTGCAGACGAAAGGTGCGTTAGTGGCGGGATCCGTGGGCTTGGTCGCGGAAGCCGTGAAGTTGCCGATGCGTTCCAGGGCGGTAGGAACGCGGGCGCCGCTCAGAAATGTGCTCGTTGCCTGGCGCAGTCCCGAGTAGGAGAAGAAGAAGAAGGCCTTGTCCTGCTTGATTGGCCCGCCGATGGTGCCGCCAAACTGGTTGCGATGAAAAGGCGCTCTGGCCAGAGTGGATCCCCAGTCATTCGCATTGAACACCGTGTTGCGCAGGAACTCAAAGGCCGAGCCGTGAAACTGATTGGTCCCGGATTTCGTGATTACGTTGATGACGCCGCTGGCATAACGGCCATACTCCGCGTTGTAGCTGTTGGTCTGAACCCGGAATTCCTGGATGGCATCCGGGTTAGGCAAAATGTTACCCGTGTTGCGCAGGTTGGTCATGTTTATGCCACCGTCGAGATAGTAGTTCACTGAGCCGGTGCCGCCGTCGGTGCCGCCGTTGATCAGCGTTCGCTGTTCCGGATAACCAAGGATGAATGTACTTGTGCCGGTGGACGCGGTGGCTACGCCGTTATTGTTAGACTGCACGCCCGGCGTCAGATCCAGCAGCGTATAGACGTTTCGCTCAACCAGCGGCAGACGCGCTGATCTCAGCGGACTGGATGGTGCGCCCGATTTCGGAGGTACTGGTGTTGATCGTGGGCGACGCTGACTCTGCAATGGTCACGGTTTCGCTGACCTGCCCCACGGTGAGGGCGACATCCACGCGCACCGTGTCGTTGACTTGCAGGACAACGTCGCTGACATAAGCCTTCTTGAACCCGGTGTAGGTGACCTCGACCGCGTATTTGCCTACGGGCAGAAATTCCAGCCGGTAAGTACCCTCATCGCTGCTCGTGACCGTCCGGGTAAGGCCATTATCGAGATTGCGCGCCATCACCGTGGCGCCCGGGACAATGGAACCACCCGGGTCAGTCACCGTACCGACCACCGTCGCAGTTGTAACTTGCGCGTTCGCCGCCAGGGGAATGGCGAGCAACAGTGCGATGATCGCAAACTGAATCGTTCGCACCCAAAATTCTTTCCTGTAAACATGTCAGCTACCTCCAACTAGAAATTTTCAAAATCTGCAAACGCAACATCGGCTTGTTGCGCAAACCAAATGCGTTCACTGGGTCGCAACCCGCGGATCAGATTCTTCTGAAGTTAAGCGACGCGTGGCGCCGCAAAGGTTGGCGCCGCAATCAATGCAGCCGCGCCGCGCAGTCTGGGATAATCCTGCTTCGAAGCGATGCGCAAAGCTGTGCGCCCGCCTTTGTCCGTCAGGGCTCTCTCCCTCAGGGCGATCGTTACGGTTGCTTCGATCAAGTCCCAGGCGGTCGTGATTTCACCGTCCAGGTAAATGCACTCAGGGTTAATAGTGTTCACCACTGTCGCCAGACCCAGACCGAGAAAGCGCGCTGTGGACTGAAGCGCGGCCATAGCTTTTGTCGCCGCCGCGCGCGCGCGCAATCAAATCCAAAACTGTAAAAGAACCCGGTTTTGGCGTCGCGCAGTTTATTTGGACTGAGTTTGGACAAATTCCACCCAAAATAACGAGAGAGGGTGGCGAGGTTGGATATGTAGGCTTCCCAGCAACCGTTCGCGCCGCACATACATTTTGGCCCGTCCATGTTCAAAGGCACGTGCGCAAACTCGCCGGCAATGTGATCGGTTCCTCTGAGCAGTTCACCATTGATAACGATGCCGACACCCACACCGTCTGAGACACCTACATAGACGAAATTCTGCGGCCGCGCCGCTTCGCCTCGCTCGAGCCAAAGATGCGCCAGAGGTGCACGCGCGGCCGGAGTTTTCGATCTGCACTGGTAAACCTGTCGCCGCGGCTATCAGGGTGCGCAGATCAACGGCCGCGCCAACCCAACGCCGGGGCCTTCAAAACCTGTCCGGTGCGCTGGTCCACCATACCCGGAACGGCGACGCCCACGTCCTTCAATTCCGGCCGTAATTCCGTGTGTTCTTTACCAGTCGGCGAATGCGACCGGCCAGATCGCGAACGAATTCGGGGATGGTAAAAATCGTGTCGTAGGCTTCGAGTGCCAGCTGCCTTCCCGATAAATCGCAGACCATCAGGAAGGTCTTACTAAAACGAATGTCCACGGCTACGGCCAGACGATCGTGCGTCTTGATGTGCAGTAAGGTCGGCTTGCGGCCAAATGCTGCTTCGCCGGTAGCGCCCTCGTAAATTAAGTCCTGATCGATTAGCTCCTGAACCAGGACACCCGCCACGCCGCGCGTGACCTTCATCCGGCGCGCTAATTCAGCTCTGGAGATCGGCTGGTGTTCATGAATAACAGTTAACGCAATGCGGCGATTAATCTCTCGCGAAGTTGAGCGGGTGGCAACCCGGAAGTCTCGACTATTTATTTTGCGCATCGTTCGGTAGGCTAACTTTGTACGAAGTGTGGACAATATAGCCCGAAGGCGAAACCTGTCAAGAACTTTTTTCGCTATTCAGTCGATTTTTATTGGCGAGAAAGGCGAATTGGTAAGACCATTCCGATCAGAACGATAATCCGAATCCGAATTTGAAAAGCGGATCATAGCCGGCGTCTCCGACATTGATTGGAACCTGATCCATCGACCGGGGCCAGCGTAACAGAGAGCTTGCCCGTCGGTTTGTAATCGCCAAACAATACATCGGTAACTCCCTGCCCTTCCGGTGCCAGGCAGCCAGGCAGCGACAAATGCATCGGCCTGGCTTAACGCATCGTTGATGATCATTGGACGGCCTGAGAGCAATACGACGACCACAGGAATGCCGGCTCGTTTCATGTTGCTGATTGCGTTCGGTGTCTTCGACCGTCAGCGAAAGATCCTCTCGATCGCCGCGCCCTTCCGCGTACGGAGTCTCGCCGACTACAACGATTCCGACGTCGCGCGCCACTCGCACCGCTGCCGTCAGCTTGAAAACGTGACTTTCGTCGCCGGTGAAACGGCTTGCTGAATTGCTTTGAGAATGGTCGTGCCGCCGCTGGTTATGTTTCCGCTCTTACCCTGCCAATCGATCGTCCAGCCGCCGCACTGATTTCCGATATCGTCGGCGCTCTTGACCGCCAACATGAATCCGCGCGAGCTTCTTTGACAGCGGCAGAATCTTTTTCTCGTTCTTGAGAAGTACCAGCGATTGCCGCACACATTCACGCGCGACTCGACGGTGTTCAGCAGAGCCAAGCTCCGGTGCAAACGCCGGTCGGCCAGTGGCGAGCGCTTTTTGTCCATCAGGGCCATTGCGAACTTGACTCGCAGGATGCGAGTCACCGCGTCGTCGATCCGCGAGATCGGCACTCTGCCTTCATTGACCAGTTCCGTCAACAAGCCGATGAATCGCCGATAGTCGATTGGCTCCATCGCCATGTCCATGCCCGGCATTGATCGATATCTCGATCGCGCTCTTGAAGTCGGAGTGATTTGGCCGATCGCGCGGTAATCGGAAATTAGAAATCCCTGAAAGCCCAATTCCTGTTTGAGGATTTCGGTCATCAATCTCTTGCTGGCAGATAGTTTCAGTCCCGTTCCAGCTGCTGTACGAAACCATGATCGATCCCACGCCCGCTTTGATCGCGCTGATATAGCCGGGCAGGTGAATCCTGCGCAGCTCAGCCTCGCTCACGCGCGTGTCTCCCTGATCGAGCAGGCGCTGCTGATTGCGATTCGTCGAGCCGGTACCCATCGACGTCCCGCCATCACCGACAAAATGCTTGGCGCACGCCAGGATCGCCGACGGACTGCTGAGATCATTCCGCTGAAAACCTCTGACCGCGGCGGCGCCGAGACTTTCGGCGAGCTCAGGCGTTTCGCCAAACCCTTCATAAGTCCGGCCCCAGCGTTCGTCCGCGAGGAACGGCAATGCATGGAGCAAAACTCCAGTTGATGCCGGTGGCCCGAACTTCTTCCGCGGTCATCCGCGCTGCCTTTTCGATCAAACGCCGGATTGCGCGTACACCCCAGGCCGATGTTATGCGGGAAGACGACCGCGCCCAGCACATTGTTATGTCCGTGCACCGCATCGATGCCGAAGAGAATTGGAATAGCCAAACGAGTGGTTAACGCTCGCCGTTGGTAGCCGTCGTACATATCGGTCCAGGCTTCAACGCTGTTACCGGCTTTAGGGTCCGAGCTGCCACCGCTCAAGAGTGAACCCAAAAATATTTCTCGATATCACTGACCTCCACCAGCGCGCTCTGTTCAGCTTGAGTCATCTGGCCGATCTTTTCATCCAGCGTCATCGTCCCCAGCAATTGACGAACGCTCTGGTCATAGATTGAGAGGCGTCGTTGGACTGATGGTTCGAGGCCTTTAACGGTTGACGATGCCAGGCCACGCGATGCGATCAGAGCGCCCCCGGCGGCCAGCACGGTTGAATTGATAAAATCACGGCGAGTTGTTTTGTTGGTCATTGGATGAAGCTCATTAACAGGGAGATCTTCTTTTCTTCATGTCAATCCGTCCTGCTTTTGAGTTTGGAGATGAACTGTGCAGGCCAAACGCAAACGAGACGCCAGGCGACGAGTGTTGCGGGTCTACGAAAGCGGGTTGTTGAGAGACTAGAGGCGGGAGATCTGCAGTCCCACCACCGTCTCTCGTCACGTCGCGATCTGAGAAGATAACGGTTCACCAGCCCTCGGACCGACAACTCGGAATGGAAAAAGCTGCAAAAGGAGCGAGGATTTTAGAAATTGAGTTTTGATGCCAAGTTGAATCACCACGGAAGATCACGCCGACGTAATTAGACAAATCCTGGAGGAAGCCAGCACGTCAGAAAGATCTGAACCGCATCAATCGCTCTCCCGTGTAATTTGCGGCACGGCGAGAATCAGCAGAGGCGGCCGCAACTCCTGCGGTCTAGCCGCGGATCACCATGACCTCCGTAGCCTTAATAAGTGCGTAAACTGAAACGCCGACCTTCAAACCCAGAGCGCGGGCTGCATCACTGGTGATGATCGAAGTAATCGACTGATCGCCGATCTCGATGGTCACCTGGACCAGCAGCCCTTCGAATTGGATATCCGAGATCGAGCCGCGAAGCTTGTTGCGGCCGCTGATCGCGTCCAGACCAACCGGCTTGTCACTGCGGCCCTTTTCACGGCGAGCGCCGGTAACCCGCTCAATCTCGGTTCTGGCGATCCGGTGGTGCCCGCCTGCCGTTTTGGTCGATCGAATCTTCCCTGATAAATCCATTGCTTCAGCGTCGGGTAGCTGACGCCCGCCAAGCGTGCCGCCTCAAACGGTTTCAGTAGTTCGCTCATTCTAATAGCCTTTCTCGATGGATTCAGTCAACGATATCAGCATTCAACTATACGGTTCAATACGAATATTTGTGGACCGGCGGGCGATTTGGGTTAGGAGTCGCGGCCGAAGATCTGCTCAAGGGCGCTGAAGCGACGCATGCTAACATAGCGGCAATTAAGGTTTTCGCAGGCTAAATCCAGTTACTCGTGAGGAAACGATCGTGACAGTCCTAAACCTTCCTGTGCTGTTGGGCACCAATCGCAAGGACCGCAAGAGCGTGTTCGTGGCTGAATGGCTAATCGCTCAGATGGAGGCGAGAGCCGAGATTAATGCGCGTCTGTTTGACGTGGCTGATTTCGAACTTCCGCAACGTGATTATGGTCAGGGGCTGAAGGATACGTTCCCCGAGTGGCGCGATGCCATGATCAATGCGGACGGGCTCGTAATCATCTCGCCTGAATACAATCATGGATATCCGGGAAGCCTCAAAAGCGGTGCTCGACTTGTTACTGAAGGAATATATTCACAAAGCGGTCGCATTCGTGGGGGTGTCAGCCGGGCCCTGGGGTGGGACCCGCGTGGTCGAGGCGATGGTGCCAATGGCGAGGGAATTAGGCCTGGCGGTAACGTTTTCTGATCTTAATTTCCCGTTTGTGCAAAGAACCTTCGATGAAACTGGCAAATTATTGATCCGGCTTTCGAGCAACGCGCAAGAGATTTCCTCGACGAACTCGTCTGGATGGCGCAGGTTTTGAAATGGGGCCGAGAAAACGTGCCATCGAAGTATCACCAAACATGATTGTTTGCTGTGACGGTGCTTTACTTGTCACCCAAACACCTACACCGCTTCCCAACCGACTTACTAACGAGCTGCAGTTGTGTCGCTGACTTCGCCTTGCAACCAATTGCAAAGTCTGGCATCATAGTTGCGGTTAATCCTTCTCTCGCGCATCAACGGTGATGCGCCCCGCGCACAAAACGATTAGCGCCGGACGTTTGGATAGTTCGAGAGCAGGCTTGTTACGAAATCTTCGAAGCCGCTCTTTCACAGAGCATCCGAACCTGGTCCTTCGACCGCTACCGTTTCGCCGAAGCCAATCCGATTCGCAAGCTTCTTTAATTCCCAAAGGGGAAAGGTATAATCTATGTCAACGAAACTTTATGTTGGAAACCTCGCTTTCCAAACCACTAGTCAGGAGCTTCAGGAACTGTTTGCTCAAGCCGGCACGGTCGAATCAGCGAGCGTCGTGGAAGACCGCGACACCGGACGTTCGAGAGGGTTCGCCTTCGTCGAAATGTCCACCAAGGAAGAGGCCGCTTCAGCTATTGAACAGCTGAATGGCAAGGAAGTCGGCGGCCGCGCCCTCAAAGTCAACGAAGCCAAACCGCGCGAAAATCGCGGCGGCGGCGGCGGTCGTGGCTTTGGCGGTAATCGTGGTGGTGGCGGTGGTTACGGCGGTGGCCGCAATGGCGGCGGCGGTAATCGTGGCGGCGGCGGTGGCTACGGTGGCAATCGCGAACCGCGCTGGTAGCGCGGACTGCGACGAATTGAGCGCGGTTTCCGCGGTGATCTAATCATCGCGGAAGCCCTGCTTCTGGATTAACAACCGCGGGCGAATGATCGATCCCGCGATAACGAAAAGGAATCTATGAATTTTTCTCAATTGGGATTAGCAGCAGCGCAGTTAAGCGCCTGCGAATCTCTCGGATACACAACTCCCACACCAATACAATCCAAAGCAATACCTGTAATTCTCGGCGGCCAGGATCTAATCGGCTGTGCTGAAACCGGCACCGGCAAGACGGCGGCCTTCCTGTTACCAGTCATCCAACGAATCACTGAAGTGAAGCGACCGGGTATCCGGGCGCTGGTGCTTGCGCCGACACGTGAACTGGCGCTGCAAATCCATAAAAACTATGGCGAGCTGAACAGGGTGAAGTCGAATCGCAGCGTCATCGTAATGGGCGGCGCAAACATTCGGACTCAGATTGCCGATATGCGGCGAGGCGCAACCGTCGTCATCGCTACACCCGGTCGCTTACTCGACCTGATCGAACGCGGCGCCGTAAATCTTTCCGGCATCGACTTTCTCGTTCTGGATGAAGCCGATCGCATGCTTGACATGGGCTTTCTGCCCGCGATTCGCCGAATTCTGGCGGTCCTGCCGGCAAAACGGCAGACGCTTCTTTTCTCGGCAACGATGTCCGGCGACATTGAGCAACTGGCCCGCTCGACCATGAAAGAGCCGAAAGTGATCGAAGTGAGTCCCCGCGGTAAGGCCGCATCAATGGTTGAGCAAAAAGCCTACCAGGTGGCGCTCGAATCAAAGACAGCTCTCTTGCTTGAACTGTTGGAAAAGGAACGCGAGCCGTTTGAGCGCGTGCTGGTGTTTACCCGCACTCGCCGCGGAGCTGAACGCCTTTCACATATTCTCAAAGCGAGAGATCACAGTGTGAATCGGATCCACGCCGATCGCACACAACCCCAGCGCGAGACGGCCCTGCGCGAATTCCGCGATGGCCGGGCACGCGTTCTGGTAGCTACCGACATAGCCGCCCGCGGGCTGGATGTTGACGGTGTCTCGCACGTGATTAATTACGATCGTGCCGGCGGCGCCCGAAGACTATGTACATCGTGTCGGACGCACCGGCCGGGCAGGCAATCACGGCAAGGCGATCACTATTGTCGCGCCGGTTGATGAGTTGTCCATGCGCGCAATCGAAAGACTTACCGGACAGCCGGTCAAGCGCATCGTGCCGGAAAAGTTCGGCGGCATACCAACGTCGCTGGCGGGCAATCCGAAGTCGTTTGTGCCTTTGGCGCTGATCTGCTCGGAGCTCAGTTCCGTCTCGTTTCGTCCGCGCCGCGCGCGGTGAAACGCGTCGAAATCAGGCCCACCCTGCGATAGCGGGTGGGCCCAAGCACAAGCCAACAGAGAAGGAGCAATATGGAAGAGAAACCGACTTTCAAAATCGGAGATCGAGTCGAACAAATGTGCCTCACGTGCAATGAAGAACGAGGCCATGTGGTCGCTTCGGTGAGCAAGGGCGGAAAGATCACCTGCGTAAGCTGTCCCGCGTGCGGCTCACGAGTTCCCTATCGCAGCGGAACAACAGTCCGGGCTTCCAATAAGGTTGGTTCGCCTTATGATCGGGCGCGAACCTACCGCAAAGGACAAACGCTTTTGCACCCGACGTTTGGTGAGGGCGAAGTCACAGCCATCATCGAACCACAGAAAATCGATGTGCTGTTCGCCGATCGCATGCGGCGGCTGATTCATGCTCATGCGTAAGAGCTCGCGCGCGGCAAACGTAGTCCGGCAAACCCGGGCGCATGCCCCGCGCAGAGTTAAGTGCCAACCCCCGCGTCGATTTAGGAATTACGCCTAAGGGTCGAAACGAGTTTTGGCCGTTTGGTGATCTGAAAGAGCGGGTTATAGCAAAATGATCGTTTGTGAATTCTGTCTGCACTACACGCAAGGCGGCGAATGCCGCGTCGGTCTCAACATTCCCAAGGCCATGAGCTGCCGCGACTTCAAACCGGGAATGGAAAAGTTCTGCGCCGATCCAAAAGACTTTGTAAGCGAAAACCAGATCGTGCAAATGGCAACCTTCTTTGGTTTTCAGCGAACCGAACTCAAAAGTAGGTCAAGGCCATGGCCGCGGGTGAAGTAAAAACGCGCCCTGCTGAAGATCGATTCGCCCGATGAAATCAGGGTTGCGCCTTGAAAGGGCCATTAGAAGGATATGAATTGCCTAAGATAATTTGGTCATGCTCAGATTGCGGGACGGTATTGCCACTCTGGCAAATCAAATGCACAAACTGCCATCGCCTGGCTCTCAGTTGGCTGCACTTGATCGTGGCTTCAGGAGCTGCGCTCCTGGTGGCGTTCCTGGTCGTGACGCTACTCTAGCGATGCACGGATTGAGGGTGTACATAAATAGCGGAACAGTAGAGACCCGCGGCGGATGTCCGATCTTTTATAGCCGGCGGGACGATGGCCCGTACTATCGCTGGTCGTATGACGACAACGTTTGCGAATGGCAGGTCGGCCGCGTTTTGAGATCGGGTGTTTCCACTAAGATGCTCGCTCCGGCAACCTGGAAGAGGGTTCCCGCCGGCTTGCAAAGATGCATTACAGATCATTATCAGGATTGATTAAAGAAGGAGATCGAATATTGGCTAAAGACGACTTGATTCCCGCGGAGGGCACGATTATTGATCAAGCAGCCTAACGCATTTTTCAAAGTACAGCTCGATAACAGTTCTCATGTGGTACTCGCAGGTATCTCCGGCAAGATGCGCAAGCATCGCATCCGCATTCTGGTCGGCGATCGCGTCAGCGTAGAGATGTCTCCCTACGATCTGACCCGAGGCCGCATCACCTATCGCTATCGCTGAGACGCCTGTCAGGGTGTAGAACAGGCGGGGCCGAATTGGTCCAACCGCCTGGCGAAGTCTTTTCTATTCAGCACTCATTTCAATTGGGGAGCCGCGCGATAATCGCCGCGCGCTCCCCATATTTGTTTGGCGATTAATTCGGCCCGTCATTCCTCAAGTCAAATTAGCGACTACTGAATCTGGCTTTTTGATCGAAAGAGATTCCCGCCAACTCAGCCAAATCCCGCCCAGAGCAGGAGGCTTCTTCGGGCTCTGCCCTCGATGTGCGGAAAAGCTCTGCTTTTCCGTCCGCTTCTTAAGAACTTCTGGCGGCTACGCCGCCAATCTCGATTTTGAGTTCGAGATGATCTATTAAGCGCGGTTCATTCTCGATCACAGCGGCGGCGCAGCCGCGCGAGAGTGGGCGACGCGTTACGGAAAAGCGAAGCTTTTCCGCACATCAAGCGGCGAAGCCGCCAGGAGCTTTCACGTGACACGGAAGATCAGTTAGGCTCTGCCGTCTATGTCGGAAAAACCGGAAATCTCTTCGGGCTCCCCCTCGATGTCCGGACAATACGGGCAGTTGAGTTTTCACCTCACGTACCAGATAGGAGAAACAAAAAAGCCGCCCAACGGCGGCTGCTCACTGATTTCAGCTGTTCTATGTATCGCTGTTTGCGAAAACGATTCTTGTCCGGAGGTGCTTCAGCGGCGGCGAGTGGCACTGGCATCGCTGCCCGTGAATTACGCGCAGGTTGCGCATGTCATATTCCAGTACCACTTGTGAACTGTCAAAGGTGGTCAATCGACGGACCGGGTTACGCGGATTACTGTTTGCCCGCCAGAATGCTAGTCAGTTCACCGACATCGGTCTCGGCGGCATGGAATACGAAGCGCCCTGGGTCTTCCATGCGGTCACGTTGAAATCCCGCGAGAGGCCGCACTTCACGCAGACTCGATAAGTTCTTCCCTGGTGAGTGAATGGCCGGCTGAGATCATGCTGCCAGCAGCCCAAAAGCCTTTGCACCAATCGATGGGCCGCGCTATTCAAAGCTTTGGACCGCTCTGCCTGCCGCCGTCCAAACATCTGCTGATTTATGACTGTGATACTTTGCATCTTCCGAAACCTCCTGAGTTCCTTACCGACTGCTGACCTGGATTCAACCAAATCGAATCAATGGCTGGTCACGATCGCCTGGACTACCGATGTGCCGACTACGATGAAAATCACTACGATGAAACCTAGAAACACTTTCATGATACGACTCTCCTTCTTTGGCAAATGCTGCTTACTGATTGGACTGATTGGGAAGCTTCTGGCCCTTTGATGGAACAAAAGTGATCTTCCGTGAAGCCGTTTCGTCGCCGTCGATTGGTTTCAAATCTTTTGGGGCTGCGAAAATTTGGGTCGCCAGAAAAGCGTCAGCCGAAGATCCCTTTGCTGCCTGCCGGAACTGGTCAACTGATAAGCTGGGCCGCTTCTCGCTCACTTTGGCATCGGCAGCTTTCTTCGTCTCGGACTTATTGACGCTCAGCCGTTCAGTTCCGAGAGCTGCAATTTGAGTCACTTCAGTCGCGTTCAAATTACCGGCTTGATTGTTACGGGCCTGGTTTGATTCCGTCTGGGCGAAACACGGCAGAGCTGCTGCTAAAAGGGCGGCCGCTGCGAATGACAGGTGCGAAAGTCTTTTTGGTTTGACATGGTTTGATCTCCTTCTGAATCGATTTGTTGTTGACAAGAAGGAGATTACCAAGCGCTTTCACTCTTGAAAATTGTACGTTGGTTCTGTCCACCTGTACTTTGGTGCAGGTGCCGTGAGCCCTTTGGTTTTGCGGGGCAAATGAGACGAACGAGACCCGTCTTAGGTGAGTGCAAGTGACGGAATGGAGCGAACTGTGGCGAGCAATGATTCGATGCTGAATGGTTTGTTGAAGAAACCGGCGGCGCCGGCCTCGAGCACCTGACGTTTGGCTGCCTCGTCTGCCTGGGCAGATATAAAGATGATGGGGATTTCCAGGCCCGAGGCATTCAGGTGCTGCTGAAGCTCGATCCCGCTCATTCCGGGCAGGTGCATGTCGAGAATCAGACAGGCAGAATCACCAAGCGCGCCGGAATCCAAAAATTCCTCCGCCGAAGCGAATGAAACAACATCAAGCCCGGCGGCAGTGATGACGCGATACAACATACGCGACATCGACCGGTCGTCATCGACCACAGAAATCAAGGATTTTGTTCGGGCCACGTTGGTTTTCTCGCTCTGCCGCAATCGCTGGCCGGGTGCCGAATTTCTCATCCGGCTGCGAGTGTACCAACTTCCGAGCAGGGTCAAAATTGTACCAGGGTTCAGAGAACCTGTACCAAAGTACAATAGGTACGCACGCCTCCGGCGTGCTTTCATGAAGAGCACGCCGGAGGCGTGCGTACCGTCAGGAGTGCGCCGCCACACCCAGGCGGTCAGCCATCCGCACGAGATCTGCTACAGAGTCAGCCTTCATTTTCAGGACCACCTGCGCGCGGTGCGCCTTAATGGTGCGTTCGCTGGTCCCGAGCTGCTGGGCAATCTGCTTATTCAGCGATCCTTTGGTAACCAGCGCAAAGACCTCTCGCTCACGGGCGGTGAGTGATTGATAGCGCGACTGAAGCTCGGCCATCTCATCGAGCTGTTTGCGCGCTTCGCGATCCAGGGCCAGGCCCTCGCGGATTGCATCGAGCATGTCCTGGTTCCGAAACGGTTTGAGAGGAAACCCACCGCGCCGGCCTTCATAGCCTCGACTGTCATGGGGATGTCCCCATGACCAGTCATGAACACAATCGGAAGCGTCCGACCTCCTGCAGTCATTTGCCGCTGAAGATCCAGCCCGCTCAAGCCGGGCATCTGCACGTCCAGCACCAGACACGCCGGCCCATCCGGCAGAGGCGCTGCCAAAAACTCTTCGGCCGAAGCAAAGGGGACGACCTTCAAACCAATGGTACTCACCAGTCGAGTCAGAAAATTTCGAAACGATGAGTCGTCATCAACTACAACTACCACGGAGGTTTCTCGGTCAATGGTGCTGCCTCCGGCAGTGTGAACTTAAACATCGCGCCTCCGTGCTTGTTTGATTCACGCCCAGAGTTTGCCACCGTGCGACTCGATAATCGAACGGCTAATCGCCAGGCCCATCCCCATGCCCCCGATTTGGTGGTATGAAACGCCTTGAATATTTGTTCGACCTGCGTCGCATCGATCCCCGAACCATGATCCGATACCGTGGCCACCACGCCGGTTCCGGACGCCTCGGTCCTGACGATCAGTTCGCGCCGGCTTACTTCCGTCTCGTTCATGGCTTCGATTCCATTCATCACCAGGTTAAGCAGGACCTGCTGCAACTGCACCCGGTCACCCACCACCGCGGGCAAGGATGTACCTAACTCTGAGCGCAGCGTGACTTGCTTCCTTTGCGCCTCGTGACTAACCAGGGCCACAACTCCGCCGGCGACTTCGCTGAGATCCAGAGTAACTTTTTCCGGCGAATGCTTCTTTACCAGTGAACGAATTCGCGAGATAACCTGGCTGGCGCGATGCCCATCCTCGGCAATGTCTTCGAGCGCTTCGCGCACTTGATCGAGATTAACTTCCGGGTGCGCCAGCCAACTAAGACAAATATCCGCATTGCCCACAATCGCGCCGAGGGGTTGGTTTACTTCGTGCGCGATCGAGGCAGCCAGCTCGCCCATGGTGGTGACTCGCGCCACATGGGCCAGCTCAGCACGCGTGTCACGCAGTTGTTCCTCTGCGCGTTTGCGCTCGATGGCCAGGTCCAACTGGTCGGCCACTGCCGCGATAAGTTTAACCAACCGCTCGTCCTCGCTTTGCGGCGCGCTCATGAAGAACTCGATGACCGCGATAACCTCGCCGTCCGTGATGATCGGGAGTGCCAGCGCGGCCTTCAATCCCGCTTCAGACGCCAGTACCGCGCGCGGAAAGTTCTTGTCTACCGAAACATCCCTGACCCAAACGGGTTTCTTTGCCAGCCATACGCGGCCGGGCAGGCCAACACCGGGAGGCATCGGCGCGTTCTCAGAGCCCCGGCGAAAGTCCTCAAGCCCTGCAGCATTCGTAAACCATGCGGGACTGCACTCCAGCGCGGTCCCATCCGCTCGGGGAATCCACGACTGGCCCAGCACCCAACCGGTCGTCTGACAAACTCGACGCACCACCACTTCGAGGGCGGATTTGAGATCCGGGGCGACCGCCACATCGAGCGCGATTGTCTGAAGCAGGCTCACTTGCTGCTCGGCCTGTCGCCGCTCGGTTATGTCATTCGCCACTGACAGCAGACAAAGCTGTCCGCCGATTTCTACAATCAAAGAGGAAAGCAACACCAGCCGGGACGCCCCACTTCGAGTGGGGATGCGGGCTTCGATGTTTCGCACCACCCCTCGTGCCCTTGCTTGTTCTATTAATTCAACCGGCGCCAGCGGCATCTCCCAGAGAAATTCGAGTGAACCGCGGTCGATCAATTCCGGGCGACTGTAGCCGCTTAACTCGACAAAGCTTTCATTGACTTCAATGATGCGGCCGTCGTCAAGAGTCGACAGCGACATGGGATGTGGATTAGCGCTAAACGCTTTGGCAAATCGTTCCTCGCTGGCGCGCAATTCCTTCCTCGGCGCGCTCGTGTTCGATAGCGATGCCGGCGATGTGCGTGGCCACCTCAGTGAGTCGGCTTTCGGTTCCGGTCGGAGCCTGAGGTTGGCGATAGTACATGGCGAACGAACCCAGGACTTTGCCTGCACCTGAGAAGATCGGAGTCGACCAGCACGCGCGCAAACCTGAGAGCTTCGCCAGTTCGCGATAATCTTCCCACAGCGGATCCGTCAGCATGTCGGTTACGATCACTTGCTTCCCCAGATACATGGCCGTGCCGCACGAGCCATTCTTTGGACCAATCGGAGCCCCATCGACCGCTTGCACATAAATTTCAGGAAGATTGGGCGCCGCTCCGTGACGAACATGCTTACCGTCTTCACTAAGCTGAAGCACTGAACAGAGCATTCCGTCCGACTGGGCTTCGATCAGAGTCACCAGACTAGCCAGGACATCCGAGAGTTTCACTCCGCGCGCAATCAGTTCCATCACCCGGCCCTGTCCGGCGCGAAACGCGTCTTCCTTCTTGCTTTCACTGATGTCGCGGCAAACTATGACACCACCGGCCGGTTCACCCCCGCCATCTCTTAATGGCCGGCCGTTGACGCGGATCCAAATTCCGTTCAGCGCCTTTTCATGACGCACGAACATTTCCAGGTCATCCACCTCTTCACCCCGGATTGCGCGGGCCATTGGCAATTCGTCTGCCGGAAACGGCGTCACCCGGTCGGTTAAGTAAAGACCGTACGTACGCGACCATCCTTCCACTTTAGTTTCAGTGGCGCCGGCGCCGAATATCCGCTCGGCAGCGGCGTTGAAGGTCAGGAACCTGTAATCTCTGTCGGCGACGATAACCGCGTCGCCGATGGTGGTGGAGAATCGAGCTGAGCACTTCTGCTCTGACTCAGCAGCGCTTCGCGCGATTTCGAGAGTTCCTGTTCGGCCTCACGGCGACGGGTGATATCGCGCCAGACCGCATGCAGAACCTTTCGCTCTTTGAACGGAATCGCAGTCAGCAGAACTTCGGCAGGAAATTCGGTGTGGTCCTGACGCTGGGCCAGCCATTCGAAGCGATGACTCCCTCGGTCGAGGGCGACCGCAATCATCTCCCGGGCTTTGGTTGAGGGATGAAGAACCATCAGGCTGCACGGGTGGCGACAGCCGCGATGGAGAAACCGCCAGCAACTGATCCCTGCCGGCTGAACCAAACATTTCGATGGCGGCCTGATTACAATCGATGAAGACACCGTCATCGATTAACAGGATTGCATCAGGAGAATTTTCGAAGACGAAGCGGGCCGTACCTGCAGACCAAACCTGATCCGCGCGATCATGGATCTGCTGACAAATCACCAGTAGCTGGCTGCTGATTGGCACCGGCCATATTTCCGACCGTCAAGCGTTAATCAATGGAAAAGTTCCGGGCCTTATACCGTTACCGGAACGCGCGTCGAGCGTCCTATTTTGGCTTAGCAGTCACGGATTATCTCACGACGAAACGGGCGGCGGAACTGGCAGTTCTGACAGGTTTTTGGGCGGATTCTTTCGCGGGCTGGTGGATGAACTAGATCACGCGGCGGTGGCGATACGAGTTGGGAGCGCCACCGAAAAATGCGGGCGCCGCAATCAGGGTTGGACGGCGTCGTCAGATTTTTGCGACGAATCAACTTGAACTTGAGCCAACGCGATTGGCTGGACCTTCAGCGCTTCAATCGTTAGCCGTCCTGCATCGGCCACGACCCGGCCCGTGACCGTAACGCGACGCACATTGCTGTGGATAAGGGCGATACGGTCTGCTTTTCGCAGCTGCGTCAATCGCACATCGATCCGGGTCCGGGTCTGCGAATCAAACAGCTCGAGACTTTTAGCGTCAGCACTGATAGCAATAACCTGGGCGCTAACTTCGATCACGCGGCCCGAAAACGCTTCGGGATGGCTGGCAAAATCGGCGATGCTAATTTGATCCTCGACGCCGCGCGCGGAGGTTAATCCGGCAAAACCGGCGATGATAAGAAAAGCAAGAGTCATTCGAAGTGTGATATTCATGGCTACTCCTTAGGTTTTTGTAACTTGATGTCTTCTCAACTACCAACGACGCAAGAATACAAAGAGTCAGAAACGAATGTAATTGCACATTGGTTCCGTCAGATTGTACTTTGGTGAAGTAAGACCGCCGGATACCTTGTACCGATCTAATGCAGCCCCGACATTAGGACGTGAACTTTTCCGTAGCCCAGGCGTTTACGCCCGGGAATGAAGAGGGTTTGGTTTCAAAAGCCCCATTAATGGGGCTTTAGTAGCGCCTCCTGTTTTCTAACCCACGCGTAAACGCCTGGGGTCGAGAAAATCGCAAGATGAAATCAGGTCACTACCCGGTTCTCTGCTCGCTCGTGCTGGTTTAGTTAACCCAGATCATGGACAATTCGCGCAGACTCAGTGACTTCATCTCAGATGTTTGACGCATTGCCGCCTGAGATTTGCGATCGCTCTACCTGGCTTGGTCAGGACTTGATGCGTAGCACGGATTGGATAGAACATCTTTCCGAAACGGAAATCGGCGAAGTTGAATGCGCAACCAGGGAGTTGGCGGAACGAGCAAACTCGGGATCTGATCTGACCTCGCTGAGTGCTGACGACTTCCCTCTTCCCACCCTCGGTCCGCGGCTTCACGCCTTGCTCGATGAGGTGCTCAATGGTCGCGGCTTTGTCCTCATTCGGAGTCTGCCGATCCAGCGTTGGACCAGAAGTGAAGCTGCAATCGCGTTTCTCGGGATTGGGGTTCACCTCGGACGTCTGCGAATGCAAAACGCTGCGGGACACCTTTGGGCCACGTCAAAGACCTGGGCCGTTCCAGTGACGATCCCGAGGCGAGAATTTATCAGACGCGCGAACGCCAGACTTTTCATACTGACTCTTGCGACGTGGTTGGGCTGCTATGCCTGCAAGTCGCGAAATCCGGCGGCCTGTCGAGTTTGGTCTCGTCCGCGACTGTCTTCAATGAGATTCGCCGGCGCCGGCCCGACCTCCTCAGAATTTTGCTCGATCCGATTGAAACAGATCGACGTGGTGAAGTTCCGGAAAGCGGCCAGCCCTATTTTTCAATCCCGGTTTTCAACTGGTATCGCAACCTGCTTTCTGCAATCTATCAGCGACAGTACATTGAATCGGCCCGTCGCTTTCCCGGAGTCAAACCGCTAACCGCTCAACAAATCGCGGCCCTCGATCTGTTTGACGAGCTGGCGAACGATCCGGCGTTGAACCTGACCATGGAGCTTCAACTCGGCGACCTGCAGTTCGTGCATAATCACACCATCCTGCATGATCGGACGGCGTTCGAAGATTTTCCGGAGCCGGAACGTAAGCGCCATCTGCTGCGTCTCTGGCTGGCTCCGCCGAGCGCGCGACCGCTACCGGAGATTTTTGCTGAGCGCTTCGGATCAGTTATTCCGGGAGATCGAGGCGGGATTGCCGTGCGGGGGTCGAGACCCACCATACCGTTTGACGTGACCACAACAAACAATGGCTGAAACGGATGAAGGCCTCAGTAGAGGAATCACCAGGTGGGATCTGCTGGCCCTCTTCGTCAATGTCACCGTAGGCGCAGGCATTTTCCGGCTGCCCTCCGACATACAAAAAGCCGTCGGCAACTACAGCCTGGCGGCGTTTGCCGTTTGTGCACTGATCATCGGGCTGATCGCGCTTTGCTTCGCGGAAGTTGGCAGCCGCTTTAACCGCACTGGTGGTCCTTATCTTTATGCCAGAGAGACATTCGGACCAACAGCCGGCTTCACGGTTGGCTGGTTGATGTGGTTGACGCGGCTGGCCGGGTTCGCCACGCTGACGCAGGTCTTCATCGGATATCTAAGCTACTTTTGGCCCCGGCCGCATCAGGACTGGCGCGAGTCCTGATCATCACCGGAATCGTCGTCTCTCTCACCATAATTAACCTAACCGGAGTTCGTGGGTCAGCGCGGGCCAGCGACATTTTCACCGTCAGCAAGCTGATCCCTCTGCTCTTATTCGTCGGCGTGGGATTGTTCTTCATCAATCCGGCACGTTTCGATTTTTCATCGCAGCCCAGCCTCGGAACGTTCTCAGGCGCGCTGTTTTTGCTGGTCTATGTGTTCTCGGGCTTTGAGGCAGTGCTGGTCAACTCTGGCGAAATACGCGAACCGCGGCGAGCCATTCCGTTCGCGCTCCTGCTTGGATTATCCGCCGCTGTCATCCTGTTCGTCCTGATACAGATTGTCTGCATCGGCACCTTGCCACAGCTGAGTATCTCAGAGCGGCCGTTGGCTGACGCCAGCCGGAATTTTCTGGGAGCGTTGGGACCTTCGATTATCTCGGCCGGGGCGCTCATCTCAATCCTGGGAACGCTTAATGCTGTCATGCTGGCGCTCACCCGGCTACCATTTGCGATGGCGGTAGAAGACCAACTTCCGCGTCCGCTGGCGCGAGTTCATCATCGATTTCGCACGCCTCATGTGTCGATTCTGATCTCGGCCGGCGCGGTCCTGTTGCTGGCTGTGTCCGGCACCTTCATGTATGCCGTCAGGGTTACCGTAATCACCAGAGTAATTGTCTACGCCAGCACTTGCGTGGCGCTCCCTGTTTTGCGCCGGCGAGGAAAATGATCGCGCCGACTTCGACAGAGCGAGTGCCGGCGGCGTTTCAGCTGCCTGCGGGGATCGCGATTTCGGTGGTGTGCGTCCTTCTGTGTTTTGGCCTCCTGGCAAACAGCGGCTGGGGCGAGGTGCGGGACGTAGCGATAGCTGTAGCGATTGGCCTGGTTGTTTATGCGATTACGCAAGTGGCAAGGAAGAAACGGGATTCGACATCCGCAGATTACGCAGATTAAAAAACTTAAGACTCAAACTTGACTGCTCAATCAACCTAATCTGCGTAATCTGTGGATACGTTCTATAAGACGACTGCGGTCACGGCAGTCTCACTTCTTCCTACAAATGACATTGCAGGCTTGAGCGGCCGGGTCACCAGGACGGGACAAGGAGCCTGACGCAGGACTCGATCGACATTCGATCCAAACAACGTGCGCATTCCAAAGCCGGCTCCATGCGCGCCCAAACAGATGAGATCAATCTGGTTCTTTTCCGCATAGTCGAGTATCTCGCGATAAGGCTGCCCTTCGCGGACCGTGTGCTTAACTTCGCACCAGAGATGTGTTTCGGGGGCGCGGCTTTCTGCAACCGGCGCGCTGCCTGGTGATACGCTCCTTCCCGGCCGAGCGGATACCAGGAGATCTCTGATTCATTCACTGAGAAAGGCGGCAGGACATGCAAGAGGTGCAACTCTGACTGATACTCCTGGGCAAACGACAGCGCGGAGTTGAGCGCCAGTTCGGAATGGTCTGAGAAGTCATAAGCAACCAGAACTCGTTTGAGATCGATTTTCGTTTCCGAACCTGTCACCCAATCTCGTTCGTCGCTATGCATCACCAATACCGGGCAGGGCGCCGTGCGCGAAACCGATTCGGCAGTCGACCCCAGCAACGCTGCCCGGTGCGGTCTGCGCCGGGAACGCATGACGATTAGATCGACCTTGAGGATCGCGGCCTGGCGTGTGATCGCTTCACCGACGTCGTCCGAAGTAATGACCACACTTTTCCATTCGAGGCTGTTTAGGTTCGCATCACCCGAATAACGCACTAATGCCAGCTTGATTTTCTCAGCCGCCGCGTCATGAGCGTCAACCTCGGTGGACGCCTCACTCGTGTCGCAGTGCAGCAGGATCAATTCGGCGTTGTAGGCTCTCGAAAGTGCGACGGCATATCGCAAGGCTTCATCCGAATCAGGCGATAGGTCGGTCGGACACAGTATGGACTCGATTTTCATAAGTTTCATCAGGGTGGTCCCGCCTCCTAACCTTGTTGAGCAACGATTGTGCCGGAACGAGAAGTGCGAATTTACGATGGATTCTTAAGAGACTACTGCGAATAATTCCTGAGTCGTGACGGGATATTCCCCAATTTGAGTTCGCTCGAATCGGCGATGCTTGCGAAGAGCGACCCCTGGAGTCGCGGAATAATTCTTGCTCTGTCTGGCAGCGAGGGAGTAGGCGCCCATCTATGCGCAGCAGGAAGTCTCCCCAGACAATTATGCAAAACGCACACTCTTTGAATACGAGCCTCAATACCCATCCCGATCTCCTAATGCCCGCGCGGACGTTGCCTCGCCCTGCGCCGACTCGCTTCAAACATTTGAAGCACATGATCGGGAATACCCGCTGCTGGCCATTCGCTTCGCGATTCGAGGGAAAGAGCGCGTCATCTATGCCAAGGCTGAGAACCTCAACCTTACCGGCAGCATCAAGGATCGAATGGCTTTTCATATTCTCAAGCGGGCATATCAGGAAGAATTCCTTCGGCCGGGAGATAAGATTGCCGAAGCCACCAGCGGCAACACCGGGATTTCCTTCGCCGCAATCGGTCGCGCGTTAGGACATTCGGTCATCATCTTCATGCCTGACTGGATGAGCCAGGAACGCATCGCCTTGATCAAGAGCCTGGGTGCAAGGATTATTCCGGTGCGGCGGGATCAGGGCGGATTCCTCGGCAGCATCCGGATGACGGAAGAATTAGCCGAGTATGAGTCGGACATTTTCCTACCGGCTCAATTTGCAAATGTGGCGAATGTTGAAGCCCACGAGAAAACCACTGGCCCGGAAATCTGGTGGCAATTGTTTTCTCAGTCACTGCAGACCTGATGCGTTTGTTGCCGGGGTCGGTACCGGTGGAACAATAATGGGCGTAGGAAAATTCCTGCGCCAGCGCAATCCGCAAATCAAGCTATATCCTCTGCAACCATTCGAATCGCCCACGCTCTCTACCGGCCGCAAGGTTGGCTACCATCGCATCCAGGGAATCTCTGACGAATTCATACCTTCGATCCTGCAATTGAAAGACCTTGATCCCGTGGTGAGTGTTCACGACGGGGACGCAATTTTGATGGCCCAGAAGCTCGCCGCATCTCTCGGTCTGGGAGTCGGGATTTCCTCGGGCGCGAACTTCATCGGGGCCTTGATGGTTCAGAACGAGATGGGCGGCGACGCCGTAGTGACGACCGTATTCCCCGACGACAACAAGAAGTACCTGAGCACTGATCTACTTCGCGATGAAAAAGTAAAAGATAACTACCTCACACCTGAAGTCGAACTCCTGGGCTATGAGGCTATCAAGCGAGTCTGCTACACATGTTTTGATGAAGATGAGTGAGGGGATAACAGCTACGGCCTTGCTCAAAGCGCAACTGGGACCGGGTAATGTCGTGCCGATCCGTTAGCAGCCATTTGATATTAGACGTGAACCTTTAACGAGCTCCGGAGCTGTTTGAAGGTTCGGTCGAATGCGCCACGACCACCGACTACTCTCTTGCGCCCCTGGGTGCGTCAAGTATATGCATGGTTGCAGCTTTCCCGCGCAGAGCGTCCGTGCTACTGGGCACAGGAATTTTCCGAATGCGCATCACGTCTGATCGAGTGCGCAGAGGCTTCGCCGATAAATAACTACGGCTTGATCGCTACCTTCAACACGCCATCACGACGCTCACCAAACAATTCGTACGCATCGCGGATCTTATCCAGGCTGAAAGTGTGCGTCAGCAACGGAGTTAAATCGATCCGCCCGCTTCTCACCACCTCCATAAGACGACGCATGCGCTCCTTGCCTCCCGGACAGAGAGTCGTCACGATGCGATGGTCGCCGAGGCCTGCGGCCAGGGCTTCATACGGTATTTGTAGTTTGCCCGCATAGACACCGAGGCTGGAAAGCGTGCCGCCTGGCCGCAGGCTTCGCAAAGCACTCTCGAAGGTCGGCTGCGTTCCGAGCGCTTCGATTGCTACATCAGCGCCGCCGCCCGTCAGACGCTTAACCTCAGCAACCACGTCCACGTTTCGATAATCGAGCAAGACGTCGGCGCCCATCCTCCTGGCCATCGCCAAACGATTCTCATCGCTGTCGATGCCGATGATCAGAGTTGCTCCCAACAGTTTCGCGCCGGCAGTGGCGCAAAGCCCGATTGGGCCCTGGGCGAATACGACGACAGAATCACCGATGCGAATGTTGCCAGACTCTGCGCCGCCGAATCCGGTCGACGCGATATCCGCGAGCAGTACCACTTGCTCGTCCGTCAACTCATCGGGAATCTTAGCCAGATTCGCCTGCGCGCTAGGAACAAGAAGGTATTCAGCCTGCGCTCCGTTGATGGTGTTGCCAAAGCGCCAGCCGCCGATCGCCTCGTAACCCTCACCGTGTCCACATTGAGAGAGTTGGCCCGAGAGGCACGCCCGGCACTGACCACACGGTGTAATGGCGCCCACCAATACTCGATCGCCGATCGCATAGCCAGTCACTCCAGCACCCAGCTCTTCAATTATGCCGACAGGTTCGTGGCCGATTATCAGGCCAGGCTTTACGGCATACTCGCCACGAAGAATATGCAAATCGGTGCCGCAAATTGTCGTCAGCGTAACGCGTATTACTGCATCGCCGACGCCGGCGCGTGGCCGCTCGACTTCTTCAATGCGGATATCATTCTCGCCGTGGAACACGTTGGCTTTCATCGTATTCATTTTCAGTTCCTGGTAATGGCTGACCTCATCAAAGAATCCGCTCACGAGGGTGTCGGCGCTTATCCCACGGATCAGAAGTAACGTAGTCACTCAAGACCGTGCCGTTCTCAGCGCGAGTAAGGCGAGTGACTTCGGTGGAGCAGGCTGGCTTCGAATTCGTCAACGCTGCCCGTAAATACAATCCGTCCAGCACCCAGTACCACAATCCTGGTCCGGGAGCGTCTTCTGCGTCCACTTCCTCAATGACAACGCTGCCAGATGATTGATTGGCTCGATGTGTGGCGAGATACGGTATCTCATCGAGCTTCTTGGTCACATAGATTGATGAAATTCCATAAATATCACGGGCGCGAATAATCAAATCCAAAACCTGGACTGCAGTTAACGGATCAAGACCAGATGCGGGCTCATCGAACAGCATAATCGACGGCCAGCCCACCAGCGCCCGCGCGATTTCGAGACGACGTCGCATGCCTCCGGAAAGCTCGGCCGGCAGCTTATCGGCATCCTCCTTCAGGCCAACAAAACGCAGGACCTCATTGACGGCCCTTTCAACTTCTGGTTCGCTGACGCCATGCTCACGAGGACGGAAGGCGACATTCTCGTAAACCGACAAGCCGGTGAATAACGAGTCTTCCTGAAAGACAATGCCCATGCGGCTGCCGCGCAGCTTCAATAATTCAACTTCGTCCAGCAAGCCTGCATCTTGTCCTTCGATCAGAACCTGGCCGCTATCAGGATGCTCAAGTGCTATCGCCAATCTGAGCAGCACTGACTTACCGGCGCCGGCCTCGCCGGTAATGAAAATCATCTCGCCGCGTTCCAACTTTAAATCAATGTCGCTTAAGACTCGTTTCTCGTCGAAGCTAAGCGAGACGTTACAAAACTCAATCGCTGGGGGTTCTTAGTTTCCATTGCCATTTGCTCTGCTTCTTCGCCGTCTGGTGCGAACGACTTCGACCGAGCAATGCGCCCGCGCAGCTACGGCTCCCGCCGTGCTGCCCAGTAGGAATCTCGCAAAACGATTACTCAAGCCAGTGGCTCCCAGAAAGATGCAGTCGGCGCGCCACTCTTCGGCCAGCTGAACCAGCACGCGCTTTGGATCGCCGACCTTAACAAGTCCTTCAGCCCTTAGGCCTTTCGCCCTGAGCCGGCTTGCGGCCTTAGCAACCAGCTGCCGGGCATGCTCGCTTTCTTCCTGATTGCATCCCTCGACTGAGCGCACTGACGATGGGAACAAGTTCCCGCACCATAGTTAGTTCCAGTGGCTGATCTACCGCCACGACATGCACTTCAGTCTTCTCGGGCCAATTGCGCGCGGCTACTTGTTCCAGCGCCCTTTCGGCGTTGCGTGAACCGTCAAGGCCTAACAGCAGTCGCACTGGAAAATCCGGCTCATTAAGTTTCCCGCGCGCGATCCGCACCGAACAACGAGCTTCGTTGAGCAGCCATTGAGAAATGCTGCCCAAGAAATAAGCGGCCCAGCGCTGAGCGGCCATGAGAGCCGGCAACGATCAAATCGGCTTTCGCTTCTTCCGCCTTAGAGAACAGTTCCCAGTTAGACGAACCCCAAACAGCTTCATGGCTTACTTGCCAATTTGGAAAATCTGCTTGAAAACGCTCGGCCGCTCTGGCGGCCATCTCCTCAGCGCCTTTCACCGCCTGAGAGCCCGCCATGTATTTGCGTTCCAATCCAAGAGAGCCCTTCGCGACGGTGGCCATCTCCACGATTTCATACGCTGAAGGCGGCGGCGGAGGCAGCCATACTTCGGCTACGGTCATAATCAGTCGCCTCACCTTCGGTTGCCAGTCCCGCATGCTTCAGATCATCGAGCGCCGAGTCTGCGCATTTGGAACCATCGTAGGCAATGAGCAATCTCATATTACGCACCTCCCGCCGGAGCAATCGGCACTTCACTCAGCGCAAGTGTCATACCCAACGCAGACGTGCTGAAAACCAGGTCTGTTGCGAGACGGAGATCGCTTTGAGTGAGGAAAACTGCGCAAAACTTTCTGAAAAATACCCAGGAGGTTCTTCACCTGTCTCCGCTTGAAACCAGCAAAGTCTTGAATTGGCTGACGGCATGAAGAATGCGATTCAACTTTGGACGCTACGTTCAAAACAAATGACGAATCAAGAGATCATCAGGAGACGAACACCTGAGCTGGGTCTATCGAGGACCGAAGCGCGGACCAGGCTGAACACAGCACGGTGCATAATGTGCTGCCGCTCAACCCCACCCGCTTCTTTAGGCCGGCGCTTTGTCGAGCAGTTTCGCAGTCCGCTGATTTACGTTCTGCTGGGGGCCCTATTGGTCGATATAACGATCTGGGTTGTCGAGGGGCACTCAGGCTGGCCGTTTGAGTCAGTAGCGATCGCGCTGATTCTGCTACTCAATGCGGGTCTGGGCGTTTATCAGGAAAGCAAAGCGGAGGCGGCGCTCGCTCGGCTGAAGGCACTGGCCGAAACGTTTGTCTGGGTGATGCGCGATGGACGACTGATTCGTCTCCCATCGGCGGAGCTCGTCCCAGGTGACCTGGTGCGGCTGGAAGCCGGCGATCGCGTGCCTGCCGACGGAAATCTCGCTGAGGCTTATGCCGTCATGGTCGACGAGTCCGTCTTAACGGGTGAGTCATTGCCGATCGACAAAGAGAATGGCAACGAAGTTCTCAGTGGAACGCTGCTTACGCGCGGCAAAGGTTACCTGGAGGTGACGTCGCACAGGGGCCGCCAGCGCCGCCGGAAATCTCGCGGTGATGATCGGAGCGATCGAGGCGGAGCATACACCGCTCGAGCGGCGACTCAGACAATTTGGAACGCAGGTAGCGCGTTGGATTTTGTTGCTGGCCGGGGCAATAGCGGTAGGCGGAGTCTTTATCGAAGGGTTTTCGAGACTTGGTCACGTGCTCTTGTTCGCTGTCGCGCTGGCCGTCGCCGCCATTCCTGAAGGTTTGCCTGCTGTCCTGACACTGACGTTCGCCCTGGGCGCCGAGCGCATGGCGAGAAAGAAAGCCGTCGTCCGGCGGTTAAGTGCAGTCGAGGCCCTTGGTTCCGTCACGGTGATCGCTACAGACAAGACCGGCACCCTGACTGAGAATCGAATGCAGGTCAAAGACCTTGATAGCTCCGAGACCGCGCTCGCTTTGCAGCGCTATGGTCCTGGCCAATGATGCCGAATATGGCACGGGCGCCGGCGATCCTCTGGACGTTGCCCTGCTCGACTATGCAGTCAATCAGGGCGTCAATGTTTCAGAGATGCTTGGCGAGCATCCACGCTGGAGTCTGTTGCCGTTTGATAGCGCTCTCAAGTTCATGCGGGTAACGGTCAAGGAGCAGGGCCGGCTGATTAGTTATTTGAAGGGCGCGCCCGAGGTTCTGCTACGTCGAAGTCTAATGTCTGATGACGAACGCCGCAGTTGGGAAGAGAAGGCCGAGGGTTATGCGGTTGAGGGATTTCGGGTGCTGGCCCTCGCGCGCCGCGCCGGGGAGGGCGATGACGATGTTGTCTTTTCTTGGCCTCGCTCTGCTTTGGGACGCGCCACGCCCTGAAGTGCCCGAAGCAATTAGACTCGCGCGAGCAGCCGGAATCAGGTGGTGATGATTACCGGAGATCATCCGGCCACCGCCGTAGCGGTGGCCAACGAGGTGGGCATTCCGCCGGGTCGCGTGATTACCGGACTGGATCTAAAGACGCTTTCCGCCGAGGAATTAGCCCATGCAGTTAAGGAGGCGAATGTTTTTGCGCGGGTAGCGCCCCAGGACAAGTTGCGTCTCGTCGAAGCACTAAAGCAAAGTGGCGAGATTGTCGCCGTCACCGGAGACGGCGTAAACGACGCACCCGCTCTCAAACGCTCCGACGTCGGTGTAGCCATGGGCCAACGAGGCAGCGATGTCTCGCGCGAAGTGGCCGATCTGGTCTTGCTCGATGACAACTTCGCAACTATCGTCTCGGCGATTAGAGAAGGTCGTAACATCTACGAGAATATACAGAAGTTCATCCGCTTTCTCTTCTCGGCCAATCTCGCTTTGACCTGGATCGTGGTTCTGGGAGCGCTCGGATCATTCTTCCTGGGATTGCGCGATGCGGCCGGAGGCCTGCTCCTTCCGTTAACTGCGATGCAACTTCTCTGGATTAACGTAATTACGAATGGCCCACCGGCTTTGGCGCTGGCGCTGGACAATAATCATGGGCTGATGCGGCAACCACCACGTGATCCTCGATCGCCGCTACTCGATCCAGCCTCGGTCCGATTCGTTCTGGTCGCGGGATCAGGCTCGGCGTTTATCGGCGGGCTATTGCTCATTCTGTTCCCGCGTTTTGGCTACGGCCTGGAAGCGTCGCGAACAGTTCTCTTCTTATACGCAACGATTAGTCAACTTGTCCTGGTCTATTCAGCGCGTCGCACAGTCACTTTGCCGCAAATCAACATTGCCCTCCATCTGGTCGTCGTATCGTGTCTGGCGGTGCAATTGCTCACTGTATTCATTCCGGGCCTCCGTACGTTGCTGGGATTGAGTTCGCTGGATGAACGTGCGTTGTTCTGGGTGGCGATAGCCGTTTTGTTGAGCTGGGGCTGGGCGGATATTTACAGTCGCGTTGTTATGTCGCGTCGATCAAAATCTTCGGGAGTTGTGCACAGAAAACCTTACCCGCCTCACGCGGATTCCGGTGGCCATCGTTGGTCTCACCGCGCTGCTGGTGGGCAGGGCCTTACTGGTGTTGCCCGCACACACCTCGAATAGTCGACGCGTAGCGTCGTGATGAGTTTAGCCCGGCCTTTCAAGGCCGGGATCAGGTCACCCAAACACTCGCGCGTCGCGTAGCGAAGCGATGAAAGCCGGAAACGTGCTTTTCAATCGTCGCTACGCGACGGCGATTGTTGTTGTGCGAGCCACCCGGCCTTGAAAGGCCGGGCTAAACTCATCACGACGCTACGCGTCGTTCGCTCCATTTATTGGGCCAGATTCCTCAGGCCTATGCCGACAACGTATGCGAGCAAAGCGGCGACGGCGCCGACGAAGAGCGTGGATAGTCCGGAACGCCACCAGGATGCGGTTGACCAACGGCTCTTGGCCGAACCGATCGCAAAGAAAACGATTCCGGTGAGAAGGATAGACAATTGAATCGCATGAGAGATGCCAATCAGAAATGGAATCAATGGCGCGAAACCACAAATCGCAAAGGCACTAAAAGTACTGGCGGCGGCTAACCAGGGCGACCGCGCCGCTTGCGGCAAACCATATTCATCTCTAAGCATAGTCTGCACCCAGCGCTCGCGGTCCGACGTAATTAGTTCAACCACCCGGTCCAGGTCGGCTCCGTCGAACCCTTTGCCCGCAAAGATCTGACGCACTTCCTCGCGTTCACCTTCGGGATCAAGCTCGATGTGCCGCTGTTCAATCGACTCCAGGCGCCGAAAATCGTCGTGTTCAGCTTTGGTGCCGAGAAAGTTGCTGGCCGCCATTGAGAACCCGTCCGCTATCAGATTTGCAAAACCCATGATCACGATGACGATTGCGGGCAGGCGCGCTCCGGTTACTCCGGTAACCACGGCAAAGGTGGTGACAGACCCATCTATGCCGCCGTAAATCCAATCGCGCAGATAATTCTGCTGAGGCCCCGCCGCCAGACGTTTTTGAATCGCCTCAATCGAATGTTCGTGTTCCATAAAAACCGGGCGGATCTAAGAAAGCAGTTTTGATTTCTATGCGTGCGCCGCCATTCTTGCTCGATGTTTGAAGATCAGCAGACTGGCTTCTCCTTCTTTGTCCACGAACTCAATCGCCTCATCGCGGCCATCAGCTCCGATTTGCGGCGCCACGCATTCGACGTTCGTAATTACATGGGTGAGATGGCGCGTCTCAATCGCGTCGTGGCCACCCAGCATGATTTGAACTCTTGGCGCGTCGGCTCCTTTTGCTTCCAGAGTTATTCCTACCAGTGGAAGACCATTTTCTTCCGACTGCGCCCCAGCCTCACCAAACACCTGGAGCCACGTCGGACGCGATTCATTTCGTTTACTGAATTTGGCCAGATATTGAGCCCATGCGTTTCGCTCGATGTTGTCTTTCATGATTTCACTCCTCGGTTGGATTCATTTCTCTTCCATTCCGGTGATGCGATCGATCATGATGCGGAACACGACGCTATCCGGCGCGCCGGCATCCTGCACAATCGTTGATTCCACCGGAGTTAGGTTTGGGAAGCGCGTGAGCATTTTCTCGAGGATCGCCCGGCGGTCCTTCGGAAGTCTGATCTCCTCGAAGCGCCCGAACACAATCGCGCTCCGCCACTGGAAGTCGTCAACTATCTGGTCGACTTGCAGACAGGCGCGTGGATTCGACCGCAGCGCGTCTATCTTTTGCCAGGCAGGGAATGGCTATAAATTGATCCATCGTCGACTATGTAATTGATTGGCACTACGTAAGGCTCATCCTTATCAATGCAACCCAGTCTCCCGATCTTGCCAGCTCGGATCACCTCACGCGCTTCATTTTCGCTCAAGCCTCTCGTCACCACATTCCCTCAAGCCCGGCAAGCGCAACGGATGTGCCATCAAAAGTGGCTACATTTTTGCCCGCATAAATACAGATCCGGGTTTGGAGTTGCGAGCTTTCGCGCACTGCGGCGTGAGATTGCTCAATGCCTGCTGGTAAAGATTGGAACTTACTGGGGCGGGTTAAAGGGGGCAGGTGAATAGTAAAGGTCGAACCTTCGCCGGGAGCAGACCTTACTTCGACACGACCTCCATGAGCACGAACGATTCGGCGCACTGCGGGAAGGCCGAGTCCAGTGCCTCCGGGCCGGGTGGTAAAGAATGGATTGAAGATGCGAGTAAGATCCTCTTCACTGATTCCTCGACCGTTATCAGACACCTCAATTACCGCTTCGAACTCTTGATAATCCTCATCCCGGCTATTCTCAGATCGAGCGACGCGAATCTTCACCTGGCCATTGCTCTCCGCCGACTCAATCGCGTTGATAATCAGGTTGAGGACCGCATCTTCAATTTGAGCAGGGTCTACCGGAAACGTCAGCGGATCTGTTGGCGGTGCGAAGTCGATGCTTATGAGACGGCCGTCGGAGGCGGCGTTGGCGACTTGTCCACGCGCCAGATTTACGGCGCGCCCAACGACTTCGGCAAGTGAGGTTGACCTGACCGATTTGAGGCGTGGCCGGGCTCGATCAAGTAAGGCGCGCACCGTGTTGTCAATCCTCTCAACCTCATGGCGCATACCCTCCGAGGGCTTCGCGCTCCGGGTCATTCTTGTCACGGCGGCGAATCAGAATGTCGACAGCGCCCTGGATACCAGCCAGAGGATTCTTGATTTCATGGGCCAGGCCAGCCGCAAGTTCGCCGACGAACGAAAGCTGTGCCGCTCGTTGCAACTCCGACGCCTGCTGGAGCACTTTTTCCTCGGCTAACTTGCGCTGGGTAATGTCATGACGAATAGCGACGTATTGATATGGCTTGCCGTCAGAGTTAAGGAAAGGAACGATTGTGGTATCCACCCAGTAGATGCTGCCATCCTTCGCGCGATTGCGAAGCTCGCCCTTCAAACCTGACCCGAGGCAATGGTGGCCCAAAGATCGCGGATGAACTCTTTAGGGTGAAAGGCGGAGTTAATGATGCGATGATCCTGACCGAGCAACTCTTCACGTGAATATTTCGAGATGCGGCAAAACTCATCGTTCACATAGTTGATGATTCCACGCTGGTCGGTGATAGCGACAATGGTGGATTGATCAAGCGCAAACTTGATATCGGCAAGCTCCTTGAGCGAGCGCTCAAGGGCGTCTTTACTTGAATCGGCCTGTTTCGTTTGAAGCGTCAAGTTAATGGTTCGCTGACAGCTGCGGCGCCAGCCTCTTCCACCTTCTTCATGCGATAGCGGAGTTGATCCCTTGAGATGTGAAGTAATTCAGCAGCCTTGGTCTGATTTCCACCACTCCGCTGCAAAGCCTGTCTCACCAGCGACAACTCGACTTCGTCCAGTGATATTCCTTTGCCAGGAAGACGAAACGGATCCGACGGTCTGCCATCGGCTCGCGGTTCGGCGTTGGAGGGCGCGTCCCCGGTTAAGCCACGAGGCAGATACCTCGTCGTAATGGTTTCATCGTCCTCCAAAATCATCGCCCGCTCGATCACATTTCGCAGTTCGCGAACATTGCCGGGCCATTCATAGCGGCGGAAGGCTTCCAGCGCCTCTGGCGAAATGCCATCGATTTTCCTGCGCAGACGGTTTCTGAAACTTGTTATGTAATGCTCGGCCAACAAACGTACATCATCCCGCGCTCCCGCAACGGAGGTATATCAATCTGTATTACTGACAGACGATAAAACAGATCGGCCCGGAAGCGACCAGCCTCGCCTTCGGTCTTGAGGTCGCGATTCGAAGCCGCTATCACGCGCACGTCCAAAGGCAAGTCTTTGAGTCCACCAACCCGGCGAAACGACGCTTCTTCTAAAACGCGCAAGAGCTTTGCCTGCAGGCTTAATTCCAACTCGCCAATTTCATCGAGAAAAAGCGTTCCGCCTTCCGCTTGTTCGAACAGTCCCTCCTTACGAGCCTTCGCGTCAGTGAAGGCGCCCTTCTCGTAACCGAACAGCTCACTCTCGATGAGCGTACCGGGCAGCGCCGCACAATTTATGGCCACAAATGGTTTCTCGGAACGCGACGAGTGATAGTGAATGGCCTTCGCTACCAGGTCTTTTCCCGTGCCCGACTCTCCTTGCAACAAGACAGACGAGACTTCGCTTTCAGCAACTTTGCGCGAAAGGGCCAACATCTCTCGGATCGCCGGAGATTCACCTACAATTTGGTTAAAGCTGAACTGCTGAGCACGTTCCCGGCGAAATAAGCTCACTTCCTTGCGCAAACGACCAGCTTCTATTCCGTTCCGAATCGCAACTTGTAATTCTTCGAGGTTTATCGGCTTGCCGATAAAGTCGTACGCCCCGCCGCGCAGAGCGGCAATGGTTTCGTCAACCAGAACGTTGGCCGTGATCATGATCACGACAGCATCCGCTTGACGGTGCCGGATTTGTCGCAACACGTCGAGCCCCGAACCGTCCGGCAGATTGATGTCGAGAAGTATCGCCGCCGGCTGATCAGCATCGAATGCGGCTAACCCCGCCGTCGCTGTCTCTGCTTGAATAGGCTCATAGCCCCAGCCGCGCAGAGCTTCGCCCAGCGACCAACGAATCATCTTCTCGTCATCTACGACGAGAATCTTTTGCTTGTGGTCCTTCAGTGGTTTGTCTTTCACTTTCCAGTCGCAGTTGCGCAAAGTTTTCCAACAGCGACCTGATTATATGAGACTACTCAGGAAATAGCTTAATCATTGCTCCCACATTACCACGCGCAATGGTCATGCCAACGGTGGAAGCGAACTGTTGCTGACAAAATAGCAAGGAGGGAGGCTAACGGAGTAGGCGATCGCGGAATTTTGCGCAGCGGGATTAGCGACGTGAGAAATTTTCCATAGTTGAAGCTTCTGATGGAGAGAGGCATGTATGATATGCTCCAAAAATCGCACCCCCTTGACGCAACTGCGGCTTAACGTTTGCCTAACTAACTGCGCTGGATAAGTCCGTCTTGAAGCTTCCTTGATGCTTAGAGATGATCGCTAAGACCAACCATCGCCCGGCCGTGCTTCTTGCTCTGGCCGCATCTGCAGTGCTGACGATGTTGATAATCGTCGGCTCGCGAAATCTTGAACACTATGACGCGGCGCTCTTTGGCTACACGGTCGCGAGTGTGGTCGCGTTCGGTGCGGTTGTGTTTCGCTACGCCATCTGGTTGCAGCGTCCGGCTACGCGGGTTTACTGGCGACGCGGATGGAAGCTGTTTCGAGACCGAAAGGCTTTGCTGGCAAATACAAGTAGCGCGGCCAAGACGCTCGTCGGCGGTCTGGCGGCCCAGAAGTTTATCTTCAGGCGCGGCTTCTCGCGTTGGCTGATGCACCAACTGATCATGTGGGGCTGCATCATCTCGGCGCTGATCACTTTTCCGCTGGTGTTTGGCTGGGTGCACTTTGAGCTGGAAAACGAGCGTGGCTATCGCGCTTACGTTTTTGGTTTTCCGCTGAATGCAATGGACGGCCGGCAAGCGATTGCCTGGGTCACCTTCCACGCGCTTGATTTCACCGCAATCATGGTCATCGCCGGTTGTGCAATCGCGATTCGCCGTCGTTTGCATGACCGGGGGCTATTGCCCTGCAGCAGTACCTTCTCGATTTCGTTCCCCACCTGTTGTTGATTGCGATTTGCATCACCGGGTTGATGCTGACCGCGTCCAGCCTTTGGCTGCACGGCTACATGTATTCCTTCATCGCGCTGTCGCATCAGGCGGTCGTCATCATGACGTTGTTCTATTTACCTTTCGGCAAACTCTTTCACGTGATTCAACGGCCGGCATCGATTGGCGTTGAACTATATCAACGACGCGCACGTGAAATGCCGCAAGCGGCCTGTCCACGTTGCGGCGTTGAGTTTGTGGCCGAGTTGTGGCTGGAAGATCTGAAAACGGTCGTCGATAAACTCGGTTTCGACTACCAGCTCGCTGATGGACACGTCTGGCAGGACTATTGTCCGCGCTGCAAACGCGTCATTCGTGGATTGGCGTACGCCTCTTTACCGCAACAGGACGCCCGAGTCTTCCAGGGGTCGCGAGTTGAAGGTGGTCACGATTCTTAGGATATGAGTAAAGTCGAAAACCTCGAAAAGATTATTGACGCCTTCGGGCCGCACCTTCATGACACGCCGTACGACGGCTGGCGTGCGGATCGAGTCATAGACAAGGTGGTTCCGACCCACTGCCCTTATTGCGCCGTGCAATGCGGTATGAATCTCCTGGTCGAGAATAATCACGTCGTTGGGTTCGAGCCTCGTTACGACTTTCCGGTTAACGAAGGTCGCCTTTGTCCAAAAGGCGTAACCGCTTACTTACAGGTTCACCATCCCGATCGATTACTTGCATCCGCTGATCAAGCGTAATGGTAATTTCGAACGTGCGAGTTGGGATGAAGCATTCGACCTCGTGGTCTCGAAATTCAAAGAGCTGCAAATCAAACACGGAAAAGATTCGCTTGGCGTCTATTCCGGTTCTTCACTCACCACCGAGAAAACTTATCTCATGGGCAAGTTCGCGCGCGCGGGCTTAGGCACTCGTTACGTTGATTACAACGGGCGACTATGCATGGTGTCGGCGGCCGCAGCCAACAATAAAGCCTTCGGCATCGATCGCGCGGCGAATCCCTGGGATGACATTCCGCTGGCCGAGGTCCTGCTCATCGCCGGAGCGAATTGCGCGGAGACCTTTCCGGTCCTGAATAAATTTCTCTGGCAGCAACGTGACAATGGCGGGCGCTGGATCATCATCGATCCACGCGAGACGGCAACCGCTCGCCAGGGCGATTTGCATCTCCAACTGAAACCGGGCACGGACGTAGCACTCGCGAACGGAATGTTGCACGTGCTCATCGAAGAGAACCTCCTCGATCAGAACTTCATCAGCTCGCGCACTAACGGTTGGGAAGAAACGAAGGCGCTCGCCGCGCGCTTCACGCCGCAGGTGGCTGCCGAGATCACGGGCGTGCCGGCCGAAAAGATTGTGAAGGCAGCAAAGCTCTATGGGCGCGCCAGGACTTCAATGGTCTTGCACGCGCGCGGCATCGAGCACCACTCGCACGGCGTCAACAATGTTCTCTCGTACATCAATCTGGTCCTGGCCACCGGAAGTATCGGAGCGCCCGGACGTGGCTATGGCACCATCACCGGACAAGGCAATGGCCAGGGCGGGCGCGAGCACGGCCAGAAAGCGGATCAACTTCCGGGCCAGCGCTCGATTATGAATCCCGAGCACCGCAAGCATGTCTGCGAAGTTTGGGGACTTCCGGAAGAGGAATTGCCGCAGGCGGGCGTCTCTGTCGTTGAGATGTTTCAGAAGATGCGCGAGGGTGAAATTCGCGGCCTGCTCTCAATCTGCAACAACGTAATGGTGAGTTTGCCGGACACCAATGAAGTGCGCCGCTCTCTCGAAGGTTTGGATTTTTATGTCTGTATCGACTTTTTCATGTCCGAAGGCTCCCGTTACGCGGATGTGGTTCTGCCGGGCAGCACCTGGAGCGAAGACGAAGGAGTTACCGCCAACAGTGAAGGCCGCGTAGTTAAGATTAACAAAGCCGCCGATCCACCCGGCGAGGCCCGCGCCGACTGGTGGATTATTCAGGAAATAGCGCGACGAATGGGACGCGAAAAGTATTTTCAGTTTGATAATCCACTCGCAATCTTCAACGAGATGCGCGTCGCCTCGCGCGGCGGCAACGCCGATTACTACGGCATCACCTGGGAAAAGATCGAAAAGCAGAACGGTGTCTTCTGGCCCTGTCCGTCCGAGGACCATCCAGGCACCCCGCGTTTGTTTGAAGAACGCTTCTACCATCCCGATGGCAAGGCAAAGTTTCACGCCGTCGAATACGAACCGCCACAGGAAACGCCCGACGAAGACTATCCGCTTATTCTGACCAGTGGTCGCGTCGTTTATCAGTATCTTTCCGGCAATCAAACCCGGCGCATCGGATTTCTGGTCGAACAATGTCCCGAACCCTATGTCGAGATTCATCCCGAAACTGCGATGAAGTTGCAGATCAATGATGGCGAGCGAGTACGTGTTGTCTCGCGGCGTGGCGATGGCGTATTTCCGGCTTTGGTAGTCAGGACAATCCGCCCGGACACGATATTTATTCCATATCACTGGGGTGAACAGTTGGCGGTCAACCAACTGACAAATCCGGCGCTCGATCCGACTTCAAAGATTCCAGAGTTCAAGGCTTGCTCCGCGCGGATCGAGAAGATTCATTCGCGGCAACTTCCGATTCTCGGGGAAAAACGAAAGGCGCGTCGCGCAGCGAAGTTAGATAATTGATTGGTCTTGGGTTTTGGGTCTTTGGTCTTTGAACCTGGTACTTTTGTACTTCGCATTGAATTTGTTCGTAGACACCACACACTACTGGCAAATCGCGAGCACAAAGTGCGAAGTACGAAGACCAAAGACCCAAAACCCAAGACCAAAAGCCAAAAACGGGAGGCTTCATGGACGAGACAATGTTCATTGATCCGCAACGCTGCATTGGCTGTCGCGCCTGCGTGGCCGCCTGTCGCGAGTGCGGGACGCACAAAGGCTATTCGATGATCTATGTCGATTATCTTGATCGATCAGAGACTACCGCCACCATGCCCACGGTGTGCATGCACTGCTCGGAACCAACCTGCGCGCTGGTGTGCCCCGCGGACGCGATCAAGAGTACGGAAGACGGCGTCGTCCTTTCGGCGTTGAAGCCGCGTTGTCTCGATTGTCGTAATTGCGTCAATGCCTGTCCTTTCGGTGTGCCCAAGTACAACACCGGGATGCACCTGCAGATGAAGTGCGACATGTGCTACGACCGTTCTTCGGAAGGATTGAAACCGATGTGCGCAAGTGTTTGTCCCACGGGTGCGATTAGCTTTGGCAAGTACCAGGACATTGTGCCTCTGCGCCGCACCAAACCCGTGAACGCCCACGTCTTTGGTAATCAGACTGTGGAGACAAAGGTCTATTTGATGTTACCGACCGACGCGGACCAGGTCGAGGTCGATGGCTGTGGCGTTTTCGAGGGACGCGTTAGAACCGAGCAGCAACCGGCCAGCGAATCATGGATCGACTTGCAGGTTGAACAGACGGACAAGAGCAATGAGTTCTAAGGTTTGCACATGAGGAACTTTGAGTTGGGAAAACGGTTCAACGTAAGGCCCTCATCCCCGGCCCTTCTCCCAAAGGGAGAAGGGAGGAAGACAATTTGGGTTTTTGCTTCACCGTAAGGCCCTCATCCCCAACCCTTCTCCCAGGGGAGAAGGGAGAATGGAAAAGACGTCATCAGGAACAATGACTAAAAAAGATATCAACGAAACGATCAATCGCGTGCTCTCGGATGAAGGCGATGTACGCCTGGCCACCGCGCCGCATCAACATGACTTTCCTTACGACCGGGAGGAAGAAGCGCAGGTCACGCGGCGGGAATTCTGCAACTTTCTGGGACTAACCTCAGCGGCTTTGTTTATCGGCGCTGCCGGGTTTGCCGGAAAAGCTGCGATCGACGCGCGCCAGATCGAGACTTTCACTCCCCTGAAGATTGATGGCGCGAATGGACTGGCGCCAGGCACTGCGCTGAACTTTCGTTATCCTTCGGAGAAAGACTCCGCGATCCTGGTGCGATCTCTCGACGGCAGTTACCACGCCTTCGGGCAGAAGTGTACGCATCTTTCCTGCCCGGTTTATTTCGATCGCAGTAACCAGCGTTTGGAGTGTCCCTGTCATGAAGGCGCATTCGACGCCCGAACGGGCGATGTGCTGCACGGACCACCACCACGCCCCCTCGATGCCATTCAGTTGGATGTTCGTAATAATGGCGAAGTGTGGGCGACCGGACGGAAAGCGGGCAGCGGCGAGAGAGTGATCTAATGCAACCCACAACCACTCAATCCAAACCAGGCAAAGTTCATAGTCATGCCGGTAGGGCCGAGCGGCCGTCGCGCAGGCGCGCCTTGCGTTGCTGGTGATGGTAAACATCGCGCAGCTTTGGATCCTGGCTGCGACCGTCGAAGCCGCGTTGGCGCATCGCTTTTCGGCTTTACTGCCTCTCGTTGTCGCCTCCGGTGTCTGCTTTATAGTCACCCTTACCTTGATCTTCTGGTGGCGCCCGCCTTCACGTCATTACACCAGTTCGGGCTACCTGAAAAGATGAAGAACTCGGTCGAGTCTCTGCTGGCAGCCGATCACGAGTCACTGGCGCAGTTGCTTAATGAACTCGACGAAGAGTTGTCAAAGCCAAATATTTCTCGCGCCTTCGAGCTACTCGATCTCTTCTGGGCCCGCCTGGCTGTGCATATTCGGGCTGAGAACCTGGGCCTGTTTCCCGCGCTTACGAATGTCCCCGCGACCTCATTTACCGGCCGAGATGGTTTGCCAACCTCTGACGAAGCGCAGGACATACTTGTGCGTCTACGTTCCGATCATGATTTCTTCATGAAGGAGTTGGCGCTGATGATGAAGGCCACCCGCAAAGTCTCGACTCCCGAATTGACCCCTATTGAGCAAGTTAATGAGTCACGCCGCAGGCTGTTAGCCGTCAAGGACCGGTTAGAAAATCATAACCGTTTGGAAGAGGAGCAAGTCTACGGCTGGCCTGGTTTGATCTTCGATGAGCCGGCAGTCGCTAAGATTTGCCGGCTTGTTCGACATGAATTGGAGAAGCTCCCGCACCGGTTTTCCTGACTGAGTAGAATTCCGCGGTCACTTGGCGAATTTCCGCAAATCCTGAAGAGTTCACTGCAAAAGCCCAGCAGATATGACGGCACAATCGTTGCGCTGAGACATTGCGGGTGGGTGTATGCCCGCAGGGAGGTAGCGATGGAAACGACGATAACAGCGCCGGTTCTCGGCGAGGGGATGAAGATGCAGAAGATGCCGGGGCATTGGGTCCTGGCGCGACTGGGTAAACGGGTGCTGAGACCGGGCGGCATGCAACTTACCCGAACTATGCTTGCCGCCCTCAGGATTCAAAGTCCAGATGACGTAGTCGAGTTTGCGCCCGGGATGGGTATTACGGCGCAACTTACACTTCAGTTGGACCCGAAATCTTATACTGCAGTTGAGCGCGACGAATCGGCAGCCAAAATCGTCAGCGGCTACTTGAAAGGCGGACGGCAACGGTGCGTTGTCGGCAGCGCCTCGGACACCGGGCTGCCCACGCAGTGCGACCGTAGTCTATGGAGAGGCAATGCTTACGATGCAAACTGAAGAGACGAAACGCAGCATCGTGCAGGAAGCCTGCCGTCTGCTCCAGACCGGTGGTCGTTACGGCATTCACGAGATGTGCCTCATGTCCGACAATCTCGACGAGAAGACCAAAAGGGCAACCGAGCGGGCCCTGACGGGTGTTGTTCATCATGGCGTCAGACCGTTGGCTGTTTCGAGTGGCGTTCGTTGTTAGAGTCGGAAGGATTCGAGGTTCAATCGGTGGACCTGGCTCCGATGAGCCTGTTGGAACCCGGGCGACTCGTTCGAGATGAGGGATTTGCGGGCGCCTTACGCTTTGTTTGGAATCTGCTGCGCGATTCTGAGGCGCGCCAAAGGGTGCTGGAGATGAGATCGGTCTTCCGGAGCCAGCGCAAACAACTCGGAGCCGTTGCTATTACCGGAATCAAACGCTGATCACACAGGATTGAAACATGGTTGAAGCTGTAAAAGATCAAGATAAGGATGGAGCCGTGCTGGCCCAGGTTGAGGAGCTCGCCGAATTGCTCCAATACCAGGACGGCTCGATCGTCAGCCGCGTGCTGCTAAAGAATAAAGGCGGCACAGTTACACTGTTCGCGTTCGATGTTGGCGAAGGCCTGAGGCGAACATACAGCGCCTTTCGATGCCCTGGTGGTAGTCACCGATGGCGAGGCTGAAATTGAGATCGCGGGCGAAAGTTTTAAGTTGCGGCAGGGAGACACAATCATCCTGCCCGCAAATAAACCGCACGCGGTCAGAGCAACCAGCAAGTTCAAGATGTTGCTGATCATGATCCGGGCGTCCGTCTGAAAGCGTCTGTGAAACGCCAAATCATAGGATTCGATAATGACGAGCACGGCCATTGGCGGGCTGGAACTTGACTGCGGACACTTCCAGCACGTTCGTCATGATCCGCCGTTGACCACGCGGCATTGGGTTCTGACAGAAGCAGGTCGCGCATCGCGGCTCGGCTTTGAGCTCGACTGCAGGCGCTGTGATGAAGAGTTTGAAATCTTAGAGAAGCAGGTATGAAGACCGGAAAGATTAGTGAAGTGGCGGCGAACTTGTTTCCGGGTTACTTTGCCCTCGTGATGGCTACCGGAATTATTTCCATTGCCGCGTTTCAACTGAATATGAAACCAGTCGCTTGGGGGCTGCTGGCAATTAATCTGATTGCCTACGCGATTCTCTGGATTTTGTTGTTAATACGTCTGTTGCGTTTCTTTCCTCGGGTTAAGGCGGATATTACGGATCATGCTCGCGGACCCGGTTTCTTTACGATAGTTGCCGGAACCTGCGTCCTCGGAAGCCAGTTGGTAATCGTCCTCGGGCAATACCAGACTGCGGCGGTGCTTTGGATCATTGGAGCTTGGCCTCCTGGGTCCTAATCATGTACACGTTTCTGGCCGCGGTAACGGTGCAGGAGGATAAGCCTCCACTGGAAACGGGAATTAACGGCACCTGGTTGCTGGCCACAGTCGCGACGCAATCCATTTCGGTACTGGGAACACTACTGGCTGATCGCCTCACAGCCTATCGCGAGTCATTGCTCTTCGTCACCCTGTGCATGTTTCTGCTCGGTTGCATGCTTTACCTGATGCTGATCACGCTCATCTTTTATCGCTTTACGTTCGTCAAGCTTACTACCGTCACGCTCACGCCGCCTTACTGGATCAACATGGGAGCAGTTGCCATCACGACGCTCGCCGGCGCGAGATTAATTATCGCCGCCCCATCGTGGGAACTTCTTTCAGGCATGATGCCATTCCTCAAAGGATTCACCTTATTCTTTTGGGCAGCGGGCACCTGGTGGATCCCTTTGCTTCTCATACTTGGAGTCTGGCGACACGTACGCAAGCACTTTCCCCTCGTTTACGACCCGTCGTACTGGGGCATGGTTTTCCCGCTCGGCATGTACACGGTCTGCACGCTGCAACTAGCGAAGGCCATCAGTTTTGAGCCGCTGATGATCATTCCGCGCTACTTTGTATTCGTGGCGATCGCAGCGTGGCTGGTCGTCTTCATCGGGCTAACTCACAGTTTGTTGACCCGCAGAATACCTACAGCACCGATTGCGGGAACCCTTAGGCCTATTACTTCTTAACTACTGATCCTGGAGAAATAATTATGAACTCAATGGCAACCAAAACAGTGCGTGATCTGGCCGTGGAAATCCCCGGCGCGACTCGTGTCTTTGAAAATCTGCGTATTGACTATTGCTGCGGCGGAAAACGATCGCTCGCCGATGCCTGCGCAGCCGCATGGTATTTCGCTGGAGGACGTGGAGAGATCGCTGGAGACGGCCAATGGTTCACCCGCGCAAATCGAAGAGCCGAAATTTTCTCACGGCGACGCTGGCTGAACTGATCGACCATATCGTGGAGAAGCATCATGTCTTCACGAAGACGGAAATGGTGCGGCTGAACGCTCTGTTGGATAAGGTGAACAGTGTGCACGGTCAGAATCATCCCGGAACTGGAGAGAATTCGTTCGCTGTTTCAGATCTTGAGCGCAGAGCTCGATCCGCACATGATCGAAGGAAGAGCGCGTGTTGTTTCCTTTCATTATCGGAATGGAGGATGCCGTCGACAAGAAGCGACCGGTTCAAGTGCCATTCTTCGTCACAGTTGCTAACCCGGTTCGCATGATGATGCTGGAACACGACGGCGCCGGAGAACTGCTCAAACAGATGCGCGAGGCCAGCTCGGACTATGCCGTGCCGGCCGACGGCTGCATCAGTTACCAGACTTTGTATCAGGCACTCGACGCCTTCGAGAAGGATCTACACCAGCACATTCACCTGGAAAATAATATTCTCTTCCCGCGCGCGGTCGAACTGGAAGCGAGCGCGCGGTAGATCGTGTCAGAACCGCGAGCGGTAGCGACCGGATCAGGAAGAGCCGCGAAATTCATCTCGGCCCGGTTCGCTGTAATCCTTTTCCGCGAGGTTTCGTTTTTGATTCGAGGAGACTTCATGATCCGGTCGCTACCGCTCGCGGTTCTGACACACCCTCTGAAGCGCCGGCCATTCTCGTCAGTCCGCTTCGCGGACGAGGACGCAAATACGGCCTCGGTTCAATCAATCGATCTTATTCGGAGTGGTCGGCCCGGGCCGCTTCGAGCTCACGGATGCGGTCGCGCAACCAGTCCTTGACCAGCGTTTCCTTCTTCAGCTGGTTCTGCTCCGACTCCAGGTCTTCGATCGTGTCTCCGGCTTTGTCAAAGGGATGTGGTGACAGGGCACGGGCTGCGAGCGATCTTCTGCTCCCACAAAATCAATCAAATGGCATTCGTCGCATGAATGCGCGCGGAATGGATAACCGTAGTTGAGACAGCTGCGAGAGTCCTGGAAGATCGATTTTTCCAGCCACGGCGTCCGAACCGATCGGCCGTAGCCTCCCTTCTCAATAAAGGCCAGCTCCTCTTTCAATATTTCCAGCATGTCGCGATCGTCTTGATCCATGGCTTGAACCTCCACTTCTTAAACTGCACCGGACTGAGTCGTTTGGTGCTCCTTCTTCGGATCCCGTCTCCGAATCTCAAGCGCAACCGATATGCCTGGCGGTTCTGACCCGATTACTTATAAGAGGAAGCGTTGTAAGGACTTATTTTGGTGAAGCTTCGCTAGCAACTGCGCGATAGCTCGCAGACTCGGCGGCCTCTGAGATGTCGCCGAGTCTGGAATTTCGTCGTGGCGTAGAAATCGTTAGCTGCTCCTTGAAAAGACGCGCCGAAGCATCCAGGAAATCATAAGAGGTGACGATCCTACCAGTTGCTGATCGTCAACGACCGGAAGGCAGCCGACTCTATTGCGGCGCATCACTTCCAACGCTTCCAACGTAGGCGTGGTGGATGACACCGTCACCGGATCAGCCTTCATGATGTCGCGCACCGTCAGAGCCTCGGGGCTTTTCAGCCCGCCACGGGTAAGCAAACGCAGTAAGGCCCGGTGAGTGACTAATCCCACCAGGTGCCCATCCTCATCTTCGACTGGCACGTGTCGAATGTGACGCCAGTCCATCACGCTGGCGGCAAGATCGACCAGGTCATCGGGCCGTAAGGTAAACAGATCGGTTGACATGAACTGGCCCACCATCTGATAGCTTTGGCTCCAGTCTGCGTCCTCAGTCATCTCCATGATTGGCCACGTATGCACGGGTTCGCCGGCGTTCTGTTTCGTCAGCATAGTTGATACCAATCTACGAAAACCCAGGTCTTTCGGTCCCTGTTCTTCATTTGCGGCCAGAGACCGGAGCATCCATTGAGCGCCGGTTTGTCCAATGCGAACCCTTTCTTCAATTACTCCCAGATACAAGTCGATGTCCGAAGTGTCTACGCCGGCATTCTCCAGACCCTGTCGCGCGAATGGAAGCAGATGATCCAGGATTAAGTCAGCGGCCGGATAGCGGCGGCCATCGAGCCATTTAAGCTGAACGTTCAAACCATATCGCGCTGCGGCGAAGAAGTTTGCCTTCGCGTCATCAAAATCCATTCGCCGCGAGATGTCACCGTACTCACGCGGCAAAGCCAGCATCAGCCCCACAAAGAAAGCCGTGTTGGCGATCTCGTCGACTATGGTCGGACCTGCCGGCAACGCCCGATTCTCAATGCGCAGGTGCGCCACTCCGTTGCTCACGCCATAACAGGCGCGATTCCACGGCCAGACCGTGCCGTTGTGCATACGCAGCGCGGAAGCAGCGGGACCTCGCCACGCGCCAGTACCTGCATCGGATCTTCATCCGGAGCGGTGATCATGATTGGGCGAAATCGGGCAATCTGATCGTGCAGCAGTTCGATAACTGAGTGCCGCAGCCAACGCTCGCCAAAGGCCACCCGCGTTGGCTGGCTGCGCGCCAGCTGTGTTCGCGAACGCGCATCAGCCGAATGCTGGAAAAGCGCCAGACGTGTCTCATGCCACAATCGATGACCAAACAGCAGAGGAGAGTTTACCGCCGCGGCCAACACCGGAGCCGTGATCGCCTGGGCGATATTGTAAGTAACCACAAAGTCCGCCGGGTCAACCTGAAAGTGAATCTGAAAGCTGGTATTGCACGACTCCATCATCATGTTGTCGTGGCTGAGTTGAAGTTCGTCCAGCCCTTTGATGTGAATCGAGAAGGGGCCGCCGCGCAAAGCGGTTACCGACCGATTCAACTCCTCGTAACGCGGCATCGGCGTCAGATTAGCGAGCGTTAGATCGGACACTCTGAGCGTCGGCAAAATGCCCGCGAGCAGCACCTCTGTGCCAAACTCGGCCGCAGCTTCGCGGGCCTTGGTCAGCACTTCAGCCAGCTCATCATGCATTGAACGAAAGCAACGTCCGATCAAATCAACCGGCGTCAAGTTAGCCTCGAGATTGAATCGGGCGATTTCAGTAGTAAGGCGAGAATCGTTTGCTCGCTCCAGAACCTCGAGAGCCAATGGCGCCGGTCGCAGGCTCCGATTGACCAGAAACATCTCCTGCTCAGCGCCGATCCTGCGCGCGCCGCTTTCGATGCGACCGTCCTCAAGCATGAAGGCGAGCGCCCGGAGGTCCGCCAGCAAAGCCTGCGTAAATTCATGGAGCTTTCGCTCGTCAACTCCCTGTTCGACGTGGTGTTCTCCCATACCGGATGCGATCAACGAAGCAAGTCCAGGGCCAGCGATGGCGAAAGAAGCTTCCGCGTTTCAGACTTAATGAAAGCGCGTACCGCCCTAAGTTCGGTCCGGCGACACTGCGAAATATTCCTAAGGTGAGAAGCGATGTGCGAGATATCACGCAGTGGGCAAAGCGGGTTTAGCCTCCCTCTCCCTGCGGAGCAGCGGTCAGAGTTAAGCCCAGGGCGAGGCTTTGTGAGGGCAATAATATACTTGACGCATCAGGTATTGTTTTCATCGCCCTCTCCCATTGGGAGAGGGTTGGGGTGAGGGTTGGGGTCGCGCCGTTAAGCAGTCCCTCATCCCCAACCCTTCTCCCAAAGGGAGAAGGGCGAAAGACAACTTGGTTTTCACTTCACCTAAGCCCTCATCCTCGACCCTTCTCCCAAAGGGAGAAGGGAGATAAGCCTTCCGTGGCATAAATCGTCGGCCGATTCAGTATTCTTGATTCGCGAATTAGATCAATACCTTTGCGAGCCTTGGGGAATGGTTGGTAGATTTCGAGAGCCGCGAAGCGGCGACCGAAAGTTCGTAACCGGAGTCCCGCCGATTACTCATGATCGCTATCCCCCTTCGGGGCTCGATCACTTTTTAGGAGGCGTTGACCCAGGGCTCGCAAAGCCTCACCCTGGGCTTAACTCTGACCGCTGCTCCGCAGCTTTGTTGCGTGATCGCGTCCAGTCTGGAGAGGCATAGATCGGGTACGACGGCTTTGGCGGGTCAAGTATGTGAATCCTTTTGGGAGAGAGCGAGTCAAACCATAGCACCACTCTCTGCCACCTTCGATTGACAATTAAGTGTTATCAGGACGGGACTGGCGCCGTACCATTCGATCACATTCAGGCAACCGTATGCCTGGGTCAGTCGCAACCAATTACGGGCCGGCATGCCGAGCACGCCCCCGATGATCGTGCGGCAGACGCCGCCATGCGCCACCAGCGCGATGTCCCCAGTCGGATGAGTTTGGCGCAGCCGGTCCAGGCCGGTTTGTACTCGTTTGATGAAGGAAGCGAAGGACTCGCCGCCTGGATACTGGAATGACGCTGGGTCATCGAAAAGCTGCGCAACCGGTTCCGGATCTTCCTGATGCAATTCGGCCAGCGTGCGGCCTTCCCAGTCGCCCATGTTGATCTCACGCCAGACCGTATTCCGTTCCACCGGCAAGTTACAGCGCTGGGCGATTATCTCGGCAGTGATGCTCGCTCGCTGCAAGTCACTCGCATACACAGCTGTAAGCCGTCTCAGAGACAATTCTTCCGCGAGCTGATGCGCTTGCGAAATTCCGCGATCCGACAGCGGTGTATCAGTTCGTCCGAGCAGTCTTCCCTCACCCGCCCCTCCTACTTCTCCGTGACGGATCAGATACAGGCGCAGTCGATCCTGTTTGATTGTCTCACTCATCGCAGATAGTTAAATCGAAGGAGGATGACTGCCGTCAAATACAGAAGCAATTTCGGTAAGTTGATTACTCGCGCCCAAACAATCGCCGGTGATGCCCTGAAGGCGAGCACGGTAGTAAAGACCACTAAGAAGCGTCACCAGCGTCGTCACCAGTAACGCGGCAATCGCTGCTGGCCAGGGAAGGAGCAGAAAGATCAGCGACAAAGTCACCGTACCAATCAGGATTTCCAGAACGCCAACCTGCTTGGCTACCAGTTTGCCCTGACCTTCGGCGCGCGCATACGGCAAAAGCGCGCACAGCGGGAGGATCGCCCAACGAGCAGCGATATGGGCGACGATCAACCAACGCCAGATCTGCCCTGAGGGCAACGCCGACAGAAAAGACAGTTTGCCCAGAACGGCGAAGATCAGCGCCAACGTTCCATAGGTCCCGATGCGACTATCGCGCATGATTTCCAGCACGCGATCCTTTGTCCAGCCACCGCCAAACCCATCGAAAGTGTCGGCTAACCCATCCTCGTGAAAGCCGTTGGTCAGAAAAGCCGCGAAAATTACCGCACCCAACACGGACGCAGGCAGAGGCAGAATCCGCTCGAGCCCTACAAACACCACGGCTGCTCCGCCACCGACAATCACACCCACCAGAGGAAAGAAAGCTGACGCCTTGCCAATGTCAGCCTCAGAACTGTTAAGCGATTGCGGAACCGGCAGACGGGTCAGGAACTGAACAGCAATTAAAAACCGTCGCATCATCTCAAGTCAGGGTTCACGCTTTGTTGCTAACGCCCGCACCGGCAAAGGTGGCCATCTCTCCCAGCAGTTTCGCCGCGCCTTCAATCACATGCATTGCGAGAGCAGCTCCCGTTCCCTCGCCCAGCCGCATCGAGAGGTCGAGCAGCGGTTGTTCGCCGATGAAATCAATCAACGCTGTATGCCCACGTTCTGCCGATCGATGTCCAATGAACAAATAGTCGCGAGCGTTCGGTTGTAACGTTACCGCCAGCGCAGCCGCAGTCGTGCTAATGAAACCATCGGCGACGATCGGCAAATGATTCGCCGCCGCGCCGAGCACGATGCCGGCCATCACGCCGATTTCTGCGCCGCCAACCTTGGCCAGTACGTCGATAGCATCGTCGGCCTGGGGCTTATTGAGTTCGACCGCTCGCCTAATCACCTCAACCTTGTGCGCCAGGCCGGCGTCATCTACACCCGTGCCTCTCCCGGTTACGGATTCTGGACTGCACTTCAGTAAGACCGCGGTGATGGCGCTCGCCGCGGTGGTATTTCCGATTCCCATCTCGCCAATGCCGAGCAGGTTGATGCCATCGTTGACGGCAGCCTCTGCTAATTCGAGGCCTGTTGAAAGGCACGTTTCGGCCTGGGCGCGGGTCATGGCCGGGCCCGCAGCAAAGTTGGCAGTGCCTCGCATTATCTTTGCGTGAATCAGCTCAGCCCGATCGCTGAGATCGGCATCAACTCCGGCATCAACGACCCTTAACTCGATGCCACCAGCTCGTCCCAGCACATTGATGGCGGCGCCGCCGCTTAGAAGTTGTCCACCATCTGCGGCGTGACTTCGCGCGGATAGGCACTGACTCCCTCGGCGGTGACGCCATGATCTCCGGCCACAATGTAGATGCGCTTATTAGCGACGATGGGCGAGTGACTGCCCTGCATCGCCGCCAAACGGTTGGCGATCTCTTCGAGGCGTCCCAGGCTGCCCGGCGGTTTGGTAAGAGTCAGTTGTCGTTCGCGAGCCGCGCTCAGCCACGCCTGATCAACTGGTTCTATCTGACGACTGAATGACTCGATACGCGAAGATGGATTGGTCATTTGTTTTGATAAGGGTTTCAAGCGACGTGCCTATGCAGGTCAGCTCCTTAGTTGTTGTTTGATCGTGTCTCGGTGCTGACTCCCTATAACAAGCGCCGAACTTCTTGTCTTTAGCAAACTTCCGCGGAACATCCCGTAGGGATGAAATGTTTATAGATACCGGACCCTTTTTCTCATGCCAGTAGTTATAAACATTCTGCTCCTCCGGTGCTTAAGGCGTTTGCTTGCGGCCCAGGCCGCTCTGCCTCTGTGGTGAAAAAACTTAAAACAAGTTTCCACCACAGAGGCACAGAAATTCACAGAGACACAGAGAAAGCCAAAATCAGGACGCAACCTATGCACCTGGCTTCAATTTCAAAGGCACCCCGGCGACCAGGAGATAAACCTCATCGGCAGCCGCCGCGAAATCCTGGTTTACCCTCCCGAGCAAGTCTCGGAACACTCGGCCCATGCGCGCATTCGGAACGAGGCCCAGGCCTACCTCGTTCGAGACGCAAATGATTGTTTGCCGGCTGGCGCGCGCTTGCTCAAGAAAATCGCGCGTGATCCTCTGCACAAACTTTTCGCACTCTTCTTCGTTCTCGTGACGCATCAGCCAGTTGGAAACGAACAGCGTCAGGCAATCTACCACGACAGTTCCGGCTTCACCGGTCAGGCGCAGGGCTTCATCAATTTGCCACGGCTCTTCAATCGTGCGCCAACCCGAGGGCCTTTCCGAGCGATGACGCGTAATCCGGGCAGTCATCTCTTCATCCAGGCCCTGCGCGGTGGCGATGAAACACACTTCATTGCCTGAAGCGCGCTGGCTTTCTTCTGCCAATCTCAACGCATAGGCACTCTTACCGCCTCGGGCTCCGCCGAGAAGCAGAATCAGCCGGCCGCCTGTGCTTAATGCCTGCGACATTAGCTCACTTCACTCCAAGTTCATCTCTTATTCCTGTTGAGCCCCTTTTCAATGAGAGACACCAGCCGCATGTTGTCGGTGGCGGTGCGTACAGCCAGGCGTATGAACGCATCACCGAGTCCGCGAAATGCAACACACTTTCTGATGAGGATTCGCTCTGGTTCGAGCCAATCCTGTAAGTCTTCGCCCGACCGCTCAGGCAGTTTGGCGAGCAGAAAATTTGCACTGGACGGAAAGACTACCAATCCCAAACCACGCAACGCGGCCGCGAACTCTTCGCGCGCCGTGGAATTCGCTCGGCAAGATTCCGCACCGAAGTCATCTTCACTTAAAGCAGCACGCCCGGCTTCGAGCGCGATGGCAGACACCGACCAGGGATCGATTTGTCTGCGCATCACTTGCGCCAAACTCGAATTGCAGACCGCGTAGCCAACCCGAAGACCTGGCATTGCGTAGAACTTTGTGAGTGAACGCAGGACGATCAGATGCGGCTTTGCCGGCGTCAGTGAAACCAGACTCTCTTGCGATGCATAATCGCCAAACGCTTCATCCAACACCACCACCGTGCCAAGCCGTTCCGCCGCGTCAATTAGCGAGAGCAGTGCTTCTCTCGGATAAAGAGTCCCGGTCGGGTTATGAGGAGAGTTCAAAATCACTAAATCGAACTTGCGTTCGTTAAGTTCGCTAACAAGAGTCGCAAAATCGGGAGCGAATCCGTCCTCTTCTTTTAGCAGCCAGGGAACCACTTCCGCGTTAACCGCTGCGCAGGCGCGAGCGTATTCGCCGAAAGCAGGCTCGAGCAGCAGGACTCTCTTAGGAAGCAGAGCATGCATAACGGCGAATATCAGAGACGCCGTGCCGCTGCCTACAACTATTTCATCCGCGATCAAACGATGTTTGTTTACTACTGCACTCAGGAAAGCGTGAACGTCAGGATAGGCCCGTAGGTTGCCGGCTGTGAGCGCGTTTTCGATGGCCGATAGAATGCCTGGCGGCGGACCAAGTGGATTGATGTTAGCGCTGAAATCAAGCACTTTGTCAGAGTCAACGCCCCAACGGCGCGCGGCTTCATGCACCCGGCCTCCATGTACGGCTGTCGCTGACCCCTCGGTCTGTGTTCTCTTCATCGCAGCATTCATCGCTCAGACTTCGACTTTCACCAATAATGGACCAGCAAACTCACCGAGAAACAAAACGAAAACATCAAAAGCGAAACGCAGGTCATGAGTCGCAGAGACTTCCGCAATACTTGCTGGTTCAACGGATTATTTGCGTCTCCCAGATATTGACCGTGGTGCACCTCGCCATCGTAGAAGCTCGTGCCACCCAGCCGGACACGAAGGGCGCCGGCCATCGCCGCTTCGGGTCGCCCGGCGTTCGGACTCTTATGCTTCCCGCCATCGCGCCTAAAGATTCTCCATGCCCCGCGCCAATCCAGACTCAACATCCCGGCTGCGCACACAAAAGCAACGCGGTTATGCGGGCCGGGATGAAGCTCGCCACGTCATCAAATCTTGCCGCGCACTTCCCAAAGAACTCATACGGTTGACCTCGATGTCCAATCATCGAATCGAGCGTGTTTACTGTTTGTAGGCCAGCGCCGCGGGCACGCCGCCAATAGCCAGATAAAACATCGGGGCCACAATGCCATCCGACGCACTCTCGGCCAGAGTTTCAATCGCGGCCCGGGTTATCTCTGTTTCGTCCAGAGTCTCAGTGTCACGCCCCACGATGCGCGCGACTTGCTGCCGCGCCGATGTCAGATCGCGGCGCACCAGAAAGCGTCGCACTGCCTGCGCTTCGCCCAGTAGTGAACGAGTAGCAAGCGTGGAGGCTGCGAGATAAGCCGATACGACGAAGGCCAGAGTCGGACTCCAACTTCGTAACCATACCAACAAGATCCAGCTACCGGCTCCAAACGTGCCAATGACCATTAGCGTCAACAGCAATCCGGCGACAAATTCACTGACTCGGCGCGCGGGCGATGGTGCGCAACATTCTCTCGCCCGCGCTTATCATCCATCCCATCCAACGCACTGGATGCGGCAGCCAGGAGGGATCTCCGACCAACCAATCCAGAGCGTAAGCCGCCAACATCAGCACCGGACCGATCATCTGGAACCATCGAGCGCACGGTAAATAACATCCATCTTCAAATTGCGCCGGTAATGATCAGCCAAAGCGTCATAACGCCTTTCACGTTCGACGAGTGGATCTATGCCCCCGAAGCTCGACTCCTCTTTGCCACAAATCTTGCGCCAGTGAGTCAAAAGCACGCTAAGCCCTGAGGCGGAGTCAAAAAGACCGTGCAGGTAGGTCCCCAGCACGCGACCATCAGCGCTGATCGCGCCGTCGTCGTGGGACTTCTCATCACCCAAACGTTGCAGCTGAAAGAGCGTTTGGGTTCCGTTCCCCAATAATGTCTCTCCCAGGTGAATCTCATAGCCGCTAAATAATGGGGCGGAGTCTTCGCCGGCTTCGAGCCCAGGCATTGACCGTTGGCGAACCGCGCCGTTGCCTGCCTGGTAACTTTCTCAGGCTCCAGCACGGTCGTGAAATCCATGAGGTTCAGGCCCGCTACAAATTCGATGTCACTCTCAGTGTGCAGCGGATCGCGGATCTCGCGGCCCAGCATCTGGAACCCTCCGCAGATTCCGACCAGCGGCTTGCCCGCAGCCGCATGCGATTCGATCACCGGCTCCCATCCATTTTTCCTGAGCCAAAGCAGATCGGGAATCGTGTTCTTGCTCCCGGGCAGAATCAGCACATCTGCGGCGCGTGCTTCGTGAGGCCGCCGGGTGTAATAAACAACCACACCCGGCACATTCTCCAACGCCGTAAAATCCGTGAAGTTGGAAAGATAAGGAAGCCCCACCACGCAAACGCACAAGCAATCCTTGCGATCAAATGGAGGGCGCACTGCGCGGCGTTCGAGCGACACGCTGTCTTCATCGTCAATCCCATGACCATGCAGGTAAGGGATGACCCCGAGACATGTCTGCGACAGACGCTCTTCAAGATAACTAATGCCCGGCGTGAAGAGACCGATGTCGCCGCGAAACTTGTTGATGAGAAAACCACAAAAGCGGCGGCGCTCTTCCGGCTCCAGCAGTTCGTATGTGCCAACCAGTGAGGCGAACACGCCGCCGCGATCGATGTCGGTCACTAAAAGGCAGACGGCGTCGGCGATCTCGGCCATTTTCAGATTGACTATGTCGCGGTCTTTGAGATTCATCTCGACCGGAGAGCCCGCGCCTTCCAGCACAATTATTTGGTGGCGAGCTGACAGTCGTTGATACGCAGCGGTCACCGTATCCAGCAAAAGCGGCTTCTGCTGGTAGTAATCAGTCCCGCTAAAGTTGCCAAGCACGCGGCCATTCAAAATTACCTGCGCGCCAACATCGGACGTTGGTTTGAGCAGGATCGGATTCATATCCACGTGCGGTTCAACTTGGGCCGCTTCCGCCTGCATCGCCTGCGCGCGTCCTATTTCGAAACCTTCGCGCGTGGCAAAAGAATTGAGCGCCATGTTTTGGGCTTTGAAAGGCGCGACGTCATAACCGTCCTGCCGCAGAATGCGACACAACGCCCCGACCGTGAGCGACTTGCCCGCGTCAGAAGCGGTGCCCAAAACCATTAATGCTTTTGCCAACAGGGTTCCTTTGGTCTTTGGAATTTGGTCTTTGGTTTTAGGTCTTTGGTCTTGGACGTTCCTTTGACTGCACGCCGAAGACTAAGACCTAAGACCAAAGGCCTTCTTCCGTCACATTGCCGAATACCGTTGCTGTCTCTTGAGCAACAGCAGAAACACTGGACCGCCCATCAGGGCGGTGATGGCTCCGACCGGCAGTTCGCTCGGCGAGATAGCCACTCGGGCCAGCGTGTCGGCGAGGATCAAGAATGCCGCGCCCAATAGAAACGAAGCCGGTAACAACACTCGCACATCCTGACCAAAAACCAGTCGCGCCGCGTGCGGCACAATCAGGCCGACGAAACCGATGGCTCCGCCAACCGAAACAGTCACCGCCACAATCAGCGAGCTGGCCAGAAAGACCATTCTCTCCGTGCGCTTAACATCGACGCCCAGACTCGCCGCAGACTCTTCTTCACCCGTTGCCAACAGATGCAAGATCTCGCGCGTGCGCGAACAGCACCAGCCACCCAGGTATCAGGAAGACCAGCATCTTCCAAATCAGATCGAAACCAACTACGTCGAGGCTGCCAATCAACCAACGCAGAATCTGCAACGCGCGTCCATAAGCAGAGAGGTATTGAATTACGAGAACACCAGCCGACGCGCTGAGGTTCAAAACCACACCGGCCAACAACAAGGCCCCGGGAGCATCATGCCGCCACCCGTCCGCGCCAGCCGGTAGACCAGCAAGACAGATATGACCGCTCCGACAAACGCCGCGATAAAAATAAACGGCACCCCGACCAGGTTCAGCCCGAGTCCGAAAGCAATCGCGACGCTCGCCCCCAGAGAGGCGCCCGCCGGATACGCCGAGCGTGTAAGGATCGGCCAGTGGATTGCGAAAGAGCGCCTGCAGCGCGGCTCCCACCATGGCCAGCGAGGCGCCGACCAGCCCGGCCATCAAGACGCGTGGCAAGCGCAAACGAAAGAACACGGCGCGGGCGATTGGGTCAGTTTTCAGCGCCGCAAAATCGAGCGGTTGGTAGCCGACGTACAGACCAATCAGAATTGAGATGATCAGACCGATGATCAAAAGCGGCAGCGCGACCTGCAAGCGCAGGCCTACTCGCGCCCGCTTATGCGAGTTATCGAGTCCGCCTCTCGACTCCATCGCTTCAGATTGTGCGGCGCCCTCGCTTGAACTTGAATCCATAAAAATTTGGACCTGAACCTTCAACGAGCTGCGGAGCAGCCGTCAGCATTAAGTCCGGAGACGCGCGGCAAGTCTCTAGCTATGGCTTTGCCACTCCGATGCGCGGCAAGTCTCGGACTTGCCGGCGCTGAACTCTTCTTCTTTGGGTCTCGGACCCACGCGGTCATAGACCGGCAAAACCTAGGAAAGACTATCGGCAAGTCGGAGACTTGCCGCGCATCAGAGTGGCAAAGCCATAGCTAACGATTCACCACCCATCACTGGGCTTAACTCTGACGGCCGCTTCCGCAGAATCACTGAAGGTGCACGTCTGGGCAAGCCTTACAACTCCGACCATACAAACGTGCGGCCATCGCTGCGCATGGTCCGGACGGGCGCATCATAGACTTCGCCCAGCACACTTTCGGTGAGCACCGCCTCGGGCGCGCCGTGGGCGACCAAACGCCCGCACTTCATCGCGAAAATCAAATCGGCAGCTGAATCGAGCAGCATCAAGTCATGAGTGATCATCAGGATGCTAATCCCACGCTCGTCTCGGAGACGGCGCAGCGCCCTCGTCAGTTGCGTGCGATGCTTCAGATCCAGGGCGCTCGCCGGTTCATCCAGCAAAAGCAGGTCCGGCTCCTGCGCCAGCGCGCGCGCGACTGTTACCAGTTGGCGCTCGCCACCTGACAACTCAGTGATGTGCCGGCCGGCGAGATGCGCAGCGTCAAGCGCACTCGAGTGCCTCAAAGCTATGCGCTCATCATGTGAACTCTCAAAACGAAACCGGCCGCTGTACGGACTGCGCCCGGTTAAGACCACCTCGAGCGCGGTAAAAGGGAAAACGTTGGAAGTCGATTGCGGGACATAGGCGATCACCTTCGCCCGTTCACGAGGGTGCAGCGTCGAGAGTGGCGCACCGGCGAAGATTATTTCACCGCCGGCCGGCGCCAGCAGCCCGGCGAGTCAAACGAATCAGCGTTGACTTACCTGATCCATTGGCGCCGATGAGCGCACCCATCGCCCCACGCGGCAGCGACATACTGACATCGACGACCGCAGGCAATGAGGCGTAGGAAAAGTTTAAGTCGCGCGCCTCGACGAGTGCGCCGCTGATCGAAGAGTTACTTGGCATCAGGAAAACTCTCCGGGTGGAGCGCCCTGGCAAACAGTTGCGCGGTATGACCAACGAACTGGCTGGGATGAATCACTGACGGATCGGTCATCGAATAGATTCGCTTATCGCGTACGGCGCGGACCTCAGCCAATTCGCTCCAAACGGCTACCGGATCCTCGCCCAGACTGCCCTTCGAGCCCTGGACCATATCGATGATCACTTCAGGGTTAAGAGTAAGCACAGCTTCCTTATTGATCTTGCCGTAGCCATGTTCAGCCACCGGCGCGATTGAATCACCGCCTGCGATCGTAATCAGCTCATCGAGATAACTTCCCTGGTTGCTGTATAAAGATCGCGGATCGTTCCCGGCAGCCGGTCGACCACGCATAGCACCCGCGGATGTGGACGATCGCCGATCGCCTTACGCACCGCATCGATCTCGCCCTGTGTTTTAGCAGCCAAATCTTTCGCTTCCTGTTCGTGGCCGGTCCCGCGCCCAATCTCAGTCATCGACGTCATGATCTCAGCCAGAGTTATGCTCTTCACAAACAGCGAGCGCACACCCAGCCCGGCCAGCTTGTCTTTGAGAAATGGCTCCTGGGCGTCGACTCCGATAACGAAATCGGGTTTCAGGGCCATCACTTGTTCGAGATTGGTTTTGTCCCAGCCGTTAACTCGCGGTTTGTTCTTTACATCTTCGGGATAGGTGCAAAATTGCGAGACGGCAACCACTTGCGGCCAGGCGCCGATTCCGTAGAGAATTTCGGTCACACTGGGACTAAGCGAAACGATTCGTTGCGGACGTGGTTCGGTCCTCGCGGGTTGTTGGCTCCGGCGACAGCCCGCAAACAGAAACAGTGACGCCAGCAGCGCCAGAGGCGAGCGTTCCGCTAACTGCTGGTTTCATCGCGTTCGGCATCAGTGTTCCTGTTTGGTAAGTCTTCATAAGGACAATGGCGGCAGCCCTGCTCGCAACAGTAGCCGCGACGCAGATGATAACGGGCGGTAAGCACCATCAGCCCGTGCTCCAGGTAATAGTCCTCGCCTTCAACCAGGGAGCTAATTCTCCGGTGCTGCCGTCGCTCATCGGTACGCTCGCCTCCGGCGTGCATCATGGGGTTGAGATTGAAGCACGCCGGAGGCGTGCGTACCGTCTCAAAATACAAACGCTGCACCAGCGCGACCGTTGATGCCCGGAGTGCGAAACCCGCTCTCGAAATACTCGCGGTCGAACAGATTATCGACGTAACCGAAGAAGCGCACCGACCGCTTCTCGCTTCCCAACGGCAGAGTATAGCTGCCGCCAAGGTCTGCCTTAAGCAAGCCACGGAACCGAAAGCCGCGACTGGCAAACGTCACCGGGTTAAAGATTGGCGCGAGATAGTTGCTCGACGCCGCCAAATCAAAATTGATCATCACCCGGCGGCCGAAACGCTGAGTAGCCACCAACGAGAATTCATGATCGGGAATTATCAGCGTACGGACCGTGCCGGGCACTTGCGGAGTGCGTTGCTGCGCCTTCGTGTAAGTATACGCTGCTGTCAGAGTCAGCGTCCGCGCCGGCGTCGCGGTCAGACTCAATTCCGCACCGCGAGCGATGCCTCCATTCGTGTTGACATATCCACCAAAGCGTCCGAAAGGATCGGTGGCGGAATTGATCAATCCGGAAAAGTCAAAAATGATTATCCGCTGCAAGCTCGGTGTAGAAGTAGGTTGCCGAAAGCCGCAACCGGTTCTTATAGAGTGTTTGATCGATGCCCGCATCGAAGGCTATTGAGCGATCGGGTTCCAGGCGAGGATCTCCAAACACCGAATAGCCGAAAAAACTATCGAACGAACTACCGAAGCGTTCAAAGAGCGAAGGCGCCCGGTAGCCATTGCCGACATGTCCTCGAATCTTTGTTCCCGACGATCGAAACATATAGGCGACCGAACCATCTCCGGTGTAGGCAGTTGGTGGTGATTGAAAAGTAAGCCCGCGGTACGGCGATGATGCTGCGGGTGTGAACACCGGCTGATCCAGCCGGAAGAACTGAGCGCGAAAGGCTCCCGAGATTTGCAGCCGATCTTCCATGAACCGCAACTGGTCCTGGACAAAGACTGTGTGGCTCTTCTGCGTCACATCGACGTTCGAGTTGTCCGCCGGGTTTGGTTGAAACGACGGGTTCTTGAAGTTCTCACTTTCGAACTCGTAACCGCCGGTGATGAAGTTATGCCGGCCGGCCCGCACATCGAAACGCGCGTTGAAAGTATGGATGCGCCCATCGAAATCCGATCGCGACGGTCCCTCCAAATGGCTGGAAGTCGACACCCAGCGGCCCATTGATGCTGCTGCGATTGGTGGCCAGACCCTGATAGCTGAGCGTGTAGCCGAATGTCTGCGGTGGGCCGTTGGGTAAATACAATTGCGCCTGAAAAGAAGTTTGACTTGCGTTCATTGTCAGGATCATTCGCGGCCGGAATGAAGGTGGCCGCGCCCTTATTCAATGAGGCAATCGGCACGCCTGCTTCAAACCGGCGCTGTTCCGTCAACGAGAGCGGAATCGCCTCAATGATTCCAGTCGAGGTGACCAGAGCATCGGGACTGTTGTTCAGATCCAAACGGGAATTGGCCGCATAGATACGACCTGAAAGGCTGGTCGTCGGCGACAGGCGAAACAGAACTCTACCCTGTCCGCTGGTGTTGCGTGCTTCATCCTGACCGTCAACGCCACGCGCAGACGTTTAAGTAAGAAACGCCCGCGCTATAGACAATGCTGTTGTTGCGCGCGCCGCCGGCCACCTGGCCGCGAAACCGAAACAATCCCAATCCGCCGCCTTCGCCCAGCAGGCTGCCGTGGATCGGACCACCGCCTTGATCAGTAACCAGATTGATGACGCCGCCAATTGCGTTCGAGCCATAGAGCGACGATCCGGATCCGCGCAGCACCTCGATGCGGCCAACGTCCGTGACAATCAAGTCCTCCAGGAGACCCGAGGCGTCACCCTGCGTAGCCGCGGCATCACGGAAGCGCAAACCGTCAATCAACACTGCGGTGTCTTCGCTGCGCAGACCGCGTGTCTTAATCGAAGTGAACGAGCCGGGACCGCCAAGCTGCTGCACGCGCAGACCCGGCACGTTTCGCAGCGATTCCGCAATCATGGATTCATCGCGATCCTCGATGTCCTGCTTCTCTACCACTGAGACCGCTTTTGAAACTTCGTCGACCGACTGCGGAGTATCGGATGCCGTGACGACAACTGTACTGCGCACGCCTGATAGTTCGAGGGAAATGTCGAGCGTCGTGGCCTTGCCTCGCTCGACGGTTACCTGCTGCGCATTTAGCCGACGCGAACCCTCGCGCCTCCGCTTCCAGCGAGGTACTCACCCGGCGCCAGCCTCTCAAAGCTGATAGGCGCCGTTTGAGTCCGTGGTCGTCGTCAGGCTGGAAGTGCGGTCACGCGGATAAACGTGACGGTCGCGCCCGGCAGATTTGCTCCTTGCGGATCCTTTACGTGCCCGGTGATCGAGGTCGCGCTCCAGTTCTGTGCCAGCGTCGTGCGTTGACTCAGCCAATCGCCAGCGCGATCGCCAGCGCCGATAACGATCAAAATCAAACTCCTGCAGTTAGTTCTCTTCATGATTCAATTGTCTCCTTCTCCTCCCCTTCGGAAGAGTGGCAAAGACGCGCTCTTTCGAGGCCGGTCTCCTGACTTACGGCCATAATTCCTGCCTACTCTCCGCGCCTTCCCATCCAAGTGGGACAGTGGCTTATTCGTCGCGGATTTCGTTGCCGTTCACAGTTGCGAGGGCAGTGGCGGCATTGCACCGCTCTTCCCGCTCACCTCTGACGCATCGTGGTTATCAAAGACCGAAAGCTGCCCGGAGCATGCAGCGCTCAGCGCAGTCTCTTCCCGGTAAAACAGTTTGAGTTTCAACAGTTGAATTTACTTAGCAGGCGGAATTGACGGAATGGTTAGAGGCGATGAAATTGAACAGCTAAAATACAAAACGCCCTCGATCTCCTGATGTAGAAGATCGAGGGCGTCCGAAGATTCACTGTTCGCGTGATCAGCTAATTGATGGACCACCGAAACTCTGGCAGCGACCTTACACTGATCTCAGCGCTCGACGCCACTCGCCCTTTCCCGGAGCGTAAGTGGTCGCTTCCATCTAACAGCAGGCAAGGTTTCCTGACTTCCGGCTCGAACGCGTAAGCTTCGCGGCCTTCCCAATCTCGAAGGTGAGATCAGTGGCCATGACTAATGGAAGCTACGCAATTGCCGGTACACAGTGGCGGGAACCGTGCGGGTTTTGCACCCGCTTCCCTTGTCACCCTCAATGGGCACCTGTGACGGTCAATCCGCATCCTGATTGGGATACTGGATTGAAAAAGCGATCTGACTATTGAAGTTCCAAAGATCAAAACGCGCCATCTAATACACCGGCGCGAGTGAGGACACACTCTATAACCTGGCTTGCCGTAGCGTCAAGCTGACGACTGATTTCGACAGTAGTGGTAAAGTTTGATTCCCTCTCCTTTGGGAGAGGGCCGGGGAGAAGGGCTTAGTACGACAGCCTCGGAATAATTCCCCGGGCTTTAGCCCGTTATCGAGACGAGCCACCAGTCGATTCGTCAACGCTGTTTTGATGCTACGAAGAATTCCTGAACGGATTTGCGGGCTGAAGCCCGCAGCAGTGTTGTGGTTGCAGCTTGCGCTAAGGCCTCTCCCCAACCCTCTCCCAACGGGAGAGGGAGTTAAACTGCAATACCCATTTCGAGCGTGAAACATCTCGCAGAAAACAACGACCTGAAACCGGTCCTGGTCTCCTGGAGTGGAGGCAAAGACAGTTGCCTCGCGCTCTTCGAAATCCAGCAGAATTCCAACTATCGCGCAGCTGCTTTGTTGACGACCATAACGCGCGAGTATGACCGCATCAGCATGCACGGAGTCCGCCGTTTGTTGTTGGACAGACAGGCCGCCAGCCTGGGCCTCCGCTTCATCCGATCTTGATTTCGAAAGGCGCCGCCAACGAAGAGTATGAGCACGAGATGGTGCGGGCATTTAATAAATACCAGCAGAACGGTATTGACTCGATAGTCTTTGGAGATCTCTTCCTGGAAGATATCAAAGCCTATCGCGATCAGTTTCTTGCCAGGCATGAGATGAATGCCCTGTACCCAATCTGGCAGCGGAAACACCGTGGATCTCCTTAAAGAATTCCTCGCTCTGGGATTCAAAGCCCTGGTGACTTGTGTAGATGCGAAAGCCCTGGATAAATCGTTCGCCGGGAAAACAATCGATAAAGAATTCATCTCTTCGCTTCCTGCTAACGTTGATCCCTGTGGCGAGAACGGTGAGTTTCACACCTTTGTTTACGATGGTCCAAACTTTAGCCAACCGATAGAACTCTCTCTCGGCGAAACGAAGTTCGAGGAAGGCTTTTGGTTTCGCGATCTATTTTGAGGGCAGGCACTCCTGTCGACGACGAATCGCCTAAAACCGGTTGGGCTCGTCATGGTCGTCGCCAAACTCCCCGGTCAAAATCAGGACGCGCCGGATTGCGAAGATTAGACCAACAAGAGTTCCGGGCCAGGATTGTGTCTCGCAACCTAGCTTTGCCTCAACCTGGGATTGGACAATCCGGTACCCGCGGAATGTTGACGACGAAGCGTCCTCAAAGTATGCTCCCGAAGCATAACGCTGCGAACTGTTATCGACAGGTTAGCGCGATTTGCAAATTGTTTGCGCACAATCGAATTCGCTCATACGGCAAAGTTACTTCAGATCCAAAAGGGGAGTGTGCATGTTGTTGGATCCGCTCAAATCACCGCCGCCGGGTGCTGCCTTGGCGAAGACTTTGATTGCGTCACTGTGTGCTTGTTTGTTAAGCGCCCTCTGCATCTTAGTCGACTTTCGCGCAGAGTCCAACTACAGGGACGCATCCGCCGGCACCGTTAAAGATGAAAAAGGCGCTCGCATAGTCAGGGCCGAGATAACTATTACGAGCAACGGCACCGCAGAGCAACGAAAAGTCACTTCAGACGATCAGGAAATTATAGCGTTTCTCTTCTCTCTCCCGGAACGTACGTGGTGAGCATTACGGCCGCTGGTTTTGCGCCGGTCTCGTTGGCGCCGGTAACAGTTGCCATCACGGTAAACGACCAGCGCCGATGCCGAGTTGGTTCCTGCCGGACCTGACCCGGTTCAGGTTGGAATCGATCCGCTGATTCAAAGAGATGGTCCGCAACAGGGCCGCGTTATCGATACCCGCGCCGTATCGGAGTTGCCGCTGGCCACCCGTAATTTCACGCAGATTCTGGCGCTCTCGCCGGGAACCTCGGTTACCCTGACGGACAACACCGCCCTGGGGCGCAACTCTCAGAATGTCTCAGTAAACGGCGCCCGTGTTACGCAAAACAATTTCGAACTGAATGGGGTCGACGCAAACCATATCGCCAACAACGGTGCCGCATTTTGGGCGATACCCGCTCCTGAAACCATTCACGAATTCACGGTGCAGACATCGCTTTACGATGCTTCGCTTCGGACGCGGTGGCGGGCGGTAGCATTCAGGCGGTAACCCGATCCGGAGGTAACGATTTTCATGGCGCAGGTTATGAATACTTCCGCAACGATGCTCTCAACGCCAATAATCCTTTTCTCAAGGCCGCCGGGGTCGAGCGGCCCACGCTCGCGCGCAACATATTTGGAGGAATGATCGGTGGCGCAATCAGGAAAGGCCGCTCATTCTTCTTCGCTTCCTATCAGGGAACCCGAGAGCGAAATGGCGCGTCGTCAAACAGTTTGAGCTCAAGCATCTTCATAGCCCCGGGACTGACTGACGATCGTTCACAACAGACTCTGCTGGCCACGTTCAGGCCTCGATTACCCAACGGCAATCTGGCAACCGCTATTAATCCGGTCACGCTCGCGCTCTTGAACACCAAAACTCCGGACGGTCAATTCGCGATTCCCACGCCGCAAGCCGACGGTCGCTATTCCGGGTCGGCCATCTCCACTTACCGCGAGGATCAATTCAACACGAATCTTGACTACCGCATCAGTCAGCGCAACTGGCTGGCGGTGAAATTTTTCTTTTTCGAACGCGCCGCACTTTTTGCCTTGCCCAATGGCGGCGCAAATGTGCCGGGCTTTGGCGCCGACGAAAGCCAGAACAACCGCGTACTCGCTTTTCACGATACTCACAGCTTCAGCTCCAGCACCACAAACGAAGTCCGCATCGGCTACAGTTTTATTCGCGGAGACATGTTCGGGCGAAACCCGATCCTGGATTCAGACATCGGCATAAAGCGAGCCAACGCCGCAGCCTATCCCGGCCTCGGGTTGATTCGCATTGGCGCGGCCGGAACCAACTCGCTGGCCATCGGCAACTCAGGCGCCAATGTAGACACGCAATCCGCACAATCGTCCACCACGCTGGCAGACGTCCTGGCCATCAACCACGGCCAGCACAGCCTTCGCCTGGGCGGCGAGATCCTTCTTTACCAGGACAGAATTACGACCAACAACAATCGGCGCGGCCAGGTAATTTTCCAGACCTTCAACAACTTTCTGCTGGGCCAGGCCAATAACTCGACCTACGGCGACGGCCTGGCCGCGCGCACAATTCGGGCGAGCGACTACAGCCTCTTTTTCAGGACGACTGGCACCTAACCCCGAAGCTGAACCTGAATCTCGGCCTGCGTTACGAGTTGGATCTGCCGCCCTACGAGACGAATGGAGCACTCTCGACTTTCGATCCCGCGCTCTACAGACCAAGAATGGAAGTCGATGCTGCTGGAAATCCGATTGGTCCACCGATCGGCGGCTTTGTTCAGCCCGGCAACGTAATCAGCCAATACGATCTGCCGGAGGTTCCGAATGTTGGTAAGCGCATGCTGACCAGTATCGATCCGAATAACTTCGCGCCTCGCGTCGGCTTCGCCTATTCGCCGCTCGAATCGGGAAGACTGGTCGTGCGCGGAGGTTATGGGATCTTTATTCTCGGTCATCGTTGATTTACCTGATCGTCGGCGTCAACGCGCCACCGCTGTTTGCGATTCGGCGCAGTCTCCCGGGGCGCAAATATCGTTTGCAGATCCTTATGCCACCCTGCCTTCACAGGATCAGTTTCCGACCTTCGTGAAAGGAGTTTCGCTTGCCGGTCAGGTTTTCGATCGCAGTCTGCGCACTCCTATTTGCAGCAATACAATACGAGCGTCCAGTATCAAATCAATCGCGATTTCCTGTTCGAAGTTGCGTTCGTTGGTACCCGTGGTCTTAATTTGATTCGCAGTGTTGGCATTAACCAGGCGCGACTCGCCAGTCCACAGCAGCCGATCATTAACGCGGTCAACGGCCGGGTTATTACCACCAACACGACGGACGCCACTAATGTGTCGTTGCGCGCGCCGTTCCAGGGCGTCGAAGTGGGTGGCTTTCTCCAGATTCAGACGACTGCTCAATCAAACTACAACTCTTTGCAGATGAGTTTGACCAGGCGGCTCTCCAGGGCTTGCAGTTTCTGGCTGCTTACACTTATGCAAAGTCAATCGACAATTCATCAGGCACGAATGGCGGCTCTGCTGATGCGGTTCGCGATACAGCCATCATTTTAGGAAATCAGTTCGACAACCGGGCGAATCGCGGTCTCTCTGATTTTGATCGCACACATAGGTTTGTTCTTAGTTACTTGTGGGACTTGCCCAAGCCGTCCTTTGCCACAAAGTCAACGACCGGCCGATTGTTGTTTTCTGATTGGCAAGTGGCCGGCATCATCACGGCGATGTCTGGCCTGCCAATCGACGTCGTTGACGGCGGAGCCGGCGGTTTCTATGGATTGAGCGCCGGGAACAATGCGCTGGCGCGACCAAATTGGGCTGTGGGCGCGACGCCAGGCACTGCCACCAGTAATGCGCCGGCCGGATACTTCTTCAACCCGTTTGCTTTTGTGCGGCCGGTGATTCAAGCCGGTCAATTGATTCCCAGCTCGAACGGCGCGGCCCGCGCGGACGGACTCGGAACAGACTTCGGCAACGTCGGTCGCAATGTTCTGCGAGGACCGCGTCAAACTAACGTGGACTTTTCAATTATCAAGCGGTTTCGCATACGTGAGGAGAAGAACCTCGAGTTCCGTGCAGAGTTTTTCAATCTGCTCAATCACGTGAACTTTGATCTTCCGATTAGCAATCTCAATGTGATCACTTCATCGGGAGGCAGCCTCGACGCCAACACCGGAAGAATAATTAACCCCGGTGACTTCGGACGGATCGTAGCGACAAGTAATAATCCGAGATTGATTCAGTTCGCGGTGAAGTTCAATTTTGATCATTTTTGCTCTACAACTCTGATCAGCAGCGCAGGTGAAATCTTGAGTGATAATCCGGAGCGACTCGAATGACCTCAAATCAATTCCCGCCAACCATTCGGGTTGGAATTCTCGTTTACGAGGGCTTCGAGCCGATCGATGTTTGGGGCTTCACCGAGGCCTTTGCGATCTCGCGCTTCATCGGCACTGATTATCAGAGCCAGCCGCCATATCCATTCGAGGTTAAGCTGATCTCGAACGACGTGAGACCTGCTAAGAAGAAAGACGCAGCGCCGGCCCCGTTAAAAGTTCAAACGGCCCAGGCGTCGCTCCGGACATGTTTCGCGACGACGCGCTAAAACAGTCTTTCGATGTGCTGATGATTCCCGGCGGGCACACGGAAAACGCGTGGTCACCGGCGACCCGGATGACGTGCAGGCGCTCATGGATTGGGTCAAGGCGATGGACCAGCGAGTTAAGCTGATGACTTCGGTGTGCACCGGCGCGAGCCGTGTTGGCATTGGCCGGCCTGCTCGACGGCAGGCATGCGGCCACCAACCATCAGGCGTTCGCCTGGGTGACCACGTTCGGGCCACGCGTACTTTGGGACAACGTTTCGCGTTGGGTTGATGCGGGGCACATCGTGACTTCGGCCGGAGTTTCATCCGGAACTGACATGGCCTTTCATCTGGTCGCCCGGCTGGCCGGCCGTGCGGTTGCCGAGACCGCAGCGAAACAAGCCGAATATGACTGGCATCGCGATCCACAACAGCCAATCTTCTATCCCGAGCAGGCTGTCGTACGCACGAGCCGTTGAGGACTTCGCATGCGGCGGAATTGTTCGCTAACGCTCAGCGTTTAAAGCGGAACTCAAACTTTGTTGCCGAACCGTCCGCGCTCCCAACCTCGTGCCGGCGACGCCAAAATTCGCTCTGCGGCCAGCGCTGCTCTTCCTGGTAATACTTCCTGCGGGTCCGCGTGTAGCTTTCGAATTCTTCGAACACGTATCGGCGATATTTTCTCAAGCCGCCCTGATCGCCACTGCTCAGCAGATCGCTAATTGCATAAGACGCAAAGATTCCTGAGCGTAAGGCTTTCACGATGCCTTGAGACGAGGCGGGTCGAGAACGAGACGCTGAATCGCCTACGGCCAGCCAGCCATCGCCATCGACCGGCTCGAGCCGGCGTGACGAAGCGGGACGAACGATGACTGTCTCAGCAACTTCGGATTTGCCAACCATCGCTCCGACGTGAGGCATCGCGGCCGAGTATTCGGCACCATTCTTTCCTCTCATGAATTCGCAGACGACGAACAATATCCGCGTCACTCATGCAAATGGCAATGCGGCGACTGCCGGGCAAGCCTGCCGTGTACGCACCAACCGTGCTCGAATGCTTCGACCAAAGTTCGTTGATCGCCGTGGCAGTGATCGAAAAAACCGGCAAGGCCCACGAGACAATCGGCTTCTGCAAAGCGAGCTCCACAGCGACGCGCCAACGCGGCGCTTCCGGTGGCGTCCACGACAAAGCGAGCAGTGACCGTTTTTCCGTTTGAAAGTTTGAGGCGCCATTCATTCTCTGTTCGCTTCGCCTCGCGCACGCGCGTATCAAGGATCAGGTTCGCTCCATGCTGTTTCGCCTCATTCGCGAGCATCCTGTCGAAGGCTGGCCGGTCGAGGTGCCAACCGACGTTATT